>Ga0306922_10000214_pt1 | contig 44111 bp, 40 predicted proteins | sample sta12Cox44000082_FD_203758 | JGI IMG/M metagenome (GOLD analysis project Ga0306922, IMG submission 203758) | Lab enrichment of tropical soil microbial communities from Luquillo Experimental Forest, Puerto Rico - statoxic.12C.oxic.44.000.082 (v2)... | ecosystem: Environmental > Terrestrial >... | reverse complement strand
GTTTGGGAAGAAGGGGCGCGACTACGTGGTGCTTTCGAAGAACGGATTTTACGTGCATTAACATGGGCGTTGTATGGCCACCGAGGCGTGACTGGCGGCGCCTTTCGCTTAGTATGACGGACGTGCTAAGCGTTTCCGCCAACGGAAGTTCACGCAGCCGGACCCGTCGCCGAAGTACTTTATTGAGTTTCTGGAATTTCTCGACAAGCGCGAGACCCAGGACGCGTCCAGCGCCTCGGCCAAAATGAGACCGCGGTACAGCACTGTCCTCCATCGCCTCACTCGACCACGTGGTTCGAGACCTCAGCAATAAGCCTACCGAGGCGCTCGACTAAAGATGCTCTAGCAAAATTACTATGCGGAGACTACAGCTACTAGAGTCGACGCTCACATCCGCCCGAACGCTCCGAGTCCGATAAACCAGCAACATGCAGTGGCAAACCACCGCAGCAGCGAAAAAAGAGACAGGACCGAACGCGCCTCCCGGTAGTAGTACAGAGCGACAAGGAGCCACAATGGGGACCGGCGTCCTGCCCGAACTTCACCCGGGTTCCCGTGGATCAGCGGGCTTAAAGCTGGAGAAAATCGACACGCGGAAAGTATTCCGCTGACTTGTACGTCCAGCTAGGAACAATTCGGGGAACAGATTGCGAACAGAACACCCGGAAACAGCGTGAAATACCATAATACAAGCACAACGTAAATCATTGAAAGGCAAAGACGGAGTGATTCTTTTTACGGCTCATAACCCGAAGGTTGTCGGTTCAAATCTGCCCCGCAACCATCTCAGATTCCTTACGGCGGCACCAGGCCGCCCCTCGTATTTTCCGAGCAAATTCCGACCACCCTACACTGCGTGATGCCTTTGATTGCCAGAGCCTACAGGGCGCATCACAATGCGATCTACATGCTTCCAGAGCTCGAACCGTGCCGCCTGAACCTGCCCCCAGGGAATGGCTCGCATGCGTGTAGTCGGCAGTTGTGGGTTCACTCTGCGCACTTATCGCGCTCAAGAACGGGCTGTGGTCCAGAGCACTAACAAAGGTGACGGCGCTCACATGCAAGAACCTTACGAGAGTCCTATAGTCCCGCCAAGACGCGGAAGGAGGTTCTATGAAACCGTATCGAGATATCGCTACACTCGCGACCGTCCAAATTGCGGTCTTCTGTCTGCTGGCCAATCTGGAACCCAATTTCTTCCTGATTCATTTGTATGAATCGATCCTCTACATCGCGATCCTGATCATGTTGTTCTACATGGTAGATCGCTGGGCGTACATGATCGGAATGCTGGCCTCTGTCGTGTGGCTGGGACTCGCGTATGAAACTGGAATATTGGGGAGAGCCGTCCAGGGGATGTCAAAGCTGAGCACAGCCGATTGGACAGCCAATCTGATTGCGCTGGGGGCGTTGATGACGGCGCTCGTTGCAGTGCTGATGATCGTTTTCTGCGGCAGGCACTGGCTGAAGGAATATTCGGGATTAGGGAAGACGCGTCGCACGCTCTTCGTGAGTTTGGGAATTGTCGCCGTGTACTACGGAACTCTGCTTCGGTTCTTCTGGTCCATGATACCGAATGCGTCATAGCGGTGAATGAGATCCGCGCGCCTTCGGCGGGGAAGAAGGAAGAAACGGAAAACATTTACCGCGCAACAGGGTTGTGGAAGTGCGGCCATGACTTGCTACTTCTTCGTCCAAGACATTGCTCGTGCCGAGGGGCGCCTACAAGGGGCCGCGTAGGCCGGTGCTACACACCAGAAGGAGTTTGATGCGGATAGGCAGGCTCTTGGCCGTGCTGGCCAGTGGAAGGAGGGTGCCATCCAAACCGGAGGCTGCGGCGCCTGGCAAAGCACCAGGCGTCGCGTGCAGTCAACTGCGCGGAACGAGTTGTGGCGCTAGTTACGGTAGGATGTGATGTAGTGCGTTGTAAACGCACAGGCTCGAGACTAGACTAGCATTCAAAAGAGGATACTCCCATGCTAGCCAACCGCCTGATCCAACTCATTGAGAACCATTCAGATTCGTTGACTCAACAAGTGTTGCAGGATGTGCTTGCAAACGAAATGACTACCTCTTTCCGAAGAGTGCCCAAAGGGGAACTTAAACCACGAATCGCCGCTCTCTACCAGAATCTGGGCAAATGGATCGGCAATCCGAACCAAGACGACATTCGGCAAGAATATGAAGATTGGGGACGTACACGGTTTCGGCAAGGAATTCCGTTCAGCGAGATCGTTTACGTTCTGATACTCACCAAGAAGCATTTGCGGACGTTCATTCGTGAGCACGGACTGGTGAGGTTTTCCGGGGACCGCGTGATGACAGACGAGCTGTTGCCTGTCGAACTCTATTCGATTCAAGAGTTGAACTACTTGGTCGGGGATTTCTTTGATCGTGCGCTCTACCATCTGGTGCGCGGTTATGAATCGGCCGCCGTGGCTCAATTCGCCGCGGTTTGAACGCGCGGCTTACCTATGCTCACCGGTAGTTTTCTTGCTTTGCTGAATTGAACTCCTAACCTTGCGCTACTCATAGCGCAAGGCGTCTACCGCGTTCATGCGGGCGGGTAGGGAGCAGGCGGCCAGCGACACACCCATAAGCAGTGCCAACAGGGAGAAGTGGGTCAAGGGATCGGCCGAACCAATCGAGAACAGGAGAGTTCGCATCCGTCGTGCGAGCGGCACTGCCGCCACAAGTCCAGGATTGACAAGCGCCTCGGCATCCGCCACAACCTATTAGTTCCTGGGTTTCTCGCTGACCATTCTTAAGCGGTCAGCGGGTGACTTCGGGAACGAAACGGACAGGGCTCTGCGCGACTATCTTGCACGACTGCGATCTAGACTTTTCTAGGACATGGCGGCGAACGCCGGGAAGCTGGATCTCGCGAAAATAGGTCGCCCAGTCTATCGCGGCGGGATCGAAAAAAACCTCGCGTTGGTCTTCGTTCGGGAGCGATCGGTACAGCTGGCGTGTATTATCGGTTTGGAATCGGCAGTCAAGGCTGCAATACCCAGCGTAGAGCCGGGCAATGGAATCCAGCCGTTTTAAATTGTTGCGCTGGACGACCAAATTGTCCCTCCGCCGCGCCGCGGAAGGCAGGAAATCCAGGTGCTCGCAGACATCGTGCGCCAATCGCAACATTAGCCGCCGCCGGCGCACCCAGCCATTGAACGCACGAGAGCTCGGAAAGCTCCACGGGTGCGGCACGATTGGGCCGCTGTCACCGCGCAAAGGCAACCGGCAAAAATAGTCGTATGTATAGTCCATGAGCTGATGCCAGCGAAGCGGGTTCTCCCAGCCGCTGGCGACTTGGAACACTTTCGGATTGCTCCCGCCAGGAGGGGCGGTCAGGCTGGCGAGGAGGGCGCTGACGACGAAGTCTGCGGGAATGAAATCGATAATGGCGTCGCGCCGGGCGGGAAAATCCGGAAGAACGCCTTGTCCATAGCCGAATAGGACCGGGCTGCTCATGCGGAACCCCTCGATCCAGCCAGGTTCCGGTTGGTAGAGGGTGCTTTCGACGATCGATGGCCGCAAGATGATGACGGGAACCCCGTTGGCGGACTTGACAAGGAGCTGCTCGCCCAACGCTTTCGTGAAGCTGTAAGTATCGATCCAACCGAAGCGGCGTGCGCGCGACAAGCCTTCTTGCGAAAGGACGTCGCGAACCCATCGGCGCCGGTTTCTTTCCGCCACACCGTCGAGGGAATCGGCGCCAGTGATTCGAGCCGATGGGAACTGAACGATCACAGATTGGCGGAACTCGCTGCGAGCGGCTCGCGTTTGCGATTCGCGCTCGACCGATTCGCCGAGGCGTTGCGCGATGGCGATCTCGTTTTCGGTGCGGAAGAGGTCGCGGCTGGCGATTCCCATCAAGTCGAAGGTCGAGACATCAGGCTGCAGCGCTTGTTCGGGAATGGGTCCTGTGCGGTGACCGCTGACATAGGCGGTGGAGACGTGGAGTAGGATTGGGTTCCGGAAGCGTGTCGCAAACTCGAGCAAGTAACGCGGGCCCTGCGTGTTCGAGCGTACCGCATCGTCAAGCCGTCCTTGGAAATTGACCTCGGCGGCGAGGTTGATGATAAAGTCCACTCCCGAACCGAGCATCTCCAGAGAATTCGCGGACAAACCGAGATCGGGAGAGGCCACGTCTCCGGCAACGGCTGTGACCTTGTCGCGGATGAAGGTGGCGAAGTTCTCCGCGTGGCGCACGCGCAGGCGGTTAAAGATGCAGGAGGCAAAAACTGCGTGCTCGGCGCGGAGGCTGACGGCGGCATCCGGGTTGCTTGCGCAATGGGGACGCATCAGGAGCACGATCCGGCGAACCTGAGGAAACTGCCACAGAATACGCTCGAGCAGTACCTTGCCGAGATAACCGCTAGCCCCTGTCACGAAGAGGGTCTTGCCCGTGAAGAAGTTGGAGGTATAGCTCATGACCCACAACCTTTTAAAGATCGGCAACGCTGCAGCAGCGAGTCCAGTTCCGCGTAATCAATTTTGGCGTTGTGCCTTTTGTCGGTCGGTATGTGTTCGACGGCGATGACTCGATCGATGCCGGCCCAAGCCAGCTGCGTCTTAAATCTGGTGCAGTCGAGCGTGCGTGCGTTCCTCGCCTGCAAAACGAGAACACGTTGCCCGCGAAATGCGACTAAGGCCGCACATTCGATTTCTGGGTCGTGCCGGACCGCGCATTCCACCTTGAAGGGGTAAACAGTGCCAAGGCGATCCTTTATCTTGGCGCTGCAGCGACCGAGTAACCAAAGTCGACCCGAGGAATCGAAGGCGCCGAGGTCGCCTGTGCGGTGCCAGCGCACTTGGTCAACATTGAATTTGGTTTCCTTATCACCTGCACCATACAGGTATCCGTCGAGCACGTGTTCGCCTGAAACCACGATTTCGCCGGGCTGATTAACCGCAACCGCCATTTCGGTGAACTCAGCGGGGGTGATCGGTCCGATTGGAATGCCCCATTGGTCACGAATGATTCGCAGGTCAACGGAACCTACCGGCGAGCCCGCGAGCAGTCCGCCTCCGCTCTTCATGCAAGAGAAATCGTCTTCGCTGATTTCATCGATTGAGATTTCCGCCATGGGCTCAGCTTCGGTCGACCCATATACCGCTGTGATCGTGGCATTGGGAAACGCCTCCCGAGCACGACGCAGTAAGTGTGGGAAAACGGGTCCACCTCCTACAAAGACCTGTCGAAGAGACAAAAGGGGACGCGATAGACGGATGCATTCGCCGGTCAGGCGTTCAATAAACGCCGGCGACGCTGCTGTGGACCTGGCCCCGTGCGCTTCAATCTGGGCAATGATGGGGCGAGGGTCGCACGAGCCGGGCTTGCGCATGTCGGCCTCTGGAAGGATGCACGTAACACCCGATGCCAGGTTCGCCAGAACAAAAATGGGTAACGTGGTCAGGTCTGCGGTATCGGGAATCGGGCGCAGGGTCTGTTCAATGGCTTTGTGTTGCGCCCGCAGAAAGCCGTGACTGCGGACTGCAGCTTTCGGAGCGCCGGTGCTGCCACTTGTGAACGTAACCAGGGCCGGGGCGTCGCCATCTATTTTTGCGACTTGCTTGTTTCTATTGCGGGACCGACCGGAGAAGATGTAGACCGAGCCAGGTACCCACGAGCTCCCAAAATACAGGGGAACGCGTCGAATTTCGGGCGAAAGCAGGCGAAGGATATGTGCGCGGTCGCTGCCAAAGAAGGCCCGGGGAGGAAACATCCGGCAGCAGCGCTCGATATGCGCTCGCCCTGCTGACGGGTCTATAAACAAACCCACGGCACCCAATCGGAATAAAGCGAGCAGAAAGATGTACAGCTCGGCAGCCATTCGGTGAAAAATGACTACACCGTGGCCCGGCTCCACGCCTCGCGATTGAAGTAGAGCTGCGACTTGTTTAGCTTTATCGTCTAACTCTCCGAAGGTAAACCTGCGTTCTCGGCCATGCCGGGCGTCGACAATGGCCAGGGCATTTGGACGGGTCCTCGCCTGTTGCTCGAAAATTTGCGCGATGTTCATGCGACCAGGTCCTTGGCAAAAAGCGTGTAGCGGCGTATGGGTTTGCCGTAGGCAGCGCTAAGGTTGCAAACCAGGGTGTTGCGTTCGTGCATCAGCGCTCCAATACACCGCCGGAAACCGAGTTGGCGGCCGATCTGCTGAACCTGACCCACTAACAGAGTTCCGAGGCCGCGCGACTCACGCCGGGGCAAGATCGCGACCGTCTTGACAATGAAAGTATCGGTGGGCGTGTTGGCTGCCTGGCGCAAGACGTCGGGGATGGCAAACACGAAGCCGACCAATTCTGTTTCCCGCTCGGCTAGCAAGATCAACTCGGGGCGTATTAAGGGCAGGAGCCTTTCGTACTGACGAAGAAAATCATCAGGAGGGAGTTCGGTGTAGAGAAAGCTATTCTTGAAGGCTATGCAGGCCACGCGGTACATGCGTCGGAGGACCTCTGGCGTTTCGCAGGTTCGCGAGGAACGCAGGACAATACCCGAGGAGCGAAGTCTGTTTTCAGCTTCTGCCAAGCGAGAGTCACGAGGCGAGAGATCGACATTAAGGGCGGAAAAATAGTTCGCAAGCGGCGAAAAGCCAGAAAGCACGAATTGCTGTGGCCATTCGGGTGGATTTTGAGGTTCGAGAAAAAATGCCGACTCAGTTCCCGCGTCCGTGACGAATCGATAGCGACGCCACGTACTGCCATCCATAGGACCGACGGCGCACATGCAACCTGCTCGGCGCAGCCGGTCGCAAGAGGCAGCCAATAGCATCTGCGCCGCCGAATCGTTCGCGGCGCTGTAATGTCCGATCAGCCCAACTCTTTGGTGCCCGAGCGGAGGAGTCTCTGACCACCATAACGAGCATTGCGCGGCTGCCCCTTCGTGATCGTCCACGGCCATCAAATGAGCATCGGGGTGCTCTTGCTCGAAGCGCTCTGCATCGATGCCACGGGAGATGGCGAAAATTTCGTTCGCCGTCTTGTATTCAAGAGTTTGCATAACGATTTGCTTGCGCCGCTATCGCCGTAAACCGAGCTCTTCCGCAACCGGAAACCTCGGGTCAATTTCACGCCGGCCAATATGCGAAACTGGCAAAGACGTGCAAAACACCTCCTCGACCACAAATGCGCTGTACATGAAGGCTTTGTCGCGCGCGAATAATGCCTCTGAAATCTCTTTTAGCGGATTAAGGAGCGCACCCAGCGACTCCGGCCGACTGCGCGGCACGAATAAGTTCCAATAAGCGAGCCTGGCCTTAGGTTTGGCCGCACGAACGAGTAGCCGGAGGAGGCGCTCATAATTCTCGACGGATATGTATTCGAAGATGTCGCTGAGATTGAAAGCATCGAATGTGTCCGGCGATTTCTCCAGGAACTCTTCTAAGGAGCAGCAATGCCACTCCAGGCGGTCTACATGGTCGCGAATGGACTCGAAGTTTTCCGCGCGCAGAGCAAACGGTAGCGCCCCTTCACGGTGCTGCCCCTCAAGAATCCAATGAAGATACGGATTGGTACAAGGTTCCAATTCCATCATCGCGTAGCGCATGCGCCCGAGGAGCGACTTGGCCACTCCGCCTCGAACGTAGCGAAACAGTTGCGGATCACGACCGAGCTTTCCCATCACTAATCGAGAGAAAAAGATGCGAAACAGCAACTGCCATCGAAAGTTGTTCCACTGCGATTCGTAGAACAGGCGCCGCTCGGAGCGTGATGTTTTTCGCGCAAACAACTGCTCGATACGTTGCCGATTGTGGATCAGGCGCAGCACCCGCGTACGAAAGAGGCGCAGGTAGCTTTCCAACGTACCGGCCGAGCCGATGCCGCCTTCGATGAGCTTGGGGCATTGATCCCAATAATCTCGTGCCGCCATGGACAGGTGCTTTCGGCAACGCTTATACAGAAGGATTCGGTTGCCACTCTCAACTGAACCAATTAGAGCCAACAGTTCCGGATGTTGGAGTTCGCGGAAGGCAGCCACGCGCAATTCCAGGGCCGCGAGTTGAGCTGCGTTGCGATCGATAGCGAGCACTTTGCGAGGCTTTTTGCTCAACAAGGCGAGCGTATTGTCGCCGGCAGAGGCAATCGAGAGGCATGTAGAACCGGGCTGAATGCGCAAGGCCTCGAGGAGAATATCGGCGTCTTCCCAGCACTGGCCGTAACGCAGTCCGGGAAGGGTGCTGGGCAGCTCGCATTTGTTACGCATGAGCCGCCTCGCTTTGCAACCTACGAACAATCCCTTCTCCGCCATCGATCTCGACGAGATCACCATCGCGGAGCCAATGTGTAACTCCAGCCACAGATACGACAGAAGGAATACCTATTTCGCGCGAAACAATTGCGGAGTGGGAAAGCAAGCTGCCACGTTCGACGATCAAACCGGCAGCTCCGGCAAACAACATGACCCATCCCGGATCGGTACGTTCGGCCACCAATATGCTCCCGACCTGCGGGGGTACGGTTGGCGCATCCTTAATTACACGTACGCGGCCACGCGCGCGGCCCGGACAAGACCCGAGTCCACGACGTTCCTCCCCGTCGGCGGACGGTTTCTGTGCATTTGTTCCTGATTGAAACTGGTTTCCTAGGTATACCGGCTCGTGCGCCTCAAAGCGGTCAGAGGGCGCGGGTTGACGACGCATCTCCTCGAATTCACACTTGCGAAGAGCAACGAGTTCCTTGAGCTTCGTTGTGGCGGCGGTGCCGTGAATGAATCCCAGGACCTCTTCGACCTGGAGATAAAAAATGTCGCGGGAATCTTCCAGCAGGTTAAACGCACATAGCCGCCTTCCGATTTCCGCAAAAATGCGGCGCACACGTCCGAATACGCGTGTTCGTTCGAAGCGCAGATTTTCCCGTGTGCGAATGCCCGCGCGAGCATTGCGGAGAACCCACGTGAAGATCAAACGGCGAAAAGGATGGCGGCGCAATGCTTCGCTGACCCGCTTCTCAGCGGCGGCGGCGCTACAGGGTTCAGCGGCGGGAATTCGCCCTTCAGAAATCCCGCGCGCGAGCTCGCCAATGCTCCGCAGTAGGAGCGAGGGATCATCGTGCAGCGTGGCGCTTTCGAGCTTTAGCTCTTCGAGACAGCGTTCCCCGAATTTGGAAAGGTATTGATCGTACATTTCTGCCAACACAGGAATCTGCCGGATCGCGCGTTGTGATTCTGCTGGCTGGCCTCGTCGTAACATTTCTACCAGCGGAGAACTGCTGGCAGCGATCCGAGCCATCTCGCGCAGCCGGATTGCGGGCTCGAGACTGATCATTCCGCCTTGCGCGCGTACCAGTTCATTGGCCAGTTCATCTCCTCCCTTTAGCCAGCGCTGACAGAGCTGTCTCAACAATCCATGAAAGACCATGGTGAAGAGGTCGTTGAGGAGGGGAGCGTCCCAGCGCGTGAGGATCTGGCCAAGAAAGTTGCGGTAATACGCTGCCAGCTCGTCGACTCGCATGTCGACCAGCGAAGGTACGGGATCGGCAAGCGCACGATTCAGGCGACTATAGAAATGTTTGGTGGTTCGGCGCAGAGCGAAGCAATTCCATACCAATGCGCCGAGCATGCGTAGCAATTGCCAGGCATCGCGTGCACGCTCTCGGAAGCCAGCAGCCGAGAGCGTTTTCACCATGTCATCCGGCAGGGGCTCTTTCAAACCCATCATTTGCTCCATAAACCTCCGGTTCACGCGGAAACCGGGAAGCAGAGCCAACAGGCGGTACCAGTTCAGTAAGTTGTAGTAGACGCGTCCGCGGATAAAGCCGAGCATGTGTCGGAGAATTTCTTCATGGGCAGCGATCTTGCTTTCAGTGACGTTGAGGATGCGACAAAGCTCTCGATAGACGCCTTCATACGCAGCAAGCGCAAAGGAAAAAGTCAAAGGAGTGGTAATGCCGCTGTAACTTTCCGTGATATTGCTGTTGTCCCAGATTCCGCACACCGATTCAGGGTCAGGCCGATCGCGCAGGGTCGTTATCGGGCGCGTTTGGAGTACATGGATCGTTCCTTTTTCAATCGCCCACTCAATGTCTTGTTCACATCCCATACGACGAGAGATTTGGCGCGCCAGTGCCGCAATCTCGCGAACTTGTCCATCGGACAGGACGCGAATGGTCTGCTCCCGCGAGGGGACGTCGCGAGCCGACACTCGTCCCGGCGCGGTCGAACCGCTGTGGAGGCTGATGTTCTTGGCGGCGACTACGGCGCGCAGGATATTTCCACTGCGATCGACTTCATAAACATCGGAATCGCTTTCCCCCGACACCAATGCTGTTCCCAGTCCGAAGACGGCGGAAATGACAACGACGCCTCGACGTCCGCTGACAGGATCCGCACTGAAGACAACCCCAGCGCACTGCGCGTCGATCATGCGCTGGATGACCACCGCGGGAGCGTACGTGGATGCTGAGGCCCGCTCTTTCTGAGACTTGTATGTAAGAACCCGTTCGCTAAAAGCTGAACGCCATACTGCAGCAGTTTTCTCAGCCACTAAATTCGCGGGAACGGATAAGTAACTGTCCAGTTGTCCGGCGAAGGAACGATGGAGTGAGTCCTCCTCAGCAGCTGAGGAACGAACTGCGTAGTGCGCACCGTTGTCGGAGAGCTGGTGAAGCGCAGCATTCAATTCGGCCAGTACGCCGGGACTCGGCACTAGGTCTTCGAGCGCAGAGCGAATCTCATGAATATCACCGCCTTCAAGAGCGCGGCACTGGCGGTCATTCAAACTGTCGTCGAAAGCTTCCGGAGACAGGGCAAACCACTCGGGGACGGCAAAACCCTCCGCCTGCAGGCGTGCGAGGCCATATCCCTTACCGCCCAGTTCGCAGTCAGTCCCGGAATTGCGGATGTATTTCACTTTCGCCCTCCGTACCACCGCAGCAGCACGGGAAGTGCGCCCAAGCTTATGTAGATCAGCAAAGCCCAAAGGCCGGATATGGCCTCAATCCACTTCCCCCCGCCTCTTCTACTGCCCGCCAGAAAAGAAGCTGCAGCTAGGGCGGACGCCAGAAAAGCGGGCAGCAACAAAGACGCTGCCAGTGGTGTGACATGAATGTTGCGGGCAGCTACGCAGGCGAAGGCCGCGGTGGCTGCAATCGCCGCCAACCAGACCAGAACGGCATTGCGACGACCCCACAAGAAACTGTAAGTTTCAACTCCGGTTTCCTCGTCTTCAGGTGCGCGGATTTTGCGCCCGATCTCGACGACCATTCCGTTGCAATAGCCCACAGCCATCATCCAGAGAAGGCCGTTGGATGGGCGGTTGTAGCCAGCGGTCATCCAGTCGCAGGCGCTAGCGAATAGAAAAATGAGAGGCGTGATGAGCATGTGCGACAACAAGTACAGAAGCGGATGCCGTTTGAGCCAGCTTGGGACGAAAAACTCCTTGGTCATCAAGAGCAGGTATGCCCACACCATGGCAAGAAGCGGTAGAAGGCGCACTGAAAGCCATAAGGCCAGCAGCAGCTGCAGCGGAGCACAGGCCGCAGCAAGGAAACCGAGTTCCCGCAGTTTGACCAATCCCCGCTGCACCGGCCGATAGGGCCGATAACGCAAGTCATCTTCGAAGTCTTTAAATTCGTCGGCGAGGCGGAGTTGCAAGAAAAACAGCAGTGAAGTCAGAAAGGCGGCCGCCGTCTGCCGCCATCCTAATCCCGTTACGGAGCCGCGCCCCAAAGCCGAATACCCGACCGCGGCGAAACTGAAGGCGGCAATCAACGGAGCGTAAGCCGCAAGTGGGAATCGTTCCTTCTGGTAGGTCCACCAGCGATTTACTGACGTTTTCGCCCTTGGGTGAGCGCTGGGTTCGAACCGAACGGCGGCCCCAGAACCGGTCATCGCAGTCTCCCCTTTACTCGGATTTCACGCCTGCTCGAAACGTGTAGCGCAACCTGGGATGCTCGTGTCATGGGGCACCTGCCGTGTCACTTTTCGCGGATTCAGTTGAAAGAATGGTAATTGTTCCGAGTGCTCCGTCCACCTCGACGATCTGGCCAGTCTTGATGATCTCAGTCGCAGCGCGCACATCGAGCACGGCGGGCAGGCCATACTCCCGCGCGATGACCGCGCCATGCGAAAGCAACCCGCCAACTTCCGCGATAAGACCGGAAACCAGGCCCAGTACCGGAGTCCAAGACGGGTCTATGAATCGGGTGACCAGGACTTCGCCGGCTTGCAGGCCATTGCACTCGGCGAGCGTGGTTACGACGCGCGCTCGGCCCCTGGCCGCTCCGGCACTGCACCCGTTGCCCCTCAAGAGACGGTTAGTGGACGTCACGGCAGGTCCAGGAATTGGACCGCCATGTAAAATTCCCCTCCCCAGTTCGCCGGGAGGCTGGACCATCCTGTAGCCGCGATGCATCAGGCTACGGCGATCGGTGAGGGCGAGGATCTGCGCCTTGGTCTCGCGCTGCTTCGCGATAGCCTTTAGCTCTTCTGCAGAGAGCATGAAAACGTCTTCTTCTTGCCTTAGCCATCCTTGCTCTCGTAGCCGGCGGCCGGCTTCAAGAGCATAGCGGCGCACAAGGTTGTCGGCGCGCATCGAGTATTCGCGCAGCTCTTCGCGGCGGCGGGCGTATGCGCGGGCAATATGCAATCGCTTGTGAAATGCTCTCGCGAAGCGGAGCCGATACCTCAGCTTTCGACGCAGAACCGCAGTAACACGGCGAACTTCCTCGGAATGGCGTTGGAATTGGTCGCGAGCCGTGCGTTTCGCATCCTTAGGTTCGATCCGCGAGCGCAGGATATTCTCAACTATCTCCTCGATGCGCTCTGGTTGCTCTCTCCAGCGAGGAGCGCTGATGTCGAGTTCGGCATCGCCGTGGAAAGAGTTGGCACTGAGGAAATCCGTGAGCGCGCGGTGCCACTCTGCAGAATCAGTCCCGTGCTCTTTGGCGGCGCGCACAAGAGTGACAAAGTCGTGCTGGATTTTCATGTGGCTGACGTCCTGCAAGCCTGACATCAGGACTACCGGCGCCATGCGCTCGCCGGTGGCCGCCTGAATCCGCGCCAGAAGCTTGTTAAATTCAGCCTGGTAATTCACGTGGTTGACGACCGTTCTCAGGTAATCGCGCTCGACCTGTGTGTGGAAACTCAGAACATCCAGGAGAAGCGGGAGAAACTCATCGTCCTCAATTGCAGCGCATGAACCCGCCAACTGTAGATAATTTCTTTCTTTAGGCAGGAACTGTTGCCGATAGTTCTCCGCCAAGCGCAACTGGCGGCGAAATTCCCTGTTTAGCGCGGCGGCCACGGGCACAGCCGCCAGCAGAGTGCGCGGGCTTATAGGCGTCCTCAGCGGTCCGGATTTGCCGTAATCTTTCTGAATTCCCAAATCGCGATCAAAGCGCTCCTCGTCGTAACCGGGAACTTTGCACAGGGCCCGCTTCACGGCCGAGGCATTCCAATAAGGACGACCGTAGAACTTGCCGATCCAAGCCTGAGCTGGAACTTCCGAGGACACCGTCTTAACGGCCACAAAATACTGCTGCAGCGCTTCTTGCAATGCGCTTCCGTAGAGCGAATACATGAGCGGCGTGATGACTCGGGTGGAAACGCCGCCGTCCCGGAAGTTGGCATTGGTGAAATCATCAGCCTCACACCGCCAGTGAATCCGTGTGATTGGCCGCGATTGCAGGATCCAAAGTGCGCCACAACGCTCCATGGCCCACTCTATGTCCTGGGGCATACCGAAATGGGCCTGAAGCTCGAGGGCATAGCGGCAGAGTTTGCGCAGTGTATCGTCGGGAAGAAAGATATCTTCGGCACCTGCTTGGCGCTCAACCACCAACCCGTCTTCGAGCCGCAATGTGTATTGAGTGGGCGTGGTCTGGCCGGAGACGAGGCGGTTACCCAAACCGATACAGCATTCGACTACTGCATGTTCCTCGCGGCCGGTATGCGGATGGATCGAGAAGACTACGCCGGCAAATGCCACATCAAAGACCTTCTGCACCAGTGCGCAGATTTGCGTCTTGTGACCGAATGCATTCTTATTGAGGTAGCTCACGACCTGCGGCGCGAGCGCGGAGCTGCGGCAGTTGACGATGGCCTGGAGAAGTTCGGTTGGACTTCTGACCTCGAGATGCGTTGCGTATTGCCCCGCGAAGCTAGCGTCCGCGCAGTCTTCGAGCTGGGCGCTCGAGCGTACCGCGACCGGATAACCGCCAATGGCCATGATTGCATCTTGGAGATCGGCTGCCAATTGATCGAGGTCGGCGTCGGCCGAGACCACAAAGCCCGGAGGAACGGGAAAGCCCGCCGCCTTGATTTGATGGAGAGACGCAGCCTTCCTGCCGGCCGTAATGGGATTAAAGTTCGGGTGTCCCAGAAAGGCCAGAGTTATTGCGTGCTTTGCTGCCGAGGATTTCATGCCCTCACCATCGCTGTTTTCCCCACACAGGTCCTCGATCGTCTCCCTTCAAAAGCTGTAACGAAGCCCCGCCGTCGCGAACGAATTGCGGTGATACTGTCCAACGAAGTCGCGTGCGTCTCCGCTGAGCCAAGTGAAGCTCACCGTCGCGCGCCAGTGGTCCCCAAACGATTGGGAATAACCAGGCCTGAGGATGGCGCTTTCTCCGTTTTGCCGGACGAAGACATCCAGGGTCAGAGCCCGGTTGGAATCGAGCGTATAGTGGACTTGGCCAAAAACTGCGCGAGCGAAACCGCGCTCTCCCGGGAACTGCTGGGTCTGTGCGTGGGCTGTCACTACCTCACCGGCGTAGCCAAATATGAGCCGCATTTCGTGAATCTGGCGTTCGAGTTGGAGTACATAGAGTAGGTACTCATCTTGCTGGTTCTTGGGCGAGGTGTAGTAAGCCGATTCGCCCTTCAAGGTAAGCAGGGGGAGAGGGACAGCAAAGTCCGCTCCATACAACCTCAACGCTGGATAGGAAGGCGAATAGCTGATGCGGGCCAGTGTCGCGTCAACGCTGGCGTTCAACGAGGGCAGATAATTAAAGCCGTCGTAATAGCTGAGCGACCATTCGTAACCCGCGGAGGTGCGGCTCCATCGGGCGCCAAACGAAGATCGCCCGGGAAAATTGGAGCCAAGGTTCTGCACATCGAATTGCGAGAAGGCTTCGGGGATAAACGTCCAACGCTGGTTAACCAGAGGAATGCGGCCCGGTGTAAACAGCGGCTGCCACACCAAGTTCAAAGCGTTATTGCCTAGAGTATAGGTGAGACGCGCTGCGGTGACCGGCAAAACTTCTTGGTCCACAATGGTAAGAAGATCTTTGGGCGCGAAGCGGTCGGTGGGGTTGAGGAAGTCGGCTTCGCCCCAACGTATAGATTGCTTACCCAAGGCCATTGTTAAGTTGTCTCTTTTGAGAACGGCGGACAACTGGCGAACTGAAACAGCGGGCCTGAGCAAGGAACGATCCATCCAGTCGACCTGCAGGCTACGACTGTTCTGGTGATGTGTGTCCAAGCGCGCCTCAAGCGAGGCATTGAGCGTGAGCCAAGTCTGTGGCTGCCATTTAGGCTCATACCTGAATCGGCCTTCGCCGGTCCCGTAGGCACTGTCGTTCGGAACGATCTGCGTATAAAGGTTGCCGTTCATTTCGACGAAGCCCCGCTGCGAAAATCCCTGCGCGTGAACCGTGAGCCCCACAGCCCAAACGAATACAACCAACAGTCTGCTCATTGGCGAAAGCTCTCCCGCGTGAATTGGCCTCCCTTCACGGGCAGGTTGTATTTCACTTTCTCGAGGCTGAGCATCGTTCGACTGTTTCTTGTGAAGTCCACAACGGCCACACTGAGTGCCGTCCAAATGCCATCGATCGACTCAACATCGCGATAAGCAATCTGACGGACCAAACGGTCCTTGATGAAATTGTCGGTACGGACTAAGAAGTACCGGTCTTTACGAACCCATAGAAGCGAAGAAGTGTATTGGGAGGTTTTGCTTTCCTTCGGACGCGATTCTATTTTCCAGCAATCTCCTTCATCGAGCTTGTCGTCACCCAGGAGTTTGAAATCATATTGATCAATATCGCGCTCCTCGAGATCCTCGAAACTGAAATCGGTACCAAAAAATCGCGTGGAGCGATCCTGAAGAGCGATGCGGCGATCGCGCTCCTCTGCCGGGATCCACATCCACTGGTCAGAAGCCCGCTCGGGATGATTGATTACAAGAAGGGCCACTCCCTTGACGTCCGGCGGGGCTATGAAACGCAGTTCTGACTTACTGTTGCCGTACACCCCTAGCCGGTCATACGCCCAGCGCTTCTTGCTGATTTTCTGGCTGGCATTGATTACTTCGAGCGAGCCTTCATAATGTTCGGACTTCGATTGGGCGCGGTTCTGAACTTCGGTCATTATCTGACGCGCGTCCTGTGGATAAGCCGCGCTGGCGTGCCATGCCAGTAGTGCAAGAGCGCAAAGCGGCTTATTCATACGCCAACCCCTCAACCGGAGACTTGCGAACGGTGGACTCTGAAGCGCCCAGCGCGGAAACCGACGCGGCGCAGAGCATGGTTCCTGCGAGTATCACGGCGAGATGCAAGGGAAACACGTAATCCAGCGTGAGGCCGGCATAGTCGCGCCGCATGACGTCGAGTTCGTAGCGCAGGTCGATGGCACCGAAGGCGACGCCCAAGATCAAGCCAATGAGCGCGATGGTCGCGGATTCAAGCCAAACAGAGAGCCGCACATTGTTGCGGAGCGCGCCGAGAGCGCGCAGAGTCGCAAATTCACGCTGGCGATCGTTGACTGACATCAACAAGGTATTGGCAATTCCGAGCACTGCGACAAGTATGGCGACCGCTATCTGCATGTAGCTCATGCCGAGCCACTGCTTGGTGTTGTTCATCACGCGTGCCTTCACTTCGCGATTCAGGCCAACGAACAAGCGGCGGTGATTTGAAAACGTCGTCTGCACGCGCTGCTTCAATTCCTCCGCCGAGGTGCCCTGCTTCGCGTAAACCTTGTAGATGTCTACGGTGGGATCATTCCAGTAAGGGCGATACACCGAAGAGTAGTCGACGAACATCGAACCCGATTGATTCAAGTAGTCCGTTACAATGCCGACGACGGGAAGGTGCAGCAGTCCGGAGGGAGAGGGAATTTCCACCGTGTCGCCCATAGCGATGCCCTGCAGCATGCCGCAGTTCTCAGATATGATGACGCCCTTCCCCGCGGCTGCCTGTCCGTACATTTGCTTGATATCGCCGGCTACAACGCGCCCGCTGCTGCGCTGCGCGGCTTTATCCATGTCAATGGCAACCATCAGGATGGAAGCGCCTTTTATCGAAACTTTGTTGCTGCGCATCCGCTGCACATCAGCCACACCCTCCAGCGAAGACAACATAGGCGTCATTGCTTCGGGGAAGTGGAAGCTACGGTTGGTGCCGTTCTCGGACGCCAACACCAAGAGATCCGAGTTGAGGAAACTATCGACCCAATCCACCACTGATCCATAGACGCCTCGGGAAATTCCACCCAGGCTGACTACCAGTCCCGTTGAGAGCATCAACGCGGCGATCGTCGCTGAGGTCCGGCGCGGGGACCGCACGAGGCTATCGGCAGCAAGGGCACCCTCAACGGGCCTTAGCAGGGTCAGCGCTGGTCGCAGCAGGCGAGAGCACCACATGGAGAGCGTAGGTGTAAACAGCACCGCCCCCAGAACAAAGCAGGCGTATCCGAAATAGAAACCCGCGCGCGAGCGCCCCAAAACCAAACAAGCAAAAGCCAGCGCAGCAAAAAAGATGGCCGCGCGTCGTCGCATCCGGTTCTCCTCCTCTGAGAGCATCTGACAGCGGCCTCGCTGCAGAGCTCGTATCGGATCGATACGGGCAGCGTTGCCCGCGGGGATCACCGCGGCCAAGATGCTCGTCGCAGTTCCCAGGAGGATGGCGGTAATTATTAGGCTTAAGCCTAAATTCACTCTCTCCGTGCCGAGGGCGATGCCATAGTGCGCCAGCATCACGTCGTTGACATACCCGGCAAGCGCGTTGCCGATTACACTGCCAAACGCAATACCAAAAACGGAACTAACCAGACCGAGCAGAACGCTTTCCAACAGGAATAACCGGATCACTTGGCCACGGGTGGCTCCCAATGCGCGCAAAGTGCCGATTTCCGCACGCCTCTCCGTGACGGCGACGGCAAATGTGTTGTAGATGATGAACAGCCCGATGAACAGCGCGAACAGGCTGGTTAAGTTCACCATGAAGGAGTAGACCTGCAGAAGAGAGTCGAACTGTCGACTCCGCGCGGCGGGCACATCCACTTCGAACCCAGGCCCGAGTGCCTGCCGTAACGCGGCTTGGCCCTTATCGAGCGGGCAGTCGTCCTTCAGTCCGATATCGATGCGGTCAAACCTCCTGCCGCGTCCGAAAACTTTCTGCGCAGCGTAAATATCCATTACGGCCAGGTTCCCACCGAAAGCGGCGCTCAGACCGCCCGGTCGCATGACGCCGCGGATCGTGAACTTTTGCTCTCCTTCCATCGTCTGCATGGTGAGGCTGCTTCCCGGCCCGAGTCCGGTGCGTCGCGCGAAGTCGCGGGTTACGATCAACGAGTCGAGCTGGGCGAGAAACACAAGCGGATCATCGACAATGTTCTGGTCGCCGTCCTCCAGGTCGTACTCGCGCAGGCTGCGATCGCCGGTCATGTCCACGCCAACAATCAGCAGGTTGCCCTCCTGCTTGATGCCGGTCTGAACCACAGCCTCGATCACAGGCGCCGCCGCCGCCACCACGGAGACCGATTGCACGCGCTCGAGCACATCTTCAGGAAAGCCGGATTCGCCTGCTGTCACTTGCAACTGGGTTTTGCCCGCGATGCGATCAATGGTGATGTTCAACGCCGACTGTACAGAGGCGCCGACGGCGTGCATTCCGGCAAAAATAGCGACTCCCAAAACAATGCCCACTGCCGTGAGCAACGAGCGAAAGCGGTGCTTGCAGGTGTATGGCCAGCTGATGAGTCGCAAAAGCATCATGGCCGGGCCCCCTCGACAATGCGCGCATCGCGTAGCGTAATCCGGCGGGTGGCGATACTTGCGACGCTTTCATCATGAGTGACCAGGACAATCGTGCTGCCAAACCGCCGGTGCAAGTCCTGGAGCAAGGCGAGGATTTCTTTACCGGTGTGGCTATCAAGGTTTCCAGTCGGTTCATCCGCCAACAGTAGCGGTGGTTCACCGGAGAGAGCGCGAGCGATGGCGACGCGCTGCCGCTCGCCGCCGGAAAGCTCGTCGGGAAGGTGGTCTAATCGGTCGCCGAGCCCGACCAAGGTAAGAAGTGCGCGCGCACGCTGTGTCACCTTGGAGCCAGACCAGCCCCGCAGATGTAACGGAAGTCCCACATTCTGCAAGCAGGTCAAGCTGGGAAGCAGATTGAAGAACTGAAAAACGAAGCCTATCTTTTCGCGACGGAGGCGAGTCACGGCAGCGTCATCTAAAGAGCCAATGTCTTGCCCATCGATCTGGATGCAACCCCTGGTAGGGCGGTCAAGCGTGCCAATCAGATTCAACAGAGTGGATTTCCCGGATCCCGACGGTCCCACAATGGATACGATTTCTCCTTGGGCGACGTGGAGCGTTACGTTGTCAAGCGCCTTGACTTTGCGCGCACCATCGAATTCTTTGCTGACGCCGCCGAGGCGAACCATTCGACCGTTCAAAGGCAAAAACCCGCCCGGGACATCACAGCAAACGCTGATTTCCTCTTTCACGCGGTCCTCAATACTCTTCCGCCCCGGCTTCAGGCGAGGCGTTGCCGATTCGCCCTCAGGAAATCGCGGGCCAAATGCATGGCGCCGCGATCCAGATTCCCCGCACTTTTGTCCGGGCAAACTGTCCGCCGCGGATCCTTTTGTGTCACACGCTGAACGTTTCCGAAGGCCGCTGCTCCGAATTTGAACGTTTGAACGTTCAGAAACTTGCAGCATTCGAGTCGCATTTAATAAGGACTTGCTGTCCGGTGTCGGCAGCTTCGAGTCCCATTACTCCGTAACATTGAAGCTTGCTAGATGCCTGCCTACGAGCAGTAAAGCTGAGCCTCGTGTCTCCCTATTGTCTAACGCGACGTTTCGGCGGAAACAGGGACATCAGGTTCAAGCGCCAACCTGGGTGGCGGAGGCGGAAGTGGGAAGGTCTAGGGAAATCCTAGCGCAGCATTGGTCGCCTCCGCCGCCAGCGCCTGACCACACCTGTCGGCGACCAGCCTGGTGCCTGTGGCGTACCACGAGCTGGTCGCCTCCGACCGAATTTGGTTGAGAGAACAGCGACCACTTTCTTTGCAAGACCTTATAGGCCATGCGTAGCAGAGGGGCTAAATACACACCCCCGCACCGCCGAAGGAAGCGACGCGGAAACCGCCTACCAGGGAGATTAGAACGAAATATCTCGCGACGGTTGTGAGCCGCAATAAACGCCGTGGCTAACCTCTTCGCAGTGGCTGCGTACTCACGGAACGGCCGGCACCGAACCGCCGCGCCCATAGAGACTGCTCTTTAGTTCTTCTTCGGTCTTCTTCAATCTTCTTCCGTAAACATTTTGCGCGCTTCGACCGTGATCACAACCGGCAAAACGACGTTGTTCGGGAGAGTCAGGGACTTCTGCACCATGCGAATTTCCCGCAGGTTATTGTCAAAAACCAAAGAAAGCACTGAAGTGCGTACCAGGTTGCCCGCTTCGAAGAACTGCACCGTTGCGGTACCCGTACAGTCGGCATTCACCGTATAGGTTCCAGACAGAGTCTCGTCCGCATATGCGCCACCCACGCTGCGGGCCTCCGATCCGCTGACATTTCCTGCCGCGTCCAGGATGGCCTTACCGACAGCCGCCAGCGGAACCGCGCCAGCCTGGGTGATTGCCACGCCGTTCAAGGTGAATCCGTACTTGCCCGCTGCAGCCGCTAGCGAACATTTCTCCGCCCGCGCCGGTGCGCTGGTCCCCAGCAGAGCCATCGCAAACAGAACCGCCGCCGCTATCGTCCAAGAATTCTTTCCGGTCATGGTCCTGAAGCTCCTTGTTTCGTCTGTGGGATTACTCGGACCGCACTCGGCCACGCCCGCGGGGCGCTTCGTCCGCTGTTCCGCGTCTTGCCTCTTAATGACTACGCGACATTTCTTGGACAAAGGGGTCACCGGCAGCTACTGCAACGCTTAGCGCGAACGCCATTTCGGGGTTAGAATCTGTGGGTATTACCTGCCTGTAGTACCCGATTTTGGAGGCCCTGATTGGATTCCCAGTCCCTGGACGTGACTCGTTTGCTCAAACAGGTGGCCGACGGCAATAACGACGCCGCCGCGAAGCTCATTCCCCTGGTTTATGAAGAACTGCACCGTGTAGCCAAGCAAAGCATGCGTGTTGAGCGCCGCGACCACACCCTGCAGCCGACTGCTCTCGTCCATGAGGTGTACTTGAAGCTGGTGGCGCAGCGCGACCCCAACTGGCATAGCCGGGCCCATTTCTTTGCGGTCGCCTCGCAGCTGATGCGTCGGATCCTGGTCGACTACGCGCGCGGCCGTCTGCGGGCCAAGCGTGGCGGCAAACAGGCCAGGGTGCCGATGGATAAGGTCTTCGTCATCTCCCGCGGCCGCTGCGCCGAGCTGCTGGCGCTCGACGAATCGCTCGAACGGCTCGGCAAGCTGGACCATCGGCAAAGCCGGATTGTCGAGCTGCGCTTCTTTGGCGGCCTGTCGGTCGAAGAGACAGCCAAGGTCCTCGGTGTATCATCCAAGACCGTTAAACGAGACTGGAGTATGGCCAAGGCTTGGCTCTACGGGGAGTTGAAAGAGCGCCATGGACATGACGCCGGAAAAGTGGGAAAGGATCAAAGCGCTGTTTGAGGTGGCCCTGCAACAACCTGCCGCCAAGCGCGCCTCCTTTCTTGCGCGTTTGTGCCCGGAGGAGGAGGTCCGGACGCGGGTTGAAAAGCTGCTCGCGGATCATGACGAAGCCGGCAGTTTTTTGAGCGATCCCGTTCTGGGGTCTCCTCCCCGCGAGACATCGCGAACCCCCATTCACGAATTAGCGTCGGGTGAGGTGGTCGCTGGCCGCTTCAAAGTCATTCGCCTGCTTGGCAAGGGTGGCATGGGCGAAGTGTATGAAGCCGAAGATATGAAGCTGAGCCGCCAGGTCGCCCTGAAATTTCTGACGGAAGATTTATCGCAAGACCAGCTAGCTCTCGAGCGTTTTCGGCGCGAAGCCCGCGCCGCGTCAGCCCTGGACCACCCGAATATCTGCACGGTGTACGAAGTTGGCGAACACCAGGAGCGCCCGTACATTGCCATGCAGTATTTGCAGGGTGAAACGCTGCAACAACACATTCGCGACAAGCCCCACAGAATGACCACCGTGCTGGACCTCGGCATTCAAATCGCCGACGCCCTCGACGCCGCGCACTCGCGCGGTATCATACATCGCGACATCAAGCCCGCCAACATTTTCGTGACCACTCGCGGTCAAGCCAAGATTCTCGATTTCGGTTTGGCCAAGCGCGCCTGCGTGCATCGCCGGGAACGTTTTGGCGCTGAGGGCCGGCCGAACTCTTCCATTTCGCAGGAATCGCTCACCAGCCCCGGCTTCGCCCTCGGTACGGTCGCTTATATGTCGCCTGAGCAGGTGCGCGGCGATGACTTGGATTCACGCGCCGATCTGTTTTCTTTTGGAGCGGTGCTGTACGAAATGGCGACCGGAAAGCATGCATTCTCCGGCCGCACCTCCGGCCTGATCTTTGAAGCGATCCTCAACCGCCAGCCGGCTTCGTCTCGCGAGCTCAACGGCGAAGTCCCTGTGGAGCTCGAACAAATCATCAACAAAGCCCTGGAAAAAGATCCAGACGTCCGCTATCAACACGCAGCTGATCTGCGCGCCGATCTCAAGCGCCTGAAACGCGATACCGAATCCGGCCGCATCCCAACGGGCGGGTCTAGTCGGCCGGAGACTAAGTCTCGGGAGTCATCCGCCAAGCGAATTTGGCGTCGGCCTTACCTGCTCGCTGCTCTATGTGCGACAGCTCTGGTGGCCTTTGTCACATTCTTTTTTTATAAACGTAACGAACCGAGCTGGCCAGTGGAAAGAGGACTCACTCGCGTGACTTTCGATGAAGGCTTGCAATTCGGTGCAACCTGGTCGCCCGATGGCCGCTTCATCGCCTACAGCTCCGATCGGGGGGGTAAGCTGGGCATTTGGATTCAGGAGCTCGGTATTGGTAGTCCTTTTGAAATTGCCAAGGGTCCCGGCGACAAATGGGAGCCGGCCTGGTCGCCCGATGGAAAGCACATTGCCTACCGTTCTGAAAATGGCGAGGGCGGGCTATTTGTCGTTCCCGCGTTCGGAGGCGAGGGTCTTGAAAGGAAGATCTCCTCGTTCGGATATCGTCCGCTGTGGTGTCCCGATGGCTTGCAGATTCTGTTTCAAACTGCGCCGCCTCAAAGTTACAGGTTACGTAACGGCTTCTACGTTGTCGGCCTCGCTGGAGCACCGCCGCATCCAGTCCTGACCAACTTGACCGAGCAGCAGGATTGGCTCTTATCGGCAGCCTGGCACCCAGACGGCAAGAGGATTTCGATTTTGCAGCTTCGTGGCGCTTTGGCCTACAACATTTGGACACAACCCATCGCAGGGGGCCCCGCCGTCAAGTCGGATGTCAGCGCCGAGACCTTGCGCGAGATCAACGAAGTTAGCCTGGGTGCCGGTATTGCCGCATTCGGAGACGCAGACTTTTTCGCCTGGGCGCCTTCGGGAAAAACCATCTACTTAGAGCAATCTTTCCGAGGCGCCAAAAACATTTGGCGCATGGAAGTCAATCCACAGACCCTGCGACCGCTCTCGCTGAAGCGCCTAACGACGGCGGGCTATGATACAGAACCCGCTATCTCCGGAGACGGTGGAAAGCTAGCCTTTACCAGCAAGGCGCTCCAAGCGCGCGGTTGGGCGTTCCCATTCGAAGCTAACGATGGTCGGCTTAAAGGTCCTGGGAAACCAGTAACACCCTCCGGCCGATTCATGGGGGTGTTCGCGTTGTCCCGAGATGGCAAAAGCCTCGCATATACCGGCACTCGCCAGGGAGAACCGGAATTTTGGTGGATGTCGCTTGACGATGGCCAAGAGAGCTTAATTGAGGGCGATGGTTTTCATGTTCCAGACGCACCCATATGGTCTCCGGATGGAACGCGCCTGGCCTTCTTTCGATCTCGACTCGAGCCGGACGGACAAACCACAAGCGAAGGACAACTTACCGTTTGGTCCGCCCTGACGAGAGAGGAAAAGCCGACGAAGCTGCACATCCAGCCTTTTGATTGGTCGTTGGATGGCAGGTCGATTTTGGGTAGCCAGCTTAACCACGACAGTCACCATTACGAAATCTGGGCGGTAGATATCGACGAGGTTGCCCAGCCGGCTCGAAAAATCGCGTCCGCTCCAGATTACGACCTGTGGCAAGGGCACTTCTCGCCCGATGGACGTTGGATCCTTTTCGAAGCCAACAGGGGAGGCGAGTCAACTATTTTTTTGATGTCGGCAGCCGGCGGACCGTGGATTCCCGTCACCGATGGCAAGCAGTGGGACGACAAACCGCGCTGGTCGCCCGACGGAAAAACGGTCTACTTCGTGTCTGGTCGCAACGGCTTCAATAACGTTTATGGTATCCGTTTCAATCCTGCAAAAGGCAAAGCTTTCGGATCTCCATTTCGAGTCACGGATTTTAGAAGTCCCGCCGCGATGATTGCACCAAATATCCTTCCACTTGAGCTAGGTATCTCCCGCGATCGCCTCGTCGTTAACATCGCACAGTCGTCAGGAAACATTTGGGTGCTGGATCACGCGGATCGCTAATTTCTTCGGTCGAGCGGTGCTGAGGACCTTCCCTGGGCAGGTCACGATGGAAAATCCGGGTTAGGGGAAGTTGTTACCGACCGCTCCCAGATCCAATCGGAAGGAGCCACAGCAGGCACACTCTTTTAAATCGCCCAGGTCACGCCTTGGTTGGTCGACCCAGTCACGGTTGCGGTAAAGGTCGGCGTGCCTCCAGCACGCAGTTGACGATCGATTTTGACGACGCTTGGCAAGACGCGATCGGTGTTTGCGCCGATGCCCAGGGCCAGCGTCAGAACGGCGGCCGTAAGCAGAAAATTGCCCACTCGCGCCGGGCGGCATGCGCCGCGCTGCACGCGGTCCTCAGTCGCCATGTCCAGGTGCGCACGGAGTTCGTCGTTCAATTCCTCGCGACGCCGTTTACGGCTGAACCATCCGGATTTCATGGCTCGCTCCCGCTTCCGCCGTGGCCGAGCACGCCGGCGATAGCGCCGGTAAGCTGCCGCCAGCGCGACCGTTCCTGCGCCAGCTGGCAGCCAGGCAGAGGTCAGCCGGTAGTATTTGGCGCGCTGTTTGTTCTCGGAAACTTTCCATTCCGAGGCCACCCACTTCTGTTTCTCGAGACGGTGCAGGGCGGGGATATAGCGAACCCGTGTCCACCTGGAGGATTTCGCCGGAGCGGTTTCGTATCGCCAGGCTGATGCCATAGCCGTGCTGCAGACCCCATTGCAGCGTCTGCAGAACCATCAGGTCCAGGGTTCCTTGCAACAGTTCCATCCGGTTTCGATAGGGCAGCTTGACCATGGAACACCTCGGCGGAGGTACAAGGACGTAGAGTGACTACATCCGTGGCAGTGGAGTATTTACCTCCTACAGCCCCGCTCTCAAGCTGCGCTATGATGGGTGCGTAAGCCGCAAAAAAAAGGGGATGCGCTTGATTCCACGCTACACCCGCGAAGAGATGGGCCGCGTCTGGAGCGACGCCAACAAGTACTCCAAGTGGCTGGAAGTCGAGCTGGCGGCGACCGAGACCCTGGCCGAAGCGGGCCGGGTTCCCGCCGAAGCCGCCGCCGTCATCCGTTCCCGCGCGTCGGTGGACGCTGCCCGCGTCAACGAACTGGAAGGCAAGGTCAAGCACGACGTCATCGCTTTCACGATGAACGTCGGCGAATCCATCGGCGATCCCGCCGCCGCGCGCTGGCTGCACTACGGCATGACTTCCAACGACGTGGTGGACACGGCGCAAGCTCTGCTGGTCCGCGAAGCGTCGCGATTGATCGAAGCCGCCCTGGCCAAACTAGGAGACGTCCTCGCCCGTCGCGCCGAGGAGTTTCGCCACACGCCGCAAATCGGGCGCACTCACGGCGTGCACGCCGAGCCTATCACCTTCGGCTTGAAAGTTGCCAACTGGTACGCCGAAAATCAGCGCAACATCGACCGCTTTACGGATGCCGCGGCCGAGATGCGCGTCGGAAAAATTTCCGGTGCCGTCGGCAACGCTTCGCACCTCGGGCCGGAAATCGAAGAGCGCATCTGCCAGCGCCTGGGCCTCGGCGTCGCACCGGTCGCGTCGCAAGTCATCCAACGCGACCGTCACGCGCATTACCTCAGCGCGCTCGCGCTCATCGCCGCGACCCTCGAAAAAATCGCCATCGAAATTCGTCATCTCCAGCGCACCGAAGTCCGCGAAGCCGAAGAGCCCTTCTCCGGCGAACAGCGCGGCAGTTCCGCCATGCCGCACAAGCGCAATCCGGTCACGTGCGAGCAGATTAGCGGCCTGGCCAGAGTGGTGCGGGGGAACATGATGGCCGCGTACGAAAACATCGGCTTGTGGCACGAGCGCGACATTTCGCACAGCTCGGTCGAACGCATCGTCCTTCCCGACTCGACGATTCTGGTTGACTACATGCTCGCCAAAATGACTGCCGTCATTGCCGACATGCGCGTGTTTCCCGAGCGCATGAAGAAGAATCTTGACGCCACGCAGGGCCTGGTCTTCTCCGGCCAGCTTCTGCAGGATCTGGTCGAAAAAGGAATGCCCCGCGACGAGGCCTACAAGACCGTCCAGGAAAATGCCATGGCGGCCTGGGAGACCGACAGCAGCTTCCGCGAGCGAGCCGGCAGCGATCCCCGCATCGGCAAATATCTCGACGGCAAAGCGCTTGAACGCACGTTCGACTTGCAGCGCCAGCTACGCTACGTTGATGCCATCTTCGCCCGCGTCTTTGGCGAAAAGTCCGCATCGCACAAAGCTTGAAATCCCGAGCGAAATCAAAAGCGCCCCAATCGTTTGCACGATGGGGCGCTCCTCTCACCTCGTCTGAATCCGGCTTCTGCCCGACCCAGCTGCGGAGGCGGAAAATCGATCAACGTTTGGGTCAACTACTCGACCCGCTGCACGTACCGCGCTTCTGAAGTATCCACCCGAATCCTATCACCTTCGTTCACAAAGGGCGGTACCTGGACTACCAGCCCGGTTTCCAAAGTTGCAGGCTTCATCACCGAGCTCGCCGTAGCCTTCTGGATCGTGGGCTCGGTCTGGGTCACGGTCAAATCCATGGTGTCCGGCAAGTCCACGCCAATGGCCTTTTCGTTGTGGAACTCCACCTTGACCACCGTGTTCGGCACCAGATAGTAGACGGTCTCGCCGAGCTCTTCCCGCGTCATCTGCATCTGCTCGTAGGTTTCCGTGTTCATGAAGTGAAAATCATCGCCTTCGCTGTACAGATATTCAAATTCCACTTCGTCCAGAATCGCCCGGTCCACAAATTCTTCCGCGCGGAACCGGTAATCGATGATCGATCCGGTGCGCAGGTTCTTCATGCGCGTCTGCATGGAGCCGCGCTTGTTGCCTGGCGTGCGGTGCTCGGTGCTGAACACCGAGTACAGGTCGCCCTCATGCTGGATGACCATGCCGGGGCGGAGAAGTGTCGCTTTGATGCTGCTCATTTTCGGTCCAGTACCCTGTTGGATTTCGGAAATTCCAGCGGCAGACCGCTCTGCGAGGCGGCGCGAAGGAATCACGAGGCGCGCCGACCCGAAAAAACCGTGCTCAGCGCGAAAAGTCAGTATAAAGGCGGCCCTTCTCGGGGTCAATTGCAGGCGACCCTGGCCCTCGGACCTTGGTCAGTCGAGCTCCGGTATCACCGTTCCTTGGGCAGCCGCCATCTTCCACGAACCGCCGTTCCTGGTAAACAGGTGCAGGAACCGCGATTTCAGTTCGCTCGCAGCCTCCTGCAATTCGACTTTCATGTCGGTCCAGCCGGTGACCAGACCGCTGTCACCGTAGCACTCGACCGACAACTCGTGCGGCTCCAACCGCTGGAACTTGAGCTTGCCCTCGCCCAGATAGTTCAGCAGCTCCGCGCGCACCACCACGCCGCCCATGAAGTCGTTCAGGAAAAAACCCTCGGCGAGGATCCCTTCGAGCGCGGCCACGTCTGCGGAAAGCAGCGCCAAATCGAACCGGCGCTCGACCGCCAGCAACTCCTCGGTCTGCGAATCCCGTACGGCGCCCGTCTGCGTCTGCGGCATAATTCCTCCAACGGCTCGATGGACCGGAGGCCCATTCCCGATTGGATGCTTGTTCAGTCCGCCGGTTTTGTCTTTTTTCTGTCAGCCGCCGCGTCCGCCATGATCTTCTCGATCTCGGCCGGATCGCGGGGCAGGCGCTTGCTCAGCAGCTCGTATCCCGATTCCGTAATCAACACGTCGTCCTCGATCCGCACGCCCAGGTTTTCCTCCGGAATGTAGATGCCCGGCTCCATCGTCACCACCATCCCGGGCTCCAGCGGCTTGCAGTACGCGCCGGGATCGTGCACATCGAGGCCGATGTGGTGTCCCAGGCCGTGAATGTAATACGCACCGAGCTTGTTGCCATGCTGGTCCCGTCCGTGCGAATTGATGTAATCGAGCGAAATCTTGTATAAGCTCTTGTCGCCCGATCTGCACAAATTCATTCCCGGCTTGAGCGCGGCCATCGCGGCATTCTGTGCGCCCAACACGATTTCGTAGATCTCGCGCTGTCGGGCCGAGAATTTCCCGTTCGCAGGCAGCGTCCGCGTAATATCCGCCGAGTATCCGGAATATTGCGCGCCCACATCCAGCACGACGATGTCGCCGTCCTCGATCTTCCGCGAAAGCTTGTCGTAGTGCAGCACGGTCGAATTGAATCCCGCTCCTACGACCGGCGCATAGCCTTCCGCCTCCGATCCGCCCATCCCGTGCACTTCGACCATCTTCGCCGCCACCTGGTACTCCCAAAGGCCCGGCCGCGTCGTCTCCATCGCCGCCAGGTGCGAATCGACCGAAAGGTCAATGGCTTTCCGCAAAAAGGCGATCTCTCCCGGGGATTTGATGGTCCGCAGCGCCTCAATCGTGCCGCGTGTGTCCTTCAGCTTTACCTGCGGGACGGCCATCTGCAGCCAGTCCACGACGGCCTTTTCATGCGGGTAGCCGCCGTTTTCCTTCTCATAGGGCAAGATCGTGTAGAAGTTGCCCGGGTAGGCTTTCGCGAGTTTCTCGATCGCAGCCCGCATTTCGCCAAAGGGCTGGACCGTGGCAAACCCGGTCCGCGCGGCAATATCGGCATCGGTGGGCGCCATGCGGACCCCGTTCCACTTCTCTTTCTGCGGTTCCTTCGCAGGTAAAAACAGCATCTCGCGCGGCCCGTCCCACACGCTGTGCTCCCCGGCTTTCGCCGCCGGCAGGATGATCAGCCCCGCGCCCTCTTCTTGATGCCCGGTCAGATAATAAAAATTGTCTTCCTGCGCGAAAATGTACGACTGCGAAGACTCTTCCCGCCCCGTGAATCCCCACAGAATCACCGGCCCGTCCACTTGTGCCGCAATTTTCGCCCGCCGCGCCGCGTACACTCCGTTGGGCTCCCGCTCCCTCCTCTGTTGCGCAAAATTGCAGAGCGCGAGAACTGCACAACAGGCCGACATCGCTGCTACTCGGCGGGCATACCACCAGCGCTTGACGCTTGGTCTCATTCGAAACTCCATGAAACGAATTGAAGTTCCCCGCCGTGGGATGGCGGAGCAATCTACCGGGCAAGAGAATAACCTAAGAGACTCCAGCTTAACAGGAAGCCAAAGGTCGGTCGCCGCAGGTCATTGAATCGGCTGCCACTTCTTGCATTCCGCCACCGCGAGCGGGGTAGGCAGCGGCCCCGCTTCGAGCTTCACCCGAATGATTCCGTCTGACGTGGAGCAAAAGCTTCTCATGCCTGTCCGGTTGGCTTCCCATCCTTTATCGGGTTGCCGGGGGCTTCCTTGCTCGCGGTTTCCACCAGTTGCTGTGGCATAAGGATATGCACGGCCGGTTTTGACTTGGCGGAAAGCTCCCGAACCGTTTTTTCCAGAAACTCCTTCAAGCCGGGTTTGCGCACCTCAGCGATCGCGAGAAAAGCAGGCGCTTTGCCCGCGAAACTGCCGGACAGCGCCATTTCATCGCCGAGATACGCTTGCGCTTGCGAAAACTTCTCCAGGAAATCTTCGATAGTCGGCTCGAGCTTCTTCCACTCCGAATCTTGCTCAATCCAGTGGCGCAGGGCCGCTCTGTCCTTCACTTCCGACCGCAGAATCTCCGCGGCCTGGTGCGCTGCGTTGCCGTAATTTGGTATCGCGGCGTAGATAACGGTCGATTCCGGGAGCAGCGGAAGCATCCGGCTTTCGCTGCGCGGCGCAGGATAGTGAATATCGTTTTGCAGCCGCCCAAGGAGGTGGCCTAGATCGGTAAGCAAACCGGGATACTTGCTGTTTATTTCTTCCAGCAGCTTATCGGCCGACTGGTTGTTCCCGGTGGCCGTTTGCGCGCGGCCGGGCGAGGTGAACCAAAACGCAATCGAAACCAAAACAACTAAACCGCGCAGACAGGCTTTCCATTGCTGGGTTCGCGAGGGCTTCATGGGCGGGCTCCGGCCGCAAGAGTGCTCAGCTACTTTGAGAGTAACGTCGGCGCTCGCGGCGGGCTATGGCAAACCAACGAGCGCATGCGCAATTTGAAAACGCGCACTCGGTTGTCTGAGCGGACAGCTGAGACTATTTCAATTCGACTTCGATGATCTGGCCGGGTGTGGTGCCGATGTTCGCCAGATTGTGCGTGAGCGAGGCCCCGGGCGGAATATCAATGTAGCGGAAATCACCGGCGCCTGTGGCATGCGCGGCAGTTTGACCATCGGGAGAACTCATCTGCAGATTGAGCGCCGTGACCGAAACAATTACGTAAGGACGAACATGCTTGTGCATCGGAGCGGACGCGCCCGCCGGCAGCACCCAGTTGTAAATGCGCGCGCTGGGATTTTCTGCTGCGACCGGTGCGGCGAGAACAGTCGAAGGCGTTGCTGGCCGCTCCGCGAACTCGATGTCCAGCACTTCGTACGGCTCCTTGCCGACGTTGTGCACGCGGTGCGTATAGCTAGTCCCTGCCAGGGTCATCGCCGCAAAGTCCCCCGGCTTCACCTGACTCGAGGATCCTTCGGATTTGCCCCAATCCTGCTGCGATGTCGACGTCGTCGAAAGCTGAATCGCCACGCGATCGTGCTTGTGGATATGGTATTGCGTGTACTGGCCCGGCGGCAGCGTCAGATGCAGAACCGTTACCGCGTCGTTTTTCAACTCCACTTTGTGCAGCGGCTCTTCTTCGACCGGCACCGGCTTCTCTGCGCCCGGCGGAAGGGCCAGCAAGAACAGCAAAAGTGAGCAACAAAAATGTGCTTTCACGCGCGCACCTCCTACCTGCCTTGGGACCGCTTCAAGATGGCCGGGCCCTCGCCAGCCGATAATCATGCTCACCGCCACGCAGCTCGCTCGAGATCGCCTTCCGGCGTCTGGCCTGGCTTCGCGAATCGCCTCGCTTTGACGCTTAGAAGCCTGGTGCGCCGGTGGCAGCCGGGCGCATTTCCGGAGCGTTCACGCCGAAGCGCAAATGCGCGAAGTACGTTTGCCCAAGCGACATGAACCCCGTGTAGAGATAGCCCCACACAAACAGAAGCAAGAACGGGATGGTCGCGTAGTTCTGGTTCGAGATTGCGTACACGACGGTAAATGCGAAATAGATGCCCAGCAGAATTTCTGCATAAGGCATCCAGCCGGCCTTGTTCCTGTATTTTTTGGCTACGAACGTGTCTTTCTTTCCTTCGATCTTGAACTTTGGCGTGCGCGCGAACTCGCTCTGCACACCGAAGAGCGCCTCCAGCACCGCTTTCGCGTTGCGGATCGAAATTCCGATGCCGGTGGCCATCACAAACGGCATGTAGAGAAAGGTTCGCCACCAGCTCTTCGGCCTCAGCTCTTTCTGTGCCACCAGATAGAAACTCGAGATCGAGCAGGTGGAAGCGAGAAACAGCGGCAGGTCAATCAGAAGCATTTGAAACCAACCCTGATAAAACCGCACGATCATCGCCGGCAGCAACATCGCGGAGAAAAGCACCATCAGCGGATAGCTGATGTTGGCGGTCAGGTGAAAGAACGCTTCCGCTTTCACGTGCCAAGGAACCCCGGAAGAAAACACCTGCGGCAGGATCTTCTTGGCCGTTTGCATCAAGCCCTTGGCCCAGCGCGCCTGCTGCGCTTTGAAACCGTTCATGTCCACCGGAAGTTCACTGGCGCATTCGATATCCGGCAGATATAGAAATTTCCAGCCCTTCAGCTGTGCGCGGTAGGAGAGGTCGGTGTCTTCGGTGAGGGTGTCGTGCTCCCATCCGCCGGCCGAGTCAATCGCGGCGCGCCGCCAGACTCCCGCCGTGCCGTTGAAGTTAAAAAACGTCCCGCGCCGGGAACGCGCGCCGTGTTCCACCACGAAATGACCATCGAGCAGAATCGTTTCGACCTGCGTCAGCAGCGAGTAATCGCGGTTCAAATAGGTCCAGCGCGTCTGCACCATGCCGATTTCAGGCGGTTGAAAATACGGAATGGTGCGGCGCAGAAAATCGGCGTCGGGAATAAAATCTGCGTCGAAAATCGCGACGAATTCGCCGCGTGCGGTCTTCAGTCCGTTTTCGAGTGCACCGGCTTTGAATCCGGCGCGGTTGGCTCGGTGAATGTAGGAGATGGGCATGCCCTCGGCGGCGTGCCGCTCCACACAAGCGCGCGCCACCTGCTGCGTTTCATCGGTAGAATCGTCGAGTACCTGTACGTCCAGCAGCTCGCTCGGGTAATCGAATTTTGCGACCGCTTCCACCAGTCTTTCGATAACGTATCGCTCGTTGAAAATCGGGAGCTGGACGGTAACGCGGGGCCAATGGGCGACGGGCGGCGGCGGGCCGGGAACGTTCTTGCGGTACTTGTAGTAGTCATACACCAGCCAGTAACGGTGCAGGCCATAAACTGCCAGGATGATGAGCACGATGAAATACGGAATCATCATCATCAAGTCGAAGGCGTTCGCGTGGTAGATGCCCGAAAAGGTCTTGTCGGTCATCTTGTGCCAGTAATTGCTGACCGGATTCTGGGCAACGGCAAACAGGACGCAAAGATTCATGAGTGTCATGCGTATTTTACGGGCTTTGCCAAGTCTGCGCCATAGGAGTGGAAGTGAAAGCCGAAGCTACGGAAACGATGGACCGTGAGGCAATGAAACGCGGGCGGCTGAGTGAGATTGCGCGGGCGTTTTTGCGTCTGGGATTTGTCGCGTTCGGCGGAGCGGCGGCGCACATCGGCTTGATGGAAGAGGAGTTCGTGCGGCGGCGGAAGTGGCTGACGCACGAAGAATTTGTGGACCGTCTCGGCGCGGTGAACTTGTTGCCCGGGCCGACTTCGACCGAGTTGGCGATTTATCTCGGCCAGCTGCGGGGCGGCTTTGCCGGATTGCTGGTGGCGGGCGCGTGTTTCCTATTGCCGGCGGCGTTTATGACCGTAGGGTTGGCTTGGGCTTACATGAAGTATGGAGCGTTGCCGGAACTCGCGGGCGTGCTCTGGGGCGTGAAGCCGGTCGTGGTGGTGCTGCTGGTGCAGGCCGTCTGGTCACTGGCGAAGACGGCGCTGAAATCGCGCGAGCTGATGTTCCTTGCGGCGGTCGTGCTGGGGCTGGCGGCGATGCATGTGCCAACGTTGGCCCTGCTCATCGGCACAGGTGCCGCGTGGGTCGTCGCTGAACGTTTTGGCCGCAAAACGGGCGGCGCGGCCGGCGCGGTTGCGCTGGTTGGAAGCAACGCTTCGTCAAGTTTGGCTGACGCCGCTCGAGGCGGTAACAGCGCGCCGGGTGCGGCAGCTGGGTTTGGCGGAGCGGGTTCTTTCCTCGCGGTGACGGGTCCGGGAGTGTTCCTCTACTTTCTGAAAATTGGCGCGCTGCTGTTTGGCAGCGGCTATGTCTTGCTGGCCGTGTTGCGCGAGGACTTGGTGACGCGGCTGCACTGGCTGACTGAAGCGCAGCTTCTGGATGCGATTGCAGTGAGCCAGGCGACGCCGGGTCCATTTTTCACAGTGGCGACGTTCGTCGGTTACCTGCTCGCGGGCTGGCACGGCGCCCTAGTGGCGACGCTTGGAATGTTCGTTCCGGCGTTTACGTATGTTGCGGCCACGGCGAACGTGTTACCCAAGATGCGACAGTCCCCGAACGCAGGAGCGTTCCTCGATGGCGTGAACGCGGCGGCGGTGGCGCTGATGGCGCTGGTGGGCATCCAGTTCGCACGCGAGGTGGTGATGACTCGACTGGCGCTGCTGATCGCCGCAGTTGCCGCAGTGCTGGTGTTCCGTTACCGCGCGAACTCGGCGTGGGTGGTGCTAGGCGGCGCGGTTACCGGGCTCTTGGTAAACCTTCTTGCCTGGGCCCGATAAGAGCGATTTCGGAGACGCCAAGAAACTTCGTAACGAACCTACTGGTTCCCTCTGCATTGCAGTGTGGTATATGGGTGGAGCTTTCCTCAGCCCTCGAGTGTCCTCAGATTCACGCGGCGTGGCGGGAACAACGCCAAGGTGTTCGACAACCGGATTTATGATTCGCAGATTTTCGATGCCGTGGAGCTGATCGGCAATGACAATACGGCGGAACGGAATACGATCTCGCATAGCGACCGAGCAGCAGTGTTTGCGGAGGGCAACAGCAACGTGATTCGGGACAACGTGATCAACGAGGCTGCATTCGGGATACTGAAGGTTGCCGGATCGACGGGGAATTTCATTCCACCAAACACTTACTACAACACGCCGGTGAAATTGCGCGCTCCCGCGGCGGGAGCGAAGAAGGCTTCGCCGTATCGTTAGGTGGAGCGAGTAGTTTCTCTCTAGATCCCGCGGAACCTACTTCAGCAAACCCTTGAGGCGCGTGGTCAGCACTGCGCGGGCTTTGTCGGCCGGGATCAAGCGTTCGAGAAGGCCGAGATTGACGTCGATGATGAGCTCGCGATCGCTGACGTGAACTGTGCCGGTGATGGGTGTACTCACCAGACCCATCGGACCCATTTTCGCAATGAGGGAAAATGTAAGATTGTCTCCGCTCCAGCTTCGGGTTTGCTGAACCAGTTTGACCGGCAACCGGCCGGAGTTCGTAAAGATGTCGTCGAGCGAGCGGTTAACGGCCTGCTTTACCTCTTCTTTGCTGCTGCCGTGGGAGATGGTGATCTTCACGGAACGAGAAAGTAGCTGAGAGCGGCGCAGGCGGAAATACGGGTTGTGGGGTATTTGCCAGGGGAGTTCAGATCGCGAAGATCTTGGTGAACTGGCGGGATGCCTTCTTTTCCAAGCGAGGTTTCTAAGAAACCCGCCTCCAACGGAGGAAGACTACGCTTGGTGGCCCTCGACGGTCGTGGCTAAATGGCCCTTGACGGGCCTTCGTGGTTTGCCCGTTTTTGAAGAATTCATGGCAGCCGCTGTCGGACGCCAGATTCGCCCTCTCGCAGGCAAAGCTTTTGCTAGGCGGACTGTGCGCGATCGAGCAGGCGTCGGCTGAGCCGCGCGAATTCCGCGACTAGACTTTCGGTTTCTTGACCGGACAACGTGGCGGCGTCAATTTCGATGGCCAGCTGCTCGGAGATGGCCTGGTCGACGCTGCAGGACAGGCAAAGCCTGCCGGCGCGGCCGGGAAGTTCAAACAATTCGCTCTGGCGGCCACAGATGCCGCACCGCAGACGAGACCGCCCGTCACTGCCCTTGGGACCGCATAACATAACTGTTCCTCCGCCGGCTTGCTGAGCTTGCGCCATGGGCCGGCAAGAGAAATGGTAGAAAAAGGGGAATTGGGGAGTGCTGAGGGATTTGTTAAGAATTTGTATGCCTAATTTTTGGGCTAAGCGCCGTGTATTCAAAGGCTTGCCCTGCCGTCGCTCGCAGCGATGAATCCCGCTAGGGCGCCCGCAGCAGGAACGAGAGCATTTCTCAATCGGCAGCTGCCTATAGGACTATCGGGCTCGTCGCGGCATCTCGCCTCTGGCCAGCGGATTCGATGATCAAGCGGCGGACGGATTCGGGGTGAGAGAGGGCCATCTGGATGGCGGTGTGGCCGCCGTTGCTGTAGCCGAAGAACTTCTTACGGGACCAGGACGATTTTGCCGTGAGCGCCCGAGGGCTTCATGACGTCGATGTGCGACTGCGCGGCGTCTTTCAGCGGCAGCTCGGAGCCAACCACCGGGCGGAGTGTGCCGTTTTCAAGGCCCGCGTAAATCGCTGCGTGAAGGTCGGCGGATTCGGTTTCGGTGAGGGCCCAAAGAGTAAAGGCGCGAACCGATGCCCGCCGGGCCATGAGGTCGCGCGGAGTGATGGTGACATCGCCTCGGCTGCCGATGACGATGACGCGGCCGTAGGGCGCCAGGAGTTTGAGGTCGGCGCCTAGATTTACGTTGGCCAGCATTTCGAGAATGACGTCCACGCCTCGCCCCCCAGTGGCTTTCATGATCTGGTCCTTGTAGTCGGGCTTCGAGTGATCGAAGGCCAGGTGCGCGCCCTCGCCTGCGACGAGTGACAAACCCTTTGTGGTGCCGGCGGTGCCGAAGACAGTCGAGCCCATGGCGCGGAGAATCTGGACCGCAGCGATGCCGACGCCTCCGCTGGCGCCGTGGACAAGCACCGTTTCAGAGGCGCGGGTCCTGGCTTCGTGAACAATGGCGTGGTAGGCGGTGCCGTAAGGAATGAAGATGCCCGCGCCTTGCGCGAAGGAGATTTTTTCGGGCAGGCGATAGAGCTGCGATTCAAGCGCAAGGGCGTATTCAGCGTAGGAGCCGGTGAGATTTTTGGCGAGATAGACGCGGTCGCCGGGCTTGACCTTGCTGACGCCGTCGCCTGTGGATTCGACGACGCCGGCACCATCGGTGCCGGGAGTATAAGGGAGCTGCGGGAGGATGGCGTAGTTGCCGGCGCGGGCGTAGGTGTCGGCAGGATTGACGCCCGCGGCATGAATCTTGACCAGGGCTTGTCCCTGGGCGGGCTTGGGTGTGGGAACCTCTTCGATTTGCATGACTTCGGGACCGCCGAATTTGTGGACGCGAATGGCTTTCATCAGAAAGGCTCCGGTTCTGGGCTCTAGGTCCTAGGTTATAGGTCGAAAGCCCGGAAACGCAAAACGATCCTGCCTTCGGCAAGAGGAAGAGATGCGCGGCGAGAGCCTCCCGCTACACGGGAGCTTCGGACGGTTCGCGGCTGAGGCGCCAGAAGAAAAAGATCAGAAGTGGTCGTCGTGGCGTTGGTTGGGCTTTTGTGCGAGCAAGCCGGCGGCTTTGCCCCAGGCAGTCGTCTGCCAGTTGTCCTTGCCTTGCTTGCTGGGAATCCAGGGCGGGAGGGTCTGATTGAGATAGGACGCGAGCGCGAAGATATACGGCTCGTACATGTCGCGGAGCTCCATGAGCCGCGCGTCGGCGGCTTCGCCATCGTTGAGTTTAAGGCCGTGCCGCGCGAGCTGGTCACGGATTCGGCGAAGATCGTCGGCGGGCAAGCGATCGTCCGGCAGCGGACGCGGAGAAGTGCCGAAGACTTGAGAGAGATCGACGACGGCGTGGCGCGCGATGGCAAAAGTGAGTTCGGCCTGGCGTTCGCAGGCTCCTTCGACGCCAACCATGATCAGGGCGCAGGTATCCAGAATGGCGGTGAGCGAGGCGACCCAGGACTGGTTGTCGTGCTGGGAGCGGAAGTAAGCGAGCACGGGGTAGCTCAAGTGGCTTTCCATCAATTCGGCCGACCACAGCTCCCATTCCTTGAGGAGTTCGCGAAGAGCGTCGGCGCCATACGGGTAGCTGTGGCGGCGCAGCAGCTCACCTGCCGAAGGCGGGGTGCCGGCACGCGAGTCCAGCAGTGCAATGCTGACTTCGCGCTTCGAAAACGAACCGTAGATGAAAGGCAGATAGCCGATGACGCCGGCGAGAAAGCCGAAGCCCAAGCCCGCTTCGGCGACGATGAGAGCCCGCGCCAGGCTGGAGCGCGGGACGACATCCCCCAAGCCGAGCGTGAAGAAGGTTGTTCCGCTGAGATAGATGTCGGTCCAGAAACCGTTGCCGTCTGAAACGGCGACGTTAATGGACGAACCCGCGCCGTATTGCATGAGAGCGAAGCCGTAGACCAGTCCAATCGCCCATACCGCCACGAGAATCAAGAGAGAGAGGGGGCCGAAGATGCCGAAAGCGGATTCGCGCGCTTTTTTGGCCGGAATCAGTCGCGCCAGAGCCTTCCAGACGCCCCACAGATTCCTGTAGAAGAAGCGCGAGAAGCGGAAGCGGCGCGTGACGCGGCGGGGGAGGACGATGACCTCAAAGGCGTCCCAGACGACGATGATGACCACGGCAACGCCGGCAAGGAACGCGGCGGGAGATGTGTGCATGGGCGTGATTGTACCTGTTTGCGCTGAGCGCCGACCTCGAAAAGAAGTGCGAATTCATTGAGCCGAAGTCACTCGGGAGGCAAACCTAATCCGGGCGTCCGGTGACGAGGAAACCGTCGCCGGGAATAACAAACAAGCTTCCTTTCCGTCCGCAGGCTAACGCGTGAGTTTGGCGTTTACCGTGATTTCGGCTTTGAAGAGTTTGGAGACCGGACAGCCGGTTTCCGCGGCTTTGACGGCGGCGTCGAATTTGGCTTTGTCGGCTCCGGGAATTTCCGCGGTGAGATCGAGGTGGCTTTTGGTGATGGCAAAGCTGTCACCCACTTTTTCGAGTGAGATGGTAGCGGTCGTTTCGAGCTTCTTGGCGGTCATGCCGGCGTTGCCGAGCTGCGCGGAAAGCGCCATGGTGAAGCAGCCGGCGTGGGCGGCGGCGAGAAGCTCCTCGGGATTGGTGCCGATGCCGCTTTCAAAGCGCGAGTGGAACGAATAGGCGGTTTGCTTGAGGACTCCGCTATCGGTCGAGAGAGTGCCCTTGCCGGATTTCAAGTCGCCTTGCCAGACAGCGGAAGCTTTGCGTTGCATGATCAGTTCTCCGTTACCAGAAATTTCAATCGTTTCGAATCCACTGGATTCGATTCGAAAGAGCGGGCCGCGGGTATATTAAAGCAGAATGCATTCCTCCCTGAAATCTGTGCAGCACCGGCCGTGGGCACTGCCGGAAGGGCCGTGGCTGATGGCGCAGAACTGGCACGACTTGCTGTTCGCGCACTGGGAAGTGCCGGTTGGGAAGATGCGGGAGCTCGTTCCACGCGGCTTGGAGATTGACACCTTTCGAGGACGCGCCTGGACGGGCGTCGTGCCGTTTCGCATGTCGGGGGTGCGGTTGCGCGGCACGCCTGCGCTGCCCGGTTTGGCGGCCTTCCCGGAGCTCAATGTGCGGACTTACGTCCGGGCGGGCGATAAGCCTGGCGTGTGGTTTTTCAGTTTGGATGCTGCGAATCGCATTGCGGTGGAAGCAGCGCGAGCGTGGTTTCATCTGCCGTATTTTCATGCGCGTATCACGATACAGAGAAACGGCAAGCAATTGGCCTACTCGTCTGAACGCCACGACCGGCGGGGAAGCGGAGAACGGCTCGAGGCTAGCTATCAGCCGCTCGGAGAGCGTTTTCATGCACAACCGGGAACCTTGGAGCACTTCCTGACGGAGCGCTATTGTTTGTATGCCGAGCGAGGGGATCGGACCTTGTTGCGTGGCGAGATCCATCATGCGCCGTGGTCGTTGCAGGCCGCATGTGCGGAGTTCGTCGAAAACAGGATGACACGCGGCTTGGGAGTAGCGTTAGAAGGAGCGCCGTTGCTGCATTTTTCCAAGCTGCAGGAAGTCGTGGTCTGGGCTCCACAATCTGTTTTCCCTTAGCTGCGCACTACCATCTGTGGAAAACGAAAAAGACCGCAAGCGCGAGGCAAACGGCTCCAACGCCGTAGTTCCATTTGAGCTTTTCGCCGAGATAAGTGACGGAAAAAGCCGCGAACACGGCAAGCGTGATGACTTCCTGGATGATTTTGAGCTGTGCCGTGGTGAATTGATACGAACCGATACGGTTGGCGGGAACCTGAAAACAGTATTCGAGAAAGGCGATGCCCCAGCTGGCGAGGACGACCTTCCACAGCGCTTCGCTGCGGTATTTGAGGTGGCCGTACCAGGCGAAGGTCATAAAGAGGTTGGAAACGGCGAGCAGAACGATGGTGCGCAAGGAGCCTCCGGATACAGGAATTTCGCCCCGGAGGAGAGGCCGCGGACGGAAGATGCTTGCATCGACTCGTCGGTAGAACCCAAGCCGGCTTCTGGCCGGAAAAACCAGAAGCGCCGTGTTCCATGGCTCATGAATGGCGAGAGGTCTGATCTTTTGCCATGCGGGCGGCGGTGAATCGAGGTTGCACAGCGATTCACACGTTGAGGGTGAGAGAGACGAGGCCCGGGGGAGTGGCGGGAACGACGGGCGGCATTTTCGAGCGGTCCACCGGCCGGTAGAGCGTATCGCGCTCGACGGGGACGCGGCCGGCGGCGCGGATAAGGCGTTCGAGTTCGGCGCGCGGAGTGAACTCGGAAGTCTTGGCGCCGGCGTCATGATAGATCTTTTCTTCGACCACGGTGCCGTCGAGGTCGTTTGCGCCAAAGCGCAGCGCGATTTGCGCGATGCTCGGTGTGAGCATGATCCAATAGGCCTTGATGTGTTCGAAGTTGTCGAGCATGAGGCGCGAAACGGCGATGTTGCGCAGATCGAGGTAACCGGTCGTCTTCGGGATATGCGAAAGCGGCGTGTTGTCGGGATGAAACGCCAGCGGAATGAAAGCGACGAAGCCGCGCGTCTGGTCCTGAACTTCGCGTAGTTTGACCAGGTGATCGACGCGCTCTTCCTCGGTCTCTACGTGCCCGTAAAGCATGGTGGCGTTCGAGGGCAAGCCGATTTCGTGAGCTTTCTTCGCGGTATTCAGCCACACCTGGCCGCTGACCTTGTGATCGCAGATGATGCGGCGCACGCGCGGATGGAAGATTTCGGCGCCGCCGCCGGGACAAGAGTCCACGCCGGCTTCCTTCATCCGGCGGAGAACCTCCTCGATGGAAATCTTGGCGATGCGCGAGAAATAGTGGACCTCCACCATGGTGAAGGCTTTCAGGTGAACTTCGGGGCAGCGCTGCTTCAAACCGCTGATCATTTCCAGAAAATATTCGAACGGCAGATCGGGATGCAGGCCGCCGACGATGTGGAATTCGGTGGCGCCTTCGCGAACGCCCTGTTCGGCGCGCTGGTAGATCTCTTCAAGCGCGAACTGATAGGCTCCGGGTGCGTTCGGATCGCGGCCGAAGGCGCAAAGCTTGCAGTGGGCTACGCAAATGTTGGTGGGATTGATGTGGCGGTTGACGTTGTAATAGGCCACGTTGCCGTGTTTCTTCTCGCGGACGTGATTGGCGAGCCAGCCCACGGCGAGCAGGTCGGGGGAGCGATAAAGCTCGATGCCGTCATCGAACGAGAGACGTTCGCCGGCGAGGACTTTGTCGGCGACCGGTCTAAGTCGCTGGTCGGTGAGGATGAGTTCGCTCAAGTAGTCACTCTCTAAGGAGGCGGAATCCCGGCATTAGATCGCGCAAAATTTCACACTTTCCACAGCGCCGTCGCCACTCCCCAGAACAAAAGGAACGAAATACTAATATAACCGTTCATGGCGAAGAATGCAGCGTCCAGCTTGCTGAGATCGTTCGCCTTGACCAGGGAATGCTCGTAAGCGAGCAGCGTTGCGACAACGACGATTCCTGTCCAGGCAGGCCACGGGAGCGCGAAACTGGCGGCGAGCCAGGCGAGCAGGCCCACGACTCCGACGTGCATCAAGCGGGCAATGAGGAGCGCATTGGCGATGCCAAACCGCTTGGGAATTGAAAACAGGCCCGCGCGCCGGTCGAAGTCCACATCCTGACAAGCGTAGAGCACGTCGAAGCCGCCAACCCACAGGGTGACGGCGGCAGAGAGAATCAACATGCGCCGGTCGAGACTCCCGGTGATGGCAATCCAGGCCGCGGCCGGGGAGATGCCCAGAGCAAATCCAAGGAAAAGGTGCGACCAGTTCGTGAAGCGCTTGGTAAAGGAATAGAAAAAGAGAACGAAGAGCGCGACTGGCGCGAGCTTTAGCGCCAGCGGATTGAGCTGCCAGGCGGCCAAGAGAAAGGCGGCGATCGCGCAAAGCGTGAAGATCCAGGCGAAACCGACGGAAAGCGTTCCGCTGGGCAGCGCGCGCCCGGCAGTGCGCGGATTTTCCTTGTCGAAGCGCACATCGGCGATGCGGTTGATGGTCATGGCCGCACTGCGGGCTGCGACCATGGCAACCACGATCCACAGGAATTGGCGCCAGGTGGGCCAACCGTTGCTGGTGAAGCGAGCGGCAAGCAGCGCTCCGGTCAAAGCGAAAGGAAGTGCAAAGACGGAGTGTTCGAACTTGATCATTTCGAGCACGGTGCGAAGGCGGCCGTGAGCGACGGCGGCACTCATGCTTTGGCTTCTTTCGCGGCGGCGGAACCAGTCCAGCGGAACATTTCACTCTGCGGCAGCTCCATTTGCGCGAGGACGCGGCAGACATACTGGGTGGCGAGGTCGTCGATGGTCTTTGGCGCGTGGTAAAACGCCGGAATGGCCGGCATGATGACCGCTCCGGCTTGCTGCGCCCGCAGCATATTTTCGAGGTGGATCCGGCTGAAGGGCGTATCGCGCACGCAGAGGACCAGCTTGCGGCCTTCCTTGAGCATGACGTCGGCCGAACGGGTTACCAGGTCGTCAGACGCGCCTAGGGCGATTTTGGCGAGCGTGCCGACCGAACACGGGATAACCGCCATGGCGTCGATGGGATAGCTGCCCGAGGCGATCGACGCGCCAACGTCTTTGTTCGGGAGCAGTTCCAGCTTGGACGGGACGCGGCCGAGCAAGCGGGCGAGAAACGGATTCGCAGGAGCGGCCGCAATCCCCAATTCTTCCGATAGAATCCGCTGGCCGGTTTCGGTGATGACCAAGTGGATTCTCGCGACGCGGGAATCGGCTTCGAGCAGCGCCAGCATCTTTTGCGCGAGGATGGCTCCGCTTGCGCCGGTCACACCTACGGTGATGGTCTTTCGATTCGGCTCGGACATGATGTATCGCGGATAATTCAGTCTCGCAGCGGGTCTGGAGCAAGTCAAGGCAGGTGGCGCGCGCACCACGGTGATAGAATTTTCCGGCGGCGAAAGCAATGAACTCACAGGAAATTTTGAAGATGTTGCAGGCGGTGGAAGCGGGAAAGGTGGCTGCGCCGGACGCGGTCGAACGGCTCAAGCACCTGCCCTTTGAGGACCTGGGATTCGCCAAGGTGGATCACCACCGCTCGCTGCGGCAGGGCTTTGCGGAGGTGGTGTTTGCCAAGGGCAAAACGCCGCAGCAGATTGCCGACATCGTGCGGGCGATGCTGGAAAAGAAAGGCACGCAACACAATGTTCTGGTGACGCGCGCGGACAGGAAAGCGTTTGCCGCGGTAAAGCGGGCGGCGGGCAAAACCGCCCGCGCCACGAAATACTATCCGCAGTCGGGCGTGATCACGATCGAGCGAAGCACGGAAATCGTCGGCAAGGGAACGATCCTGGTGGTGTCGGCGGGAACGAGCGACATTCCGGTCGCGGAAGAGGCGCTGCTAACGGCGCGTATCATGGGCAACCGCGCCGAGCACCTCTACGACGTGGGAGTGGCGGGCATTCACCGTCTGCTCGAGAACCGCGAAAAGCTCGACGGTGCGCGGGCGATCATCTGTGTAGCCGGCATGGAAGGCGCGCTGCCGAGTGTGGTCGGGGGATTGGTCGCGGCGCCGGTGATTGCGGTGCCGACCAGTGTGGGCTACGGCGCCAGTTTTGGCGGCGTGGCGGCACTTTTGGGAATGTTGAATTCCTGTGCGTCGAATGTCTGCGTGGTGAATATCGATAACGGATTTGGTGCGGCGCGCGTGGCTTCGGCGATCAATCAAGTCTAGAAAATCAATCGAGTCCAGTAAGGGTGTGTTCTCTTCCTGGTTGGGCTGTTGGTTATCGGGTTA
>Ga0306922_10000212_pt1 | contig 44199 bp, 36 predicted proteins | sample sta12Cox44000082_FD_203758 | JGI IMG/M metagenome (GOLD analysis project Ga0306922, IMG submission 203758) | Lab enrichment of tropical soil microbial communities from Luquillo Experimental Forest, Puerto Rico - statoxic.12C.oxic.44.000.082 (v2)... | ecosystem: Environmental > Terrestrial >... | reverse complement strand
AGATGAGCGCTGCGAGCGGCGTCCACCGCTGCGCGCGCCGTGCGAGGCGCTGCGTCGCGTCCTCGGAGCCATAATCGGCCGCGACGGCGAGCGGCAACTCCGCGGGAAGCGGTGTCAGGGCGCGCGTATTGACGATGCCGAAGGCGCCGCGAGCGGTCTGCGCCTGAGCGCCGAGGTAGACCCCGCACGCGCGGCACACGAGGAAATCTGCGGTCGCGAGGCCGAAGCGATAGCGCTGCACACTCGCCTTCTGCCTGACATGGAAGCTGAGCCGGCCCGAGGGATCGGAAGTGGTCGCGGCCGCGTGGGCGCGACAGAACCCGCACTGGCAGGCGCGCACGCTCCAGCGGGCGGGCGGCACTGCCGTCTGATAGGCGAACGAGAGCGCTCCGCAATGACAGCAACCCTCGAAGGTGCGCACGGCACGCGGCCTACGCGGTGGCGGCGGCGTCGCTGCGCGCCGCGCGCTTGCGCTCCTGCTCCTTGAGGAAGCGCTTGCGGATGCGGATCGAGGCGGGTGTCACCTCGACGAGCTCGTCGTCGGCGATGAATTCCACCGCGTATTCGAGCGTCAGCTGTATGGGAGGCGTCAGCAGAATGGCCTCGTCCTTGCCCGCGGCACGGATGTTGGTGAGCTTCTTGGTCCTGATCGGATTGACCACCAGGTCGTTGTCGCGGTTGTGAATGCCGATGATCATGCCCTCGTAGAGCTTCTCGCCCGGTCCGACGAACAACCGTCCGCGTTCCTGCAGGTTGAACAGTGCATAGGCCACCGCCTCGCCGTTCTCGTTGCTCACCAGCACGCCGTTGTGCCGTTCGGGGATCTCGCCGGTCACCCCGGAGAAACCATCGAAAATGTGACTCATGAGGCCGGTGCCGCGGGTGAGGGTGAGGAACTCCCCCTGGAAGCCGATCAGGCCGCGCGCCGGCACGCGATACTCGAGCCGCACGCGGCCCTGCGCATCGTGGCTCATATGGACGAGCTCGGCGCGGCGCTCGCCGAGCGCGGCCATGACCGCGCCCTGATGCGAGTCCTCGACATCGATCGTGAGCGCCTCGTAAGGCTCGTGCACCTCGCCGTTCACGATCCGCGTCAGCACTTGCGGGCGCGATACCGCGAGCTCGTAGCCCTCGCGACGCATGTTCTCGATGAGTATGGTGAGGTGCAGCTCGCCGCGCCCGGAGACGCGCAGCACATCGGTCTCGTCGGTGTCCTCGACCCGCAGTGCCACGTTGCTCTGCAGCTCGCGGTACAGACGCTCGCGCAGCTGCCGGCTGGTGACGAATTTGCCTTCGCGGCCGGCGAGCGGCGAGGTATTCACCTGGAAGTTCATGGCGAGGGTCGGCTCATCGACGCTGATCGGCGGCAGGCCGTAAGGATGCTCGGCATCGCACAGCGTGAGCCCGATGTTGACCTCATCGATGCCGGTGACTGCGACGATGTCGCCGGCAGCGGCCTCATCGACCGGCTGACGCTCGAGCCCCGTGAAGGTGAGCACCTGTCCGACCCTGGCGGTGCCCCGATCCTCGCTACCGAAGCGCAGCGCCACGTTCTGACCCGGGCGCAGCGCGCCGCAGCGGATGCGGCCGATGCCGATGCGACCGACGTACGAGTTGTAATCGAGCGTCGAGATCTGCAGCTGCAGCGGGCGGTCGGCGTGCGCCGCCGGCGGCGGCACGTGGGTGAGGATCGCCTCGAACAGCGCCGACATGTCCGGGCGGCGCTCGGTGTAGTCGGTGCTCGCCCAGCCCTGCAGCGCCGAGGCGTAGATGACCGGGAAGTCCAGCTGCGCGTCGCTCGCGCCGAGCTTGTCGAACAGGTCGAAGGTCTGGTCGATCACCCAGGCGGGGCGGCTGCCCGGGCGGTCGATCTTGTTGACTACGACGATCGCCTTCAGTCCCTGCGCCAGCGCCTTGCGCGTCACGAAGCGCGTCTGCGGCATCGGCCCTTCGACCGCATCCACCAGCAATAGCACGCCATCGACCATCGACAGCACACGCTCGACCTCGCCGCCGAAATCGGCGTGACCGGGCGTGTCGACGATGTTGATGCGCGTACCACCGTATTCGATGGCACAGTTCTTCGCGAGGATGGTAATGCCACGCTCGCGCTCGATATCGTTGGAATCCATGATGCGCTCGCCGAGCCGCTCGTGGGCCGCGAACGTGCCGGACTGCTTCAGCAGACAGTCGACCAGCGTGGTCTTGCCGTGGTCGACGTGCGCGATGATGGCGATGTTACGGATCGGGCGATTCATGAGCGGCGGGAACCGCAGCGGCGCCCACCGTCGAGGTCCGGGGCGCCGCCTGGCTGGGCCGTGAAAAAAAGGGTGCGCAGGGTAGCAGATTCCCGCCGCGGCCGCCTCCCGGCGCCGCCGGGCTGTACGGGCGGCAGCGCACGCCGCCGCGCCCCGCGGGACCTCAGGTCGGGCGCACGCCCATGCCGATGCGCAGTGCCGCCACTGCCACGCGCACCTCGATGAAGAAGGCGACGTAGGCCGCGCTCAGGCACACCATGGAGCCGACGAACAGCAGCGCGATCAGCGCGGCGAGCTCGGAGCCGAGGAACGCGTTGGCGAACAGCGTCACCACCACGAGCGCGACCAACAGCGCCGCGATCGTGGAGAGCGAGATTGCGACGTTGATGTAGTGCGCGCGCCGGGCGAGCACCGCCAGATCCTGGCGCACATGTGGGGCCTCGCCGGGATGGCCTGCGAGCTGCTCCTCGAGTACCCGTGCCCGATCGACGATACGCGAGAGGCGATTGGTCAGCACTCCGAGCGTCGCCGCCACGCCGGACAGCAGGAACACCGGCGCAACCGATGACTGGATGAGATGGGCGATATCAATCACGTGGCACCGTTGGTCTTGTCGAGCCGGGCCGCGCGGCGAGCCGTGCAGGCGTGCTTTTGTACCATAAACCGCGGCGCCGGCAGCTGCTGCGACGTACGCACCCCCAAGGTGTGCGGTTGCGGCTGGCGCTCCCCTTGTTGTACGATCGTTCAACAAGGTTCCATCTGCCTGGATCTGCCCATGAATGCCGCCGTGCTCCGCCGCAGCGCGCCTGCCGCGCCCGCCGAGGCCGAGGGACACAGTCTGCCCGCGTGGATCTACCGCGACCCGGAGTTCTTCGAGCGCGAGCGGCAAGCGATCTTTCGCCACAGCTGGCAGCTGGTCTGTCACCTGAGCGATGTGCCGCGCCCCGGGGACTTTCACACCTTCGACTTCCTCGGCGAGTCGCTCGTGGTGGTGCGCGCCGAAGAGGGCGTGCGCGCGTTTCACAACGTCTGCCGGCACCGCGCCGCGCGCCTGCTCGATGGCCCACGCGGCTCGTGCGGGCGGCGCATCACCTGTCCGTACCACGCCTGGACGTACGCGCTCGATGGGCGTCTGATCGGTGTGCCGCAGCGCGAGGCCTTCACGGGGCTGGAACCGGCGCGCCACGGGCTGGTCGCCCTCGAGCACGAGGTCTTCATGGGGTTCGTGTTCGTGCGACTCGCGCCGGGCCTGCCGAGCGTGCGCGAGATGGCCGCCCCCTATGCCGCGGAGATGGCCGCCTATCGCCTGGAAGAGCTCGTTCCGTTCGGGCGCACGAACCTGCGGCCCCGGGCGGTGAACTGGAAGAACGTCGCCGACAACTTCTCCGATGGCCTGCACATCAACGTGGCGCACCCCGGCCTCGCGCGCCTCTTCGGCCGCGGCTATGGCATCGAGGCGCATGCGTGGATCGACAAGATGTGGGGAGTGCTGCGCGATACGCCCTCCCGCAACTGGTCCGAGCGGGCCTATCAGCGGCTGTTGCCGCCCGTGCCGCACCTGCCGCCCGAGCGGCAGCGGCTGTGGATTTACTTCAAGCTCTGGCCGAACATTGCTTTCGACATCTATCCTGACCAGGTCGATTTCATGCAGTTCGTGCCGGTGTCAGCGACCGAGACACTGATCCGCGAGGTGGTGTACGTTCATGCGGATGCGCGCCGCGAGATGCGTGCGGCGCGCTATCTCAACTGGCGTGTCAATCGGCGCGTCAGCCTCGAGGACAAGGCGCTGATCGAGCGCGTGCAGGCGGGAATGGCCTCGAGCAGCTACTCTTCAGGACCGCTCAGCGAGGGCGAGGTGTGCCTGCGCAGCTTCGCCCGCCGCATGCGCGCGCTGATTCCCGAGAGCGCCCTGCCGCAACCCCCCGGCCGCGGCTGGAGTCATGGCTGAGGGCACGGGCGCTGGCGCACGATGCGACGCGCTGATCATCGGCGGCGGTCACAACGGCCTGGTGTGCGCGGCGTATCTCGCCGCCGCCGGGCTCAAGGTGACCGTGCTCGAGCGGCGCGCCGTCGTCGGCGGTGCGGCGGTTACCGAGGAGTTTCACCCCGGATTTCGTAACTCGGTCGCCGCGTACACGGTCTCACTTCTCAACCCCAAGGTCATTCGGGATCTCGACCTGGCGCGCCACGGGTTGCGCATCGTCGAGCGGCGCTGTGCCAACTTCCTGCCGACCGCGGATGGCGGCTACCTCATCACCGGCGCCGGGCGCACCGAGGCGGAGGTCGCGCGCTTCTCGCGGCGCGACGCGGCACGCATCGCCGACTACGGCGCGCAGCTCGATGCAATCGCGGACGTGCTGCGGGACCTGGTGCTCACCACACCCCCGAACGCGCTCGAGGGCGGTTGGAGCGCTGCGCTCCCGGAGCTGGTGCGTGCCGCCCGCGTCGCGGGGCGACTGCGGCGGCTCGACATGAGGCTGCGGCGCGAGCTGCTCGCGCTCTTTGCCATGTCGGCGGGCGATTACCTCGACAACTGGTTCGAGAGCGACCCGATCAAGGCGGCCTACGGCTTCGATGGCATCGTCGGCAACTATGCGAGTCCCTACTCGCCCGGCTCCGCCTACTACCTGCTGCATCACGTGTTCGGCGAGGTGAACGGCAAACACGGCGCATGGGGACACGCCATCGGTGGCATGGGCGCCATCACCCAGGCCATGGCGCGGGCGGCACGCGAGCGCGGGGTGCTCATCCGTCTCGCCACGCCGGTGCGCGAAGTGCTGGTGGAGGGCGAGCGCGCGGTGGGAGTGGTCACCGAGACGGGGGAAACGCTGCGCGCTGCCGCAGTGATCTCCAACCTCAACCCCAGACTCCTGTATCTCAATATGTTCGCGCCCGCGGCGCTGCCGCCGGAGGTGCGCGAGCACATGAGCCACTGGCGTTGCGGCTCGGGGACCTTCCGCATGAACGTCGCGCTCGCAGAGCTGCCGGATTTCACCTGCCTGCCCGGCAAGGCGAGCGCCGATCATCACACTTCGGGCATCATCCTCGCACCGACGCTCGGCTACATGGAGCAGGCCTATTTCGACGCACGCTCCTTCGGCTGGTCGCGCCGTCCGATCGTGGAGCTGGTGATTCCCTCGACCCTCGATGACACGCTCGCGCCCCCCGGACAGCATGTCGCGAGTCTGTTCTGCCAGCACGCCGCGCCGCAGCTGCCCGACGGCGCCTCCTGGGACACGCATCGCGAGGCCGTCGCGGACCTCATGGTCGACACCGTGAATGCCTACGCGCCCAACTTCAAGGCGGCGGTGCTCGGCCGCCAGATCATGAGCCCGCTCGACCTCGAGCGCACCTTCGGTCTGCTCGGCGGGGACATCTCGCACGGCGCGATGAGCCTCGATCAGCTGTTTTCGGCCCGTCCGATGCTCGGCTACGGCGACTACCGCGGACCGCTGCGCGGCTTGTACATGTGCAGCGCCGGCACGCATCCCGGTGGCGGAGTCACCGGCGCGCCGGGGCACAATGCGGCGCGCGAGGTGCTCGCCGACTTCCGCCGCGGCCGGCTGCGGCGTGTCTCCTGAATGCCCCGGTCTGCGGCCAAACCGCGCTTCGCGCGCAAGCCCCCGGAGGTGCGCCGGCAGGCGCTCATCGACGCCACCATCGAGTGCCTCAAGCGCTACGGACACGAGGGGCTCTCGATCCGCACCATCAGCGCGCAGGCGGGTGTGTCGGTAGGGCTCATCAACCATCACTTTCCGAACAAGGACGAGCTGGTCGCGGCCGCCTACCGCTACATCAACGCCGAACTCATCGCCGGGATGCAGGCCGCCGTGGCACGCGCCGGGAATTCACCGCGGGCGCGCATGCGCGCCTTCCTCGAGGCCTGGTTCTCGGCGCCAAGTCTCGACGCCGATGCGCTTGCCGTGTGGGTGGTGTTCTGGGGGCTGTATCGGCATTCGCGCCTGATACAACGTGCTCACCGCGAAACCTACCAGGGCTATGTCGGCCTGCTGCGCGGCATGCTGGCGGAGCTCCTGCCGCAGGCGCGCGCCTCACGCTCACGCGGGCGCCGCGCCGCTCGTAGCGCCGGCGCCCAGCCGGTGGATCTACGGCTCGCCGCCATCGGTTTCACTGCGCTCCTCGATGGCCTGTGGCTCGAGTGGTGCCTCGAGCCCGGCACCTTCCGCCCGGCGGAGGCGGTGGAGCTGTGTGAGGCGTGGATCGCGAGCCTCGGTGGCTGATTCCTGTGAGCCGTCGCTTGCCGCGCGCCGCCGCCACGCCATATGGCTCAGTTCAGGCTACCGTTTGGATCGCCAGGCACCGGCGCGCACCACATAACAGGCAAGCGCGGTCGATGCGCACAGCGAGACGATGAGTGCGGCGAGCGAGGCTTCCGGACCGAACGCGCCGCCGGTGGCCAACGAAGACCCGGATAACGGAGCGATGATCAGCCCGGTGTTTAGTCCGCCCGAGACCGCCGCGCCAAAAATCCCGCCCTCGGTAAAATTCCAGCCGAAGTGCAGCCCGATCGGCAGCCACAGACTGCGCGTGGCGGTGTAGACGAGCCCGAGCAGAACGCCGCTCTCGAGCACGATGGCGAGCGTCGATATCCAGGTGGCGCCCCGGTTGCCGGCATGCACCAGCCCGAAGAGCACGGCCGAAATCACCAGCGCGATCGTCGTCCCGAGGCCCTCCTCGAGACGCCGGAAGACTACGCCACGGAACACGATCTCTTCGCCGACCGCCGAAGCGATGGCAACGGCCAGTGCACTGCCGAGCCCTGAGAGCCCGCCGTACCCGGCGAAAGTGACCACACTGCACCCCCACAGAATTGCGTACACGAGTGCGAAGAGCGCCGCGCCCGCCACGATGCCCTGTGCGAGTCCGCGGGCCGCGTTCGCGGCCTGCAACTCAGTCGCCGTGCGCCGCTCGAGCCAGCGCACCAGAGAGCGGTACGCCACAATCATCGCGGCCGACAGGAAGAGTGCGGCGCACAGGCCGGCCGCGTCGCGCAGCACTGCCGGCACCGCGTGCACCAGATGCGCTCCGAGCAGCTGACAGGCGAGATCGATCGCAGCGAGGACGAGGAACAGCAACAGCAGCTGTACCGGCATCCAGCGCCATGGGGCGGGGAGCGGAGCGGCTGCAGGTGGGGCGCTCGCGCCCGCGTCGCTTTCGGGCATGTTGTTATTCCCCCTGGGATGGTGCCCCGGAGGATTATGCGGGATTCGGCGCTGACACCCTAGCGCAGGCTCAGCTCGTTGCGCGCCACCCGCCGGGCCCGGGCTTGCGGCCATCGCTGATTGCCCCCACATAATGAGGGGAGTTGTGCGCGGAGGGCGTGTTGGAACGAGCCCGGATCGTAATTGTCGGCTGCGGCTTCGGCGGTCTGTTCGCAGCGCGCGCACTGCGGCACACACCCGCCGACCTGCTGGTGATCGACCGCAACAACTATCATCTGTTTCAGCCGCTGCTCTACCAGGTGGCGTGCGCGGCGCTGGCGCCGGCAGACATCGCCCAGCCCATCCGCACCATCCTGCGCTATCAGCCGAATGCGCATGTGATGCTCGCGCAGGTGGACGAGGTCGATGTCGAGGCGCGCCGGGTGATCGCCGCCGGTAGAGCCGTGAGCTACGACTACCTGGTGCTCGCGCCCGGCGCGATCGACAACTACTTCGGCCACGAGGACTGGCGGCAGTTCGCGCCCGGCATGAAAGCGGTGGAGGAAGCGACCTTCATCCGCTCGCGCCTGCTACGCTCGTTCGAGGCCGCGGAGATCGAAACGGACCCGGCCGAGCGTGCGGCACACCTCACTTTCATCATCGTGGGCGGTGGTCCCACGGGCGTGGAGCTCGCCGGCGCCATCAAGGAGCTGGCAGTCGATGTTATTCCGAGGGACTACCGGGTCGCGGATACGCGCCACGCGCGCGTCATCCTCATCGAAGCGGGCCCACGCGTGCTGCCGGCGTTGCACGTCGATTCCTCGGCGCGCGCACTCAGCCAGCTGCACACACTCAACGTGGAGGTGCGGCTCGGCGCACCGGTGACGCGCGTGCTGGCCGACGGCGTCGAGGCGGGCGGTGAGCGGCTGCACAGCTACAACGTCATCTGGACGGCGGGGGTGCGCGCGGCGCCGCTGGCGGCATCACTCGGCGCGCCGCTCGGGCCCGGCGGGCGCGTGAAGGTGGCCGCCGACTGCTCGCTGCCGGGCCATCCGGAGGTATTCGTCATCGGTGATGCCGCCTGGCTCCTCGATCCGGCGAGCGGCGCTCCGGTGCCCGGAGTCTCACAGGGAGCGCTGCAGATGGGCCGCTATGTCGCGCGCATCATCGACGCAGAGCTGCGCGGCAAGCGCAGCCCGCGCGCACAAGCTTTCCACTATCGTGACCGCGGCTCGATGGCGACGGTCGGCAAATCCCGTGCCGTGGTGGAGCTCGGGCGGCTGCGGTTCGGCGGATTGTTGGCCTGGCTCGCGTGGATGGCGCTGCACATCACCGTGCTCATCGGCTTCCGCAACCGCCTCGCCGTGCTGTCATCCTGGATCTACAGCTACGTTTTCTTCCGCCGCGGCTCGCGGCTCATCACCCGCGTCGGACCTCCGGAGCCGCTCTGATGGCCACCGCCGTTCACCCGCCCCGTGGTGCGCGCGCCCCCGGTGGTGCGCCGGCGGCGGAAGCGCTCACGTTGCGCGGCTTCTTCGGTGTGTTTCGCTACAGCCGTCGTGCGCTCGAGCTGGTGTGGACCACCAACCGTGGGCTGACTGTGGCGCTCGCGCTCTTGACGCTGCTGGCCGGCGCGCTGCCGGCCTCGGTGGTTTATGTGGGGTCGCTGATCGTAGATGCCGTGCTTGCGGCCATGGGCACGGGCAGCCCCGGGCGCGTGGTGGAGCTCGTCATCCTCGAGGGCGCACTGGTCGCGGCCATCGCGGGCGCGCAGCGCGGGCTGTCCCTGTGCCAGTCGCTGCTGCGCGCGCAGCTCGGGCAGCGGGTCAACGTCATGATCCTCGAGAAGGCACTGACCCTCGAGCTGCAGCACTTCGAGGACTCGGAGTTCTACGACAAGCTGACGCGCGCGCGTCGCGAGGCCTCGACGCGCCCGCTGAGCCTCGTGATGCGTACCTTCGGTCTGGTGCAGAACGCCATCTCGCTGGTCAGCTACGGGGCGCTGCTGGTGCGCTTCTCGCCCTGGGCGGTGCTGGTGCTGCTGGTGGCGGGCCTGCCGGCGTTCGTGGCCGAGGCCAAATTCTCCGGCGATGCCTTCCGTCTGTTCCGCTGGCGCTCGCCCGAGACGCGCATGCAGATCTACCTCGAGACCGTGATCGCCCGCGAGGATCACGCCAAGGAGGTCATGCTGTACGGCCTGGGGCCGCGCCTGCTCGAGCGTTATCGCGACATCTTCCGGCGCCTGTACCGCGAGGACCGCGACCTGACGGTGCGCCGTGACAGCTGGGGCTTCGCGCTCGGACTGATCGGCACCGCCGTCTTGTACGGCGCCTACGCCTGGATCGCCGTCAGCGCGGTGCGCCGGCTGATCACGCTCGGGCAGATGACCCGCTACGTGGCGCTGTTCCGCCAGGGACAGGCGGCGGTGTCGGCGATGCTGGCGGCGGTCGGCGGCATGTACGAGGACAACCTCTACCTCTCGACCCTGTACGAGTACCTCGAGACGCACGTGCCGCGTCCCTCCGGCAGCGTCGTGCACGGACCGCTACCCGAGGACGGGGTACGCTTCGAGGATGTGAGCTTCACTTACCCGGGCGCGGAGGAACCGGCGCTCGAGCACATCACGCTGCATCTCACGCCCGGAACGAGCCTGGCGCTGGTCGGTGAGAATGGCTCGGGCAAGACCACGCTGATCAAACTGCTGACGCGGCTGTACGCGCCCAGTTCGGGCCGGATCCTGCTCGATGGCCAGGACCTCGCCGAGTGGGAGGAAGCGGCGCTGCGCGAGCGCATCGGCGTCATCTTCCAGGATTTCGCGCGCTACCAGATGCTGGTCGGGGAGAACGTCGGCGCGGGCGATGAGCGCTACTTCGAGGACGAGCAGCGCTGGCGCGCCGCCGCCGTCAAAGGGCGCGCGGACGAGTTCATCGACACGCTGCCCGCGGGCTACCAGACACAACTCGGTAAATGGTTCCGCGACGGGCGGGAGCTCTCCGGCGGGCAGTGGCAGAAGATCGCGCTGTCGCGCGCCTTCATGCGCACGCGTGCCGATATCCTGGTGCTCGATGAGCCGACCGCCGCCATGGATGCACAGGCGGAGGCCGAAGTGTTCGAGCATTTCCGCCAGCTCGCGCGCGATCGCATCACCATCCTCATCTCGCACCGCTTCTCCACGGTGCGGATGGCGGATCAGATCCTGGTGCTCAACCGCGGCCGCATCGTCGAGCGGGGCAGCCACGAGGAGCTGATGCGGCTGAACGGTCGCTACGCGCACCTGTTCGCGCTGCAGGCGCGCGGTTACCGATAAAAGCACCCCACAAAATCGCGCTCGTCACCTCTCCACATCGGCAGAGGCGGCGGTGTCGTCCCCGGCAGTGAGCAGGGCCACCGGGAAGCGCGCCAGCGCCTGCGCCGCGGGGATGCCGGTGCCGTTGCCGTGGCTGATTGGCTGCAGTTCCGTGCCGTCGAGGACGTTGTGCAGGAGTCGCCGCGAGCCCTCGTAGGCGGGCAGCTCGATCAGGGTATTTTCCCACACCGCGCTGCCGAGCGGCAGCCGCGCGGGATCATCGAGCAGCCGCCGGTAGAGCCGCGGCGCGATGACGATCACCGAGCGTCGCGCGCAGCGCCGCGCGAAGGCGCACAGATGATGGGCACGGCTGCCGCGCACGGGCAGCCGCCGATAGTCGCCGTGGCTGAACAGCTGCGGCTGCGCGCGTCGCAGCTGCAGCGCGCGCCACAGGAGCAGCAGCTTACAGCGCCCATCCTCCAGGTGAGCGACCACGTCCTCCACCGCCAGCTCGCCCGCGTCGTGCTCGAGCTGTGCCAGCAGCAGGCCGCGTCGCTGGTAATCGACCGGGCGGCGGTTGTCGGGATCGACCAGCGAGAAATCCCACAGCTCATTGCCCTGGTAGATATCGGGCACGCCCGGCGCGGTCAGCTTGCACAGCGTCTGCGACAGGCTGTTGAGCATCCCGAAGCGCGCCACCGGCCGCCAGAATGCCAGGAAGTCGGCGAGGAACAGGTTGTTGTCGCGCGGCTCGAGCGCGCTGCGCACGAACTGCAGCAGCGCATCTTCGTAGGCGGCCCCCGTCTCGGTCCAGCTGGTATGCACTTTCGCTTCGCGCACCGCCTTGATCATGTAGGCCTCGATGCGCGCGCGATACTCGGCGCTCGCCGCCGCATCAGGCTCGGCGAGCGGCCAGCTGCCGAGCAGCGTCTGGTAGAGGTGATATTCATCGTTGCTGCTGGGCGCCGCAGCGCCGTCGACCTCGCGCTTGCGGGTGCGATTGATGCGCATCCAGCGCCGCACCGCATCGCGCCACGGCGTGGTCATCTCGGACAGCACCGCGAGACGGGCGCGCACATCCTCGGAGCGTTTGGTGTCGTGCGTGGAGGTGGCGAGCATCTCGTGCGGCCAGTGCCGCATGCGGTATTCGGCATCGGCGTGGAAGGCGCGCACGCCACCGCCGGCGTAGTTGCCCGGCTCACCACCGACTTCGTTGAGCGCGAGCAGCCGGTTGTAGCGGTAGAGCGCGGTGTCTTCGATGCCCTTGGCGGTGATCGGCGCGGTGATCTGCTGGAACTTCATGACGAAGGCGCGGTGCGCGCGCAGCTGGGCGTCGCTGGCCACCGGCAGCTGCAGCAGCAGCGCGGCACGCACGAAGTCGAACACCGGCGCCTCGCTGGCGGCGCGCCGGCGCCGGGCAGCGGCGATGGCCCACTCGATGTAACGCCGGTCGGTGTCGGCCACCGCATCGGCCACGTAGGTCCGATAGACCGGAAAGCAGGCGATCACCTCGGCGAGCGCCTGACGAATGTTGTTGAAGGTGAAGTCGCGCGTGCTGCGGTCGGAGCGGGCGATGCGCGCCAGCTGATTGGTGGCGACGTTGAGCTCCGAGGCGAGCGAGCGGCGCAGCACCAGCTGCTGGCATTCGTAGGCGACGTCGCGCCACTCGAGCGACTCGCCGCTGAGAGCGCGGTAGACGCGGTCCATGCGCGTACGCGTGGCCGCATCGATCAGCATGCGGGTGATGACATTGGCGAAGTGGTAGCCGGTCTCGCCGTGCACCGGCCAGTCATCGGGCAGGTGCTCGAACGACAGGCTGATCTTCTCCACCACGAGGTAGCGCGAGCGCGGCCAGGCATCACCGCTCACCTCGCCGATGCGCTGCTGCAGCCGCCGCAGGTAGCCCGCGGGATCGTACAGGCCGTCGACGTGATCGATGCGCAGCCCGTCGATCTTGCCGGCGCCGATCAGGCGCAGCACCAGCCGGTGCGTCGCCTCGAATACCGCCTCGTTATCGACCCGCAGCGCTGCGAGGTCGTTGACGTCGAAGAAGCGCCGGTAGTTGATGTCCTCGGCGGCGACGCGCCAGTAGGCGAGGTGGAAAGCCTGCAGCTCGAGCAGCTCGTGCAGCGCATCGAAGCTCGCCGGCTCGGCCGCAGTGCCGGTGAAACTGCGCACGGCCGTATCGAGCGCCTGCGCCACCGCGCTGTCGTTAGCCGCGAGCTGCGCCAGGCGCCGCTTGTGCACTTCCTTCTCGCGGCTGCGCTCGGCCACCTGCTCGGGGGCCGGCACGCGCCGGTCGGGCAGCGCCGCCAGCGAGCGGCGGATGTTCTCGAGCTCGCTGCTCGAGACCAGCGCCGCCACCCGATCGAGAATGCGCGGGTAGGTGCGCGGGTCGAGCGGCATGCGGTGCGGGCCGTAGAACACTGCGAAAGCGCCCGTGTCGCGCTCGAAACGCAGCTCGAGCTCGCCGCGCTCGAGCGCGGTGGCGTACGGATCGGCCAGCACCGGCACGAGTATCTTGTGAGCGCGATCCGGGTTGGCGGGCGCCCAGTCGATATCGAAGAAACCCGCGTACACCGAGGACTCGCCGTTCTCCAGCAGGTCCATCCACCAGGCGTTGTCGGTACCGAGAATGCCGACGTGGTTGGGGACGAGGTCGACGATGTGGCCCATGCCGTGGGCGCGCAGCGCAGCGACGAACTGCTCGAAGTCGTTCTCGTCGCCGATCTCGGGATTGAAGGAGTTGTGGTCGACCACGTCGTAACCGTGCGCACTGCCGGAGCGCGCGCGGAAGTACGGCGAGCAGTAGACGTGACTGATGCCGAGCGCTGCCAGGTACGGCACGATCGCGGTGGCGTCGCGGAAAGTGAAGCCGGCGTTGAGCTGCACGCGATAGGTGACCCGCGGGATGACGGAGCCCGCGTCGCCGGCGGTGGCGCGGCCGTTCAGCGGCCGCACCGAGCGCGGTCGCTCAGATAGCGTCACGGCGCTGCTCCAGCAGCCACAACACGCTCCACGCCGGAAGCTCGTGGCGCGCCAGCGTGCTGCGCACCCCCGGGTGCGTGGCGAACAGCACACGGCCGGCCGCCGGCGCGGGCAGCGGCGCGGGCGCGGCGGCGAGGTTGGCGAGCAGGTGCAGCACCTTGTGCCCTGCCGTCCAGTCGACCGCGAGCGCACCGCTCTCGAGCACCCCGCAGCAGCGGCCCGCGCCGATGTGCGGCAGGAGCGGCACGATGTCGCGTCTCCTGATGGTGAGCAGCCGCCGGTGGTGGGTGAGCATGCGTGCGTGCGCACTCTGCCGCAGCACGCTCCAGTCGAGCTGCGCCGCGGCCCAGGTGGCGACTGCACCCGGATCCGGAGCGTCGGGCACCTCGCGGGCGCGCTGCGCGCGTATGCGCGCGAGCAGCTGCGGCTCGAAGTCGCAGAACCACGGAAAAGGCTCCGGCGCTGCCCATTCCTCCCCCATGAACAGCAGTGGTGGCTGCGGCGCCAGCAGCACCAGGGCGCTGGCGGCACGCAACGCGGCCGGCTCCTGCAGCAGCTGCGACAGCCGCTCGCCGCGCGGGCGGTTGCCCACCTGGTCGTGGTTCTGCAGGAAGTCGATGAAGGCGCTCGGCGGCAGATGCGCGCTGCGCTCGCCGCGCGCGCCGCCGCCGCAGCGCGAGTGCTCGCCCTGGTAGGCGAAGCCCTCGGCCAGCGCGCGGCCCAGCAGCCTGGCGGGCTGCTCGGCGTAGTCCGCGTAGTACTCCTGGGTCTCGCCGGTGAGCAGCACGTGCAGGCAATGATGCGCATCGTCGTTCCACTGCGCATCGCACCGGTCGGGCGCGCCTTCGGGGCCGAGGAACGCGGCGGTGTTGTGCAGGTTCTCGAGCGTCAGGTAAATGCCGCGCCCGTTTCCGGCACGGCGGCGCGCGGCCGCGGCGAGCTCCCTGACGATATGCGGCTCGCTGCCGTCGTGGACCGCATGAATCGCATCGAGTCGCAGTCCATCGACGTGGTATTCCTCGAGCCAGTAGCGCGCGTTGTGTATGAAGAAATCGCGCACCGTGCGGCTGCCCGCGCCATCGAAGTTGATGGCGGCTCCCCAGGGTGTCTGATGGCGCGCGTCGAAGAATTGCGGCGCATAGAGGTGCAGGTAGTTGCCCTCGGGGCCGAAGTGGTTGTAGACGACATCGAGCAGCACGGCGAGGCCGTGGTCGTGGGCGGCAACGATCAGCGCCTTGAGCTCTTCCGGGCGGCCGTAGGAGACCTGCGGCGCAAACGGCAGCACCCCGTCGTAGCCCCAGTTGCGCGCGCCGGGGAAAGCCGCGAGCGGCATCAGCTCGATGGCGGTCACACCGAGGCGCTTGAGGTGCGCGAGGCGGGCGGCTACCGCGGCGTAGGTGCCCGGCCGGTTGAAGGTGCCTACGTGCAGCTCATAGAGCACCGCCGCATGCCAGGGCGGGGCGCGCCAGGCGCCGTCCTCCCAGGGGTAGGCCAGCGGGTCGATGACTTCGCTCGGCCCGTGGACTCCCTGCGGATTGCAGCGCGAGGCGGGGTCCGGCACTTCGTGTTTTCCATCGATGCGGTAGCGGTAGAGGCTACCAGCGCCGGCGGCACCGGTCTCGAGCGCGAACCAGCCATCGGGAAGTGACTGCAGCGGCGCGGCCAGCGCCGTGGCGCCGCTCGGCTCGCACAACAGCAGCTCCACTCGCCGCGCCGCCGGCGCCCATAGCCGGAAACGCACCTCTCCCGTCGCGGTAAGCTCCGCGCCGAAGGGCATCTGATGTCGCCGCCGCAGCGGCGCCTGGCTTTCCAACCCGATCCTCTTTGATCAAGCGGCACGTTTCATTCGGCCAGCGCGGCCAACTTCCGCAACGGCACTCCCGCCCAGTCGGGCCGCGCGAGCAACATCCGCTGCAGGTCGGCACAGGCCACCTCGAGCTCGAACAGCCGCAGCAACGGGGCAGCGTCCGGCGATTCAAACAGGCCGCTGCCGCGCGTCCCCTCGGTGTAGGCGGTGAGGAAAGCAGCGCGTGCCTGCTCCTCCCACGCGTCCAGCTGCGGCTCCCAACGCTCGCGCTCGTCGCCGGCGATCAGCGAGCACTGTTGTAACGCCATCCGCCCGGCGTAGGCAAACGAACGTAACATGCCGGCGACATCAAACAGCGGCGAACAGCGCCGTCGCTGTGCGGCGACGCTCTGGTCCGCCGCGCCTACGTCGGTGATGATGAAGTCGTTGCGCCGCAGCAGCACCTGCCGCAGGTGATAGTGTCCGTGACAGCGGATCTTCAGTCCGCGCGGCACCGCGGTACGCCCTGCGGCGACGCTGCGCAGCAGCACGGCGCGCCGCGCCAGCACCGTGGCGGCGGTCGCCGCCGCGCGCGGCGCGAGCTGCGCGGTGCGCTCCTCGAGTAACTTGAGCGCTGCAGCGAGCGCGGTGTGCGCGCTGCTGCGCCATTCCTCGAGATCCGCCGCGGTGATCGGTGCAGGCGCGAGCGCGGCATCGACCGCCGCCGCGAGCACCCCGTGCAGCTGCGCGGTGCGCGTCGCGAGCGTGCGCACCAGCGCCAGGTACAGCCCGTGGGACTCGGCGGGCGCCGCCGGCTGCGTGACGCGCTCCTCGAGAAAGCGCACCAGGTGGTTGACCGTGTAGTCAAAACCATCGCCCTGGTTGGAAACAAATCCCTGCAGCATCGCCAGCGTGCACGCAGCGCCATCGTTGGGTTGGTACTCGATCACGCCGGCGAATGGCACCGTGTTGGGAAAATGGGCGACCTCGGTGAGGTAGCGCGCCACCTCGACCCCGAGGTTGCTGGCGGAATCCAGCCGGCGGAACAGCTTGAGGAAGAAGGCCGTGCCGATGCGCACGGTGGTGTTGGCACCCTGCGGTCCCGCCGGGATGATCGGCAGCTCGCCCGGGTGCGCCGCGCGCAGCTCGGCGAAGGCGCTGCTCGGGGTGCAGCGCACGCGCCCGAGGCGGGTGGCGAGCTCGCGCCCTGCGCCGATTGTCTCGATGATCAGGCGGCAGAAGTCCTCATCGGCCGCCGCGTCCGCCAACACGCCGGTCGCGGCGTGCTGGCGCACGCGCGCGATGGCCGCAGGCAGCAGTCGGCGATAGCGCGCCTCATCGGCATCCTCGAGCGCAACGGTCAGCGGTACGAAGTACTGCCCGGCCTGCGCACCGCTGCGGATTTCGACGACCGCTATCAGCCAGCGCTCGAGATCCGGCTGTGGCAGACACCAGTCGGCGAGCGTCGCTCCCGCGGCGCCGGCGCCGCGCGCCGCGGGTCCCTCGGCGAACGCCGCACCGGCGGGTGCCGCCCAGCGCTGCGTCGCCAGGAATCCCGGCAGCACGCGCCCCTCGAGCTGCGCGCGCAGCGCGCTCGCCAGGCTGACGCGCCAGGGCGCCACGCGCTCGGGGAAGAAACTCGCCCAGCCCTCGATCAGCACCAGTACCGGCAGGTCCTCGCGTGCCGCGCGCTCATCGTGCCAGGGCGGGGCTTCGGCCGTGCGGCTCAGGCGAAACCAATAGAACGCATAGCCCGGCAGCGTCAGCAGGTACGGCAGCTCGCCGATCGGCGGAAATGGCGCGCGGCCCAGGAGCTCGATCGGTACCGCGCCCTTGTGGTCCGCGAGATCGAGCTCGACCGGCTGCGCGGAACGGGCGAGATTCGCCACGCACAGGATGGTGTCCTCGCCGTACTGGCGCAGGTACACGAGCACCCGGCGGTTGCCGGGGCGGATGAAGCGCAACGTGCCGCGGCCGAAGGCCTGCGAACTGCGGCGCACCTGCAGCATGCGTTTCATCCAGTTGAGCAGTGAGGAGCGGTCGCGGCTCTGGGCTTCGACGTTCACCGCCTCATAGCCGTACACCGGGTCCATGATCGGCGGCAGGTACAGCTGCTGCGGGTCGGCGCGCGAGAAGCCGGCGTTGCGGTCGGGGCTCCACTGCATCGGCGTACGCAGGCCGTTGCGATCGCCGAGGAACACGTTATCGCCCATGCCGAGCTCATCGCCGTAGTAGATGATCGGCGAGCCGGGCATCGACAGCAGCAGGCTGTTCATCAGCTTGATGCGCTCGGGGTCGTTCTCGAGCAGCGGCGCGAGGCGCCGGCGGATCCCGAGGTTGAGCCGCGCACGGGCGTCGGCGGCATACGCCTGGTACATGTAGTCGCGCTCGCGGCTGGTCACCATCTCGAGGGTCAGCTCGTCGTGATTGCGCAGGAAGATCGCCCACTGGCAGGTGTCGGGGATGTCGGGCGTCTGCTCCATGATCTCGACGATCGGATGGCGGTCCTCCTGGGCGATGGCCATGTACATGCGCGGCATCAACGGAAAGTGATAGGCCATCTGGCATTCATCGCGCCCGTCCCCGAAATAGTCGCGCACGTCCTCGGGCCACTGGTTGGCTTCCGCGAGCAGCATGCGGTCGGGGTAGCGCGCGGCGATGTGCCGGCGGATGGCGCGGATGATCTCGTGCGTCTCACGCAGGTTCTCGTTGATGGTGCCTTCACGCTCGACCAGATACGGCACCGCGTCCAGGCGGAAACCATCGACCCCGAGCCGCAGCCAGAAGTCCATCACGCGCAGCATGGCGCGCAGCACCTGCGGATTATCGAAGTTCAGGTCCGGCTGGTGACTGAAGAAGCGGTGCCAGTAATAGGCGCGCGCCACGGGGTCCCAGGCCCAATTGGAGGTCTCGGTGTCGCGGAAGATGACGCGCGTGCCGGCGTAGCGCTGCGGCGTGTCGCTCCAGACGTAGTACTCGCGCTTCGCCGAGCCGGGGGGCGCACGCCGTGCCGCCTGGAACCAGGGGTGCGCATCGGAGGTGTGGTTGAGCACCAGCTCGGTGATGACGCGCAGGTTGCGCTCGTGCGCCGCGCGCACGAAGGCGCTGAACTGCGCGCGCGTACCGTACTGCGGGTGGATGCTGTGGTAGTCGGCGATGTCGTAGCCGTCATCGCGCCCCGGGGAAGGGTAGAACGGCAGCAGCCAGATGGTGTTGACGCCGAGGTCCTGGATGTACTCGAGCTTGCGCGTGAGCCCGCTGAAATCGCCGACGCCATCGTCGTTGGCGTCGAAAAAGGCGCGTACGTGCACTTCGTAGATGACCGCGTCCTTGAACCACAACGGGTCGGCCGCCGTAGCTTCCGTGTGTCGCACTTCCATCGGTTGCGGCCCGCTACTCCGGCGTCAGCACCACGACCGCCAGCGGCGGCAGGCGCACCCGCAGCGATTGTGGATGGCCGTGGGCCGCCACGGCCTCGGTGGCGACGCTGCCGAGATTTCCCTGGCCGCTGCCGCCGTAGTCGCCGGCATCGCTGTTGAGGCGTTCGCGCCAGCGGCCGGCGCGCGGCACGCCGAGGCGGTAATTAGCGCGCGGCACCGGCGTGAAGTTGCAGGCCACCAGCACCGGCGCGCCGGAGCTGCCCAGGCGCAGGTAGGAGAGGACGCTGATGTCGGCGTCGGCGCAGTCGACCCAGGCGAAGCCCGCCTCGCTGAAATCGAGCTCGTACAGCGCAGGCGTGGCGCGATACAGCTGATTGAGATCGCGCACCCAGCGCTGCACCCCGGCGTGCAGCGGGTACTGCAGCACGTGCCACTCGAGGCTCTCGTCGTGATGCCACTCGCGCCGCTGCGCGAACTCTCCGCCCATGAAGAGCAGCTTCTTGCCCGGGTGCGTCCACATGTAGCCGTACAGCAGCCGCAGGCCCGCGAACTGCTGCCATTCATCGCCCGGCATGCGCCCGATGAGCGAGCCCTTGCCGTGCACCACTTCATCGTGGGAGAGCGGCAGCACGAAGTTCTCGCTGAAGGCGTACCAGATGCTGAAGGTGAGGCGGCTGTGATGGTACTTGCGGAACACCGGGTCCTGCTGCAGGTACTTGAGCGTGTCGTGCATCCAGCCGAGGTTCCACTTGAGCCCGAAACCGAGACCGCCGAGGTAAGTGGGACGCGACACCATCGGCCAGGCGGTGGATTCCTCGGCGATCGTCTGCGTGTCGGGATGATCGCGGTAGGCCGCAAGGTTCAGCTGCTTGATGAACTCGACGGCCTCGAGATTCTCGTGGCCGCCGAACCGGTTGGGGATCCATTCGCCGGCGCGCCGGCCGTAGTCGAGATACAACATCGAAGCCACGGCGTCGACCCGCAGGGCGTCGATGTGATACTTCTCCAGCCAGAACAGCGCGCTGCTCGCGAGGAAGTTGCGCACTTCCGCACGGCCGTAATTGAAGATGGAGCTGTTCCACTCGGGATGGAATCCCTGGCGCGGATCGGCGTGCTCGTACAGGTGCGTGCCGTCGAAGCGTGCCAGCCCGTGCTCGTCCGAGGGGAAGTGCGAAGGCACCCAGTCGAGGATCACTCCGACACCGCGCTGGTGCAGGTGGTCGACGAAATACATGAAGTCCTGCGGTGCGCCGTAGCGCGCCGTCGGGGCGAAGTAGCCGGTGACCTGATAGCCCCAGGAGCCGTAGAAAGGGTGCTCCATCACCGGCAACAGCTCGACATGAGTGAAGCCGACATCGAGCGCGTAGTCGGCGACAGCCGGGGCGAGCTCGCGGTAGCTGAGGAACCGATTGCGCTCCCCCGGCACGCGCCGCCAGGAGCCAAGGTGCAGCTCGTAGATCGACCAGGGGCTGCCGAGTGCGTTGGCAGCCGCGCGGCGCTGCATCCAGGCGGCGTCGCCCCAGGTGTAGGCCAGATCCCACACCATGGAGGCGGTGCGCGGCGGGAGCTCGGTGCGAAACGCGTACGGATCGGACTTATCGACCGCGTAGCCGCCGGGGCGTGAAACGACGTGGTACTTGTAGAGCGCCCCCGGACCGACACCCTCCACCACGCCTTCCCAGATGCCGGAGGAGTCGGCGCGAGAGCTCAGCCGGTGTTGCCCGCGCCGCCAGTGGTTGAAATCGCCGATGACGGATACCGCGCTGGCGTTCGGCGCCCAGACCGCAAAGCGCGTGCCGCGCTGCGGGTCAGCGTCCGCCACGGGATGGGCACCAAGCTTGTCATACGCCTGGAAATGAGTGCCCTCGCGGAAATGATAGATGTCCTGCTCGGTCAACAGCACGCAGGAATCTTACTGGGGTCCCCAGGAAATTTCGCGTGTTGTCTAAGGGACGCGACGGCGACCGGTGCTGCCAAGATAGACGAGCGGATCGGTTCCCTCGCGGCGTGACTGCTGCACCGAGTCGAGCGCAAGCCGCGCACGCGTGCTGGCGGCCTGCGCTTCGCGCAGCGTGGCCGCCGCCTCTACCGGATGCGCCAGCAGGAAGCCCTGCACCCCGATCGGACCGCAGCGCGCCAGAAATTCCAGCTGCGCGGCCCGCTCGACGCCTTCGGCCACCACCTGCAGTCCCAGTCCATGGCAGAGCGTCACGATGGAGCGCACGATGGCGCCCGAGCGGGCGTTGGTGTCGATGCCGGCGATCAGCAGCCGGTCGAGCTTCACGCGCGTGATCGGCAGCTGCTCGAGCGAAGTGAGCGAGGAGTAGCCGATGCCGAAATCATCGAGCGCAATGGCGACGCCGAGCGCGCGCAGGCGGCGCAGCGACTCGATGGTGGTGGGGCCGGTCTGGAACACCGTCTCGGTGATCTCCAGCTCGAGGCCGCTCGGTGGCAGCCCGGTGGCTTCCAGCGTGCGGCCGACGTGCTCGACGAAATCGCTCTCGAAGAACTGTGGCGCGGAGACGTTGATGGCGACGCTGGCGCGCTCCCAGCCCTGCGTGCGCCAGGCGGCGGCCGCGGCCGCGGCGGTGCGCAGGATCCAGTCGGTGAGGTCGTGGATGAGGCCGGTCTTCTCGGCGACGTGGATGAACTCCTGCGCGTTGGCGATGCGTCCGTCGGGTCTGCGCCAGCGTAGCAGCGCCTCGACTTCGGTCGACTCGAAGGTGTGCAGCGCCACCTGTGGCTGGTACATCAGCATCAGCTCGCCGCCCTCGACTGCGCGGCGCAGCGACTGCTCGAGCCGGAACCGCTGGGCCGCGGCGTCATACAGCGCCGGGCTGTACAGCGCGTAACGGTTGCGTCCGAGCTCCTTGGCGCGAAACAGCGCGACGTCCGCGGCGCGCAGCAATCCTTCGGCATCGGCGGCGTGATCGGGATAGAGACTGGCGCCGACGCTCGCACTGGTGGTGAGCACGCGGCCGTCGACGACCAGTGGCTGCTGCAGCGTCGCCACCAGCTGTGCCGCGTGATTCGCCACCTGCTCGGCCGACCTGACATTCTCCACCAGCACCGTGAACTCATCGCCCCCGAGGCGCGCCAGCAGCCCGGTGGTGCGCGTCGCCGCGTGCAGTCGCTGGGCGATGTGCTGGAGCACGCGGTCGCCGAAGCTGTGTCCGAGGGTATCGTTGATGGATTTGAAATTGTCCACGTCGACGAACAGCAGCGCGAGCTGCTGCCGCGTGCCGGCCCGCGCCAGCGCCGCCTCGAGATGCGCGGCGAGCTTGCGGCGGTTGGGCAGCTGGGTCAGCGGGTCGTGGTGCGCCAGATGGTGCAGCTGTCGCGTACGCTCGGCCACGTGCCGCTCGAGCTCCGCCTGGTGCGCGCGCAGTTCCGCCTCTGCCGAGGCGATGCGGTCCGCCATGGTGTTGAAGGACTCGGCGAGCTCGTCGATCTCCGCCGAGCCGCCGCGGCGCGCGCGCGCCGCGCGATCGCCGCTCGCGAACTGTCGTGTGGCCGCGGTCAGCCGGCGCACCGGCACGCTGATGCTCCCGACCAGCAGCACCGACACCACCGCGAGCAGCGCGAGCACGGCCGCGCCGGTGTTGCGCAGCGTGTGCTCGGCCACTTCGGCCGCCGTCGCCGCGTGTTGTGCCGCCTGCAGCAGCCCCGCGCGCGCCGGACGCTGCAACTGCCCCTGCACGCCCTCGGTGAGCGCGGCGCTGTCCTCGAGCAGACTGTGCCATTCGCCACCGCTTTGCTCGTCGTAGCGCTCGATCTGCAGCCGCAGCCGCGCGGCCCCCTGGAAGTCGTGGCGCACGAGGCTCAGCCAGGCGTGACCGGGCGAGTTCTCGAACTCGGCCTCGTGCGCATCGAGCACCGCCATGAAATCGCGCTCGCGGCGCGCGATGACCGCCGCGGTGTCGAAGTTGCCGCGCACCGCATTGATGGCCGACTCGAGCTCCGAGAGCGAGCGGCGCGCCACGACCTGCGTGCCGTTGATCGCGAGCCCCGACCCGCCGGCGGAAGCGATACGCTCGTAGACACGCGTGAGTGCGGTCTGCCGCTCATCGACCCATTGCTGGCGCTGGGCGGCACGGCTTGCGAGCTGCCGCGCAACCGCGATGTGGCGGATGAGCTGCATCCGCAGGCCCAGGGCGGCCGGCGGCACCGAGGGCGGCGTGCTGCGGAAATAGGCCGCGATCGCCGCCTCGAGCGCCGCCCCGGCAGCGGTGATGCTGCTGAAATCGGCGGCGCTGCGCGCCTGCACGTACTCGCCGACCGCCCGGTCGTAAGCGACCAGCTTCTCGAGCACCAAGTTCGCCGCACTGGCGACCGGCTCGTGCTCGTTCTGCATGCTGCGCACCGCATCAAGTGCCTCGCGCGTGGTGCGTGTCGCGAGCACCTGGGCACCGATGAGCACCGCCGCCACGGCGGTCAGGCCCAGGATCAGCCGCCAGCCGATGCCTAAGCGGGGCACCCGCAGCCGCCAGGCAGGCCGCGCCGGCGAGCCGGCGGGCGCGATGGCACGTCGGGGTTGAGTCTCAGCGCTGGCTTCGGGCATGCAACATAAGGCGCATCGGGCGGCCGGCACGGGTCCTTGTGAAATGATCACGCGTTCGCGTGTCGCCCTTCCGAGGTGGGCATCGCATATCGGCCAGCTATTTCGGGAGCGCGGCCGATCGGTCACCCCAAGAAATTGCGGTTCGCGCGGAAGCCTGCGCCGCCGCCAGTGGGCGGGTCTTTGGGGGACGCCGGGGGTGGCCGGATAAAGGCCGCTTTTGTCCTATACTAGCGCCAACGATGAGGGGCGGCCGAACGCAATGAGCGAGCTGGCGGATACCTTTGATGCGGCGTTTTCAAAGGCGGTCGATCTGGGCAACCGGATCGCCGACAAAGACAAGGACGCCGACCTGTGGGACATTGCCGATGGACTGCTTGCGGGTGCGATACAGTACTGGCTGTACTCGCGCCAGCCTTGCGGTGATCCGCGCTGTCAGGATTGCATGCCGATCAGCACCGCGCAGGGCCGCATGGCTGAGCTCAACCGTTTGATCGGGCAACTCGCGTCCGAGAGCGAGTATTTCCACACCCCGACGGACGCCAACGCCGGACGCGCTTAACCCCCGAGAGGTTGCTCCGCACTCCCACCGGGGTCCCCGAGAAATTGCGCGTCTTATTCGACGGCGAGCGCTCGTCGAAGGGGGCGAGCGCAATTTCTTGGGGTGGTTACCCGGCGGCCTTTACCTTGACGCCGACCCCGGCGGTTTCCTCCAGCGCCAGCTCGAACAGGTGAAAGCCCTCCTTCAGCAGCGCGTCGGGAATCGTGAGCGGCGCGAGGAAGCGGATGACGTTCGCGTAGATGCCGCACGAGAGGATGATGAGTCCCTGACGCCCTGCGGCCTGCACCAGGGCGCGCGTCAGCTCCGCATCCGGAGAGTCCGGGCGACCGTTCTTCACCAGCTCGAGCGCCACCATGGCGCCGAGCGCGCGCACTTCACCTATGCACGGGAATCTGACCGCGAGGCCCTTGAGACGCGAGCTCATGAAGCGGCCGATTTCCTGGGCGCGCGTCAGCAGCTGCTCCTCGCGCATCACCTCGAGCACGGCAAGCCCGGCCGCACAAGCGAGCGGTGAGCCCGCGAAGGTGCCGCCGAGTCCGCCCGGGCCGGGTGCGTCCATCATCTCCGCCTTGCCGGTGACGGCCGACAGCGGCACGCCGCCGGCAACGCTTTTGGCGATGGTGATCAGGTCGGGCTCGACACCGCTGTGCTCGATGGCGAACATGCGCCCGGTGCGACCGAAGCCCGACTGGATCTCATCGGCGATCAGGACGATACCGTGCGCATCGCACACACTGCGCAGCCGGCGCAGCAGCTCCGGCGGGGCCGGGTAAAAGCCACCCTCGCCGAGCACCGGCTCGATGATGATGGCCGCGACGCGCGCCGGATCGACATCCGCCTTGAACAGCTGCTCGAGCGCCTCGAGTGAGTGCTCGACCGTGACGCCGTGGTAGGGCATCGGGAAGGGCAGATGATAGATCTCCGGCAGCATCGGGCCGAAGCCGGCCTTGTAGGGCTGCACCTTGCCGGTGAGGCTGATGCAGGCGAGGGTGCGTCCGTGGAAGCCGCCCGCAAAGGCGATCACCGCCGAGCGGCGCGTGTGGAAACGGGCAATCTTGAGCGCGTTCTCCACCGCCTCGGCGCCGGTGGTCAGGAAGATGGTCTTCTTGGGACCTTTCCCCGGGGCGAGGGCGTTGAGGGCTTCGGCGAGCGCCACGTAACTCTCGTAGGGCGTCACCTGGAAGCAGGTGTGCGTGAGCTTTTCCAACTGGTGCGCGATGGCCGCGCGAACCTTCGGGTGCACGTGTCCGGTGTTGAGTACCGAGATGCCGCTCGCGAAGTCGATGTAGCGGCGACCCTCGACATCCCACAACTCGGCGTTGGCGGCGCGCTCGGCGTACACGGCGAGCGAATTGGTGACGCCGCGCGGAATGGCTTGCTGGCGGCGGGCGTGCAGATCGTTGTTCGAGGTCACGTGAGCGTCCTCCGTGTTGTGGCGCGCGGGCGTGAGGTTCAGCTACCGGCCTTGAGTGCCGCAGCGCGATGAATGGCGGCGCGGATGCGTTGATAGGTGCCGCAACGGCAGATGTTGCCTGCCATGGCGGTGTCGATCTCGGCGTCGGTGGGCTGCGCAGTCTGCGCCAGCAACGCGACCGCCGACATGATCTGCCCGGACTGGCAGTAACCGCACTGGGGAACGTCGAGCTCGATCCAGGCCCGCTGCACCGGATGGCTGTTGTCCGCAGAGAGACCTTCGATGGTCGTGACGCGCTTGCCGGCGGCCGCGCTCACCGGCGTGACGCAGGAACGCACCGGTTGGTCTTCCAGGTGCACGGTGCAGGCGCCGCACAGGGCCATGCCGCAGCCGTACTTGGTGCCGGTGAGCCCGAGTATGTCCCGCAGCACCCACAGCAGCGGCATGTCGGCGTCGACATCGACACTGGTGTTCCTGCCGTTGAGATTGAGCGTGATCATCGGTTCCCGGCCGGGCGCTGCGCTGACTCCATACTATACGGTGGCGTGGCCGCGGCGCCATGCGCGGCCGCCACGGACCCTCTACAATGCACCGCCGCCTCCGCAAATCCACGAAAGTCGTCCCTTGAGCCACACCGCTCCCAGCAGCGGCGCAGATGCGCCGATCACCACCGAGACCGTCATCATCGGCGCTGGCCCCTGCGGCCTCTTCCAGGTGTTCGAGCTGGGGCTGCTCGGCATCGGCGCGCACGTGGTGGATTCGCTGGCGCACCCGGGCGGGCAGTGCGCCGAGCTCTACCCGGACAAGCCGATCTATGACATCCCGGCACTGCCGGTGTGCGGGGCGCAGGAGCTGGTCGATCGGCTGCTGCAGCAGATCAAACCCTTCAAGGCGCCGCTGCATCTCGGTCACGAGGTAGTGGAGTTCGCGCGGCGCGATAACGGACGGTTTCACCTCGCAACTGCAGGCGGCGTCAGCTTCGATACGGGCGCCGTGGTGATCGCCGCCGGGCTCGGCTCCTTCCAGCCACGCCGCATCGGCATCGAAGGTGCGCAAGCGTTCGAGGGCGGGGCGATCCAGTACCGCGTGCGCAACGCCGCCGAGCTCACCGGGAAGCACCTGGTCGTTTTCGGCGGCGGCGACTCGGCGCTCGACTGGACGCTCGAGCTCCTGCCGCGCGCCGCCGGCCTGACGCTCGTGCACCGGCGGCACGAGTTTCGGGCCGCACCGGCCTCGGTCGCGCGCATGCGCGAACTGGTGGCGGCGCAGCGCATGCGTTGCTTCGAGGCGCTGCCGCACTCGCTCATTGTGTCGGACGGCGTGCTGCGTGGTGTCAACGTCCGCGGCGCCGACGGCACCGTGACCGCGCTCAGCGCCGACCAGCTGCTGGTGTTCTTCGGCCTGCACCCGAAGCTCGGGCCGATTGCCGAGTGGGGACTTGCGCTCGAGAAGAAGGCGCTGAAGGTCGACGCCGAGAAGTTCCAGACGAGCATCCCGGGCGTATTCGCCGTCGGCGACATCAACACCTACCCCGGTAAGAAGAAGCTGATCCTGTCGGGGTTTCACGAGGCGGCGCTGACGGCGTTTGCCATTCAGCATCACCTCTATCCACAGAAAAAGCAGTTCCTGCAATACACCACCACGAGCCCGGTCATGCACCAGCGCCTGGGCGTGCCGGATTGATGGGCCAACACCGGAGGAAGGCAATGACTCTGTTACGCAATGCCGCCGCCACCGTGCTGCTGCTCGCAGCGCTTGCGATCCCGAGGTTCGCGCACGCCGACCCCTGTCAGCTGGAGATCAGCGGCAACGACCAGATGCAGTACGACAAGCAGGTGCTGACGGTGCCGGCGAGCTGCCAGGAAGTGACCGTGACGCTGCACCATGCGGGCAAGCTGCCGCGCGAGGCGATGGGGCACAACTGGGTGCTGGTGAATGGAGCCGACCTCGAAGCCGTCGCCAACGGCGGCATGGGGGCGGGCCTTGCCAACGATTACGTCGCAGCCGGCGACAAGCGCGTTCTCGCTCACACCAAGGTGATCGGCGGCGGCCAGACGACCAGCGTCACCTTCCCCACTTCGATCCTCAAAGCCGGGGGCGATTATCGCTACCTGTGCACCTTTCCCGGTCACCACGCGCTGATGCACGGCACGCTCAAGTTCGGCTGAACGCGATGCCCCTCGATCAACGCCTGGCGGATCTGCTGCAGCTGCTCGAGCTCGAGCGGCTCGAGCTCAATCTGTTCCGCGGCGAGAGCCGCGACATCGGCAGTCCGCAGGTCTTCGGTGGACAGGTGCTCGGACAGGCGCTGTCGGCCGCCGCGGCGACGGTCGATGAGCGCGTGGTGCACTCGCTGCACGCCTACTTCCTGCGCCGCGGCGACTACAACGCTCCGATCGTCTACGAGGTCGACCGCAGCCTCGACGGCCACAGCTTCTCCAACCGGCGCGTCGTCGCCATCCAGCACGGGCAGCAGATCTTCAACATGACCGCCTCCTTCCAGGTGGCGGAGAGCGGTTTCGATCACCAGATCGTCATGCCCGAGGTGCCGCCGCCGGAGAGTCTGCCCGCAGCCGACAGCCCACCGCCACAGGTGCTGGCGCAGCTGCCCGAGCGCGTACGGCGCTTCTTCCAGCAGCCGCGGCCGTTCGAATTCCGCATGGTGCGGCCGATCGAGTACCTGCAGCCGCGACGCGAGGCGCCCGCGCGCGAGATCTGGTTCCGCGCCGTGGGGCCCCTCGACGGCGATGAAATGCTGCACCGGCGGCTGCTCGCCTACGTGTCGGATTTCTTCCTGCTCGACACCGCAACGCTGCCGCACGGCACCTCGCTCTTGCGGCCGACGCTCGTCATGGCGAGCATCGACCACGCGATGTGGTTTCACCGCTCGCTGCGCGTCGATGACTGGCTGCTCTATGCGATGGACAGCCCGAGCGCTTCGGGTGCGCGCGGCTTCGCGCGCGCCAGCGTGTTTGCCCGCGACGGACGCCTGGTCGCGAGCGCCGCGCAGGAGGGGCTGGTGCGCAGCAGGGCCTCCTGAAGGAGGCGCGCGGGAAGCCTCGACGCCACATGCTCGCCCTGGTCGCAGCTATGGCCGCCACCGCCGGCACGGCGGACACGGGTGAAGTGGCGACGCTCGAGCGCCTGTGGGCCGGCGTGCGCGATTCCAGCGAGCAGGTGGTGATGAGTCTCGACCGCGGCGCGGCGCTGTGGCCGCAGACCGGCGAACGGCGCGTGCGCACCATCGTCGCACCGGTGAGCCTCGCCTGGCTCGGCCGCCACGTGCTGTATCTCGAGGAATTCCTCGAGGACGATCCGCAGGAACCGCGCCGGCAGCTGCTGCTGCAGCTCGAGCCGGTCGCTGATCAGCCGCATGCGGTGCGGGCGCGGCTCTTCACGTTCGCGAGTCCTGCTCGCTGGACGCATCTGAACAACCGGCCGCCGCTCGTGGCTCTGCTCACCCGCGAGGACATCGTGCCGACCGCCGGTTGCGATCTGGTGCTGACGCACGCCGGCGACCAGTTCCGCGGCGGCACGCTCGGACGTCGCTGCCTCGACCTCAGCGGCGGCAACGTGCGCTACCTCGACTACCAGCTGGTGATCAGCGCAGAGCTCTACTGGTACCGCCGGCGGCTCTTGCGGCAGAGCGATGGGGAGCTGCAGCAGGAGGTGATCGGCTTCAATCGTTTCGAGCCGAGCGAGGCGCGGCTCTATGCCTGCCGCATCGCCTGGTCGGCGAGCGGCAATCCACGCGATCTGCGGCCGCTGCTGACGCTCGATCTCTATGAAGCCGGCGGCCGCGGCCGCTTCGTCACTCCCGATGGCCGCTCGCTCGAGCTCACGCTGCACGGGCGCGACTGGCCGTTCGCCGTCGACCGCGATGCGTTACTGCTACTGCTGCAGGAGCAGGGTGCGGACAGTCCGCTCGCCACCTCCTGGGCGCAGATGGATGCGCAGCAGATCGCGCTCGAGCTCGGTTGGCTCGCGGTGCGCTGCGGCTCGATGGCTCCGGATTCCGACGAGCTCGCTCAGTGAGCACTGTGCTGCACGATGGCGCCGAGGTCCTGCAACAGCACCGCGTTGAAGCGCTCGGGCGCCTCGAGCATGAGGAAGTGGCCGGTGTGATCCAGCACATCGAGGTGGAAGTCGGGCAGCGAGCGGCGGATGCGCGCCGCGTCCGTCGGCAGCAGGTCCGAGTTGATGGCGTACACCGGCACGTGTATGGCCGGCAGCAGGCCCGCGAGATCCATCGCGAGCAGCGAGCGCATGCTGGGAATCGCCACCGCCGGCGGTCTGAGCGACATGTTGTAGGCCACCTTCTGCACCAGCAGCGGGTCGGCGCCCGGCTCGAACAGTGAGGAGCTGACGAGGTTGCGCGTCGTGCCGACGAAGTCGGCGCTGAAGGGCGCGACGCGCCGGTCGATGTCGCGCTGCGTGAGTGGCGGTTGCCCGACCGAGCGCAGCGCCTCGACGGTGATGACGCCGATTACCCGCTCACCGAGCAGCGGAGTGGCCGCCAGCGCCACCGCCGCACCCATCGAGTGCCCGACGAGCACCAGCTGGCTGTTGGGGAGCTGCCGGGCCACGGCGACGATGTCCTGGGCGTAATTCGCCACCGACCAGTCGCTGCGATTCGCGCCGGAGGCGCCGTGTCCGGCGAGATCGATCGTCACGACGGTGTAGCGGCTCTTGAGCGCATCGAGTTGGGCATGCCAGTAGTTCTCATCGCACGCCCAGCCGTGCACGAGCAACACCGCCGGGTCGCCGTGCCCGTAGAGGCGATACTCGATGTGCACGTTGTCCTGCGAGAGCGTGATGCGCGGACCTTCGCCGGCCGCGGCGTCGCGGGCGACGCCGCCGCTGGCGGCGCTGCCGGCAGGTTTGCCGCCCGCGGTGGCGGCCGCGCTCCCCGTGCCGTGCCCGCCGCAGCCGGCCGCGAGCAACACGCTCAGGAGGATGACAGCGCGGTAAACCATGCGGAGCTTCCTCACCGTTCGCGCAGAATCTTGCCCGGGTTCATGATGCCGTGCGGATCGAAGGCGTTCTTCACTGCGCGCATCAACTCGAGCTCGAGTGGCGAGGCGTAGCGCTCGAGCTCCGGGACCTTGAGCCGCCCGACGCCGTGCTCGGCGCTGAAGCTGCCGGCGAAATCGCGCACCAGATCGTGGATCGCGCGCCGCACGCTGTCCGCGCGCCCGAGGAAGCGTTCGCGATCGCCCCCGGGAAGCTGACTGATGTTGAAGTGCAGATTGCCATCGCCAACGTGGCCGTAAGCGACCAGACGCCCCTCGGGCACGTGCTCGCGCACCCAGGGCGCGGCGCGTGCCACGAAGTCCGGGAGCGTAGCCACGGGGAGCGAGATGTCGTGCTTGAGGCTCGCGCCCTCGTGCCGCTGCGCCTCGGGGATGCTCTCGCGCAGCTTCCACAGTGCCGCGCGCTCGCGCTCGCTGCGCACCAGCGCGGCATCGAGCACCAGTCCCTTTGCCAGCGCGGCGCCCAGTGCCTCCTCGAGAACGGCATCGAGCGGCTCGGCGGCGCGCGAGGAGGACAGCTCGCACAGCACGTACCAGTCGTAGGCGCTGGCGAGCGGGTCGCTGACCCCGGGAATGTAGCGCGTGGTGAGCTCGATGCCGACGCGCGGAATGAGCTCGAAGGAGCTGACGCGGTCGCCGCTGGCGGCGCGCAGCTCGCCGAGCAGCGTCACCGCGGCGCGCACGTCCGGTATGGCCGCCAGTGCGGTGGCGCGCGCGCGAATCTGCGGAAACAACTTGAAGCTCGCGGCGGTGATGACGCCGAGGGTGCCCTCGGCGCCGAGGAACAGCGATTTGATGTCGTAACCGGTGTTGTCCTTGCGCAGCGTCGTCAGCCCATCGAGCACGCGACCGCCGGGCAGCACCACCTCGAGCCCGAGGACCAGGTCGCGCGTCATTCCGTAGCGCAGCACGTTGACTCCGCCGGCATTGGTGGAGAGATTGCCGCCGATCTGGCAGCTGCCCTGTGAGCCGATGCTGAGCGGGAAGAAGCGCTCGGCGGCCTCCGCGGCCGCCTGCACCTGCGCCAGTACGCAGCCCGCTTCCGCGGTGAGGGAGTAGTTGTCGGCATCGAGGCTGCGGATGCGATTGAGGCGCCGCAGCGACAGCACCAGCTGTCCGCCCGACTCATCGGGGATCGCGCCGCCGCAGTAGCTGGTGTTGCCCCCGTGCGGCACGACGCCGATGCGCTCGGCGTCGCACAGCGCGAGGAGTTGGGCGATCTGTGCTACCGAGTGCGGCTGTACGACGGCCAGGGCGCGTCCGCGACAACGGCCCAGGTGATCAACGAGAAACGGCGCGCAGTCCGCGGGGTCGGTCAAAACGGAGTCGGCGCCCAGCAGCCCGCGCAGCCGCTCCGGCAGGGCGCTCGGTTCCGCGGTCAATGTGTGCCGAGGGCGCGCAGCGCCGCGATGCGCTCATCGAGTGGCGGGTGGCTCATGAAGAGCCGTTTCAGACCGCTCACGGCGGCGGCATCGGTGATGCCGAAGGCGGCGAACTGCTGGGCCGGCAGGGGCTCGCTGCCGCGCTTCAGGTCTTCGAGTGCCGCGATCATGTTGCCGGTGCCGGCGAGCTGTGCCCCGCCGCGGTCGGCGCGAAATTCGCGCTGCCGGGAGAACCACATCACGAGCGGCGTCGCCAGCAGCCCGAAGACGATCTGCAGAACGTAGAAGGTCAGATACGAGGCGATGCCGCGGCCGTCCTCGGAGCGGAACACGGCGCGGTCCACGATGTTGCCGACCACCCGGGCGAGGAACAGCACGAAGGTGTTGACGATGCCCTGGATCAGGGTGAGCGTCACCATGTCGCCGTTGGCGACGTGGGTCATCTCGTGCCCGAGTACCGCCTCGATCTCCTCGCGGTTCATGCGCTGCAGGAGCCCGGTGCTCACCGCCACGAGGGCCGAGTTACGGCTCGCTCCGGTAGCGAAGGCATTCGGCGCGGGGGAGTCGAAAATACCCACTTCCGGCATACCGACGCCGACGGCGCGGGCATGCCGCTCCACGACCGCCAGCAACCACTGCTCGGTCGGGTCGGGCGAGTCGCCGATGACCTGCACGCCCATGAACATCTTGGCCTGCATCTTCGACATGGCGAGCGAGATGAAGGCGCCGCCGAAACCGAACAGCGCGGCCCAGACGAGCAGTCCGCCGAAGCTCTGGCCGTGCACGGCCAGCCAGGTATCGAGCCCCAGCAGGCGCGCCACGATCGTCAGCACCAGCAGCACGGCGAGGTTGGTGACGATGAACAACAGGATGCGTTTCATGACAGGAAGCCTGCGTTACCGAGGTGCGAGATTCTCGCCGGGCGGCACTGTACCGTTCCGGCGGGATGCTCGCCAGCATGGGGCCGGGGAGGGGATTTTCAAGGCCAAGGCCGTGCTGGCGGCAGCGCCTGGAGCAACCCGGAATTTCGCGGGGACGCCGCTAGCCGATCGCGACTCCCACCGCGTGCCCCACCAGGAAGCTGACCGCGCCGGCGCCGCCCCCGATCAGCACCATACGCACGGCGCTGCGCAGCGCGTCGCGACCGGTGAACAGCGACAGCCCGAGCCCGACGGCGAAAAGCGCCACCAGAGTGATCGCCACCGCGCTGGCGGTCGCGCGCGCAGCGGTGAAGCCGCACAGGAACGGTATCAGCGGCACGGCGGCGCCGAGCGCGAAGGCGACGAAAGAGGAGGCGGCTGCCTGCCAGGGTGAGCCGAGGTCATCGGGGTTGAGGCCCAGCTCTTCGCGTGCCAGTACATCGAGCGCCGCCGCCGGATTCGTCAGCAGCGCCCGACTCACCTCACGTGCCTGCTCGAGCGCGACACCGCGCGCCTGGTAGATGAGCGCGAGCTCCTCGGCCTCTTCCTCGGGATACTCGGCCAGCTCTTCGCGCTCGAGCGCGATCTGATGCTCGTACATCTCGCGCTGCGAGCGCACGGAGACGTATTCGCCCGCCGCCATCGAAAGCGCACCAGCGAGCAGCCCCGCCACCCCGGCGGTGAGCACGTAGCCGCTCGCGGCACCCGCGCCGGCCACCCCGAGCACCAGGCTGACGTTGGAGACCAGGCCGTCGTCCACGCCGAATACCGCGGCGCGCAGGCCACCGCCGAAGGCGCTGCGGTGACGCGCACCGACCTGTGCGAGCGAGGTTGGCATCGCGTGGCCGCCAACTGCGGGCGGGGCGCTGTACACCGAAAGCCCGCGCAGCTTCATGGCCGCGAGCACCGGGCGCAGCGCGCGGGGATCGATGCGCGACAGCAGCCGCGCGACGATACGCGCGCGCAACGAAGGCACGAACAGCCGCGCGCCACGCGCGCCGCCGCTGGCGCGCTGTGCTGCGAGCTGCCACTTCGCCGCCTGTTCCTCGGCGGCGGCAGCGAGCTTCAGAAACAGGGCGCTCTTGGCGGGGTCGGTCTCGGCGGCTGCCACCTGTCGGTACAGCCAGGCGGATTCTTTCTCGTGGTACCAGCTATCGACGCCGGTCGAGGTCAATATTCATCCCGCGCGTCGTCGGCGTCTTCGTCCTCATCCTCGTCCCAGTCGTCATCGTCCTCGTCGTCCTCGTCCTCTTCCTCCCAGTCATCCTCATCGTCCTCGGCATCCTCATCGTCGGACTCGGACCACCCCTCGGGCTCCTCGATCCGCTCGAGGTCCATCTCGCGCCACGCCTCCAGGTCGAGCTCCTCGATGTCGCCGTCGAGGTACTCGATCTCCAGGCGCTCCGAGTCCTCGTCCACCGACAACACGCGGAAGGACTCGTCTTCTTCGACGTTCTCGTACCACTGGCCGGGCACTGGCTCGTGATCTCTGCTCACTGCGAAAACCACCCTGTCCTCATTTTCGCCGTCGACAAGTGTAGGGGCTGCCGTCGGGTTGGGCAACGCACGCAGGATGCGTATAGTTTTCGTTCATGGGCGGCGAACTCACCGTTTCAGCGACTCCCCTCGCGCAGGCACGGCGCGTCGTCGTCAAGGTGGGCTCGGCGCTGCTGGTCGACGCGGAAAGCGCCCGCGTCAATCGTGCCTGGCTCGAGACCCTGGTCGAGGACCTGCTCGATCTGCGCAAGCGCGGCCAGCGTGTCATCCTCGTGTCATCCGGAGCCATCGCGCTCGGGCGGCGGCGGCTCGGTCTCAAGCATGGAACGCTGCGCCTCGAGGAAAGCCAGGCGGCTGCGGCCGTAGGCCAGATCCGACTGGCACACGCCTATAAGGAGCTGCTCGAGAACAACGACGTGACCGTGGCACAGGTGCTGCTCACCCTGGAAGACAGCGAGCGCCGCCGCCGCTATCTGAACGCGCGCGCCACCCTCGAGTCCTTGCTGGAGCTCGGTGCGCTCCCGGTGATCAACGAGAACGACACGGTGGCGACCGCCGAGATCCGCTACGGCGACAACGATCGCCTCGCCGCGCGCGTGGCGCAGATGACCGGGGCTGACTGCCTGGTGCTGCTGTCGGACGTCGCCGGGCTCTACAGCGCCGATCCCAACCGCGATCCGGCCGCGCGGCTCATCCACGAGGTGCGCAAGATCAGCCCCGAGATCGAAGCGATGGCGGGCCGCTCGGCTTCGCACATCGGCTCCGGCGGCATGGCGGCCAAGATCGCCGCGGCGCGCATCGCGCTCGCGGCCGGCTGCCACATGTGCATCGCCGCGGGCGCGCCGCGCCACCCGCTGCGGCGCATCGAGGAGGGTGCGCCGTGCACCTGGTTCGTTCCGACCGCAACGCCGGCCGCAGCCCGCAAGCAGTGGATCGCCGGAACGCTGCGGCCGGCGGGCGCCATTACCATCGATGCGGGGGCACTGCGCGCGTTGCTCGAGGGCCGCAGCCTGCTGCCCGCCGGCGTCACCGGCGCACGCGGCCGTTTCGACCGCGGCGACACGGTCAGCGTGCTCAGCAGCGACGGCACGGAGGTGGCACGCGGCATCATCGCTTACTCCGATGGCGATGCCGCCCGCATCATGGGGCGCAAGTCAGCCGAGATCAGCGAGATCCTCGGCTTCCGCGGCCGCGATGAAATGATCCACCGCGACGATCTGGTACTGCTGGGGCAGGAGAGCGCCGCGATCGCGAGCGCCCCCGCGCCGCAGCCGGCGCCCTGAGCGATGGACGCGGCACACATCGGCGAGCTGATGGAGGGACTCGGCCGCTGCGCGCTCGCGGCGGCGCAGGCGCTGGCGCTCGCTCCGAGCGCCCAGAAAGATGCGGCGCTCGCGGCGTCGGCGGCCGCCGTACGCGCGCGGGCGAGCGCGATCCTCGCGGCGAACGAGCGTGACATGGCCGCGGCGCGCGCGCGACATGTGACCGGGCCGCGCCTCGAGCGGCTGCGTCTCGATGAGGGGCGCGTCGATGCGATCGCCTCGGGGATCGATGCGGTGATGGCGCTTGCCGATCCCATCGGCCGCGTCGCGGCCGAGTGGCGCCGCCCCAACGGGCTGCGGATCCAGCGCGTCATCGTGCCGCTCGGGGTCATCGGCATCATCTACGAGAGCCGCCCCAACGTCACCGCGGATGCCGGTGCGCTCTGCCTGAAGTCGGGGAACGCCTGCATCCTCCGCGGCGGTTCCGAGAGCGAGCACTCGAGCCGCGCGCTGCACGAGTGCCTCGCCCGCGGTCTCGAGGCGGCCGGGTTGCCGGCCGGTTGCATTCAGCTGGTGCCGACCGGCGACCGTGCGGCGGTCGGCTACATGCTCGCCGGCATGAGCGAGTACCTCGATGTGATCGTGCCGCGCGGCGGGCGGAGCCTGGTCGAGCGCGTGCAAAAGGAAGCGCGCGTGCCGGTCATCGGGCATCTCGAGGGCAACTGCCACGTCTACATCGACCGTGATGCCGATGTGCGCATGGCGCGCACCATCGCGCTGAATGCCAAGATGCGCCGCACCGGCATCTGCGGCGCCGCCGAGACGCTGCTCATCGACGCGGGCTGCGTCGCGACGCACCTCGCACCGGTCATCCATGACCTGCTCGAAGCGGGCTGCGAGGTGCGCGGCGATGCCACCGTGCAGGCCGTCGATCCGCGCGTGCGGCCGGCGAGCGAGGATGACTGGTACACCGAGTACCTCGACGCGATCATTGCCGCGCGAGTGGTGGCCGGTGTCGATGCGGCGATCGCACACATCGCCCGTTACGGCTCGGCACACACCGAATCGATCGTGACCGAGAACCCGGCCACTGCCGAGATATTCCTGCAGCGCGTCGACAGCGCCATCGTGCTGCACAACGCCTCGACGCAGTTCGCCGACGGCGGTGAGTTCGGCATGGGGGCCGAGATCGGTATCTCCACCGACCGCATCCACGCGCGCGGCCCGGTAGGGGTGGAGCAGCTCACCAGCTACAAGTACGTGGTGCGCGGAACGGGGCAGGTGCGGCCGGTCTAAACGTGCTCGTGGACGTGCCGGTGGTCAGCGGCATCGTCCGGGGAGTCGCGACTTCCCGCAGTGGCACACCGCTCGCAGTTCACCCAGCCGGAATCCCCGTTGAGGTAGTGCTCCTTCTTCCAGATGGGGAGGCGGTGCTTGACCTCGTCGATGATGTAGCGGCAGGCGCGGAACGCCTCATCGCGGTGCGCGGCGCTCACTCCGACCCACACGGCGAGCTCGCCGATCTGCAGCGCACCGATGCGATGCACACAGGCAGCGTGCGCCACCCCGAAGCGCGCCAGCGCCTCGGCAACGATGCGCTCGCCCTCGCGCACGCCGAGCGCCTCGAACGCCTCGTATTCGAGGCCGCGCACGCGCTGACCTTCGTTGCTGTCGCGCACCCAGCCTTCGAACGCCGCGTAGCCGCCGCAGGCGGGGTCGGCGAGCTCAGAGCGCAGCTGCTCGGGCGCGATGGGCGTGCGCGTGAAGCGGAAGGTGGACATCGAGCGTGCAGCGACCGTGCTAACCGCCGGCCACCGGTGGGAGGAATACCACGGCGTCGCCATCGGCAAGCGGCGCCGACCAGTCGCTGAACTCGGTGTTGATGGCAACCCGCAGCATCTCCGGCCCGAGCGTGAAGGGATAACGCCCGGTGAGCTCCGCGTACAGCTCCGCCGGGGTGCGCGCACGGGTGACCAGCGCTTCGTCGCGCCGTCCGGCCTGCTCACGCAGCAACGCGTAATACTGCACGGTGATGTGCTTCGCGTCCGCGGTGGCTTCGGGCAGCAGCCCTGTCATGGCGCTTCTATACTCCTCGGGCGTGTTGATGTTGTCGAGCGCGCGCGGATTGGGCTCATCGAGCAGATTGGTATCGGCGCCGACCAGGAAGCGGCGCGGGCACTGCCGGCCGCCGGCGACGTACGCCGCAAGCGGCGCCGCGCTGCGTGGCTCCCAGATGGCGCACAGGGGCTCCGGAAGCCCGTCGTGGCTCGAGCGATAGGCGGTCGCGAGCCGCTCGGGCGCCCGCGCGCGCACCAGCTCCGCCAGCGTGGCCTCATCGAGCAGCGGCAGGTCGCAGGCGAGCACCAGCCACGCAGCTTGCGGATGGCGCGCCTGGGCAGCGAGGAGCCCCGCGATCGGGCCCAGGTTCTCGTGCGTGTCGGGGATCTGCGCGAAGCGCGCGCGCAGCGGATCACCCGCCTGGTCGGCACGCACCGAGACGTAGGCGCGCGCCACGTGCGGCTTGATCAGTTCCATGGCGCGCTCGAGCTGGCTGCGACCGCCGTAGAGCAGCGCAGCCTTGTCGGTGCGCATGCGCGTGCTGCGACCGCCGGCGAGCACCAGCCCGAGAAGGGGTGCCGCGCCGTGTGTGGTCCGCGCGGCGCCGTTAGCCACCGGCGTACTCACGTGCGGCGCTCCGCCGCGGTGCGCGCGAATGAGCGGCGACCGCCGGATTTGGCGAGCAGCCGAACGCCGCCGATTTCGATGTCGTGGGAGAGCGCCTTGCACATGTCGTAGATCGTGAGCGCTGCCACCGCCGCTCCCGTGAGCGCCTCCATTTCCACCCCGGTGCGGTGGTGGACCGACACTTCGCAGCGCACGATGATCTCCTGCGCCTGATGCTCGATGTGCAGCTGACAGTTCTCGAGGCCGAGCGGATGACAGAAGGGGATGAGCTCGTGAGTACGCTTGGCCGCCTGCACTCCGGCGACGATCGCCGTATCGAACACCGGGCCCTTCTTGGTGCGGTGTCCGCTCGCGCGCAGGGCGCGCGCCACGCTGCGCGGCAGCCGCACCCGCGCCTCGGCGACCGCGACGCGATGCGTCACCTGCTTCGCGCCCACATCGACCATGGCCGGCTGGCGGCGCGCATTCAAGTGCGTGAGAGCGCGGCGCGCCATCAGCCACCGATGTAGAACATTTCGACCTTGCGCTCATCGCCCGCGCTGTGGCGCAGGCTGGCGCGCTGCTCACTGTAGCGGTCGGCGCGGCCGAGCCATACGCCACGGATGAGCTCGAGCAACTGGTCGTCGCTCGCGCCGCCGCGCAGTACATCACGCAGACTCGTGCCGTGGGTCGCGAACAGGCAGCTATAGACCATCCCATCGGATGACAGGCGCGCGCGCGTGCAATCGCCGCAGAAGGGCTGCGAAACCGAGGAGATGAAACCCACCTCGCCGCGGCCGTCGCCGAAGGCGTAGCGCCGCGCGACCTCGCCCCGATAGCCGGGCTCGCGCGGCTCGAGCGGCCAGCGCGCGCCGATGCGCGCCAGCAGTTCCTTCGAGGGCACCACCAGGTCGGAACGCCAATGGTTGCGGTTACCAACGTCCATGTATTCGATGAAGCGCACGATCACCCCGGTTCCGCGGAAGCGCTCCACCAGATCGAGCACAGTGTGGTCGTTGACACCACGCTGCACGACGGCGTTGATTTTGATGGGGGTGAGCTCCGCGCGCCGGGCGTGCTCGATGCCATCGAGCACCTCCTCGACTCCGCCGAAACCGCCGCTCATGCGGGCGAACACTTCCGGATCGAGGCTGTCGAGGCTGACGGTGACGCGCTGCAGGCCGGCCGCTTTGAGCTCGCTCGCATAGCGCGCCAACAGCACGCCGTTGGTGGTGAGCGCGATGTCCTCCACCCCGGGGATGTCGGTCAGGTCGCCGATCAGGTCCGGCAGGTTGGCGCGCAGCAGTGGCTCGCCGCCGGTCAGGCGTAGCTTGCGCACGCCGAGCTGCGCAAACAGCCGCGCGAGCCGCACGATCTCATCGAATGACAGCCGCTCGTGCGAGCCGAGGAAACGGTAGCGCTCGTGGTAGGTCTCGCGCGGCATGCAATAGGGGCAGCGGAAATTGCAGCGATCCATCACCGAGATGCGCAGATCGCGCATCGGGCGCCCGAAGCTGTCCCGCGGGGCGCCGAACGCCCGCAGCGGTACGATGACCTCACGGTTGGACATGGCTTACGGCAGTATGAGCACGATGTGCGCCAAAGGCCACGGGTCAGCCCGTGCCAGGGCCTGAGTCGTGGGTGGGGGCGCCGGCACCGGGGTGCAACCCCTCCCGCTACGACCAGCGGTAGAGGCGCGTCACGAAGCCCTTGGCGTAGGTATTGGGGCCCGGGGGCAGCTCGATGAATCCATCGGTCCCCGCGAGCGCGGTAAAGTCCCCGGAGCCGTTGGTGGGAGCGGGGACAGCCCAGTCCCGCCCCCAGTCATCCGGCTCGAGCCGCACCGGGAGAAAATACGTCAGAGCAGGCGTGACCGTGACCGGCGCCCCGAGCGCCAGGCGCTGCGCCCGCTCCGGGCTCTGGCCGAGGCTGCCGCGCAGTGCCGGGAGCACGTAACGCGCCAGGCACACGAGCGTCGACACCGGGTTCCCGGGCAGTCCGAATACGGCGGCGCCCGAGTTGGCGACGCCAAACCACAGCGGCTTCCCTGGCCGCTGCGCGACCTTATGGAAGATCGTGCGCACGCCGAGCTCACCGAGCACCTTTGGTACCAGGTCGAAGCGGCCCATCGACACGCCACCCGACAGCACCAGCACGTCGTGCGTCTCGAGGTGAAAGCGCAGGCGTTCGCGCAGCTCACCGGCATCGTCGCGGATGTGATCGTCCGCCACGCGCTGGAAGCCATGCTCACGCAGCGCGCTCACGATGGCGTAGGCGTTGGAGCGGCGTACCTGGTGCGCGAGGACCGGCTCGCCCGGCTCGATCAGCTCGTTTCCGGTGGAGATCACCGCAAGCATCGGCTGGCTCGCCACGCGTACCCGTGCCATCCCGGCGGAAGCCGCGATGGCGATTTCCGGTGCCCGCAACCGCTGTCCCGCGCGCAGGAGCAGCGTACCCTGGCGCGTGTCGCTGCCGCGCCGGTGCACGTTCTGCCACGGCTCGATGCGCGCATCCGGCGCGAGCTGCGCCTGGCCGTCCGCGATAGTGAGCTGCTCGACCGGCACTACGCTGTCGCAGCCCGCAGGCAGCACAGCGCCGGTCATCACTTCGATGCAGTCGGCCGCGGCCCCGAGCGTCAGCGGCGCATCGCCCGCTGCCTGCGTTGCCTGGATGTGGAACGAGCGCCCACCGCCACCCACCGCCCCACTATCGAGTGCGATGCCATCCATGGCCACGCGGTCATAGGGCGGCTGGTCGCGCTCGGCATAGATGTTCTCGCGCAGCACTGCACCGGCACATTGCGCCAGTGGCAGGGACTCGATCGGCAGACACTGCAGATGCTGACCGATCAGCCGATCCGCCTCGGCCGGTGTCAGCACTCAGCCCTTCTTGTCGGCGGTCCTGGCCTTGTAGACCTTCACCTGCTCGTTGAAGCGGTCGGCGACGGTCTGCAGCTGGTCGACAGCCGCGTTGTGCTTCTGCGCCTCGACTTGCTGCATCTTCTTCTTATCCTCGGGCTTGAGCTTGTCGCCGCCCTTGGCGAGTGCGTCGTCCAGCTCCTTGTCGATGCAGGCGTTGTAGTCGTTGATCGCCTTCTGGTAAGCGGCTACCGCCTTCTGTCCGTCAACCATCTCTTCGAGCGTTGCGGTCGCGCCGTCCGGCAGTTTCGCCGGAGCCTGCGGATAGGGACAGTCGGCATAAGCAGAGGCTGCGGCCGTGGCGAGCGCCATCGCGAGAAAAACCTTCATAGCCAAGTCCTGGTGCGTTAAAACGGACCGCTATCTTAAGAGGCGCTCGGCGCCGGACGCTACTGCGGTCGCGCCCGAGGGGCCGCGGAGGACCGCCGCAGGCGGCCACCCGACCCCCTGCGCCGGGCGGGCGGACAGAGAAAGCACCCCCGGGTGTGGTCGTTCACCACCCCGACCGCCTGCAAAAAGGCGTAAACGATGGTCGAGCCGACGAAGCGAAAGCCCCGTCCGACGAGATCTCGAGAGAGCGCATCACTCAACGCGGTACGCGCCGGTACGCTGCCGCGCCGCGGACGGTTGATGTGTGGCCGGCCGCCGGCGAAAGACCACAGGTAGCGGTCGAAGGAGCCGAACTCGCGCTGCACGGCGAGAAACGCCTGCGCGTTGCTGACCGTGGAGTCGATCTTCAGACGGTTGCGCACGATGGCGCTGTCACGCAGCAGCGCCGCGCGCCGGCGGGCATCGAAATGCGCCACGCGGCGCACCTCGAAGTTGGCGAACGCCCGGCGGTAACCGGCGCGCTTGCGCAAGATCGTCGCCCACGACAGCCCGGCCTGCGCACCTTCGAGCGTCAGCATCTCGAACAGCCGCCGGTCATCGTGCACCGGCCGTCCCCATTCCTCGTCGTGGTAACGCACGTAATCCGCATCGTCAGTCTCGGCCCACCAACAGCGTCGGCGGGCGGCGGTCCGCGCGCGCCGGGCACGGACAGCTCTCGGTTGATCGGCCATCGGCGGATAATGACACGCGCACCACGGCGGCGGCACAGTACAATCCGCGCGCCGACAGCTTCGGCCGATCCGGTGCTCGCGGCTTATCGTGACGCCAGCTCCCGCAGCTCGACGTGAATTACGGGCTGGGCGAGCGCATCCAGCTCACCGGGGAGATCCCCTACGTGGTGGCGAATCCCAGCGGCCAGTCGCAGGCAAGCGGCTGGGGCAACGCCAGCCCCCGTCGTGAAATGGCGATTCTTCGACCAGGGGGAGGAGGGCTGGCAGCTATCCACTTTCCCGATGTACCAGACGGGCGTCTCGGCCGCTGCGCAGAGCAAGGGCATCGGGGTAGCGGGGCCGCGCTTTTTCCTGCCGCTCGAAGTCGCCCGCAGAGCAGGCTCCGTGAGCTTCAACCTGGAAGCTGGCACCTGCATACCCGTGCACGGCGATCACGAGCACTTCCTCGGGCTGGTCGTCGGGCAGGCGCTGACCGCGCACCTCGAGCTCGATGAGCTGCAGGAGTAATCCCGCGCCGTGATCGTGTCCACAACTCAGTCGCGCTTACCGCCCGCGGTGCTGCCGTACGATCGCGTGGCGATCGCACTTCATTGGATCGTGGCCGCGCTCATCGTAGTGGTCGGGACGCTTGGTCTGCTGCACGACTCGTGGCCACGGCACTCGCAGGCCTTCTGGATCAACCTGCACGCGCTCATCGGGCTGAGCGTCTGGGTGCTGATCATCGTGCGGCTGGGGTGGCGTCTGAGCCATGCGCCACCGGCATCTCCGCCGGAGCTCGGGTTGCTCACGCGCCGCCTGGCCTACGCGGTGCACGTGCTGCTCTACGTTCTGCTGCTCGTCACTCCAATCATTGGCATCGTGACCTTCATCTGGCATGGCCGCGCGTTCGACTTCGGGCTGTTCAAGGTGGACTTCGGCGTGCGTGCCAATCGCGCCATCTTTCATCCCACCGAGGATGTGCACGGCTATCTGGCGTACGTCCTGTTCGCGCTCATCGGCTTGCACGTGCTGACCGCCCTGTGGCACCAGTTCGTGCGACGCGACCGGCTGCTGCAGCGCATGTGGCCGATCGGCCACTGAGGCGCGCACCGGGGATGGCACGGCCCCGACGGGTCAGAGCTTGCCGAGGATCTGCGCGGCGAGCGGGTACCTGGAGATATTATAATTCTGGCGCCGCGCCCGTAGCTCAGTTGGATAGAGCATCAGGCTTCGAACCTGAGGGTCGGGAGTTCGAATCTCTCCGGGCGCGCTTGAAAATAAGCGTTTTGCGAACGACTGCGTAGTCTCAGGCCTGTCGTGTAAGCCATATGTAAGCCGCGACTGGTGGAGTAGCGGCCCGGCAAGCAGCCCGAGCGCTTCGCGGAATATCGCGCAGCGCCTGCCGTTAGGAATGTCGTGCGGAGCGATTCTTCCCCTGCCAGCGACAGAGTCCGTGGCGTGAAACTCTTTGCGCAGCAAGATGCCATCGGACTCCTTCAGCTGCTGTCTCCACGCCTTGATTGTGTTGAATGTCTCGCGCCAGCTGTCGGAAGGCACCCCAAGCGCACAGAAGGTGTGCAGTCCTCCTTCGTCGGAATCGTCCAGGTAGAAGATGTACGTGCTGGCGGATTTTTATTGATAAGGCCCGTTATCCGTACCGCGGTTCGCCAGGCACTGAATGGACGCACCCGCCGCAGCTCCGCACCATGCGCTCCGTGCGGGTGCTGCCTCACATCAAGCGGCTCGACGACTGCTTTGGCGATTTCCTCGTGCGTGTCACGTGCCCGTGCGGGGCGTCCCGCCACATCGAACGGTCCGGCTCAGGATGTTCGATGGATGATTAGCAGATTGTTGTCGTAGTCGTTCACCTCATTCTCGAGCGCAACGAGGCCGAACTCGTAAGCAGGGACGCGCCGAGCATAGACCGTCTCCAACACGTCGATCCACTTGTCGAACTCAGAGCGAGCAATATCCTCTGTGATGTAGAAGCCTCCGACGCTGAGGTGCTCCAGGGATCCGTTCAAGAACGACATGCTGCTCTCGAACGTGTGCAGGCCGTCCTCGATGATGATGTCCATGCTGCAGCCCT
>Ga0306922_10000210_pt1 | contig 44228 bp, 36 predicted proteins | sample sta12Cox44000082_FD_203758 | JGI IMG/M metagenome (GOLD analysis project Ga0306922, IMG submission 203758) | Lab enrichment of tropical soil microbial communities from Luquillo Experimental Forest, Puerto Rico - statoxic.12C.oxic.44.000.082 (v2)... | ecosystem: Environmental > Terrestrial >... | reverse complement strand
CCGTCCCTTCAAATGGACCTTTACGCGCAGCGATCTACACGCTCTGCTGGCGAAGATCAACGCCAAACGCTTAGCCCAGGCAGCATGATCGAAAATACGTCACCGTAATTCTGAATCAGCCGACTTAGTGAGAGAACGCCTGCTCCAATCCCAACTGAAGCGGAACGCCCGGCCATCGTTTCATTCTGCCTTGATGAGTGCCGGCGCGAAAGCACCGGCTGTCCAGAGCGCGGTACCGCCACTGCACTCGTTGCTATCTGGCGTGCTTCAATTTCGCGGGACCATATATATCCGCTGAGATCTGAATGATGCGCCTACTGCAAGATTGGATCATGGTTGGGTAGATGCCACCGCGGCAACTGGCGGCCTCAGCTAATTTTGTGAAGCCGACAAAACGAGCGGACAGCGTGATCAGCGAGGGCCGGTTCCCTGTTTGATGATTCGCGCTACGTGCTCCAGCCGCCAGGCCGACCCACGGCGAGTGTGCAGCGCCTTGCGGTTCAGCGCGGCCGCGATCCCTCCCAACGTATTGCCGCTCTGGCGTAGGTGACGGATTTCGTTGAGCACGCCTTGCTCGCCAGGGTCGGGCTCGACGTGCTTGCCGTCCGGGCTGAGACTTAATCCGAACCGGATGTTGCCCACCCGTTCCCCAGTGCTGCGCTTGTGCCGCAGCGCGTCCCGCGTGCGTTCCCCAATGGCTTCCCGCTCCCACTGCGAGACCGCCGCCATGATGGTGATGACCAGACGGCCAGCGGCCGAGGCCGTGTCGAGCGATTCCGCTACCGAGATCAAAGCCACACCACGCTTCTCGAAGAGTTCCAGCAAGTTGCAAAGGTCTTTGACGGACCGCGTGAGCCGGTCAAGTTTGGCAATAATCACCGCCTCGACTTTGCCGCTGTCAACCAGGCCGAGCAGACGCTGCAAGCCGGGGCGGTTCAAGTTCTTGGCCGACTCCCCGCCGTCCACGATGACCTCGAACAACTCGGCTCCTTGCACAGTGGCCATGGCGCGAATCTTGGCCTCCTGCGCCTCGAGCGAGACGCCTTGTTCCGCCTGCCGTTGAAACGCGAACGTAACCGATGGCTTTCATCGGGTCACATGTTAGGGAATGATCCGGAGAAAATCAACGAGATTCTGAGGGTTTTGTGGCGGATGTCGCTTGCCTTGGAGCTACATCGGAGTGATGGATGTCCTGAATCCGGCATTTGCCGTATCAGGAGATTTACTATGACATCGAACGCCGAAGAACACGCCAACCCGCCAGCGGCCGCCACGGTGCAGCCGCCGAAAGCCACCAAACGCGCCAACGTTGCGGCACGGAAGCGCCGTATTGCGCCCGCCAAGCCAAGGCCGGGAAGGAAGCCAGCTCGACCGAACGGCGGCCCAAAAGCCAAAAGGCCGCCAAACAGGCCAACCCCGCCGCCGATGCCCGCGAGGGCAGCAAGGCAGCCAAGGTCCTGGGCAATGCTGAGGCGGCCGGACGGCGCTTCGTTGAAAGAGCTAATGAAAGCTACCGGCTGGTTGGCGCATTCTGTCCGTGGGTTCCTGAGCGGAACCGTTGCCAAGCGGATGAACCTCGATCTCGTGTCCAAGAAGAAGGCGGACGGCGATCGCCGCTACTTTGTGAAAAGCTGATCATGCCAGTTTCAAGTTCGGACGGACAGGAACACCGTTATCTAGGTGATGGCCTTGCGCCTTACTCCGAAGTGCTAGTCCGGCGGCGTCGCTTCTACCTGGCTCTTGCGGCGGTGTTTGCCCTCCTGGCGTTGATGTAGATGTGCGCCAGCAGGGTGTGAGGCCCTCAACCGCGCCAAGCTGAACCATGGATCACACGGCAGAAGTTGCCTCTCTGGAAACTAGGATTAGTCGCAGACAGTCATAGGGGGCTAGCCCGCAATCACGTGCCCACGGATCAGAGTCCGAAGGCTGGTGGATAAACTACCGATCCCTGGACTACATCGAGAGCACCAGTGCTAAGCTCCAGCGCCATGAATGCTTCTGATGGAAATGGGCTTTCGAGCAACTTGGCTTTATCCGTGGAGAAGCCGAATCTTGGATAATAATCGGGGTGTCCAACGACGATAACGATTTTTTCGCCTCGACCTCGCAACAACTCCAGCCCATGCTGAATTAGAAGACCACCAATTCCCTTGCGTTGATGATCAGGGAGGACGGCCACAGGCGCTAATGCGACTGCGGAAACGAGTCCGGACCACGTGTTAATCCACATTCGGCTAAACATGATGTGGCCGACGATGCTACCCTTAATTACCGCGACGAGCGAGACAAGTGCGTGCTTATCTCCACGCAACCTATCCACCAGATCGGCCTCCCCGAAACCTCCAAAGGCTGCCGCGTTAACGGCCCGAATCGCGGCGCGCTCATCGAGGCTCTCGGGGTCTTCAATTTGAATGCGAACAGCGTGGTCCGCTGCTAATGACTTCCAAGACATGACTCGTTCGCTCCAATCGTCTTGAATGGGTTGCGGAAGATACACTAAACCGGACCGGAGGAAAAGCTCGTCCGTGGCGGAGCTAGCGGACAGTCACCTGCATCAAGTAGCAGATTGATTCGCTGTGTGAAAGCCACTCGTCAGGTGTTTGATCCGGCCTTGCCCCTTAGGATTTATTGACGAATCACGAAATCCACCCGGACGAATAACGTCCATTCCGCTCCCTTGCCAGATCGGCCTGGAACGGGTCGGTAGAAGGAACCGTAAGCGACTTCTCATCCCGGTAGATACTCGGCCGGGAAGTGCCCGCGCTGTTACGAGCCTTGCTCGGGAACTGTAACCCACTGCATTGTGATGCCTCGCCCGAGGACCGGGTTCTCCTGCAGAACATAAATGCTTACCGTGCCGGGTGGGTCGTATCGCACGATCTCATTTTCCTCGAAATAGCCAAAGCTGCGGATCTGTTTGTCCTGCGCTCCTGGCGGTGATTCGATGTCGATTAGGCGGGCTACGAATGGCACGCGGTTCCCTCGATACTCGATCTGGGAAAATTCGATTCCAATCAGCGACTCACCTGGGTGCTGGCCCCATCTTGGGTGTTCGGGGGGTCGTGGGGGCCGCTTCCGCCTGGGCAACGGTATCTGCTCGTTGTAGTTGATGATACGGTTCACCCGACCATAGACGTGAGTGCCTTGCCGAATACTGCCGACGCTTTTTAGGATATGGGCGCGAATCGGGTCCCCGATGGCTGCCTCGTTTGCGTCGAGAGGCCTGTCGAGAACCAATTGAAGCTGCAAACCCAGCGGAACCCGAGTCTTTCCCACAATGAGCGGCGGAACCTGCGTCGTGGGACTCGACTCAAACGTTACGGTGCTCTGCGCTACGTACTCCCGGCAATTCGAGAAAACGGACGCATTCCGCCTGACGGTCCCGTCCAATTCCGTCAGCAGAAACTCTGAGCTACGCGCAAGGAGCACCTTACGCTGGCCGATAAGCACTTGCCAAATACATCGTGTGATCAACTGCTGATCGCAGCGCCAGCCCAGCTGGGATGTCGTAGCCCTCCATATCGATTTGCAACAGCTCCAATGTTTCTGGATCGATCCAGAACGCTCCACGGGCTGCAGCAAAGCCGAACTGATTGCCATTTCTCACCGACAGCGCCTCGCGGTGCACATCATACTCGTAGCGCAAGGCAGGCCGGCCATCCGTCGTTACCCGATCTGCATACGATATTTTGGTCCAATCATTTCTGAAGACTAGGGTGCGGTTGTCGGCGAAGTCGCCCCGAAAACTGGTGCCGTATCCCACCATGTCGGTCGGGGACTTCAATTCAAAGACGGAATTTCCCAGCCAAGAGAATCGGTCAGCGCCCTCTATGTGAGCAAGCTCGAGATGTATTCGGTCAAGAGGCCTGAACTGGAGCTCGCCCGGTATCCACACGGACCGCTCGATAGAGTCGACACAGACATAGTTGGGCACGCTCGCGAGGTCGGCCATCGCACGCTGCTTTATTTGTTGGAGAAGTACGGTGTTTTGGGGCGAAAGGGCGTCTTCGGTCTGTGCCCCGGCGAAAGTGACCGCCAGAAGCATGAGCCCAAAACGCACTCTCCCAGTTCATCAATCCGGTACCGAGGAGTCAAGCTAGGGCTGCATCCAGAGATGGTAGCTCTGTTGGACGACTTGGCCGATTTAGAAGCCCGGCTATTCATTTTGATTGCGAGAGCCTGGCGTCACTGGCGAGCCGGCGAACCATGCGGGCGCGCCGATTCCTGTTTGACTAATATCCTTCCCACGTGTCGTTTGACGCCCTTGCAAGCTCGTCACGACCGCAGGGTCCGTACGTACTGAAAGGTACAGCCAGCCTGAACCGAAGGCGGCTCTGCAAGAAAAGCATTTATGGGATCAAAAGGATGGCTGCTGGTATATACTCCAGTGGATATCAGACGGAGGCTGAGATGAAATATCCGAGCACCCGCACTTGCTTTGGTCTCGCCCTGTTTGCCCTCATTGTTTCCGCCAATACGCTTCGAGCAACGGAGATCAGTGGTGGAACGATCGTGACAACTTTGACTATCTTCGATGACAGCGAGCTCGTAGGCGATGTGACGTGCGCCGTGCCGCTGACCACGTCCGGGGCAAATCCGTGTATCTCCTTTGGAGTGGATCACATCAAGCTGCGCCTCAATGGACACACCTTAACGGGACCTGTGACCCCTCCAACCGGTTGCAGTCTTCCCGCCGATAAAATGTATGGCGTTGGCATCGAAGCGGTTGACAGAACCGATGTAAAGATCGAGGGTCCGGGAATCATCCAGCACTTTGAACGATGGGGAATCCTCCTCGGGTTGACGGGCCATCCGAACAGCGATGTCACAGTGAAGAAGGTCACGGTGTACAACAATTGCTGGAGCGGCATGCAGACCATCAGCACGTCGGACAGCACCTTTGAAGAAAACGTGTTCGCTAACGATGCCGGTGGTTCAAACGGAGCATCGTGCGGCGGAACTTGAATGGCTGGCAGCAGCCACAACCGAGTTCGGTTGAACACGTTTCAAGGCAATGGTGCAGCTACTTCCAAGGCGTCCCCCTCCGCCCCCAATAGCAACAATTTCGGTCTGGGATTCCTGGGTGTAAGCCAGAACAATTTGGTTGAGAATAATAAGATTGGCGGAAACATCAACGGGTTCTATCTTGGCGGGGGCGGGCAAGTGATCGGCAATATCATCCGCCGCAACATGATTGCCGGCAATCCTCCAGCCCAGGTTTCGAACACGTTCGGGAGCGCTATCGGAGCGGATATCCAGGACTTCTCGCCCGCGGGGTCGAACACGTTTGACGGGAACTATTGCCTCACGTATGCGGGCACCGGGCCCAGTCCTTGTCCCAACATTTCGGAGCCGGAACACCAGGAACACCAGGAACACGGGGAACTCCAAGGCGCCCTCAAACCCACTAATCTCGGGTCTCTTTTCGATGACCTGTGGGCCCTTCTGCGACCGAGTGTCGCTCAAAGAAATGCGCTTCAACAGTCCCGGCGCTTAGGAGAAGGTGCATCTAATCGGTTTCCGAAACAATAAGAGGAGCCAGGATCTCATCTACGTGGATTGCCCGCGAGCGGTCCCCGAGCGTTTATCGACGATTCACGAAATCCACCTGGACGAATAACCTAACCGGACACTTGCCGACCGGCGGGAAGGACCGAGTTGGTCGTCAGGCCATCCAGGCTTCACTTCCCAAATTAGGTATCGGTCTAAGTCCTGAAACCGGTTCAGGCGCGGTCCTCATCAGCAGCCGGCCGCTGACCGTCAGGTACCGCGTCGCGTCCATCAGGTGGTCATCGCGCTTAACGATCTTCCCCGACCCTTTGTCGTCGCGGTGATACTTCCGGAATTCCCGAAACCAGTTCGTCAGGCTCGCCATCACCTTCAGTTGACCCGAGACCAGCAGGTTCCACACCTCCGTAATACCCGCCTCCACCGCATTCTCCGCCGGCCCGAGATGCAGCCCCAGCTTCCTGTAAATCTCCATCAGCGTCCGCCCGTCGAACTGTGAGCTGCCTAAACACGCCGGGTCGATCACGCCCAGGATCCAGACGCCCCTGGCACGTATCGCCTGCGCGTGCGAAGCCGGTTCGCCTTGGCCTTGATAGTGTTCGCTGTACAGATACACCACCCCGCTTGCGGGATCGCGCGCACCCCATACCACCGCAGTCCGGTTCCACCCTACGTCCATCCCGTAGGCCCGCGGCCAGTGTTCCGGAATGGCCAAATCCGGCACCACAATTTCTGCTTCGTCAATGGGATACACTGCGCCTGCGCCCAGCGTCGGTTCGCCCTCCGTGCGTGCTTTGACCTGGTACGGCGGCGTGTTCGCGACCAACTTGCGTTTCTCCTCTTCGTCCAGGTGAGGAACGTCTTTCCAGCCCGCCTGCACGACGTACTTCGACAGCCGCGATTCGTCATTCTCCGGTTCCAGGAAGCTCATCACTACCTCGCTCATGCCGAGCAGCGGCGTAAAGGTCGTCCAGGCGAGTCCCTTGGTCGTGAGCAGCCGGTAGAGAATCTCCGTATAGATGTCCATCGGCGGCTCTTCGTCGCACCACACAAAATCCTTGGCTTCGCCCTCGAACGCCCTCCGGCCCTGTTCGTCGGTCTTGAACCCTAGCTTGGACCTCTTACCGGAGACATGCTGCACCCACACGGTCTCGACGGATCCAGTGATCCCCCGCCCGGCGACCGTGTGCGCAATGGCTTCGGTGGGGATCATCCCCTGACCGGTGCTTCTGCCGAGCAGAACCCCTTGGACTACGTCGCGCGTGGTCTGGCTATTGGTGCCACACGCCCAGCCGTCGGTGCCGTTTTCAAACCTTCTCCCCTCCCACCAGTGCGGGTAGCGGCCCGTCAGGTGACAGGTGGCTTCGAACGCTCCCGCGACGGTCTTGCCGACTCGATTCGCCGCCATGAACAGGCGCTCTTTGTACGTGGCTCCGGCTGCGAAGAACTCCAGGTGTTTCTGATAGAACTCCCGTCCCAACGGTCCGGAATCCGGGAACAGCGTGACGAAAGCCGCACGGCGGCGTCTCAATTCAGCCTCTATCACGCTGGGGTGTAGCATCACTCGGAGCTTTGAGTCGTTGGACGGCATGTTGCTCATCCGCTTCGTTTTGGCTGCGCCTTATCAACCAGACTCTGTAGCTGATCCAATTCTTCGTCGGACAGGTTCGACAAGTTCGGCCGGGAATCGATCGAAATCGGTCTGCCGTCCGGTCCGCTCAACTCGCTGGCGACTACGTCTCTGTAGCCAAGCAGGTTCTTCGCCAGGAAGATGGAGGCCGCGACATTGCCGTTGCTGGCGAGGCGAAACAGGTTCCGGCGGACTGACACCCGGCCCTTAGCTCTCGCTTGGTCCATCACATCGCTGAACCTCTGGACCTTGCGCCGGCGCTCGACGGTCTTGGTGCTGACGCCGAAGAAGGCGGCGATCTCTTCGTCGGTGCACTGCATGGCACAGAGCTTTTCAAGTTCAGCGAGGTCGATCTTTGCCTTTGGCCGCGCCATGACTTATACCCTCCCCTCCAGCAGCCGCAACTCCGCACACCAATCCGACAATGCTAAGCACAATCCCTCGAGATCCGGAAGCCCGGCCCGGATCTGGGCTTCGATGACCGCAATCTCCTGGCGGCAACGCGCGATTCATGCCACCTTCCTTTCGCTGGCGATCTCCTCGAAGGTGCTGCCATCGCCTTCGAGCTTGGCTTTCTTTCCACCGAGCGTCTGCCACCGCTGCACGATCACGTCCACATACTTGGGGTCCAACTCGATGCCGTAGCAGACCCGCTCGCTGAGTTCCGCGGCGGCGAGAGTGGTTCCCGATCCCAGGAGCGGATCGTAAACCAGTTCGCCACGCTTTAAGTGGTTCAGGATCGGCCGTCGCATCAATTCCACGGGCTTCTGCGTCGGGTGATCATGCTTCTCCTCATCCGAGCCGCCCATGATGAACTTCGGGGACGGCGACGCCCAGATGGTGGAGTTCTCGCCGGCCTTACCGTACCGAGGTGCGTTCTTCTTCCGCACGAACCAACAAGGCTCGTGGGCAAACCAATAAAGGGTGCGCGTGAGCACCGTTCGCCCTTTATCCCAGATAATCTGTTGGTGATGTAGGAACCCAATACGCAGCAGTCCGTCAAGAGCCTCCCGCGTGAACTTCGATGCGTGCCAGACGTAGGCGATCTGAAGGGTCGGGACCAGCTCGAACGCCTCGGACCAATCAGCCCGGGTGTCGCCGGAGATCGTGGTCTCGGTGTGGCCCTTGGTGCGGTGTTTCATGTAGCTCGGCTCGGCCGGCCCGTGGCCGTTCAGTCCGGCCCGGTCGCGCCACTCGCTATCGAGTTCGATGCCGTAGGGAGGATCTGTGACCATCAGGATCGGCTTACGCTCGCCAAGCAGCCGTGCGACATTTTCGAACTGGGTTGCATCGCCGCAGAGCACCCGATGCTTTCCGCAGATCCACAGGTCGCCGACTCTTGACACCCGGTTGTCGGGAAGCGGCGGCGCGGTGTTAGCTCGCTCCTCGTCGGGAATCGCCAGCAGCCCGTCAATTTCGCCGGGGTCGAAGCCCGTGAGGCTGAGATCGAAGTCCGCGGCGTTGAGTTCTTGCAGGTCCAGCGAAAGCAGATCTTCATCCCAGTCTGCCCACGTCACCGAGCGGTTCACCATCAGGCGGAATGCTTTCACCTGTTGCGGCGTCCACTCATCGCAGAGGATGACCGGTACTTCGGTGATGGCTAGCTTGCGTGCGGCCTTCAGGCGCAGATGGCCATCTACCACCTCCCCGTCGCTGCGGACCAGCACCGGGATCTTGAACCCGAACTCTCTAATCGAGCCAACCATGCGATCCACGGCAGCGTCGTTCTTCCTGGGGTTGCGGGCGTAGAAAACGAGCCGGTCGATCGGCCAGATCTGGATTTGGAGAGTTTGTACCGAGGTCCCTTGCGAAGTCATGCTTCACCACCTTTGGTTGAGCAATTCCTCCGCAAGGTGCGTCCGAGACGCCGGCCCCGCGAACTGAATCTAAAAACACTTTACCATCAAAAATGTCCGCCGTTTTCCCGGCGCGGCCGATGTGTGTTCCTCGTCAGTACGAATTGACATTGTTGTTCTTCTATTTCGTTCTTTGGACTGCTTGCTACTCCGTTTCAATCTCAACCGCTCACTTTGCTAGGCTCGGGTGCGGGTGGTGAGGCTCAGAGCAAGCACAAAGAGGGTTTTGACCCCCTGAGTGCTCGCTCTGCGTGAAACGAAACTGGCCCAGTGCGGTATGGAGCCGGCCCGTCGCTCGCACCGTGGCTTAGGCGCTAAGGTCACCCTCAGCTTCTAGGTGCCACGCACCTGCATGTCTGTGTACCCGCTTGTTTACCAGCAGCCCCTGCGGTGCTTCTGCGCGCCGCTTTTGGCAGCACGGCTGGATGGCCTAACGGACCGGGTAGAGGTCCACCAATCAGTTTCCTCAGCTCCTCTGACCTGGGTTCCTGTGCAGGGCGGTTGCTGATTCGTCCAGGAAAGCAAACTTCCTGACTGGCTATGACGCTGTCCCGGCAATGCGGCGGCCAGACCCGACCGGCCACGCCCGTTTCTCTCGAACAGCATCAACATGCGCCTCTTTGACATCCGCATCCCTCACGGGATGCACTCCTCACCTGGCGCGAATCTAAACCGGGCGGAACACTTGGAAACCGGATCCCGTCGCGTCAAATAAGTTGTTTTGAAGGGTGTCTTTCGGAGGGTGCGCTTTGCGCTGGCCTGGCGAACCGAGCCCTTGGTTTGATTCTACCGCAGGGGAGGCTTTTGTCCAAACATTTTCTTGGTCTGCTGTTTTAGGCGATTACGCTTGGACGCTCCGCGCCCGCATCCGCCGCCGTTCGCTGCCGTCTAAAACCAGCTCGCAGTTTTGCGCCTCGTCCCCCGAACGCCCCGCGCCCTTTACCAGACGTATATCCTCGACCTGGAGTTCTGATAGCCACGTCAATCAGCCCCGGTCAACTTCAGCCACTTGCCGGCGTAGAAGTACCAAACCTCGGATGCCTTTTCCACAAAAGAGTCGTTAACGCCTTGGTGATTTATTGGTGGCGGCTTTGGTCCTCCATAAGCGTCGTAGTGGCGCGTAATGAAGTCCTTCCCAACCGGGTCAATCGCTCTCGAAAAGCCGACCTCCTCAGCAGTAATCCCCTGAAGAAAGATTCGATCCTCCATGCGGGCAATCTCAGCGGGGTTCTTATCGGAGCTGTTCCAGAAAACGAGAATGGAAGAGACCCCTTTCACTGAGCATAGAACCGCCCAATCGGTCTGGCCGGGTTTGGCGAACTCTCCTCGAATGACGTTGTGCGGGTTCTTCGTGTACGGGGTTTGTGGTATCGTGCAGCCCCGACGCTGGAGTTCCCGAATGACATTGCGCGGAAGCTCACGAAATGCTGATGGTGAGAGCCGCACAATCCCCCGCTCAGCTTCATCGAAGCGGCGCTCCAGTTTGTCGGAAAATTGGGCGAACAGTGTCGTCGTGATCGGCAGGATCAGGAAGGCTTTGGCGGCGGCTTTCATTCTTAACCCATCCTCGCATTTCCCGAACCAACCGGACTCAAAGATGCTGAAGCTAAGGATTGATCGGCTCCCGGTTTTCCTGTTCCGCCGTGGGAGAGAGGAAACACGACGTTCACCGATTGCCACTCCCGACCTTTCCGGTTTGTCGCCTTCGACGAACTTCGCTCTTCCCTCGCCAGCCTGCTTACGTAATGATTCGCGGTGAAACTGGGGGGACTTCTGGGGGTACCCCAGAGGTCAAAGAAGAGGAAATTTGAGTAAGGATGAGTAATTCGCGATGAAGGTGCGGGCTTCGCGCAGGTCGAGCAAGCGTCGCGTTGTGTAAGAGTTGCGTTGAAAATAAGGGACTTGAGTTGGCTCCTCAGGTAGGACTCGAACCTACAACCCTTCGGTTAACAGCCGAATGCTCTACCATTGAGCTACTGAGGAGCAAGGCAGGATCAGCTTCAATCAATTTAAGCAAACGGTGCCGGTAAGTGTCAACGCTCGCCGATTCCGACTCCAATCCCGGGACCCGGGACTCCCTCCTCGCTAGTGGAGAACGTGTCCTCAACCCAGCAGGTGGTATCTGCTTGATTTGTGTGGCCGCTACAGATTGTGTTTTTCTCTTCGGCATGATTCCAGCATAAAGAATAGGATCCAAGGCAACGGGTTCGACCGCGACCGCTTGCTGCCGAGACGGAAGAAGAGCTTGCCACGACTTGTCGATCGCCGATGGTTGAATCGGAAGGTGAACTCGTCCGCAACGCAGGCAACGGAAACGTTCCAGCCATCACTGCCGGGTCAGGTATCCCTCCACGCCTCCTCGGTTACGAAATTCGCTCTCCCAGCAATCTGGTATCCAGGTCTATCAGTCTGAGGCGTCAAACCTTCCCCAACAAAGAAATCCGGATCGGTTTGCGAAGAATGGTGACTCGAATTCACAAAGCGATCAAGTTCACATCACCACCAAATTCCCCTGAATGAACTCATCGAGCTTCTTTTCAAAGCGGTGCGAGGCCGTGCTCAGCCTGCTGCGTGTCGCAACGCCTTCAGGCAGCCGAGGGGTCAGCACGCTCCAGCCGGGAGCGTGCACGTGACCGTTGTGTCTTGGTAGAGAGCACGGCGCCCGGCGCGACCGCGGCTAGCAAGTTGAATACCTCTGAGTGCCTGCGATTCTTGGCGATTAACTCTTTGCGTCGTGGCCGGCAATCACGCATCAGCCGGCGCAAGCGCCATCTGACTGCATGCTTTTCTTGGTGGCATGAGGCTCGCTCGCTTCATAGTAAGCTGGACTCTGCCAGGAGCGACGCCACGCTAGAATTCCAGGATGTCTTTCTTGACGTCGATTTTTACAGGATCGATGCCAGGGACTTTCTTGAGATCCTCGATCGACTTGAAGGGGCCGTGTTTGGTGCGGTACTCAATCACAGCCGCCGCCTGCGACCTTCGCAGCGAGAGGCGGCTCTCGAGCTCGATCGCGGTCGCCCTATTCAAGTTGAGGTGGGGCAAGGTTGCCGCCGCGTAGTTGGCGGAGAGATAGTCGACCACTGCGGCGAACTCTTGCTCAGTGCCTTGAGCTCCGAGACTGATCATCTTGTTGATGGTGGTCTTCCATCCGTCGCGATCCTGGCGCAGGGAAAGCGAACGCGCCAGTTCGTGACAATCCGAACAGAGCTTTCTGGTTTCTTGGCGGCCGGGGCCATCCGGCATCTGCGCCCACAGCAAGCCGGCGGCAATCCCGAAGGCGACGACGAGGGAGGTCAGGCGAGACCTACCCTCAGTGCTCAATTGGGAAACCAAACGCATACAGCGTCTCATCGAAAGTTTCCACATACAACTCGCTCGCGCCGCCAGACAGCCCGCCGCTATGAACAAAGGAGGTGATGGTCTTTCCGCTATCCCAGATGACCTGACCTGTTGCGCCGTCCAGAGCGTAGAGGACGGCCGGCGATGATCGTTGCACGCGCTGGCTCACGGACAGCTTGCCGTCGTCGGAGCGGAATTGACCGCTGGATAAAGCGAAGACCACACCGTTCAGGATCATTGGAGTGATCGGCGACATCAGGTCCCGAGAAACCCAACCGGGCTCGAGAGAAATCGCGCCGTTAGGATCGGCGAGTTTCCATGCGACGATCGCGCCATGAGTCACGGCGCCGTTTCCGGCAGAGAACCCAGAACCGGGTGTCGGAGCCCCGATGCCAGGAACCAGCAGCCATCGGACGCCGTCAATAGCCTGCCAGGTTGCCAGCGCGCCCGAATCAAAAGCCGTCCCGGAATACGCAGGCGTTTCTACGAGGGGCTTGGAGCCGAGGGCATCGCCATCGAACAGCAAAATGCGTCCGTCTTTCGTCGCGGCCGCGACGAGGTTCCTCCCCTTGAATGGGAACACGACCGGTGACGAAGCAAATCCGCGACCGTCCGCAGAATTGGCCTCTTTGACCTTGAGAGTCTTAGGGTCAAGCGCCACCAACTGACCGCTCGTCGTAGTGGCATAGACTGTCCCATCTGGCCCAAACGCCGGGCCTGCGGAGCCGGCGATGTCGCCGCTGGACGGCTGCCAATTGCTGACCTGTTTGGAGGCCAGATCCAGCGCCCAGACTCCGCTGGCAGCGCCGTTGCAGTTCGCGGTTGCGGCATAGGCGATTTCATCGAAGACGATCAAGCCCTGAGCATTCGAATTGGGAGGCAGGAATTTCACGGGCGTCTGCGGCTCCACGCCGTTTGAAAGATAGATTGAGTGCAGCATTCCATCGCCAGAAACGGCATAGATAAGTCCCGGCGGACGGATGTTGGGACCGCGGTTTGGCGCGGGCACTCGGGACGCCGCGGCAGCCAGGGCGGCTGCGATGGTGACCGCCCCCTCTCCCGGTTCCCCAACTCCGCTGGAAGCCGGTCCTCCACGCCCGCCACCCCCTCCTCCGGTTCCGCTGGGAGGATATGCCGCAGAGGTGGCGCGCGCGATGTTCGCGGTCAGGCCCCCAGGGCAGCCCGGTGATCCAGCCGGTGGCGCGGGCAGTGGCAAGTGACTCTGCCATTCGATCCGGGACAGGTCGGTGTCGATGGCATAAATCGCATTCGAACTGCCGCCCACGAAGGCCAGAGACCGGAAGCCGCGATATCCGATGTAGCGGTCCGTCAGGACGGCGGGTGTAAGTGAATTCAGTTGCACCGCATCATTGTTGAACTTCACTTTCCAGAGAAACCGAAATCCAGGCTTCTCCAGTCCGGCCCTGGAGATCTTCGGGTCGGATGGGATCCAAAAGGAACGCTGTGCGTCGCCGCCGATGGTCATCCACTCCACAGAGCCGCGCCCGAACTGGGCGCGGGCTACCCCCATCCACGCCAGCATATATGCGCTGGAAAGCGCCACGCGAACCATTGATCGTTGCATCACTGACACCTCTTCGGTCTCATCTGTGCAGAGAATCCGCGACGGCTTCTTCGGCCAGCAGAGCCATGACGCCGCACCCGGTATTGTTCGGCAAGACGCTCTCGCTTGTGAGTTCGTGCTTCAAGTTGATGTCATTCACACCCACAAGGTTCACTGCGACCTTGTTGTAGAGATCGATGACGTCCCGGCGGAAACGGATCAATACCTGATCGGTGGTCAGCCCAGCGAGGCCGGGGTTGAGCCTGGATTGGCCGGAAACGGAGTCGGCGCTCCCACGATACCCAACATCGGTAATCTGATCCCCGAAGTAGACGACGCGGTTTTCGCCGGCGGTAGGCGGATGCCAGCCCGAGTTGTCGGTGCCGCAACGAATCAGGCCTCCCCGATCGTACGGCGCCTGCCTCTGTTCGGTCAACTGGCGTTCGATTGACTGAAGAAGGTCGGAACAAGGCTCCTGCAACCCGGTGGCGGCTGCCAGTAACGCAAGCATTGTTTTCGTTTTGCGCGATTTCAATGTGCTCATGATGTCGCGAGGCCGCTATTTCTGCATGCCGAAGCAGTACAAAACGCTGTCAAACGTGCCGATATAAACGCGACCGTTGGCCACAGAAAGCCCGGTCCAGTGGTTCCAGGAAGCAATCTGATCGCCGCTCGACCAGAGCTCTTTACCGGTTTCCGCATCGAGTGCGTACAACGTCGCATGAGTCGAACCCGGTATTCGCCGGGAAGCCACATCATCCAGACCAACGTCCGGATACGCTTGGTCGGTATCCTCTCCGCTCCCATAGGCGAAGATAACGCCATTGGCAATCACAGGCGGCTCGGCGCGATTCATGTCACGCGAGATCCAGGCCGTAGTCAATTGCCACTTGCCGTTTTTCTCGTCGACCTTGAAAGCGGCAATCGCGCCATGTTGCACCTCGCCATGTTCCACCGGCGCCTTAAAGGCGGAATGTTTTGGGCCCCAAAAGGGCGTGAGCACCCAGCGCGTGCCTTTGAAATCCTCCCAGGTGGCCATCGAGCCCCAGATTCCGGCCGAGGCAAAGTTCACGTCCTCGTTGCAAATCAAGGGCGTACGGTAGAGCGGCGTGCGATGGTCGTCGCCGCCGATCGATTCGGTGTCTAGCAAATAGATTCGGCACTCCTTTCCCGCATCCACCATAAGCTCCCGCCCCTTGAGGTTGAAGATGGCCGGTGTGACCTGCATGTCGAGATCCCGCTTCCACAGCCAAGCGGCGTTGGACGGACCGTAATAATCCACCAGTTCGGCGGCTTTGGTCTCAGGATTCTGTTTAATGCCGACGATGCCATTGCCGAAAGCACCGATCTCAGGATTGAAATTGCCGTCTCCGGTCCCCGTGTACATGGTGCCCTTCGAGCTGATGGCGGGACCTTGACGGCCCCACATACCGCCTCCTGCCGGACCCCAGCTGCCAACTTTCCCCGTGGCCAGGTCGAAGGTGTACACCATATTCGGGTTGCCGCCGCATCCTTGCGCGGTGTGAGTGTAGATGACGTTGTTCCAAAGATTCAGCCCGTAGGGCTTGCCGTTTGGCGGCATGTATTTCGCAGGCGGCTTAACGTCTTCTCCGTCAGCCAGGTTCAGCCGGTGCAGCGAGCCGTCCCACGACACGGCGTAGACCGTGTATTTCCCTGGAGTGCCGCTGGGCGCCACCACCGGCGTTGCGGTAATGCCGCCGGGGCAAAGAATCCCGCCGCCGCGCTCGTTCGGCGGCGGAGTGTAGCTGGTGGCGAAATGCTTCTTCCACAGAAGCGTGCCTTGTTCGACATCGATCGCGTAGAGATTGTCGGAAACCCCGGTCTCGAGCGCGATCTGTTTGGTGCCGGCGCTCGTGCTAACGTGCTCCACGATCAACGGCGGGAACAAAGAATGCATCTGGCGGGGCTCATTGTCGAGTTTCAATTTCCACAGCAACTTCATGTTTTTGACGTTCGCCGTGGTGATGATCTTTTCGTCCTTCTGCCAGTTCGTCCGCTGGGGATTGTTGCCATCGGTCAGCCAGTCGGCACCCCAGGCCGCCACGCATCCGAGCGCGGCTAACAGCATTGCCGGTACACTTCGCATACCCACTCCTGACCCTTAGAGTTTTCTCAGCCAAATGTTTCGAATGCTGATCCTTCCAGTCCCCTCAATCTCGAACCCGATCAGGCCGCTCTTTCGGAACTTCGTCGGATCGTCATCGATCAGGATCGACATCACATGCCCGTTGACGATATGGGTCATCATGTTTCCGCGAGCGATAAGATGCAACTGGTTCCAATCGTCCACATGGACGTAACCGGCCAGCTCCTCACGATCCCCCAGCGTCGCCAGCAGCCGCGGACTCTTATCCTGCTCGGTTCTGACGAACTGTCCCCGCCAAGCGATGATGCCGCGTCCGGTCGCCTGCTCATAGAACTGCCCGGTATACCGATTGCGCCCATCGAAATCGAATTGCGGGCCGAGCATGTCCCACTTGGCCTGTGAAGCGAACGACGGTGGCGTGCCACGGGGCGCACCACTGGGACAAGGTCCCTGCTGACCGCGGCCGCCCCCACCACCTCGCGGACGGTTCGGGTCTGTGATTGCACCTCGGTATTGAACCCCGCTGTTGACGGCTGCTCCCTCGCCTTTCATCTCCGCCTTCATTTCGAAGTCCGCGGGTTCGCCACCCTGCCAGATCAGGTAGATGGTGCCCGTCGGTCTCTCGCAAGTGGATTCGACCACGATCGCGCCGTCGTGAACGTGCCAGTAATTCTTGTCACCATCCCAGCCCTTCAGGCTCTGACCATCAAACATGGAACTCCAGCCGTTGTGGTCGTTGAAATCGATCGGATCCGGTTCCCGGAATCCACCGCCGCGGTTGGCAAGGCCGGCCGGCCGCGCGGGTGGTGCGCCGGCCGATGGACCCGTGCCGGGCACCGTTTGCGGTTGTGTCGCTGCCGGGACCAGAAGGACCACAAGAAGCGCTGCGGTCGAGAAGGCCGGCGTAAGGATCGTTGTTCTATTGGATCGCATTCCGTTATCCAGTTTAAGAGGTGAACCGACGGTGCCGCTGATTGGTCCAGTAACTGTTTGACCGATGGCCGGCGGCATCAGGACCAGCCATAGGAACCTGAGGCAAAGTCGGTTCGACGCGTTTCATCGTTTCAGCGCCTCCAAAAACCCCGCAGCCGCGACGGAATCCCACTGGTGGATGATTAAGCCACCACGGTGGATGATTTTCAATGGATTTTCGTAACGTGTCTCGGGTTTTGTATTGCGAAAAGCGGTTCGCCCGATACCTGCCGTGTTCAACTCTCAGACGGCACTAGGGCCGGAAGCGGGACTCTGCCGTGCGCCTGAGATTTGCGTGATTTAGGGGGGCCTTCCCGGCCTGATCTCCGGTTTGACAATGCAAAACGGATCGGGTTCGCCCCGAGTCCGTTGACTTCCACCCGAGTTGATGACTTAATCGTTAGCCGGTTGGGGTCACATGCAAGTACTGCGCAAGGAGGCGTCGAATGAATTGGAAACGGATCGCGATTTGTCTAGGCGGGCTTCTCCTGCACCCGTCCACCGGGCTTTGGGCACAACAGACCGCCTCATCGGGCATAGTCGGTCAAGTTACAGATGCAACGCAAGCCGCCATAGCCGGCGCTTCAGTGATTGTCACCAACACGGGAACTCACGCGCAGCGGACGGCGACGACTGACACTCAAGGGAGTTTTTCGGTACCCAACCTAGCCCCGGCGATGTACGACATCCGCGTCGAGAAGGCCGGCTTCCAGACCGCCGTGGTGAGTGCATTCGATCTTCTCATTGGTCAAATCGCGCACCCGACTATCACGCTGGCGCTCGGTCAGGTCTCGGAGACCGTCAATGTTCAAGCGGAAGCCCCGCTGTTGCAGAGCCAAAGCGCGGAAGTGGGTCAAGTGATCGATTCCAAACAGATCAGTGATCTGCCGCTGAACGGTCGCAACCTGGTGCAACTGGCATCCTTGGCTGCGGGCGTTTCGCCACGGCAGAACCTCCAACGCGGTGGCACCCAGTACGGGACGCGGAACGAATATGTGCAGGTGGAAGGGGGGCGCGACGGCTCGACCAATTACGTGATTGACGGTGTATACGTGCGCTCACTGCGTTTCAATAATCTGTCGTTGCAGCCTTCGGTAGACACGGTGCAGGAATTCACGGTGCTTCGCAACTCGTTCTCGACCGAGTACGGGCAGGGGCAGGCAGTGGTGTCAGCCGTCACCAAATCGGGCACCAATGCGGTGCACGGCTCGGCGTACGAGTATCTGCGCAATGACAAGCTGGACGCGCGCAATTTCTTCGCCGCACAGAAGCCGGCCTACCGCCGAAACCAATATGGCGGAACTCTGGGTGGACCCGTCATCCGCGACAAATTCTTCGTCTTCGGCGGTTACGAAGGACTCCGCACGACCCAAGGGCTTCCGTTTCTTGGCGCCGTTCCAGACCCGGCGTTGCTGGGCGGCGATTTCTCGACGACTGGCACACAGATCCTCGATCCGACCACGCGCACGCCCACGCGCACGCCCACGCCGTTCCCGAACAATCGAATTCCTCTGACCAGTATTTCCAAGTTTGCCCAGGTGCTGGTTACGACGATCCCAGCACCCAATCGAGCGGGGTCCAACAACTTTCGTACGGTGAAATCGTTCCGAGACAATTCCGATACCGTCACATTTCGAGCCGATCAGGTGCTCAATTCGAAGAACAACCTGTTTGAGCGCTACATCTGGTTCGACGGTTCACAGATCAATCCGTCTGTTTTCTCGGCAACCAATTTCCCGCAGAGCGGGCAGAACCTGTCGATCGGGGAGACCTGGAGCGTGACCCCGACCTTCATCAACGAAGTGCGACTGGGATATAACCGCGCCAATCACCTGGATGCGCCCATCAGTTTAAACGGACAAAACTGGGTCCAGCAGATCGGGCTTCACAATCTCGCCGGGGCGACCGACCCGATCGACTATGGGCGTCCTGGATTTACTATCTCAGGGTTTACAGGGAACGGAGAGGGTGGAATCACCCAAGGCGCCATCGAGAACATTTACAGCGTCTCCGATGCGGTGAGTAAAGTCTGGAACAAGCATACCAGCCGATTTGGGATTCAGGCGCAAAACCGGCGCTTTTTTCACATCACCGAAGTGCCTCCTCGCGGCACCTTCACATTCAACGGCCAGTTTTCAGGCACGGCCGGCAACGCTAATAACGCCATCGCCGATTTTCTGCTGGGTTATTGCTCAGCCTGCGGCGGCGCTTTCGGGAGCTCGCGTTCGAACTATCGGTCGGGCACGATCGCGCCTTTTTTCGATGACGTGTGGCAGGTCAGCCGGAAGCTCACGCTCCATCTCGGAGTCCGGTACGACTATTTAGCTCCCTGGACAGAGCAGAGCCATCAAGAAGGCGCCTTCGACCCGGTAAGCGGCAAAATCGGATACAACGTCGTTCCTTCGAGTGTTCCGGCCAGCCTGGCACCGCTGATCATCAACCAGAGTGGCTTTTACCCGGCAGGCATTGTGAATCCTGACAAGAACAATTGGTCTCCACGGATCGGGGTTGCCTATAGTGTTAGCGCGAGCACCGTGATTCGCGCCGGCTTCGGAGTCTACTATGACAATCTCAACTTGAACGAGCTGCAGTTCACCCGGTTGGTGCCTCCGTTCTATGGCAATTACACGCTCAACCCGCCGGTGAGCGCCCCGCTGCTGGCCGATACCCTGTTCCCTAGCCTGAACAACATCGCTCAATTTCCGGCGCCATTCTCGATTGACCCCAATAACCGGACGCCCTACTCCTCACAATGGAATTTCAACGTTCAGCACAGCTTCAAGCGCGACTTCGTGTTTGAGGCCGCCTATACCGGCAGCAGCAGTCACAAGCTCACGAAACGCTTCAATCAAAACGAGCTCAATTTCGGCACCACGCCGGCCATTCAACGCACCCCGTATCCGCAGTTTCAAGCCGGACTTCTGACTTCCGCCAACGATGGCAACGCCAATTTCGAGGGCCTTTCACTGCGCCTTGAGAAACGTTACTCCGCCGGGTTGTTCTTTTTGGCGAATTACCAATTCTCGAAAAACATCGACAATAATTCCGGCGAAGTCGAGGCCAACGACACCGCGTTCCGAACCAACAAGGGCCTGGATCGCGCCCTTGCTCGCTACAACCAGACGCATCGGAGCGCAATGAGCGTGGGATATGAACTGCCCTTCGGCAAGGGAAAGCATTGGCTGTCAAAGGGGGGCGTTGTGTCGTACGCGTTGGGCAGTTGGCAGATTCAGAGCATCGCCAGCTTGCTGAGCGGATTCCCGCTCACTCCCACCAGCACGAATGTCTGCAACTGCGGGTCGTTTGTCCCGCAGCGCGTCAACTCCGTTAAACCCGGGTTTGGCAATATCAACAACCCGACGGTGGACCATTGGTTCGACCCGACAGCGTTTGCGCTGCCTGCGGTTGGTTTCCAGGGTAATGCCGGGCGCAATGTGGTGATTGCTCCTCCTGTTCGCAACCTGGATTTCTCGGTACTCAAGAACTTCCCCATCAACGAACGCTTCCGTCTGCAATATCGGGGCGAGTTCTTCGATGTTTTGAATCATCCGAACTTCGGACCACCCGACATGAATATCACCAACAAGACTGCGGGCGTGATCTCAACGGCATATGACGGCCGCAGCATCCAGATGGGTCTGCGGCTCAGCTTCTGAGCCGCCGCTTTACGCGTAGCTGGACGCAGGGTCGGAGTTGCGCGCGCGGCGCTCGGCGGTAACGCGTTCGAGATACCCGCTTTGCCGGAAGGCGTCCAGGGGGTCTGCCGGCAGTTTCTTCGATGTTCTCCACTCCTTGATCGCCGGCCGCACATCGGCGGCGAAAGCGTCCTGGAGGCAGGATTCGGCGCGGATCAGGTCCGAAGCCTCCTGTGCCGCAATCAGGCGCTCGTAGTCGATGAGTGCGGCCTTGGCAAACAGTTGCTGAGCCATGGTCACGGTCTGTATCATCGCCTCGATTTTGCCCTTCAGGTTGTGGCTCTGGTCGATGGTGTAGGCGACGTCAGCTTGTGCGCCGGATTCCCATTCGAAGAAACGAATCTCGTGGAAGATGCGGAACACCTGGTAAGGATCGATTGAGCCCAGGGTCAGGTCGTCGTCCGCGTAGCGGCGGTCATTGAAATGGAACCCTCCCAGCATGCCTTCATCGAGCAGCCACGCTACGATCTGCTCGATGTTCTGGGCGGCATAATGATGGCCCGTGTCGACCAGCACCTTGGCCTGCGAACCGGCCGCCCGCGCGAGGTGCAGCGCCATTCCCCAATCGGCAATATCCGTATGGTAAAAAGCCGGCTCGAAGGGCTTATACTCCACCAGCAGACGTTGGGCCGGATCCAGCTCCTGGTGGAGTGCCGAAAGGCCGTCCTCAAACCAGCGTTTCCGCTGACGGATGTTCGCAGTGCCCGGATAATTGGAACCGTCGGCGAACCATAGCGAGAGATCCCGGCTCCTCAGGCTGCGCGCGATCGCAACACTTTCCAGGCAATGCTCGAGCGCGTGGGTTCTGACGGTCTCCTCGGGATTTCCAAGCGACCCATATTTGTAGGCCTGATCCTGAAACAGGTTGGGATTGATCGCGCCAGGGGTGACGCCAAAACACTGCGCGCACTTCTCGACCGCGGGGGCATCTTCGAGCCCATTGGGAAAGTCCCACGAGACATGCAACGCGACGGTCGGGCACGCGCCCGTGACCCGATGGACCTGTCCGGCGTCACTGAGTTTCTCTTCGGTAGTGGAAGCCGCCGCGGCTTGCAGATATTTGCCAAAGCGCGTTCCGGTGTTGGCGAAACCCCAGGAGGGCAGCTCGATACGGAACTGATCGAGAGCCGCCAAGACTTTTTCCGACAGTTTTGAATCCATGGCGTCCAAAAACGAACCGCACCTTTCGTCTTATGTCTTAGTCTAGGGCGATGCGCACAATCCCGCTACTCAATTGTGCAGTGCGCAACGAGCGGCCCACTTGGCCTGGTAGAAGGGTTTTCAACAACAGCCTGGCGCGGCATTGTTCGGCCTTTCGCGCCAGCCACTTGCCGGAGTCCGTTCTCGCGACACGTCGTTTCCTGGGACGAAACAGCGGTACTCGACCGCCCATGGCTCCCGGGCGGCCAGCCGCGTCGATATAATGCCTGTTGCCCGCCGGCTGGGAGGTGTTTCCTTAACCGCTATGAGGTGTTTCCTTAACCGGAATCAGCCCGGGAGTTTTTGAGGCGCAGAAATGATCGCAACCAGGGAGACCGTGGATCGTTCGGGAGTGCGGCGAGCCCTTGACGCGGGAGCCGGCGTCCTGCGGCTCGCGCCTTGCTGGGTGCCGCGCTCCTTTTTGGTACCCGGCCGGAGGTTGAAGCTTCATCCGGACGACCTGTACGCGTTCGGAGGGCATCGCGGTGGGATTAACGAACGCTGGTTTTCTTCGACGACCAAAGCGTCGAATGGGCCATTAACCGGAAAGGATGAAGGACTGAGCTATGTGCGGCTGGATGACGGCACGCGCTTTCTGCTCAAAGACGCCGTCGAGAGCGCCGGCGATCTGCTGATTGGTGCCGATGAGATGGGCCGCGAAGGCGGTTGGAACCTGCTGTGCAAGTTCTTCGACAATATGGGGCCCATCCCTCATCACATGCATCAGAACGACGAGTTCGCCAAAAAAGTGGGCCAAAAGGGAAAGCCGGAGGCGTATTATTTCCCGCCGCAGTACAACCAGGTTGAGAACAACTTTCCCTACACCTTCATGGGCCTGGAGCCGGGAACGCACAAAGAAGACGTTCGCCGATGTCTCGAGCGATGGGATCAGGGGGAGAACGGGATACTGAACCATTCGCGGGCCTACCGGCTCCAGGTCGGCGCCGGCTGGCAAATCAACCCGGGAATCCTGCATGCGCCGGGATCGCTGGTCACCTATGAGCCCCAGGTTAGTAGCGATGTGTTCGCCATGTTTCAGTCGCAGGTGGAGGGCCGGATCGTTGATCGGAGTCTGCTGACGAAAGATGTGCCGCCCGAATACCATCACGACTTGGATTACCTGGTGAGCATGCTGGATTGGGAGGGGAACGTAAATCCGGAATTCGGCAAAACCCACAAGGTATTCCCAAGACCTGTGCGGCCCATAGCGGAGATGGAAGCCGAAGGATATCGGGAGCTTTGGGTCACCTATGGGACGGGCTACTATTCGGCCAAGGAACTGACAATCCTGCCCAAACGGAAAGCGACTGTACGAGACGCTGCGGCATATGGTCTGATTTTGACTCAGGGATATGGGAGATTCGGTAAACATGGCGTCGCGACGCCCGCGATGATCCGATTCGGAGAGATGACAGGGGACGAGTTGTTCGTCACGGCGGACGCGGCCCGGCAAGGAGTGGCCGTTGAAAACCTGAGCGACACCGAGCCGCTCGTACTCCTGAAGCATTTCGGTCCGAAGAATCCTGACGCCGAGCCGCTCAGGAAGCAGAGATCGTGAGGCGAGAATGAGTATCGCGAATCAGCACAAATCGCCGGCACTGCATAACGCTATGTGGCCCGGGCTGGTTGGCAAGGGCGGTCCCGGAAACGAGCCCGCGATTGACCTCGAAACCATGCTCGAGTTGACCGCCGCGGCCGAGGTCGATGGAATCCGGTTCGATGGCGTAGATCTGTTTCTGTTCGCGCCTCATGTCGAAATCGATGCAACGCGCGACGATCTCAAACGGCTCACGGATCGCATCGCAGCCCGCAACCTGGTTGTGGGCTCGCTGGTTGCTCCCGTCTGGCCTCCCACCGGCGGAGGCTCGGCCATGGGCTCCCAAGAGGACCGGAAAAATTTCCTTATACAGGTGCGGAAGGCGTGCGCTATCGGCGAGCAGCTTAGGGATCTCGGGATCCGGCGCTTCGGCATCGTTCGAATCGACTCCGCGGCGAGTCCCGCGGAATGGCTGAAAGATCCCGAGCAGAATACGCGGCGTATCGCCGACACCTTCCGCGAAGCATGTACTATCGCGGAGGATCACGGCGAACGGCTGGCGGCCGAAGGGGAGATCTGTTGGGGCGGAATGCATAGCTGGCGCCGGATGGTGGAGCTGCTCGAACGCGTCGACCGACCGAAGACGCTGGGCTTTCAGGCGGATATGGCGCACACGCTTCTCTTTATGCTTGGCTACAATGCCCCAGAAGACCGCATCCTGCCGGAAGACTTCGATTGGTCCGAGCAAGAGGCGTTCGACCAGGCCATCGGCTGCATGACGCGCGCGTTGCGCCCCTGGACCATCGATTTCCACGTCGCACAGAATGACGCTACGGTGAAGGGTGCGGGATCCCACGACAAGACCGGCCGCCATTGTCTCCCGAGTGATCCTAACGGCAAGATGGACGTAGTGGCTGCGGCAGGCGCCTGGATGCGCGGCGCGAATGGTGAGCCCACGCGCGCATTTCAACATATCTGCTGGGATGGCTGTATGTTTTCGAATGAAGTCATGATGCGCCCCGGTACCTGGCAGGACATCCTCGGCACGATGATCGCGGTACGAAACGCCCACGGCTGGAATTGAATCATGGCTGCCACCAAGACGCTGGCTATCGGCCTGGTAGGGTACGGATTTATGGGCCGGACCCATTCCAACGCATTCCTCCAGGCGGGTCACTTTTTTGATCTCCCGTATCAGCCGGTGCTGCGGGCGGTCTGCGCCCGCAATCCCGACCGGCTGAACGCGTTCGCGGAAAACTGGGGCTATCAGTCAATCGAGACGGACTGGCGGCGGCTGATCCATCGCAAAGACATCGACCTGATCGACATCGCCAGCCCGAACGATACGCATGCGGAAATCGCAATTGCCGCAGCCAAAGCCGGCAAAATGGTGATGTGCGAGAAGCCGCTGGGACGCGACGCGAGAGAAGCTCAGGCGATGACGGACGCCGTCGAGTCCGCGCGGGTACCCAACATGGTCTGGTACAACTACCGCCGCGTACCGGCCGTAACCTTGCTCAAGCATCTGATCGAGGAAGGGCGCCTCGGACGGATCTTCCATTACCGCGCGAAATTCCTGCAGGATTGGACGATTTCCCCGGAATTGCCGCAGGGAGGTGAGGGCTTGTGGCGGCTGGATGTCGCCGTCGCGGGATCTGGCGTTACCGGCGATTTATTGGCGCACACCATAGACACAGCGCTGTGGTTGAACGGCTCGATCAGCGAAGTAACTGCGATGGCCGAGACCTTCATTAAAGAGCGCAAACATAACCTTACGGGAAAGGTTGAGCCCGTCGGCATTGACGACGCCAGCGCATGCTTGTGTAGGTTCCAAAACGGGTCGCTCGGAACATTTGAAGCCACTCGCTACGCGCGCGGTCACAAGGCGCTCTACACGCTCGAAATCAACGGCGAGCACGCCTCGGCCGCCTGGGATTTGCACGACCTGCACCGTATCCAGTATTTCGATCATCGTGAAGAAGGGCAATTACGCGGGTGGAGAAGCATCCACGTGACTGATGGAGATCACCCCTACATGAAACGCTGGTGGGTGCCGGGCTTGCAGATCGGATACGAGCACACGTTCATTCACCAGGTGGCCGATTTTCTACAGGCGCTCGGGCAAGCAAAGACGACGGCCCCCAGTTTCCGGGACGGCCTGGCGACGGATCAGGTCACCGATGCCATTCTGAAGTCGGCCAAAAGCAGGCAGTGGGAGAAAGTTCCATTGGCTCGGGCTGGCAGCGCCGCGTGAGTTTCCTGTATCGGGGCCGGCGCGCCGCGGTTCTCGAAAACGACGCTTACGCGTGACGGTCCTCGAGCAAGGCGGTCATATCGCCGAGATCTATGATAAAGAGGCTGGCGTCAATCCGCTCTGGACGCCTCCGTGGCGCTCGATCGAACCCTCCACCTACACCCCCGAGACCCACCCGGAATATGGCCGCGAACCAGACGCCCTGCTGCTGGCCGGCATCATGGGGCACAATCTTTGCCTAGACACATTCGGCGCGCCGTCACCGGAAGAGCTGGCGGCGGGGATGCCGGTCCACGGAGAAGGCTCGGTCGTGCGCTACGAAGTCCGCAACACCGAGGGATACCTGATTACCACGGCCCGCCTGCCGCGCGCCGAGCTTCTGTTTGAACGACGGATCAAGCTGCGCCAACGCGCGGTGAACATCACCGAAACGGTCGAAAACCTATCTTCGAGCGACCGCCCGATTGCCTGGACCGAGCACGTGACATTAGGCCCGCCCTTTCTCAAGTGCGGCGCGACCCAGTTCCGCGCTACTGCGACTCGCTCCAAGGTCTTCGCGAGAGAGTTTGGAATCGCGGATTATCTGACCGCGGCCGCCGAATTCGAGTGGCGCACGCCCCTCGCCCGGGTGGCGGATTCGCCGACCTACAGGTCTTCAGCGAGGCCGCCGCGTCCAGTGCATTCACCACCCACCTCATGAACCCGGCGCGCGAGTGCGCTTTTTTCGTGGCTTTCGCTCCGTCATTTCATCTGGCATTCGGCTACATATGGAAGCAGTCCGATTTTCCATGGATGGGCATTTGGGAAGAAAACCACAGCCGTATGAATGCGCCGTGGAACGGCCAAAGCCTCGCTCGAGGAATGGAGTTTGGCGTTTCACCGTTTCCGGAGTCCCGCCGCGCCATGACGGAACGCGCCAGCCTGTTCGGCGTTCCCACCTACCGGTGGCTGCCAGCCAGGGGCCGCGCGGAAGTGGAGTTCTGGGCGCTCACCCGGAAATCGGAAGCGATTCCGGAATCCTTGGAGTGGCCCGATTAGGGCCTCAGGGTGACCACGCGGCCGCGCCAGAGCCGCCGGCGAGGACCGTCTGCATCAGGCCGTCGTTGGGGTAGAAGTGATCGACGGTTTCGGGTGTGATGATCTGATGCTTCACGAATACGGCGGGGGGCACGGGCCGGCGGTTCAATAAATCGAGGCTCACGCGAATCAGGTCCTCGCCGTAGCGCTCCGGAAAATATCCGACCGATCCAACCAACCGCGTATTTGGCTCCCGCAGCTCGGCCCTGCCTTCTGGCGACGCGTTATGGCTCATCACGACGCAGCGTTCGGTGCGTCCCGCTTCCTGGAACGCGCGCAGAGCCCCTAATGCGCTCGTGTCGTTGATAGCGCCGACGATGATGCGACGCGCATTCGTGGAGCGAAGATGCTTGCGAGCGGCCTCGAAGCTCTTATCAAAACAGCCGTCTCCATCAATGTGCCTGACCGGGCAGTTACTGAGATTAGGCAGGATTTCCTTGACACCGACCAGCAGCCCGGTCAGCCGCATGCGCGGCAAATTGCCGGCCCGAGGAAGCTCCATCAGGATGATCTCATCAGCCTCCGATTCCCACTTCCGCTTGACCCAGCGCCCCAGGTAGCGGCCGCCGATGAGCCCGGCTTCGTAGTTGTTGGCGCCGTAATATGTAGCTCCCGGGTGGGGAATTTCGATCGCGATCAGAGGTATGTTCGCAGCGCGGTATTTTTCCGCGACGATAGGAGCCACATTCTCATCGGTCTGAAATTCAATGACCAGGTCCACCTTTTCGCGCACCAGCAAATCGGCGTTGCGCTGCGCGGTTTTGGGGTTGTACTGGTTATTGAGGCAAAGCAGCTCGATGCCCTCAGCGTCGGCGGCACGTTGCAGACTAGCAGATACTTCCTTGGAAAAGCCATACTCGGTGCCTTGGGCGCAATATCCCAATCGATACAGTTTCTGTTTGAATGGACGCAGACAGGACCGGTACAGATTCTCGCCGACCTTCTCCACCATTCCGCATTTCTCGAGCGTGTACAGGAGGCGGAACGCCATGGTCTTGGGCAGATTGCTGCGTTTGGCAACCTCTCGCAGAGGCAACGCCTCACCGGGTACCCGGAAGGCACCGAGCAGCTGCGAGGAGTGCAATACAGACTTGACCAGGTACGGGTCACGAAGACCCAATTCGGGATTCACCGTGCTACCTCCACCGAGAGATGCGAGTATATCATGCCAGTTATTCCATCATGTAGAATTTCCTTCGGTTCGCCAAGCCGCCGGAGTTTTGGATGAAGCCACCGGATGTCCATGGTATGAAAGGAGCTATCAGGGAGAATGCGAAATCTCTCTATATCGCACCGCGAAACACCGCCTAGGGTCGTGCAGCCCACCGCGTCGCGACAAGCAATATATTAAGATGAGCAGGCAAACATGGATGCCTACAGCCATGAGGATGCCGGCCTGAATTGAGCCGGCGTCGCACTGGGCACTCAGAGAGCTTCCTCGATGTCTAAAGGCGGCCCTTCCGGGGCGTACTTGGCGTTCGATCTCGGCGCGGAAACCGGCCGCGCCTTCCTCGGCCATCTTCGGTACGGTCGGCTGGAGCTTCGTGAGATTCAAAGGTTTCCGAACCAGCCGGTGGTATATGGGTCAACCCGCCATTGGGACGTGGCGCGGTTGTGGTTCGAAATGCGCGCGGCCCTGGGTTCGCTGGAGCAGACGCCGTTAGCGGGTGTCGCTGTGGACGCGTGGGGCGTTGACTACGCGCTTTTGGGAGAACAGGGTGAACTGCTTCAGAACCCGCGTCACTACCGCAACCATCGCAATGTCACCGCGATGGAAGAGGTTTTGCGGCTGGTCTCGAGGGAAGACATCTATCGGACGACCGGGATTCAGTTCATGCCGATCAACACACTCAACCAATTGTTCGCCGCGAGCCGTGATACCCCCCGACTCCTGGCCGCGGCCGAACGGCTGGTGATGATCCCCGACCTTTTCCACTACTGGATGACAGGCAATGCGGTTTGCGAATTCACAGCGGCGACAACCACACAGCTTGTCGACGCTGGCGCCCGGACCTGGGCCGGCGACCTGATGGAGCGCCTCGGCTTACCAAGCGACTTGCCAGGTCCTATGGTGGAACCGGGTTCCGTCGTGGGTAGGCTCCAACCCGGAATCGTGCGCAGTCAGCCGTTGAGCGGCACGTTGGTCATCACACCGGCATCTCACGATACGGCCTCGGCGGTGGCCGCTGTGACGGCGCGGGACAACACCGCGTTCTTGAGTTCCGGCACATGGTCGCTCGTCGGAATTGAAGTGGACGCTCCGGTTATCTCCGACTTGGCGTTACGGCTCAATTTCACCAATGAAGGCGGATTGAGCGGCACTACTCGCCTGTTGAAAAACGTGATGGGACTCTGGATGCTCCAGGGCTGTCGTCGGTCGTGGGCGGCGCGCGGCCGCGAGTACGCCTACGCGGAATTGATGGAAGCGGCGCGCCTGGCGCCGCCATTCCGCCAACTGGTAGATCCTGACGACGCGTCATTCTTGAATCCCGATGACATGCCGGCCGCGATCGATCGCTTCTGCATCAAGTGCGACCAGCCCCCGCCGGACAGTCCCGGTTCCTACACCAGGACGGTGCTGGAGAGTCTGGCCTTGAAATACCGGCTAGTGATCCGGAACCTGGAAACCTTGATCGGGCGGCGCATCGAACAAATTCGCATTATTGGCGGTGGTGCACGAAACCGCCTGTTGAATCAATACACGGCCGATGCCACTGGGCGACGTGTCCTCGCCGGACCGTTCGAGGCAGCCGTGCTGGGAAACATCGGCGTTCAGATGATGGCTACCGGGGGCGCAAATTGTTTGGCGGAGGCGCGCGAGATCATCGACCGTTCTTTCCCCGCCGAAACGTTCGAGGCGGCCGATACGGATAAGTGGGATCGCGTGACCGAACGGTTCCAGCAGTATTGCGAGTTCACCTATGCCTGAGACTACCGAAACCACATACCTAAAGGATCTGTGGGACGACGCAACCGCGGGCGCTCTCGCCGGGAACCCGCTGGGCCTGCTTCGATACCGCTCGAACCTGCTGGGAGCGGATTTGCGAATCACCAACTTTGGCGGTGGCAATACCAGCTCCAAGATCGAACTCCCCGATCCTTTCACGGGCCAAGTGGTGCGTGTCCTTGCCGTAAAGGGAAGCGGCGGGGACTTAGGTTCTATTCAAGAATCCGGATTCGCGTTGCTGTACCTGGATCGCCTGGAAAGTCTCAAGGCTCTTTATCGCGGCGAAGCCCACGAAGATGAGATCGTCGGTTATTATCCGCTCTCAGCCTTTGGTGAAAACCGGGTAGCCGCCTCCATCGACACACCGCTCCACGCTTTCCTACCATTCCCGCACGTGGATCATCTGCATCCGGACTGGGCGATCGCGCTGGCCGCCAGCGCCAATGGGAAACAGAAACTCGAAGAGTTCAACCGGAAGTTCGGACGCAACGTCGCCTGGCTTCCATGGCAGCGCCCGGGCTTCGAGCTGGCGTTGTTGCTAGAGGAGGCGGTAAGAGACGAGCCGGGCTGCGATGGGCTGATTCTCGGCAGTCACGGTCTGTTCACCTGGGGCAACACGCACCGGCAGTGCTACTCGAACAGCATCCGAACCATCGACCAGATGGGCGAGTTCATCATGGAGCACCAGAGCCGAAAAGGTCCTGTGTTTGGCGGGATCGACTGTGAGGCCCTGCCCAATCGCCGACAAGTGGCGGCGCGGATCCTGCCGGTGTTACGCGGCGAGCTGTCGAGTAACCGGCGGGTCATCGCGCATTATACCGACGATGAAGACGCGCTCCGTTTCGCCGGCGGCAAATGGTCCAAACAACTTGCCGCGCTCGGAACGAGTTGTCCGGATCATTTTCTCAGGACCAGGATCTGTCCTTTGTTTGTCGATTGGGACGCGGCCCGCGGCGATCTGGACGAGCTCAAGGCCCAGATTCAGGAGAAGGTCGCCACTTATCGCGCCGAATACCTGAAGTATTACCAGGCCTGGGCAACCCCAGATTCGCCGAAGCTCCGCGACTCCAACCCTTCGGTCGTGGTCATTTCAGGCGTCGGACTGTTTGGCTTCGGCAAGAGCAAGAAGGAAGCTCGAATCACCACGGAGTTTTTTGTAAACGCAATTCATGTGATGGCTGGGGCCAATGCGCTCGCCCAAGGCCAGGTCGGGCATCCGCTGCCGCAGGCTCGCCGGCCGGATCAATCCTCCCGGTTCGCCCAGTTTCATAATTACGTGGCACTGCCGCGCGCGGAGGCGTTTCGCATCGAATACTGGGCGCTCGAACAAGCCAAGCTCGAGCGTATGCCTCCCGAGGCTGAATTCAGCCGCAAGATCGCGCTCCTTATCGGCGGAGGCCATGGGATTGGCCGGGAGGTCGCACTGCTGCTCGCGCGCAAGGGCGCCCACCTCGTCATAGCGGATTTGGACTCAAGCGCCGCCGCCAATACGGCGGCCGACGCGGCGCGTATTTCCTCGACCGATCAGGTCGTCAGTACCCTCGTCGACGTCGGTTCCGCGGCCAGCCTGGCCGAAGCTGTCAAGATCGCCATCCTCGAATTTGGCGGTCTGGATATTGTCGTGAACACCGCCGCCATCTATCCGGTCCCGAGCGGGGAGAGCCGCCTCGCCGAAAACCAATGGGCCAAGACCTTTCAGGTGAACGTGACGGGAAACTATCTGTTGGTCCAGCAGACAGAGCAGGTCTTCTTAGATCAGAAACTCACGGCCGCGGTCGTGCTCACCAGCTCGGCCAACGCGGTGGTCCCAAAAGAGGGAACCGAGGCGTACGACACGAGCAAGGCCGCACTGAACCACCTCATCCGGGAACTGGCGGTTCGCTTGGGTCCCTCAGTTCGGGTGAACGGGATCGCGCCGGCAACCGTAGTCGCGGGATCGACCATGTTTCCACGCGATCGCGTGATTCACTCGCTCGGCAAGTACCGGATCGAGTTCTCGGAATTGGAATCCACCGAGGAGCTGAGGCTCAAGCTGGCGGGCTTCTATGCCCAGCGAACACTGACTCGACAGCCGGTTCTGCCCCAGGATTGCGCCCACGCAATCATCTGGTTGGCGGGCGATCAGAGCGCCAAAACGACTGGTCACCTGATTCCGGTCGACGGAGGTTTGCCGGAGGCGTTCCTGCGCTGAACCATGCTGGCGCCTCTGCTCGAAGCCCGATCGATCAGCAAAGCGTTCGCCGGTGTTCGCGCGCTCAATGGTGTCAATTTCAGTCTCTTTCCGGGTGAAGTTCACGCGCTGGTTGGCGAAAATGGCGCCGGCAAGTCCACACTGATCAAAGTGTTCACCGGAGCGATTGCCGCCGATTCGGGCTCGCTGACGGTTGCGGGCCGCGAGGTCCGCCACCATACCCCGGCGACCGCCCGCTCGCTCGGAATCGGCGCCATCTACCAGCAGCCTTCTTTGTTCCCACACCTCACAGTTGCCGAAAACATCGCATGGACCCTGGAGGGCGGCGGTCTGTGGCATAGAGTCGATTGGAAGGCTCGACAACGGCTGGCGGCCGGGCTGATCCGCCGCGCCGGCGCGTCGATTGATCCTGAACGCGTCGCTGGTACGCTCAGCATGCCCGAGCAACAGATCGTCGAGATCGCAAAGGCGATCGGCGCCGGCGCCCGCATCCTGATCATGGACGAACCGACCTCTTCGCTCACCGATCGCGAGGTCGAGAGCCTGTTCCAGGTGATCGCTTCGTTGCGTGCCCAGGGCTCTGGCGTCATCTATATTTCGCACCGGTTGAACGAGATATTCTCTATCGCGGATCGCATTACCGTTCTTCGCGACGGAGAAACGATCGGCACCCGGAACACCACCGAAGTCCAGCCAACCGGCCTCATTGAAATGATGGCCGGCCGGCCCAGCGCCTCCGTGTTTCCGAAGCGCGAAGTGCCGCACGGCGCGATCGCGCTCGAACTGCGGAATGTGTCGTCGAGCGCGGCCGGCGTGCGCGCCGTTTCCTTCTCCGTGCGAAGCGGTGAGATCGTGGGGCTGGCTGGCCTGGTCGGGTCCGGCCGCACGGAACTGGCCGAAACGATTTTCGGCTTGAACGCGCTTGATTCCGGCGAGATCCTGGTCGAAGCGAGGAGGGTCCGGATTGGTTCGCCTGCCGAGGCCATCGAGGCTGGCGTTGCGTATGTGCCGCAGGATCGGCGAAGGCATGGCATCGTGCTCGAGATGCCGGTCGCGGCGAACACCAGCCTTGCCTCGCTTGGCGCGATTTCCCGGTGGGGATGGATCGATGGAGCGAGAGAGCGCATCCTCGCTGAGCGCTATGTCGCTCAACTCCACATCAAAACCCCGTCCGTCGATGCCACATGCGGGACCCTTTCCGGCGGGAACCAACAGAAAGTGGCCCTTGCGCGATGGCTGGCGACCTCACCCAAAGTCCTGATCCTCGATGAGCCAACGCAAGGCGTTGACGTCGGTTCGAAATCGGAGATCCATCGGCGGATGGTGGATTTGGCCGAGGGCGGCCTGGCGATTATCATGATTTCATCGGAGTTGCCGGAAATCCTGGGGATGAGCGATCGCATCCTGGTGATGCATGCCGGCTCTATCGGCGGCGTCTTGTCTCGGGCGGAAGCGACACAGTACAAGATTCTGTCGTTGGCTCTGGGACATCGTCCCACGGGCGAGATGGCGCGGATTCAGGAATGAGGAAAGGATACAGCCGCGAAGCGTCAGTCGCCGGCGCGCTTGTCGCTCTGTTGGTCGTCGTGGCCGCTGTCGCGCCTGGGTATTTTAGCCGTGAGAACCTCACTGACATCTGCCTTGCCAATGCGCCGGTGCTGATTGTCGCGGTCGGGATGACGCTCGTCATCCTCACTGGCCAAATTGACATTTCCGTCGGATCGATTTTTGCCGTCTGTGGCGTGGGGGCGGGAGTGTTGGCGAAGGCGGGTTTGCCCGTGCCCATCGCAGCCCTAGGCGCCTGCTTCACCGGTGCCGTCTTGGGATCGCTCAACGGCGGTCTGGTCGCCTACCTGCGAGTCCCCTCGATCGTAGTGACCCTCGCCGCGATGGTGGCCCTGCGCGATGGCCTCAGGTGGGCGACCCAAGGCGCCTGGGTCGAAGATCTGCCCTCCGGTTTTCAATGGTTGGGATTCTCTCAATCGTCCTTCTCCGCAATGATTCTCCTCGTGGCCGCGGGCATTACGGTCACCGTGGGATGGGGGCTGCGGAACCTAGCCGCCGGCCGAGCCGTGTACGCGACCGGCTCCAGCGAAGAAGCCGCCCATCTGTCCGGCATCGACACGCGCCGTTACCGGTTTTGGGTGTTCACCATCACGGGGGCTCTCACCGGCCTGGCCGCCCTGCTCAATTCAGTCCGTTTCAACCAGATCCCGAGCAATTCGGGGCTGGGTCTCGAGATGAGAGTCATCGCCGCCGTGGTGGTCGGCGGGACCGCCATCACGGGGGGTACCGGAAGCATCTCCGGCACAGTTGTCGGGGTGATCCTACTGGGAGCCGTTGGCCCCGCGTTAACTTTCCTGGGAATCAACCCGTATTGGGAAAAGGCGATCCAGGGCGCCATCATATTGGCCGCGATTGTGGCCGATAGGGTGAGCGTCAGGGTCGCCTTCCGCAGCTCTCGCAAACATGCAAGCAGCCCTGCCTCAACCAGCGCTTAGCCGCTGGCGCGATCGCTTTTCGCCGTACGGGGAGGGCCGTCTGCTTCTCGCGCTTCTCCTAGAAGTGGGTGTCTTCTCGGCAGTCGCCGACAATTTTTTTACGTGGGACAATTTCTTCGAGATCGTGCGGTTCAGTGTGGAGCTGGGGTTGATCGCTCTGGCTTTAACCCCGGTAATCATTACCGGCGGAATCGACCTTTCCGTCGGCTCCATGATGGGCCTGGCTGCCGTGGTTTTCGGGGCTGCGTCGAAAAATTGGGGTCTTCCCGTACCGGCCGCCGCCGCCATCGCAGTCCTGGTTGGTTGTGCGGGCGGCGCCCTGAATGGAATTCTCATCTCCCGGGCGCGTCTGCCTCCGCTGGTCGTCACGCTTGCCACATTCTCCATGTTCCACGGCATCGCCGAAGGACTCACCGAAGGGGCGGTCAACTACACTGGCTTCCCAACATCTTTCCTGTTTCTCGGCCAGGGCTACCTGTTGGGCATGATTCCAGTCCAAGTGCTTGTCCTGCTGGTCGTATTTCTCGGATATTGGGTTCTGCTGCACCACTCCGTTTTCGGAAGAGCCCTCTATGCGATCGGCTTTGCTCCGGAAGGGGCGCGTTATGCGGGCATCCCGGTAGGCCGGAGGCTGGGGGCGGTTTATTTTTTGTGCGGCTTGGTTTCGAGCCTGGCGGCCATCCTCTATGTCGCGCATCTGGGGCAAGCGAAGGCGGACGCGGGGAGCGGTTACGAGTTGGATGCCATCACTGCGGTCGTGCTGGGAGGCGCGTCGGTCTTGGGAGGCCGTGGCACTCTCTGGGGCACCCTAATGGGCCTGTTTTTCCTTACCGTCCTGCAAAACGGCCTGCATCTGGCGGCTCTACCTTCCGAACTGACCGGCGTCTTGACTGGCGCGCTGCTTGTTCTTATCATCGGCTTCGAACGGCTCCGCGCAGCCGGACCAAGCGCGTCGACCGAGGTGGAGGGAAATCCCGTGAAGAACAGCCAGGTCGCAATCTTGTGCGGAGCCATTCTCACCGGCTCGCTGATTGTTGCGGCCGCGAACATCTGGCTCGTCCGCTCGGCGGGTGAGTCGCCATATCGTACGTCGTCCTCCCGAGTACCCTCGAGTGGCGATCGTCGCCTTATCGCGGTGATGCCGAAAGCCAAGGGCGACCCGTATTTTGTCAGTGTGCGCGCCGGCGCGGAAGAGGCCGCCAAAGAGCTCGGCTTCGACCTCATCTGGGATGGACCAACCGGACTCGACGCGGCGAAACAGAACGAGCTCGTCGAAAACTGGATCACCCGACGAGTGGATGCGATCGCCGTGGCCGTCGAGAACAAGGCCGGGATCTCGACGGTCTTGCGGAAAGCGCGGCAACGCGGCATCCGCGTTCTAACCTGGGATGCTGATGCCGAACCCGACGCGCGTGACTACTTCGCGAATCAGGCAACCCCGGAGGGCATCGCCAACACCCTGACCGACGAAGCCGCACGCCTTTTGAGCGGCAACGGTGAGTTTGCGATCATCACGGGCGCGCTCACGGCCGCCAATCAGAACGAGTGGATCGCGTTTATCAAAAAGCGGCTCTCGAGGTACCCCGGCCTGAAGCTGGCGGCAATCCGGCCGAGCGATGACGACCGGGACAAGGCCTTCGCCGAGGCGCAAACGCTTCTCAGGGTCTATCCGGCGATGAAGCTGATTATGGCCATCTCTGCTCCGGCGGTGCCCGGTTCGGGAGAGGCGGTACGCCAGGCCAGACGCAATGACGTCGATGTGATCGGCTTATCGCTGCCCAGCATCTCGAAGCCCTATGTGCACGACGGCGTGGTGCAGACCGTCGTCCTTTGGAGCACGCGGGATCTCGGATACCTCGCGGTGTACGCGAGTGCTCTGCTCGTCGAGGGGAAGATTCCTCAAGGCGCCACCGCCATTCATGCGGGGCGGCTGGGTCCGCTGCGCGTGCGCGGAAGCGAAATTGTCCTGGGTGATCCGCTGATTATCAACAGAGGGAATATCGACCAGCTGGATTTCTAGGCGAATCCGGCTTGAAAGGACGGGCCATGAGGAAGACTACGGCTCTACTCGATCCCATACCCGCAGCGGTGCTCGCGCTCGTGGTGCTTGCCGCGACAGCTCAGCCGCCGGCGCCCCAACGGACTGACGCCAGCCGCTTTCGCGAACCGGACCCGATCGCTTTTGACGATCACGCTGGTTTCGTCTCCATATTCGATGGCCAAACGCTGAAGGATTGGGTCGGCGATCCTGCCATCTGGCGCGTAGAGAACGGCGTGATTGTCGGTGAATCCACGCGTGAAAAGCCTTCCGGCAACAGCTATATCTCTTATCACGGGATCGTGGCCAAGGATTTCGATCTGAAGCTCGAGATCAAAGTTGAGAATGGCGGTGGCAGCGGCATCCAGTATCGAAGCCAGACCGGATTGCCCTGGCGCCGCGCTCGTCCAGGCGACAAGGCCATCAATCTCGACTGGATGATGACTGGCCCACAGGCCGATTTCTGGTTTCCGGTGAGTCCCAATGCATTCGCCTATACCGGCCAGTTTTATTCGGAAAACACGCCACTCGGAATCATTGCCTGGCGCGGTCAGGTGGTCAACTCCACCCCGGACCACGCGCCGCGCCTTGTGGCGAATATCGCCGATCGGTCCGCATTGGGCGGCTACATCCGGATTAACGACTGGAACCAGTATCTCGTCATGGCTCGGGGCGGTACCTTCATCCATGTCATCAACGGGCAACTCATGGCGGTGCTGGTCGACGACGATCCCCAATCGTCAAACAACGTCGCTGGGATGATCGGCATCGAAATCGAAGGTGCGCCCTCGAAGGTATCGGTGCGGAACCTTTGGCTGAGGAGACTTTCGTAACACACCCTCGACGCTTGACTCGATGCGCTGCCATTCCGCCGCTCTGCTATTTACGAAAAGAGTTCGCTGATGGCGTAAGTTGAATCTTGAAGGAACCTCGTTTGGCCGAAGTTCGCCTGAGGCCCATCAGAGCCACGGCGCGGCAGGACTTGGGATGACTCCCGCAGGATGCAGCCACAGAACTCGTGGGGATCTCTTCCTCCCGGACACGCCGGCCATTTATTCGGGCGTGGGAACCCGTACTAGCTCTCTCCAGAAACCTTTGTATCGCTGGTTCACGCGATCTTTGGAATAACCAGTTGAAGGCCAAGCCTTTGCGCCCGTTTGGTCAGCGATCGGATCTGCTGTTCGCGATATCTGGCTTCATAGTATTCGGTTCCCCTGTCCAGGTACTGGTGTCCATGTTTAATCAGCCGATAGAAGAGGCAGGCTAGTTTTCGAGCCATGGCGGTGATCGCTTTGGGAGCTCCCAATCGGGTACGCAGACGGCGGTATTGAGCGCCCAGATAACTTTGGCTGCGCAGCAAGGTCCTAGCTGCATTGCGGAAAGCCACGGTAGCCCGATTGACGACTTTGCGAGTTCGGCGGTTCAGGATCTTGCCTCCGCTTTGCTCATTGGTCGGACATAATCCTAGCCAGCTGGTGAACTGTTTTTCACTGGGAAACGCGCTCAGGTCCGCGCCGACCTCGGCAATCACGGTCTGTGCCGTCAGAACATCGATGCCATTGATTTGCGCCCAATCGATGCCGCTAATGCGGTATAGCTCGCTGCGCAGATCGAATTCCGGAGCATTCCGTGCGATCTTTTTGCCCTTAGGCCGCGGCCCTAGGGGCTGCATTTGGGGGTCTACTTTGGACCCCAACGACTCCACGTGTTTCCGCAACTGCCGGTCGCAATCGGTGATTTTCTCCTGATAAAACCGATAGAGCTCCAGGTGCTGTCGCAGCACGAACAATAGTTCTTCGCGCCAGTTCCCCTCCAGACTTTTGGTGATATCTTCCGGGGTGGCCTTCACTCCTGGCATGACCATGGCCGCCAGTACCTGCGGATCGCGCTCTCCTTCCAGGATGGCCTTGATGATTTTCATGCCACTCACGCCGCTGAGGTCACTCAGCACATTACTGAGCTGCACGTTCATCTCCGTCAACACTTTCTGCATACGCTGAACCGAACTGCCCGCCTCCGCTACCAGATCACCCCGGTGGCGCCACAAAGTGCGGGCCACCCGGATCTCATCGCTCGGCTGGAAGCTGTTATTCAGCAGGCCGAAGGCGTGTAGCTTGAGCAGCCATTGACATTCCGCCACGTCGCTCTTACGCCCAGGAACATTCTTGGTGTGCTGAGCGTTCACAAGAAAAACTTCCAGACCATGCTGTTCCAACACTTCGAATATAGGCATCCAATAAACACCTGTGGATTGCATTGCCACACTGCGTACCCCTTTGTCGATCAGCCACCGCGCCATCTCCCGAAGATCCGTGGTAAAACATCCGAACCGGCGTACCGGCTCGGGGTCGCGATCCGGACTGATGGCTACCCAATGCTCGCTGCCGCCGACATCGATCCCAGCGGCATCCGGATGCACTATTTCCAATGCCTTCCAATTCAATTTCTTCTGGGCAGAACCCTTCGCCGGTTTGCCAGGCTCCTTCTTCCGATTCATGATTCTCCTATTTCCAATCAGCAATACTGGACTCGGCCCGGTTCCGATTCGTAAATAAAAACTCTCCAACGGGGTCACATCCGTAGCCGAACACAGCGACGGACCGCCAAACCAATCCAGGGATCGGATGAAAACCGGGGCCACGCTTAGCTCCGGGTATGGGACGCCAGTCTAGTGACGGCCTTAGCTTGCCGAATCCATCTTCATTCTGACAAGCCTGTCGTGGCGTGGGTTTCTGGTGCCAGGGACGTTCCGCAACGGACCGCCGATCGCTTAGCTAGCTCATGGAGTATCGGGAAAGCCGTCTCACACCGCCCGTTTCGTGGCCGCGACGCGGGTGCACGGTCTCACCGCTATTCTTACTTTTGACAAGAGTGTGTTCTCCCGCGTCCTGCGGTCTAGGTAATTCATCCGGACTCGCACTTGCGTCTCCACCATCTCAAACGGTCTGGCGATAACAGACTGGAATAAGCGTTGCTTCATCTGATGATTTCGTCATGAATTGAAGCCATCCGGGGATTTTGCGCCGACACTCGCGGCCATCACCTTATTTCAACAACGCTGAACCGGTTTAACACTGCAAGCGAGAAATCGATTGAACTAAACAATTTGATGGAGCCACCCGCCGGGATGAACCGGCGACCTGCCGATTGCGAAACCGCCACCTACGGGCGCGCTTTTGAATCTGTCGTCGAAGTGAGGACAGTTGCTACTTGCCGACCAGGTGCTCCACATCCCGGTTATTTTCCTGGCAGATATACTCGATTAACTCACCGCGCAGCATCACGGGATGGGTGGTGAATTTCCAGGGCCTGGTGTATGCTTTCGGATCGTCAACGGTGTGTTCAATCTCGAGGTGTCCCAAATCGATACGGCGAAACCTCTCAATCACGTGCAAAGCATCGGTAGTCGGAAGGCCCGACTCGTCGATCCAGGTTTTGCCGTTGAGGCCGATCGTATCAACCACAAAAGTCTCCCCTTCCCAATGGCCAATCGACTCGCCCAACCAGGACGGGTTCGGATCCTGGCTGTGAGGACGTCCATCGGTGAAAATCTGCCGCCAAACATGCGCACCGCCTTCGTAAACGATAACGGTAAGCGCCGGCGTTTGCACAATACGAAACGGATAAGGAGTCGTGCTCATGCGTGGCACGCCGGGAGGCAGGCATCGGGCTTCCGGATCATCTTTGGAAATATTTGCCTTGCGTTCCTTATAGAGCTTCTCCGCCCAAGGCTCGAACGGAACCTCGACGCCGGTACCGACCATGTCCACATTTTGGCGAATCGCGTTTGGTTCCCAGTTACCGGAAAGGTCCGGCTTGCCGTCCGGTGAGCGCGGCGTGGGACCGGCGGGCGGCCAAGCGGGCTTCGCGGTCGCACCGGCACCAAGGGCCGCGGAGCGAGATGGCGGAGCAGCCGTGCCCGACGCGGCCTGACCCTTGAGTGTGGGCGGAGCCCCGGCGACTAGTGTCGCCACGATGGCGATCAACACGGACGTTACGGCTTTCATCAGCCCTCCTCGTGGAGACCAGGCTGCCTTTTCGGCCAGGCCCAACGAACCCTGGATTTGAAGGATATTTCTTCTACACGAACCCTAATGCATGCATTATGATGGATCGTGATCAGTATAGGGTCCGGTTCGGCGCTTTGTCAACGGAGCTGCGGCGACCGACCATTAGCAGCAGCGGGTCGGTTCCGGGTGGTCTCGTTTGCGTCGAGAAATTGGGCAGTACATGGTTTTGCTATAAAGTAGACTTGCAAGGATGGTGGTGGCCTGAGAGACACGTCGAAAATCCAGAAGATGCCGCGGGACAATGGATCCCCATCTTCCTCGCAAACCGCTCGGGCCACTCTCGCTCTTCGCGAAATGCTGGTTCAGGGGCGCTTCCGTCCAGGCGAACGGATCCGGGAAGTCCCCCTCGCGGCGCAATTGAACGTCTCGCGAATCCCGCTACACCTTGCTTTGGAGCGCCTTGCCCATGAAGGCTTCCTGCAGATGAGGCCTACGCGCGGGTTTGTGGTGCAGGGTTTTTCGACGGAAGATATTTACGACGCTATTGAATTGCGAGGGTTGCTGGAGGGGGCCGCCGCACGCCTGGCTACCGAACGGTTGAAGGACGTCAGGGAACTGGAGCCGCTCGAGGAAACCAACCGCGAGATCGCGACATTGGTGAGACGGCGCAAACTGACCATGGAGGCTTTCAACCGGTACATCGAGCTCAACGCGAAATTCCATAGCGCCCTCCTCGATCTGTCTCGCAGCCGTATGCTCCGTCGTGCGATCGAACAGGCGTGTTCGCTTCCTTTCGCTTCCCCCAGTGCGTTCCTGAAGAGGCAGTACATCTCTCCGGGATTGCGGGAACTATTCCTGATCTCGGCAGATCAGCATTGCGCGATTGTCGAAGCGATTGGCAATCGGGAAGGGATGCGCGCAGAGCTGTTGACGCGAGAGCATGCGCGGGTCGCCCGGCGCAATCTGGAAGATGCCCTGAAGAAGCGAGAGCCCCTGCAAGGCTTTGCTTTTGGCAAGTTGATCCGCTTATAAGTGTCCGGAAGATTGCGCATTCCATCCCCTGCCCCACCTCTCGAATCGCCACAGGCTCGCACCGTGCATGCATCCCAACTGCCGCAACTTGGGTGCGCGTTCCTGCGGACGCTGGAGAATCAACGCTTTCAGGGCTGTTGACACGATTCCCGGAGCGGAATATAATTCCTGCGGCGCTTCGATTGCATGCATTGAGTTGGCGGTGGGCGCCGCACCCGGCAAAAAGGGAAATGCCGAGGGCGAAGCGGCAATTCCGGCATGAAAAACTTCAGAACAGGGGTGCGAGGGAGCCCGATCGCGGGCGGGGAATCATTTCGAGACGCGCGGGCATCTGGACGTGGATGGTTTTGCGGCTTTTTGCCATCCCTGAAGTTGGCTAGTATGGGCACGCGACCAACCGAATCGGGGAACGGCAGCCGATGCGCGGGTCGGTTTTAGCGAGGGCCACCGGGAGTTTGACCATACCGGAACGGGCGCCGTCCTGGTGTACCTCCCTATTCGGTGGGCCGGAAGGAGCCCCCCACAGGCGGCGAGTGCAGCTGGCGCTGAAAGTGATTTTCTGATTAACATGTTTTAAGCGGTATCTAAGAGGAACGAAATGGATTACCCACTCACCGGCTATCATCACATCACCGCCTGCGCGGGCGGCGCTCAGGAAGACGTCGAATTCTTTACGCAGGCCGTCGGCCTGCGCATGGCCAAGCAGACTGTGCTGATGGACGGCAAGATTCCGATTTACCACCTCTATTATTCGAACGCTAAAATCGAACCCGGGTCCGTGATGACCACCTTTCCGTACAGCCGGTTGCAGGGCCGCCGGGGATCCGGTCAGGTGAGGGCCACGGCGTTCACGGTAGCCAAAGGTACGCTGCCGTTCTGGAAGGATCATCTGAAACGGCACAAGCTCGAGCAGCAGCCCATCGCCGAGCGGTTTGGACAGTCGTTCATCCGTTTCCCGCATCCCTCCGGCTTGGAGTTCGAAGTCATCGAGGACACCGATGACCGGCGGGAAGGCTGGACCACCCCGGAGATTGGTCTCGGCGAAGCGGTACGCGGGTTTCACAGCACGGTACTGTCTGTCCGCGAGGTGCCGGAAACCGAACGCTTCTTCGTCGATGCATTGGGTTTCCGAAAGACCGGTGCGGATGGCAAGTATCATCGCTTCGAAACGGGAACCGGAGGCGCGAATAAAACTGTAACGCTGCTTGAGGAACCCGATCGTCCGGCGGGAAGCTGGACTTTCGGCGCGGGCACCCATCACCACATCGCGCTCTGGGGCGCCGATGATGAGGCGCTCGCCCGTCAAAAAGCGATCTACGAAGAACTGGGCTACACGGACGCTTCCGAGATCAAAGACCGCTTCTACTTTCACTCCATGTACTGCCGCTCGCCCGGAGGGATTCTGGTCGAGAGCTGCTGCAATGTTCCGGGCGGCTTTGAGAAAGACGAGCCGCGGGAGAAACTCGGGACGCAACTACACCTGCCACCCTGGTGGGCAGACCGGAAGGAAGAGATTATGGCGTCGCTCGAACCGATCCGGGTACCGGAAACCGCTACTTCGCGCAACTAATCTTGGAGGACTTGGGATGAGAAGCCGGTTTCTCACTGTTTTTTGGGTGTGCGGACTGATCCTGAGCCCCTCCGCGCTATCGGCTCACCACTCGTTTGCCGCCGAGTACGACGCGAACAAGCCTGTCACGCTGAGGGGGAAGGTCACTAAGGTGGATTGGATCAACCCACACTCCTGGGTTCACGTTGATGTCACCGACGAAAGCGGCAAAGTGACCAACTGGAACTGTGAGACCGCACCTCCGAATATGTTGTACCGGCAAGGCTGGAGACGGGACAGCCTCAAAGAGGGCGACGAGGTCACGATTGAGGGATTTGTTGCAAAGGATGGAAGTGCGACCATGACGGCCCGGTCCGTCACCCTATCGAATGGCCGGAAGATGTTCGCGGGCTCGGCTACCGACGGTGCTCCTGCCGAGTCCAAGAAATGATTTCGGCTCGACGGCTCATCGCCTTCTCTCTATTGATCCTGCCGGTTGCGGCCCAACCGAAATCGAATCGAGCACCCCGCGCATTCGAACGAAGAGGTGACCTGCAGGGTATTTGGGAGGCCCGCACCACGGCCAACGGGAGCCTCGAGGCTCACGGAGCGTCGTTGGGCATTCGCGCCGGGGAGAGCGTGATTGTGGATCCCGCCGATGGCAAGATTCCCTACCAGCCACTAGCAAGGGCCAAACAGAAGGAGAATTTCTCTCGCCGGGCCACGGCCGACCCCGTCAATCGCTGTCTACTGCCGGGCGTGCCCCGCATCACGTACATGCCATACCCGTTTCAGATTTTTCAGACGCCGGAGTTCGTGGTCATCACGTATGAGTATGTCCATGCGTCCCGCACGATTCATCTGAAACGAGCCGATCATCTGGACAACATTGAGTTTTGGATGGGCGACTCCCGCGGTCACTGGGAGGGCGATACGCTGGTCGTCGACGTTACCGACAACAATCGCGATACCTGGCTCGATTCTTCCGGCAATTTCCATAGTGCCGAGATGCATGTTGTAGAGCGGTACACGCGCACCGGGCCCGATACGCTCGCATACGAAGCCACGATCGAGGATCCCAAAGTGTTGACGAAGCCATTTAAGATCAGCCTTGCCCTGTACCGTCACACGGAGAAAAACGCTCAGCTCTACGAGTACGAATGTCATGTCTATCGGGAAGAAAGCGGGAGCGCCAACAAGTAGGATCGGAGGAGAACC
>Ga0306922_10000208_pt1 | contig 44317 bp, 41 predicted proteins | sample sta12Cox44000082_FD_203758 | JGI IMG/M metagenome (GOLD analysis project Ga0306922, IMG submission 203758) | Lab enrichment of tropical soil microbial communities from Luquillo Experimental Forest, Puerto Rico - statoxic.12C.oxic.44.000.082 (v2)... | ecosystem: Environmental > Terrestrial >... | reverse complement strand
TGGAATTTCGTGGACGGAAAGCCCAAGATCAATCGCTTCCGTTCGACCTCCCAGGTGCCGGCGGAAACGCCGGTGTCGCGCGCGATGTCCAAGGAGCTGGCACGCCGGGGCTTCAGATTCGTGGGGCCGAGCATCGTCTATGCCTTCATGCAAGCGACCGGCATGGTCAACGATCACATCGTCAGCTGCCATCGGCATGCGCCGCTTGCCGCATTGGCCGGCCGATGAGAGTGACGAGAGCGATGCGCGCCAAGCCGCGACCTGCCTTCCCCTCCGAAGCGTTTCGCGCCTGGCAACGCATGCTGTCCGGACGCCGGCTCGATCTGCTCGATCCCTCGCCGCTCGATGTCGAAATCGCGGACATCGCCCATGGCCTCGCGCGGGTGGCCCGCTGGAACGGACAAACCGAGGGCGCGCACATCTTCTCCGTCGCCCAGCATTCGCTGCTGGTTGAAGTGATCGCGCGGCAACGCTCGCGCCTCGATCGTGCAAGCCGCCTGGGCGTACTCCTGCACGATGCGCCGGAATATGTGATCGGCGACATGATCTCGCCGTTCAAGGCGGTGATCGGCGACGCCTACAAGGCGGTGGAGGCGCGCCTGCTCATGGCGATTCGTCTGCGCTTTGGTCTGCCTGCCGAGCTACCGACTGAGATTCTCGCCCTGATCAAGGCCTCCGACCGCGCCGCCGCTTATCTGGAGGCGACACGACTTGCCGGATTTTCCACCGACGAGGCGCGCCGCTTCTTCGGGGGGCCGCCGAAATTCTCCGCCACGATCGAGCGCGACTACCTGGTACCGTGGCCGGCGGAGGTGGCCGAGCGGCGCTATCTTGATCGCTTCGCCAAGTTGACCGGGGAGTAACACGTACCCAGTTCCGTCCGTCCCCGCCCCCGCTTTCGCGAGGGTGAACTCCAGCGGGGGACCCAGGGGCCGCCGACTGTGGCCCTGGATTCCTTCCGCGGGAAATAACGGAGAGAGGCTGCTTGGGCGGAGCAATTCATGCGCTGTCGGTTCCGCAGATCGGCGAAACGACGCCTTGAAGTCGAGATTCGTCACAATATAAAGGGCAGATGATTCACGTCTGTTCCCTCGCGCGCCTGCACGCGACGGTCGAAGCGACCGAGGCGCGCCACGTCGTCACGCTGCTCAAGGACACCGACCGGGTCGAGCGGCCGAGGAGCGTCACACCCGACAACCACCTCATTCTGAGCATGGACGACATCACGGTGCCGATGGATGGCTACACGCTTCCATGCGACGAGCATGTCAGCGCGCTGATCGCATTCGTACGCAGCTGGGACCGCGCCAAGCCGCTGGTGGTGCATTGCTACGCCGGCATCAGCCGATCCACGGCCGGCGCCTACGTCGCCGCCTGCGCCCTCAATCCGGGTCGGGATGAATGGGTGATCGCGCGCGAACTGCGCCGCGTCTCCCCGACCGCGACCCCCAACGGCCGCCTCGTCGCGTTGGCCGACCGTATCCTGCGCCGGGACGGCCGCATGGTGGCGGCCATCGATGCGATCGGGCGCGGCGCGATTGCCTACGAGGCCGACCCGTTCCGGCTCGAATTGGAATAGTGCGCCCGCCTTCGCGGCTACCCGGTGGGTTTTCGCCGCACCTCGTTTTCCGGGAACTGTGCAAAAGGCCGCCTAAATCGAGAGCGGCCGGAGGCCGCCGTTAAGCACGGCGGCAAGTTCCACTGGGATCAAGTCTCCCAAACGGACATAGTCCCGCCACAGCGGCGTTGTTTTTGCGCAACAAGGGGGGCCGTGGTTTCCGATCAAAGGAGACAGGCCTTGTATTCGAACCTGCGGTTTGTGATCTCCGCCTCGTTTCGTCGCGTGCGCAGGGCTGATCGGCGTGCTGGCGTTCCTTCCCGCCACGCTCGAAGAGCGGCTTGCCAGCGCTGAAGATTCCATCCCCTCTGCCCGGGCCTGCAACCAGCAAAACTGGTGGCATTTCGATCGAAACTGCCTGTCGCGGCGCGGCATGCCGTGGGTAGCGGATCTTCCTACTACCAACACCCCCGAAGTTCCGTCTGCCGACGAAAGCACGCCTGAGCCGCCTTCGGTCGACGCTCAGTCCTCCGCTGCGGCGGCGGAGGAAGTCGCGCCAGCAACTCAAGCCACCGCCTCTGGTCAAGCCACCACCTCTGGTCAGGCCACCGCCTCCGGGCAGGAGGCGTCGATGCCGCCTCCCCTCGCCGAGGAACCACGGGTGGCGACGCAGCCCAGCGAAGCCACCCCGCAGCAGGAGGCCTCCGCGCCGCCGGCCGCTGAGGAACCGCACATCGCAAAGCAGCGGAAATTCACACCGGCCCGCCATGCGGCGCCCGCCGCAGCTCCGCTTGCGGAGAAGCGGCACGCGGCAAAGCCCGTAGCCGAGGCGCAGCCACACACGCCCGCACCGAAGAAAGCAGTTCGAGAGGATCGTGGCGCGAAACAGACCAATGAAGCCTTGAATGCAGTGCGAAAATTTCAAGACAATCTGCGCGACATCCCGGTGAGTTCCTACGCCGCCGATGGAGCGCGGCGCACGATCGTCATTCGGCCGACGTCGATACAGGACGTCTACTACTACTCTGCGCCTCGCTAAGGTGGCCGCCCACCTCCGTCGCCTCGAGCGGGAGGGGCTCGGACGAATGCCGGTGCGGACTCATGCCGGCAACGCTCGTGCGGCGGGTGAAGTCACAATAGGCAAAGCCCAGCCACGAGCCGCGGAAACTGCGCTCGGTGGTCTTTTCGAGGCGGAAACACGGCTCGAACGCCATCCCCCGAAGCGACGCGCACCACGCCTCGCCGCGCACGCGCAACGTTCCGGCCGGCAGCCATACCGAGCGCACGGGTCCGGTGCCGCGGAGCTGGACGGTGCCGATCACCGAGCCGTCGCCGTAAATGCGGCCCGCGCCGCGCGAGCCGTCGAAGCAGTTGAACGCGAAAAGCTTGCCGGCGACGAAGCGCCGCGCCGCCTCCGGGCTGAGCACTTCCGCCCGCGCCGTGACGGCCGTCAGCAACGTCACGACCACAATTGCGAACCGCGCAATCATATCCCCTCCCCCGTTACCGCCGCCGCGGCAACCGTAACCGCCCGTTAACCATATGAATCAGGCGCGACTTTGCCGGATCTTGGTCAACAAATCCTAAACTGGTTACCCGATCTTAACCACGATGCGACCGCGGACGCGTCCCTCCACGATGTTTCGAGCCGCTTCGATCACCTCGGCGAGCCCGATCTCGCGCGTCATGATCGCCACCTTTCCCCGATCAAGCTCGCTCGCCAAACGCCTCCACGCCGTTCGCCGATCGGCAATCGGACGCATCACAGAATCGATGCCGAGAAGCGAAACACCACGCAGAATAAATGGTGCGACCGACGTCGGCAAATCCATGCCGCCGGCCAGTCCACAAGCCGCGACCGCCCCGCCGTAGCGCGTCATCGAGAGTACATTGGCGAGCGTGGTGGAGCCGACGGTGTCGATGCCCCCTGCCCAACGCTCTTTTCCCAGCGGTTTGGCGGGTCCGGCGAGTTCTCGGCGTTCGATGATCTCGTTCGCGCCCAAACTTTTCAGATAGTCGGCCTCCTGCGGACGCCCGGTCGAAGCCGTGACCTGAAAGCCACGGTGGCTAAGAATTGCAACGGCGACCGAGCCGAGCCCCCCGGCGGCACCCGTGACCACCACCGGTCCGCTCATCGGAGTGAGACCGTGACCTTCGAGCGCCATGACCGCGAGCATGGCGGTGTAGCCCGCGGTGCCGATGGCCATGGCATCGTGCGCGCTCATGCCGGAGGGAAGCGGCACCAGCCAATTTCCCTTCACCCGCGCTTTCTCGGCGTAGGCGCCAAGGTGCGTCTCGCCCAGGCCCCAGCCGTTGAGGATCACCTTGTCGCTGGCCTTCCAGTCCGGATGGCTCGAGGCCTCGACCGTTCCCGCAAGGTCGATGCCGGGGATCATGGGAAAGCGCCGCACGACCGGCGCCTTCCCCGTGATCGCGAGGCCGTCCTTGTAATTGAGGGTCGACCATTCGACGCGGACCGTGACGTCGCCTTCCATAAGATTACGTTCATCGAAATCGGCGAGGGTGGCCTTCGAGCCGGTGTCCGTCTTTTCGATCACGATCGCTTTGAAAGTCGCCACGGTCGTTACTCCCGTTTTCCGCCCGGCTCGCGAAACAGTACACACAAAGTTCGCAGCGCGGCACAGGTGTGCCACGCATGCCTTTCAGCGATGACAATAGGCCTCAGGCCGGCGCGGCAGCCGCGCGAACGACCGGTTTCTCCACGATCGGTAGATTGATCACGGCGGAGAGCACGCCGAGCAGGATCGAGAGCCACCAGACCGCGTCGTAGGACCCAGTGCGCTCGAACAGTACACCGCCAAGCCACACGCCGAGGAAACCGCCGACCTGATGGCTAAAGAAGGCAAAGCCAAACAGCATAGCGAGCCAACGCGTGCCGAACATGACAGCGACGAGGCCCGAGGTCGGCGGCACGGTCGACAGCCAGAACAACCCGATCACTGCGCCGAAGACGAGGGTCGCGAGCGTGCTCGGCGGCAGCATGATGTAGATCAGGATCGCTACTGCACGCCCAAAATAAATCAGCGACAGGATGTAGCGCTTGGGCATGAAGGCAGCGAGCCAGCCGGCGACGATGGCGCCGACGATGTTGAACAAACCGATGCAGGCAAGCGCCCAGCCGCCCACCTCGGCCGGGAGGCCTCGATCAACCAGATAGGCCGGCAGATGCACGGCAATGAAGAAGATCTGGAAGCCGCAAGTGAAGAAGCCAAGCACGAGCAGCACATAACTCTTGTGCCCAAGCGCCTCGCTGAGCGCCTGTGCCACCGATTGCTGCGTCTGGCTGACGGCCGCTTTCGAGCCGCCGGTCTGCCGTGGCGAGGCGAGCGCGAGCGAGAGCGGCATGATCAGGAGCACGACAGCCGCGAAGATGACGAGCGTCCCCTGCCAGCCGACACGGTCGATAAGCGCCACCGCCAGTGGAGAGAACAGGAATTGTCCGAAAGAGCCGGCAGCCGTCCCAGCGCCGAATGCGAGCGAGCGCCACTGCGGCGGCATCAGCTTGCCGAATGCACCGATCACGACCGTGAAGGAGGAGCCGGCGAGCCCAAAACCGATCACCGCCCCCGCAGTAAGCTGAAGCATTCCCGGCGTGGCCGCATAGGCCATGGATGCCAAGCCGAGCGCATAGAAGAGAGCCCCGACGCTGAGAACCGGCGCGGCTCCATAGCGGTCCGCCAACGCGCCGGCTACAGGCTGAGCCGCGCCCCAGAGCAGCATTTGGATCGCGAGCGCGAGCGCAAAGACATCACGCCCCCAGCCGTGTGCGCTCGACATCGGGGTGAGAAAGAAGCCCAATCCCGAACGCGCGCCGAACCCGATCGTCGCGATCAGGCAACCGCAGACCAGGATGAGCGCGGGCCAGAAAAGTGGACCGTTGTCCGCCTTAGTGCTGTCCCCGCTGTGCATGTGCCTCTCGTCATCCTCGCGCGTCTGTCGTCGGTCATCCCTGCTCAGGCCGGCACGGCGGCCGTGCGCACGACCGGCTTCTCCACGATCGGCAGGTTGATCACCGCGGAGAGCACGCCGAACAGGATGGAGAGCCACCACACCGCGTCATAGGAACCGGTACGCACGAACACGACGCCGCCGAGCCAGACGCCGAGGAAGCCGCCGACCTGATGACTGAAAAACGCCAAGCCAGCGAGTGTTGCGAGCCATCGCGTGCCGAAGATCAACGCAATGATGCCGTTGGTAGGCGCGACTGTGGAGAGCCAGAGCAGGCCCATGACGGCGCCGAAGAGGATCGATGACACCGCCGTCACCGGAAATAGGATGAACGCCAGCACCGCGGCGGCGCGGGCGAAATAGATGAAGGAGAGGATGTAGCGCTTGGGCATGAGATTTCCCAGCCAGCCCGAAGCGAGCGAGCCGATGATGTTGAACAGCCCGATCACCGCGATGGTCCAGCCGCCGACTTGCGCGGAAAGACCGCGATCGATCAGGTAAGCCGGCATGTGCACGGTGATGAAGGCGAGTTGGAAACCGCAGGTGAAGAAGCCAAGCAGGACATAGGAGCGGTGGCCGACGGCCTCCGACAGCGCCTGCCGCAGCGACTGTGGCGCCGCGCCCTGCGCCGCGCCCGCCTCCGCCGGCGCGGTCGCGAGCGCTAGCGACAGCGGCAACACCAGAAGCATGCCCATGCCGAAAGTAAGCAATGCACTCTGCCAGCCGAAGGCGTCTATCAGCGAGACGGCGACCGGGGAGTACAGGAACTGACCGAATGACCCGGCGGCGGTGCCCGCACCAAAGGCCAGCAACCGCCAGCGCTCGGGCAAGAGCTTGCCGAACGCAGCAAGCACGACGGAAAACGAACAGCCGGCCAGGCCGAAGCCAATGAAAACGCCAGCAGCGAGGTCGAGCATCGCAGGAGACGTCGAATACGCCATGAGAATGAGGCCAATGGCGTAGAACGTGCCGCCCGCGCACAACACGCGCATGGTGCCGAAGCGATCGGCGATGGCTCCGGCAAACGGCTGGCCAATACCCCAGAGGATATTCTGAATCGCGAGCGCCAATCCGAATACGTCGCGCCCCCACCCGTTGGCTTGCGACATCGGCGTGAGAAAAAAACCGAGTGTGGCGCGCGGCCCAAAGCTGATCATGGAGATGAGACAGCCGCACAGCACGATCACGACCGGCGTGCGCCAGCCGATGCTGGAGGCTTTCGAGGCGGAAGGAATCGAAATCGCCATGACCACAACCTGTTCGCAATCCGAGAACAATCGCTGGGGCAGAACCCGGCGGGTGCTTGTACGGCCTAGCGCCCTCGTCCTCAAACAAAAACTTGGGGTACCTTCTTCCGCCGGCGCATGGCAGTTAGTCCCGCCAAGGCTGGCAACCGGGTGGAGGTAGCACTAAGGCGAAGATGTGCTCGAATCGAGAACAACCTCATCTCGAATTGAGAAGAGCCCGATCAAGAGCTTGCATGTCATCCCTAGTGCCGCGATGATCGCCTGCGCTGACACGCGCATGACACGCTCTCTACTCTGCCCCCACGCCTTCCTCTCGCCGCTCGAGATCGATGCCGCGGTTACGCGCGCGCTCGCCGAGGACCTCGGCCGCGCGGGCGATGTCACGGCGATCGCTACGATACCCGAAGAGCTATTGGCGCGGGCGATCGTGGTGGCGCGGGAGCCGGGCGTGATCGCGGGCCTACCGCTCGTCGCCGCGAGCTTTGCCAAGCTTGCGCCGGAGATCGAGATCGCCGCCAATACGCGCGATGGATCGAGGGTCGCGGCCAAGAGCGAACTGATGATTGTGAGCGGGCCGGCCCGCGCTGTGCTTTCCGCCGAACGGGTGGCCCTCAATCTGCTCGGCCGTCTTTCCGGGGTAGCGACGGCAACGCATGAATTCGTGCGCCGCGTCGCCGGCACGCGCACGCGCATCTGCTGCACGCGCAAGACCACGCCCGGCCTGCGCGCATTGGAAAAATACGCGGTGCGGTGCGGCGGCGGTTTCAACCACCGCTTCGGGCTCGACGATGCCATGTTGATCAAGGATAACCACATCGCCGTCGCCGGCAGCATCCGCGCGGTGCTCGAGCGCGCAAAGTCTGCGGCCGGCCATCTCGTCAAGATCGAAATCGAGGTCGATACGCTCGATCAGCTGCGCGAGGTGCTGGATGTGGGATTGGCCGATGCGGTCCTGCTCGACAACATGGACCTCGCAATCATGCGCAAAGCGGTGGAAATGGTCGGCGGCAAGTTCCCGCTCGAAGCCTCCGGCGGCATTACCCTCGACACCATCGCCGAAATCGCCAAGACCGGGGTCGACTATGCCTCCTCGGGTTGGATCACCCATTCGGCACCCCAACTCGATGTGGCGCTCGACATCGAGATGTAACGACGGCAGTCAATGCCGCGCATAGCATTGACAACGCCTGAAAGGGCCCACCGCTTCGCGGCCGACCACGCGATCGCCTATCAGAGTTTCTTCGCCGCCTCCACGAGCCGCCGCGCCGACTCGATCGTGGTGGCTTCGTCGCCCCATTCGGGTGCCTCGACGCCATCCCCCCACGCGCGCGGCCGATAGAAGGTATGGACGCCGAGCCGGTGCATCTTGGTCATTTCGCGCACCCAGCCGGGACGCACCCAAGAGGCGTGGTAATGCGTGGCCTTGCCGACCTCGGGCAGCCACAGCTTGCCGTCGAGCATTTCGGCAGCGATGGTTTTGGCCCGCTCCCACATGTCGGGTTCGCGGACAATGTCGGGGACGCCGTCGCAAGCGAACGTGAACTGGCAATGGAGACGGCGGTGGGCGTTCTGGTAGACGACGCCGCACACCGTGTTGGGATATTTGCCGGAGAAGACGCGGTTGAGCACCACCTGAGCGACCGCCATCTGGCCGCGTACCTCTTCGCCGCGCGCCTCGAAATAGATCGCCTCTGCCAGGCATTTCTCCGATTTGCTACGCGTATTTTCGTCGAGACCGAGCAGTTCGGTCGGCGTCATCGGCCGTTGGTGCTCGCCGGTGACCTGGCCTTTGGCGGCGACCGTCTGTCCTCCGCTCGTGCCGTTCTTCATCACCACGCCCGGATCGGCGGGCAGCGGCGGCAGATCCGCACGCTCGACCGGGGCATCGAAGACGCTGCCCGGCTCGCCCGCAGGGAAGGGCACAGGCGGCACCGCCGCGAGCTTGACGTTGGCGCTGTTGCTGGCCGCGATCTGGGCATCGTCCAATCGCGGCGCTTCACCCGGCGCCCATGGCTCCATCGCACCGACCTTTTGCCCCATGGGATCGATGCGGAAATAGAGCCGCGCTGCGCGCAAGGATGCATCGACCTCGTCGCCCGCAAAGGCGAGGCTGGCCACCGATCCTGCGTCCGCGTCGCTTTCGGCGGCCTTGCCGGCTTGCGCGCCGCCCTCATCCGCCGGGGCGAGCACGGGATGGGCGGAATTCACCGCGGAATGCGGCGTGTCCGCGACGGAGCTGGCGGCACTCGCGAGCGAATAATGGCCCGCATCTTCGCTCGAGGGCCAGAGAGGCTTGCTTGCGCCGTCTGCGATGCCGACGGGCGGATCGATCGAGGATGGCTGTCGAGCGTCTTCCTGCACAAGTGACGGGCCCTGCCCGCCGTCATCGGTAATGACATCAGCGGGTGGCGTCGGTTGGAGGCGATCACCCTTCAGCGCAACCAGGCGATCGCGCGCGACGCCGTAGTCGCCCTTGCGGCTGCGATCCACCATCGGACCCGCATAGCGGCTCGTGAAGAACGCTTCTTCGCCGAGAAAGCGCTCGCGGATCGATCTGGCGACACCGGCGCTGTTCGTATCGAAACCTATCAACTGGTAGTCCAGCGGGAGCGGTATGGATGCCCCAACCGGCTGCTGCGGTTCGCTGAGTTTCGCCTCATGGATGGTGGCGAAGGGCGCCGCGAAAGCCGCTTTCTGCGAGCGGTCGACAACCGACTGGCGCGAAAGCACGGCAGCGAGGTCCTGGTGGCCGACCTCGCTCGTCAGCAGCAACAATGTCAGGATGCCGAGACTGAAGGGGCCCTGCAGGCCACCCTGCGGCCTATTGCGCCATGCAACCATCCAGGCTTGCCCCCGCCCTGCAAAACGCAATCCATCTTCCCGCCGGCACAAGGCGACGTGATGGCGCAAATGCGTCGGATTTTTTATTGCCGGAGCAAGCTTGCGATCCTGTTAATCGGGCGGCGGATTGCCACAATGTCGCCGCAGGCGGTGCGCCGCGAAGCCGCCTTGGCGGCCCGATTCCGTAAGCTTCCCGGTCACCGAGACGGCAAATCGGCCGGCGAAGGAAGAGCCCAGCCCGGCGAAGGACAGAAAAGGGAAGATCACCATCGCCCGACTATCCGTCGGAACGCGACCGGCACGGTCCCGATTGTTGGAATAGGCCGGAAGTGGCAGCGCGCTTCAGCCGCCGCGTGCCGTTGGCATCACATCTTCACGCCGTGTTCACATCTTCACGCCCTGTTCAGCGAAATACTTCAGCGCGCCCGGATGCCACGGGATGGGCGAGTTCTTCATCGACTGATTCTCGAGCGTGATGTTCTTGGCCTCGGCGTGCACTACCGCGAGTTCGTCGCGCTTCTCGATGAAGGTCTTCACGATGTCATAGGCGACCTTGTCGGTCATCTTGGCGTTGGCGACCAGGATGTTTTGGACCACGGCGATCGCATTGTCTTTGTCCTGGCCCGGATAAGTCTTCGCCGGGATCACGCCGCTGGTATAGAGGTTGTTGTGTTTGGCGTTCATCTTGTCGACCAGGTCGGCGTGATCGATCAACTTGATCTTCACGTTCGGCGTGGCGCCGAGGTCGGTCACTGCGGCGGTCGGCAGCCCGCCCACCCAGAAGAAGGCATCGATCTTGCGATCCTTGAGCGCGTTGACGGATTCGGCGACGCCAAGCCGCTCGCGCCTCATGTCCTTGTCTTTGTCGAGGCCGGCGGCCTCGATGAGGCGGAACGCCATCACCTCGGTCGCGCTGCCGGGCGAGCCGGTGGAGACGCGCTTGCCCTTGAGGTCGGCCATTTTCTCGATGCCGGTGCCCTCGATGCTTACGACGTGCATGCGGTTGGGATAGAGCACCATCAAGGTTCGCACCTCGACCTGCGCGCCTTTGAACTTGTCTTCCCCTCTGAGCGCATCAAGGGCGGCGTCGACCATCACCAGCGCGACCTCGCTTTGCTGCGAGCCGATCAATTTAAGATTGTCGACCGAGCCACCGGTCACGCGCGCGGTCGCCTGCACCCCCGGCACATATTTGGACAGCACGTTGGCCATGCCGCCGCCGAGCGGATAATAGACGCCGCCGGTGCCGCCGGTCGCGATGGCGATATTGAGCCCCTGATCGGCTCCCTGGCCGAACGCCGCGCCGATCATCGCCGCTGCACCCATGGCGAGCGCGCAGATCGTAAGTCCTTTGCGTTTCATTTGGTGGTCCTCCTAGGGCGGGCCGGTCGCTGCTACGTCTGCCGTCGTCACGTATTGTCTTAGCAGGACCGCGGCGGCGATCAGCAAGCCAAATGTCGCGGTGTAGTCGATGTCGCGACCGATCACGGACTCGATCACCGCCTCGAGTAGACTTGGAAATACCAGAAAAAGCCCCGCCAGCGCCAACAACAATCGTTCAATCAAGGTCGCCTTGCGCAGGGCCCAGCCTTGTGCCGCCGCCGCTAACGCCGCCAGGCCGAGCGTTGCCTTGGCCGTGATCAGGACGATGTCGATCCAAGAACCGTCCTTGGGAAGCTTGAGCAGCAAGCCGATGCCTTGCGGATCGAGCACGAACACGAATGGGACCAGGAAGGCCGGCAGCGTGTACTTCCAGGCCTGCAAAGTCGTCTTGTAGGGATCGCCGCCGGTAATGGCCGCGGCGGCGAAGGGCGACAGCGCCGTGGGCGGGGAAACCTCCGACAGCACCGAATAGTAGAAGATGAACATGTGGGCCGCGTAGTCCGGCACGCCGAGCTTGATCATGGCGGGTGCCGCGATCACCGCGCAGATGATGTAGGAGGCAGTGACCGGCACGGCCAAGCCGACGATCCAGACGATCAGCGCGGTGTAGATCGCGGTCAGCAGCAGGCTACCGCCGGCGTAATCGATCACGATCGAGGAGAATTTCAGCCCCAGCCCGGTGAGGGTGACGACGCCGACGATGATGCCGGCGGTTGCACACGTGGTTGCCGCGGTGAGCACGCTGGTCGAGCCGTCGGACAAGGCGCGCACCAACTTCCGCGGCGTGATCGCCGTCTCGCGCGTCAGGAAGCTCAGGCCATAGGTGAGCACCGTCGACCAGAAAACCGCCAACGTCGGCGAATATCCCCACAACATGAAAATGACGATCGAAACGAGCGAGACGAAATGAAACCCGTAGCGCCGAGTCATCTGCGCTAGTGTTAATTCCTGGCGGAAGTCCACGGTTTGCGCGGCGAACCGCTTGGCGTCGAGTTCCACCATGAACAACAGCGACAGGTAATAGAGACAGGTCGGGATGGTCGCCATCCAGATCACGTCGAGGTAGCTGATCTTCAGAAACTCGGCGATGAGAAAGGCGGCAGCGCCGAGAACGGGCGGCGAGATGATGGCGCCAAGGCCACCCGCCGCGAGCAGCCCGCCGGCGGCGTTCTTCTCAAAGCCCGCCCGCTGCATCAACGGATAGGCGACGGCGCCGATCGTCACCGTGGTGGCGACGCCGGAGCCGGACGGCCCGCCGAGCAGAAAGGACGACAGCACCACGGTTCGGCCGGCGCTGTTTGGCTTGTGGCCCATGAGCGCCATGGAAAAATCGATGAAGAATTTGCCCGCCCCGGAGTGCTGCAGGAAGGCACCATAGATGGTGAACAGAATAATCAACGATGAGGACACGTCGACCGGAATGCCGAAAATGCCCTCGAGCGTGATGAACAAGTGGCCGACGAGTTGCGAAACATCATAGCCGCGGTGTGTCCATGGCGGGGGCAGATAGGGACCGGCCATGGCATAGGCGATGAACAACAGCGCCACGAACGGAACGATCCAACCGGTGGTTCGCCGCGTGGCCTCGAGCAACAACACGATGAAGATCACCCCGAGCACGACATCGAGGTGGGTCGGCATGGTCGCGCGGTCGGTGAATTCCTCGCCGCCTTCGATGGCATAGACGAGGATCGCCGCGCCTATGATACCCGCCGCGATATCCCACCAGCGGATGCGATTGCGGAATCGCTCCGAGAGCGGAAACAACAGGAAGCTCAACATCAGCACGAACGCGACGTGCGCGTAGCGCAAGGGCTGGGTCGTGATGATGGGGAAGTCGGTGAACGGCCATGCGCCGGCGATGGCGGCATAGAGGTGAAACAGCGACATCGCCACGGCGATGGAGGTGACCAGCCTGCCGGCCCAGCCGAACAAGCGATTGACCACCCCCTCCTCGGCCTCGACATAGGCCTCCGCCTGTTGCAATCGCTCCTGGGAAACGGTCGGCGCAGAGGCGTCCGCCCCAGTGGTGTTCTCGGACATGTCCCTCCCTATTCGCCTTGCCGTCTTGTTCTCACCCGTCCGGCGCCGCGGTTTTGCCGAGCGCCGCCTGGGCAGCCGCGAGGCGGGCGATCGGCACGCGGAACGGCGAGCATGAGACATAGTCGAGGCCGATCTCGTGGCAGAATGCGACCGAAGCGGGGTCTCCCCCATGCTCGCCGCAAATCCCCACTTTGAGCTTCGGCCGCGTCTTGCGACCGCGTTCCACGCCGACTTGCATCAATTCGCCCACGCCCTCGCGGTCGATGGAGACGAAGGGGTCGATGGGGAGAACGCCGCGCGTTACGTAAGTGCCGAGAAAACTCGCGGCATCGTCTCGGCTGATGCCGTAGGTGGTCTGGGTCAGGTCGTTGGTGCCGAAGGAAAAGAATTCTGCGCTGCGCGCGATCTCGCCGGCCCGCAATGACGCCCGCGGCAGCTCGATCATCGTGCCAACCTGATAAGCGACCTTTGTCCCCCGCTCGCGCGCAACCGCTTCCGCGGTTTCATCGATGCGCGCCTTCACCAGGTCCAATTCGGCTTTGGTGGCAATCAGGGGAACCATCACCTCCGGCACGACCGGCTTGCCGGTACGCTCGGCGGCTTCGTCCGCCGCCTCGAAGATGGCGCGCGCCTGCATTTCGGCGATCTCGGGATAGGCGAGCGCCAGCCGGCAGCCGCGAAACCCAAGCATCGGATTGAACTCGTTGAGCTCGCGGGCGCGGTTGGCGAGTTTCTTGGCGTCGGCTCCCATCGCGGCGGCGACTTCGGCAATCTCTTCGTCGCTATGGGGTAAAAACTCGTGCAGCGGCGGATCGAGCAGCCTGATCGTTACCGGCAAGCCGCGCATGATCTCGAACAGCTCGACGAAATCCGCGCGCTGCATCGGCAAGAGCTTGGCGAGCGCGGAGCGGCGCGATGTTTCGTCATCGGCGAGAATCATCTCGCGCACGGCGCGGATGCGATTCTCGTCGAAGAACATATGCTCGGTTCGGCAAAGCCCGATGCCTTCAGCGCCGAATTTCAAGGCGACGCGAGCATCGTTCGGGGTGTCCGCGTTGGCGCGCACGCCGAGCTTGCGCACTGCGTCGGCCCAGCCCATGAGGGTCGCGAACTCGCCGGAGAGTGCCGGCTCGGTCATCGGCACGCGACCTGCGAGCACCTCGCCGCTCGAGCCGTCGATGGTGATGACATCGCCCGCTTTGAACGTCTGCCCGGCAACGTTCATGGTGCCGGCGGCGTAGTCGATGCGCAGCGCGCCGGCGCCGGAAACGCACGGCTTGCCCATGCCGCGCGCCACGACGGCGGCATGCGAGGTCATTCCGCCGCGCGTCGTGAGAATTCCCTCGGCCGCATGCATGCCGTGGATGTCCTCCGGCGAGGTCTCGACCCGCACGAGGATGACCCGCCTGTCCTTGGCCTTGAGCATCTCTGCCTCGTCGGACGAAAACACGATCTCGCCAGACGCGGCCCCAGGCGAGGCGGGAAGCCCGGTTGCGATGAGTTTGCGCTCGGCCTCGGGATCGATGGTCGGATGCAGCAGCTGGTCGAGCGCCGCCGGATCGATGCGCGCAACCGCCTCCTTGCGTGAGATCAACCCCTCCTTCGCCAAATCCACCGCGATCCTCAGCGCCGCCTTGGCCGTGCGTTTACCCGCACGGGTCTGCAGCATCCACAGCTTGCCCTGCTCGACGGTGAATTCGAGATCCTGCATGTCGCGGTAATGCCGCTCGAGCACGCCGTAGATGCGCTTGAGCTCCTTGAACGCCTGGGGCAGCGCTCGTTCCATCGAGGGCTTGTCCGAACCCGCCTCTCGGCGCGCCGCTTCCGTGATTTCCTGCGGGGTACGGATGCCGGCTACCACGTCCTCGCCCTGGGCATTGATCAGGAACTCGCCGTAGAGCTGCTTGTCCCCGGTCGATGGATTGCGCGTGAACGCCACGCCTGTGGCCGAGGTCTCCCCCATATTGCCGAAGACCATGGCCTGCACATTGACCGCGGTGCCCCAACTCTCCGGGATGCGGTGCAGGCGCCGATAGGTGATGGCACGCTGATTCATCCAGGAGCCGAACACGGCCCCGATTGCCCCCCACAACTGCCGCTCCGGCTCCTGCGGGAACGGTTCGCCGTTTTCTTCTTCGAGTCGCTGCTGATAGCGAGCGACAAGCTCGACCCAGTCGTCGGCGGAAAGATCGGTATCGAGCGTGTAGCCGTGCTTGTCCTTGTATTCGTCGAGAATCTCCTCGAAGTGGTGATGGCCGAAGCCCAGCACCACGTCGGAATACATGGTGATGAAGCGGCGGTAAGAGTCGTAGGCGAAACGTCGATCTCCGGATTTCTTTGCCAACGCCTCGACGGTTGCATCGTTGAGACCGAGATTGAGCACCGTATCCATCATGCCCGGCATCGATGCGCGCGCCCCCGAGCGCACGGAGACCAGCAAAGGATTATTGCTATCGCCGAGTGTCTTGCCGGTGATGCGCCCGACTTCGGCGAGCGCGGTGTCGACCTGTCGGCGCAGGCCCTTTGGGTAGGTCTTGCCGTTCTCGTAGTAGTAGGTGCAGACCTCGGTGGTGATGGTGAAGCCCGGCGGAACGGGCAAACCGAGATTCGCCATCTCGGCGAGTCCGGCGCCCTTGCCGCCGAGGAGATTGCGCATGTCGGCGCGGCCCTCGGCCTTGCCGTTGCCGAAGCGGTAGACCGATTTGACCCCGGCCGGCGATCTCTTCGACGCAGCCGGCCCGCGATGCGCTGCGCGCTTGCGGCCGGGCGCGGGGCGAGCGGACTTTCTGTTCAGTCGAGTGCGACGCGACGCCGATCTCACCATGGAACCACGACTGGATGCGCTCGGCCGTTAATGATCACCGCCGCGCGCCCGGCGCAAGGGCGCAGACGGCCTGCGGTCGGCCGCGTCAGCGGATGAAGTGATAGATTCCGTTGAGCCCAGTGATGCCTACGATGATCAAGTAGATCGCGACAACGTAGTTCAACAGTCGCGGCACGAGGAGGATCAGGATGCCGGCGATGAGGGCAACAAGCGGTGTGATATGGGCAACTGTAATGGTCATGGGGATCTCCTGGGATGGCAGTCGATGATAATGACGGCGTTAGCGGCGGGTTACACGTGCGAGTGCTATTCTACTCGGTGTGATCATCCGCGTAAGCGGATGATGCAGGATTTTGCATGACCGCATCTTCAGCGTTTACCGGATGCTCAATTTCTCGCGCCTGGCGGCGCGTGTGTGGTTCAGCCCTCGATGCGGGAGAAATCGGCAACCGTTCGGGTTGCTTCGCGGATTTCGTTGAGCAGCTTGAGCCGATTTTCCCGTAATTGTTTGTCCTCGACATTCACCGTCACTTTATCGAAGAACGTATCGACGTGCGGGCGAAGCTTCGCCATGACGCGCATGGCGGCTTCGAAGTCCTCGCGCGCCACCGCGGCTGAGGCTTCCGCCTTCGCGGCTTCGATCGCGCTCGCCAGCGCACGCTCCTCGCTTTGACGATAGAGGGATGGGTCCGGCAGCCCAACATATTCGCGCGCGTCCCGCTTCTCCTCGATTCGGATGATGTTGGTAGCACGCTTATAGCCGGCAAGCAGGTTCTTGCCGTCTTCGGTGTCGAGGAATTTCCCCAGCGCTTCGACGCGGCGAACGATCGAAACAATACCTGCTTCAACGCCGCGCAGATGAAGAACAGCGTCCACTAGATCGTGGCGCGCCCCTTCATCCCGTAGCTGAACTTTGAGCCGCTCTTCGAAAAAGTCTTGAAAATCGTCCCCTGCGTTTGAGATTTCAGCATCTGATAGATGGGGCCGAAACTGTCGAATATGGATGTCGAACAAATGCCGCGGTAGGAGATCGATATTGTTAGCCAACCCAATACGGACGACTCCCAGAGCCGCGCGCCGCAGTGCATAGGGGTCTTTGCTTCCCGTCGGCTTCTCGTCGATAGCCCAGAAACCGACCAAGGAGTCGATCTTGTCGGCAAGTGCGACGGCGACTGCAACCGGATCTGTCGGCACGCGGTCAGCAGGCCCGAGTGGCTTATAGTGCTCCTCGCATGCCGCTGCGACGCTCGCGTCCTCGCCCTGCGCCAGCGCGTAATATTTCCCCATCAGTCCTTGAAGCTCCGGGAATTCACCCACCACTTCCGTGAGCAAATCCGCTTTGGCGAGACGCGCGGCGCGCCTGACCTGCCTGCGATAAGTGTCCTGCTCGCGCTGGAGATCCTCGGGCGAAAGCATTTGCCCTGAGAAAAACTTGGGACGACTTGACAGCGTGCGCGCGATCTCGTCCGCGAGCCGCTCGATCCGTTCGATGCGCTCCCACTGCGTGCCGAGCTTCTCGTGAAAGACGATGTCCTTGAATTTCGACAACCGATCCTCCAGCCGCGTCTTTAGGTCGGTGTCATAGAAGAACTTGGCGTCGGTGAGCCGTGCACGGATGACGCGCTCGTTGCCGGCGGTGATCGCTTTACCACCATCCTCGGCCTCGATATTGGCGACGAGGATGAATCTGTTGGCAAGTTGCGACGTGCGGGGATCGCGCAGCACGAAGCACTTCTGGTTGTTGCGGATGGTGGCGCGGACGATCTCCGGCGGAATGGCGAGAAACTCGTCCTCGAACGATCCCATCAGTACGACCGGCCATTCGACGAGACCGGCCACTTCCGCCAGCAGGCCCGCGTCCTCCACGAGCTCGTAGCCCTGGGCGAAGGCGAGGTTTCTTGCATCGGCGAGGATCATTTCCTTGCGCCGCTCGGGGTCGAGCACAACCTTCGCCTTTTCGAGCTTCGCCGCGTAATCCTCGAAACGGCGCACCTTGAACGGCTGCGGCGCCATGAAGCGGTGGCCGCGGGTCTCGTCGCCGGCCTTGATGCCGTCGACGGCAAACGGGACGATCTCGGGCTCCTCCGTCTCAGGGCCGAAGGTGGCGACAATGGAATGCAACGGCCGCACCCAAGCAAGCGAGCCCGGTCGCTCCGACTGCTCGCCCCAGCGCATCGACTTCGGCCACGGGAACGTCTTGACGATCTCGGGCACGATTTCCGCAATCACCTCGAGAGCGGGCCGACCCGGCCTCTCGATCACCGCGAGGTAAAAATCACCTTTCTTGTCGGGGACAACTTTGGCCTCACTGATCGACTTGAGCCCGGCGGCGCGCAGGAAGCCTTGGATCGCGCCTTCGGGCGCACCCACGCGCGGACCCTTCTTCTCCTCCTTCACGTCCGGCTGCCGGACCGGTACGCCCTTGACCGCGAGCGCGAGCCGGCGCGGGGTGGCGAAGGCCTTGGCGCCCTCGTAGAGGAGCCCCGCCCCGACTAGCCCTTCGGTCACGAGCTTGCGCAAATCCTCGGCCGCGCGCGCCTGCATGCGCGCCGGAATTTCTTCGGAGAACAGTTCGAGTAGAAGGTCGGGCATCGTGAGCAGGTAGCAGGCGCGGTCGTCATTGTTAAGTCGAAAAGCGCGCCACTGTGTTCCCGCGAGACGGATTGTTTTCCTCACCGGCAGCCGCTTGCGAGCGTTGCCGGCTTGCCTCACACTCGCACGGGGCCGTTTTCGCTAGGGATCGGACGTATGAAATCTCTCAACCGCAGCCTTGGTGTGCGCGCCGCCGTTCTGAGCGCAATCGCTTTGTTGACTGCGACGGCTGCGGCCCGCGCCGATGAGACGGCCTATCTGATGTACATCAAGGGGAGCGAGGGGCCGCCAGCGGTGCCGATGCGCGTCGTCTGGAACGACGCGACCAGTCACGTCACCATCGATCTCGGCGACAAATACGAGCCCGCGCTAACGAAGCTCGGTCTTCCCCGCGTGCTCGAATACGATGCCACCCCGGAGAAATCACAGTTCGTGGTGCGCGACCCGGAATTCGCGCGCTTCGCCAAAGTCGTCGCCACGTCGATCGTTCAGGGATTCTTGACCGCGAGCCCTGTTCCCGGCGCGTGGGCGCAGCCCGCCGAAGTTAAGGTTCAGACCGCGACCATTCTCATCACGCCGACGGCCGGCCGGCTGGAAGTGATCGCGCGGCTCCACGTCACATATCTTGATCCGCAGAAGTCCGGGCCGCCCAAGGTTCAGGATCTGATCAAAGGCGACATCATCTTTGTCGGCCAGCCGGAATCCTCGGTGGCCGGTGACGGCGCATCATCACGTAAGCGCTAACCCGCAAGCGAAACGCTGGTCGGCGGAACTCAGGCTCGATCGAGTCGATCGCTGCCCCGCCGGCGCCGCCGAGCATTCACGGCGCGAGCCTCTTGTGGCTGCCGTCGCACATCGGGCGTTTGCCCGTGCGCTTGCAGGCGCAGAACCAGGCCTGCTCCGCCTGAATCGCCTTCCACTCCACCGGCGAAAACGGCGTGCCCTTGTGCGAACCGTCGCAGAACGGCCGGGTCTTCGAGCGTCCGCAGGCACACCACCAGTAGCTCTTGCCGGCCTCAACCTGGATCGCAAGCGGGGCGCGTCCGCCGATTTCAGGTTCCGCATTCATGCCGACACCCCTCCCGCTTCGGTCGCGAGCCAAGCCTCGCCGCAAGCCTTGGCAAGTTCACGCACGCGCAGAATATAGCTCTGCCGCTCGGTCACGGAAATCACTCCCCGCGCGTCGAGCAGATTGAATACATGGCTGGCCTTGATGCATTGGTCGTAGGCCGGCAGCGCCATCAGGTGGCGCTTCTTGTTGCCGACCGTGACCCAACCGGCGTCGATGTATTTGCGGCAGGCAGTTTCCGCCATCTTGAATTGCTCGAACAGCATATCGGTTTCGGCGAATTCGAAATTGTGCCGCGAATATTCCTGCTCGGCCTGCAGGAAAACGTCGCCGTATGTGACCTTCTTATCTCCCTCGCGGCCGTTGAAATTGAGGTCGAAAACACGGTCGACCCCCTGCACATACATCGCGAGCCGCTCGAGCCCGTAGGTCAGCTCGCCGGAGACGGGCGCGCATTCGAAGCCCGCGACCTGCTGAAAATACGTGAATTGCGATACCTCCATGCCGTCGCACCAGCACTCCCAACCGAGCCCCCAAGCGCCCAGGGTGGGGCTTTCCCAGTCGTCCTCGACAAAACGGATGTCATGAAGCTTGGGATCGATGCCGATTGCGGCGAGCGATTTGAGGTAGAGTTCTTGAATGTCTTCGGGCGACGGCTTCAGGATCACCTGGAACTGGTAATAGTACTGCAGGCGGTTGGGGTTCTCGCCGTAGCGGCCGTCCTTCGGCCGACGCGAGGGTTGCACATAGGCCGCCTTCCACGGCTTGGGCCCGAGCGCGCGCAGCGTGGTCGCCGGATGAAATGTGCCGGCGCCAACCTCCATGTCATAGGGCTGCAGGATGATGCAGCCGTAGTCCGCCCAATAGCGCTGCAGCGCCAGAATCAGCCCCTGGAAGGAGCGCGTCGGATGCATATGGGGAGGAAGATCGTCGCTCATGTAGCTCGGAAAAAGCTGAAATAACGGCGCTCATCGCAACTGAGCCGAGGCGCGCATAGACCTACTGGCGACCCCCCGGAGGGTCAAGAAGGCGCGATGCATTGCGCTCACACGCTCCCGCGCTCCATTGTTATGCTTGCCGCCATGGTCCTTATTCGCCGCTCTCTTGCCGCGTTTGTCGCCGCCGCGCTTGTTCTGACGGCCGCACCCGGCACACAAGCACAGGATTTTCCCGACCGACCGATCCGATTGGTGGTCGGCTTTACGGCCGGCGGCACCACCGATTTCGTCGCACGGCTCCTCTCGGAGCGATTGCGTGGCTTGCTCGGAGAGAGCGTGATCGTCGACAACAGGCCAGGCGCCAACGGCGCAATTGCAGCCGAATACGTCGCCAAGTCGGATCCGGACGGCTACACGCTGTTCTTTACCACGGTGGGCGCGGTCGCGATCAATCCGGCCTTGCGCAGCAACCTGGCTTACGATCCGGTCAAGGATTTCGCGCCCGTCGGCATGGCGGTGTTCAACTCGACCATGCTGGTGGTGAACGCGGCGATGAACGTCAATTCGGCGCGCGAACTTGCCGCATTGGCGCGCCAACGACCGGGCGCCATCACCATCGGCATCACCGGCCTCGGCGCCATCTCGCATCTCGGGCTCGAGCTTTTTCAAGCGGCCGCCGGCGTGAAGTTCCAGGCCGTGCCCTATCGCGGCGCCTCGCAAGCGGTGACGGATCTGCTCGGCGGTCAGCTCGACGGCTTGTTCGGCGACATTCCGACGGTCATGCAGCAGGTCAAGGCGGGCCGGCTCAAGGCGCTCGCGGCGACGTCGCAGGATCGCTCCGACATTTTTCCGGATGTGCCGACCTTCGTCGAGCAGGGCTTCGCCGATACCGTCGCCAACCAATGGGCCGGCATCCTGGCACCGGCAGGGACGGCACCCGCCGTCATCGCCAAACTCAGTGCCGCTTTCAATGCCGCGCTGACCGATGCGGATGTTCGCCGCAGGCTCGCGCAGGCTGGGGTGACGCCTTCCCCGAGCACCCCGGACGAGTTTGCCCGTTATCTCGGGCAGGAGATCGCCCGCTGGCGTAAGTTGATCCGGGAGAAGGGGATCAAGGGCGAATAGCCGTCCGCGTCATCCTTTCCGCACCACGCGCCATTCGCCAGTGCGTGGATCGCGGCGCAGCGTCGGAAAGCTTCGGCGTACGGCCGGATCGCTCCCCGACTTCACGCGATCGAGCTCCGCGTTGATGCGGCGCATCTCTTTCACCACCCAGCGCAGGATGACACCGGTGCCGACCGCGCCGAGTGCGAGCCTGACCAAAGGTGGGATGGCGAGGGGAGGCATGAGCGAGCTCCTCGTGAGCTTCCTTATAGTCCGTACCGCGCCCACAATGCGCGCGCTTCAATGGCCGAGATAATCTCCTCGCCCAAGCCGGTGGCGCGCGGCAAACCGCTAACGTCGCTGCCAATCACGCCGGGTTGAACGCGGCCAAACCAGCCGCGCGCAGGGGCGATAAGCGGAGTGATGACATCGTCACCGAAGCGCTCACGCAGCGTCGCACGCAAGTCGCCGATGCCATCGGCGAGGCCGAGCTCGATCGCCCTACCGCCAGTCCAGTATTCGCCGGAGAACAAGGTTTTTTCTGGACCCTTGAGCCGCGCCCCGCGGCTGCGCTTCACGAGCTCGATGAAGCCTTGGTGGATGTCGCGCTGCAGCGCCTTGAGCCGCTCCACGTCCTCGGGATTCTCCGGAAGGAATGGGTCGAGCATGGCCTTGTGCTCGCCGGAAACATAAAGCCGGCGTTCGACACCGAGCCTGTCCATCAGCTTGGGAAAACCGAACGAGCCACCGACGACGCCGATCGAGCCGACGATCGAGGAAGGATCGCAGAAAATTTCGTCGGCGGCGCAAGCGATCATATAGCCGCCGGAGGCCGCGACATCCTCGGCAAAGGCGATCACCGGGCGCGTATTCTCGGCGGCGAGCTGGCGGATTCGGCGATAGATCAGGTGCGATTGCACCGGCGAGCCGCCGGGCGAATTGATCAGCAGCGCGACCGCTCGCGCCGTCCGCATGCTGAAGGCGCGCTCGAGCGCACGGGCGATGGTGGCGAGCGTGAGGCCGGGTTTCAGGGGAGTTGAAAATCCGATGACGCCCGCGAGCCGCACCACTGGCACGACCGGCAAGCCGCGTAATCGCTTCGGCAATATCGGCCGCAACGCATCACGCGCGCTCGCGAACAGCTGCTGCAAATGCTCGGACATGCTTTAACGCTGTGACCTCGTCTCGGTTAGCACATACGCGACGGCCCGGACGGCGTTCGGGTGCGGCGCGATGTCATGTCTTAGGCTCTCTACCAGATGCCCTCAAGTCATCTCGCAGGAGGGAACGGCGCGAGGGCGGATCAGATTTCGCTCAGCGGCAGCACTGCGTCTCCGCGCAGCACCGACTCGGCTTGCTCCGTCGGGCGGCCCGACGGACCGTTGAGAACAAAGCCGGGGAGCAGCACGAGCGGCGCGCGGCTTGCCTTCGTCGCCCGTACCAGAACGCGGACCGCCGCCTGCCGTTCGCCCGGATGCACCGGCAGCACCGTCGCCGCGCCGAAGGCTGGAGCAAGCGCATGCAATACCTCGGCAAGGCGGTCGGCTCGGCAGATCACGGTCAGAGTGCCGCGCGGACGCAGCAGCCGCGCCGCCGTCTTGATCCAGGCGGGGAGTGTCTCGGCGGAACCGGCATGGGCGAGGCGGCGCTGACGGTCCGGAGAGGCCTTTTGTCGCGCCGGATCGTTGAACGGCGGGTTCATGAGAACGCGCGTGACCTGTTCGGCCCCCAAGCCGGCAAGGGCGAATGCGCGTGCCGGCGCCACGACATCAAGCGCGACCGAACTCACACGCCCGCCGAGCCCGTTGAGTTGCGCGTTCTGCGCAGCGAGTGTTGCGAGAGTTGCATCGACTTCGACCAACGCAACTTTAAGGTCATCGACGCGATGCGCGAGCGCCAATCCCGCCGCGCCGACTCCTGCGCCGAGATCGACCGCGCATTCTCCGGCACGCGCGGGGCAGGCCGCCGCCAACAGGATTGCATCGTGGCCGACCCGGTGTCCGCTCCGCGGCTGCTTGAGCCGCAACTTGCCGCCGAGCACGGCATCCTCGGTGACCTCAGCGGACATCCGGACGAAGCTCGTGCCCGAGACCGGCATCCTCCAGCAATTCGCGCGCTTCATCGATACAACATTGATTGACCAAGATGCGGCGCGGCAGAATGCCGATCGAGCCTTCGAGCACGCTCATGTTCTGATCGAGTACGACGTGGGGGATGTAAGCGGCGTCGAGCAAAGCCCCCACTGCGGAGACCAGCACGGCGTCGTTGGTGCGCACGAGCTCGCGCCATTCCTTTTCGTCTTCGAGCTTGTCGTCGCGCTTGCGCAACGCGTCTCCTCCTCAACCCTGCCGGCAATCCTCGCCGGGCGGCGCCTGTTCCAGATAGGCGATCAATTTTGTTTCTCGCCGTCCGCGGGTCACGGTATCGAGGACGAGGCCCGCGACGATCGAGAGCGACGCCAACACCATCAAGCCAGTCGAGAGAATCGCCGTCGGGATGCGCGGCACGATGCCCTGCTCGAAATAGGTTATGAAGATTGGAATCGCCAAGCCCACGGATACGATCGCAAGCACAATGCCGAGTCCGGAGAAAAAAGCGAGCGGTCGTTCAGAGCGGTAGAGCCCGACGATCGTGAGCAGGATTCGCAAGCCGTCGCGCCAGGTGCTGAGTTTCGAAACCGATCCCTGTGGCCGCGCATAGTAAGGCGTCGGAACCTCGGCCACCGGCAACTCGAGTTCGAGCGCGTGCACGGAAAGCTCGGTTTCGATCTCGAAACCCCTCGACAGCACCGGGAAAGACTTCACGAACCGCCGCGAAAAGACGCGATAACCGGAAAGAATGTCGGTAAAGGTCGCGTGGAAGGCGAACGCGAAAAATCCAGTGAGCAGCCGATTTCCGGTGCGATGACCCAAGCGGTAGGCGGTCTGATGTTGATCGATCCGCGCACCGACGACCATATCGAGGCGCTCCTCGAGGAGCCGCGCCATCATCGCACGCGCGCTCGCGGCGTCATAGGTTGCGTCGCCATCGACCAAAACGTAGATGTCCGCATCCACGTCGGCGAACATTCGTCGCACCACGTTGCCCTTGCCCTGATGCATCTCCCGCCGCACCCGCGCGCCGGCGGCCCGAGCGACCTCCACCGTACGATCGGCAGAATTGTTGTCGTAGACATAGATCGCAGCCTCCGGCAGCACGGCGCGGAAATCGGCGACAACCTTGGCGATGGTCGCCTCCTCGTTGAAGCAAGGCACCAGCACCGCCACCCGCTCTCCGGTCCGTGGCAGCCGTTCATCGGAACGCGCTGCGATCGCCTGGGACATCAATTCCGCCTCGTTCGAAGCCGCTCGCGAAGATTTGCGTTTTGCCGTACTTGCCGCGTCACCATAGCGTTTCTATGCTCGCGCGTCCTTGCATTTGAACCCTTTGGGAGCAGTTGTTTTGGCCGTTGTCGTTCCATTTGAAAGCCGTTCGCCCGCCACCATCGACCGCCTCAACGACCTCGTGGCCGCCGACATGGAGCGGGTCAATACGACCATACTCTCGCGCACGGGATCGCAGGTGGCGATGATACCTGAGGTCGCCAATCATCTGATCTCGTCCGGCGGCAAGCGACTGCGTCCGATCCTCACGCTGGCAATGGCGCGTCTCACGGGTTACTCCGGCGGCGGCCACGTCAAGCTCGCGGCTGCCGTCGAATTCATGCACACCGCGACGCTACTGCACGACGACGTCGTAGACGAAAGCGAGATGCGGCGCGGCAAGCTCGCCGCCCGCATGTTGTGGGGCAACGAGGCGAGCGTTCTGGTGGGCGATTTTTTGCTCGGCCAGGCCTTCAAGATGATGGTCGAAGTCGCCTCTCTCAAGGCGCTCGAAATCTTGTCTTCCGCCGCCGCCGTCATTGCCGAAGGCGAGGTGATGCAACTCGGCGCCGCCAAGAACACTGCCACCACTGAGGATGATTATCTCGCGGTCATCCGCGCCAAGACCGCGGAACTGTTCGCCGCGGCCTGCGAAGTTGGGCCGGCGCTCGCCGCGCGACCCAAAGACGAGCAGAGCGCCTGCCGGTCGTTCGGGATGAATCTCGGGATTGCCTTTCAGCTCGTCGACGACGCACTCGATTACGGAGGGACGGCAGCCAAGCTCGGCAAGAACGTCGGTGACGATTTTCGCGAAGGCAAGATCACGCTGCCGGTGGTGCTGGCGTTTCGCCGGGGCGGCGAGAGCGAACGGGCATTCTGGCGGCGTACGCTCGAAGAAGGCGAAGCAACCGATGCTGATCTCGAGCATGCGATCAGCCTGATGACAAGGCACCGCGCCCTCGAAGACACCGTCAAACGCGCCCGGCATTATGGCGCGATCGCCACCGATGCGCTCGCTTTGTTTCCTGCTTCGCCGATGAAGGAAGCGCTCGAAGAGACGGTCGAGTTCTGCATCTGCCGCTCGAACTAGCACTGCGAGCTAAATGACTGGTGGCCGATCGTGCGCCTCTGGCGGAGGCAACAGATCGAATCCGCGCCACCTGTTGCTCTTACCCGCCGAGCACCGTTGCGCGCACCCACCAGTCGGGGCGGCCGACCCGCAGCGCGCGCGCGGCCGCGCTCGCCGCGCGCGTCGAATTGAAGAGCGCGAAACAAGTCGCCCCCGATCCCGACATTCGGGCCAGCCGAGTTCCCGACAGCTTGCGCAGCGTAGCCAGAGCCTCGGCGATCACCGGCTCGAGCTCGATCGCGGGCGCCTCAAGGTCGTTGCGACCTGCCGCTATTTCAGCGAGCAGCGCCGCTGCATCCCGGGGCGGCGGCGTTGGCGCGGTCTTTGTCGCCGACGGCATGGTGAGCCTGGCGAACACGTCCCGCGTTGCGACGGCAACGCCGGGATTGATGAGAAGCGCGAATAGTCGCGGCAAATCGAGCGGCGCGGAGAGAATCTCTCCGATGCCGCGCATCAGGCGCGTGCGGGGATCAAGGCATACCGGCACGTCGGCGCCGGTGGCGCGTGCCGCCTGCATAAGTCGGGGATCATCCAGCGCAAGATCATTCGCCCGCGCCAGCAGCCGCAGAGCCGAAGCCGCATCTGCCGAGCCGCCGCCGAGTCCAGCCGCGACCGGCAAGCGCTTTGACAGCGCGAACTGTCCGAGCTTGAGGCCCTCGACCCTTTCCGCAAGCGCGTGCGCGGCCTTGAGCACGAGATTGTCGGCGCTCTCACCTGCAGCGGCTGCTGTCGGTCCGCCTATGGTGAGCGCCAAGGCGCCGCCCGGCGTGAACGTCAAGACGTCGCCCACGCCCGCAAAGGCGACCAGGCTCTCGATATCGTGATACCCATCGGCCCGACGGCCGAGCACGCGTAGCGTCAGATTGACCTTGGCGGGCGCTTTCTCGGCGTCCGCGGCTCGCGCCATCTGCCTCAGCCGCCGCCGGGCTTCTTGTTCTCGGCCTGGGCCGCAGACGAAGACGTTTCGTCGGTAAGACCCGATTTCAGCTTGGCTTCGATCTTCGCCAGATCCTCGGGCTCGGGCTTGAGGTCGCGCGCGTGCGACCACTGGAAACGCGCCTCGAGCTCGCGTCCAACCCGCCAGTAAGCATCGCCGAGATGATCGTTGATGGTCGGATCCTCGGGCTTGAGCTCGATCGCACGCTCGAGCTGCTTGACCGCCTCCTCCATGTTGCCCAGCCGGTAATAGGCCCAGCCCAGCGAATCGACGATGTAACCGTCATCGGCGCGCTGCTCGACCGCGCGCTTGATCATGCGCATACCATCATCGAGATTGACGCCCTGATCGATCCACGAATAGCCGAGATAATTGAGCACGTGCGGCTGGTCGGGGAATAGCTCCAGCGCCATCTTGAGGTCGGCCTCCGCCTTGGGCCACTGCTTGGCGCGCTCAAAGCAAATGCCCCGGAAATAATAGATCACCCAGTTCGATTTCTCGGGCTTGGTAATGGTGTCGATGCCCTTGGAATAGACGTCCGCGCATTCCGCGAACTGCTTGCGCCCGCGCAGGATGTTACCGAGCGCCATGATCGCTTCGAGGTCAGTAGGATGGGCCGCGATCAGCTTTTCGAGGCTCGCTTTCGCCTCGTCCGTGCGGTCAAGCGAATCCAGGTTCAACGCAAGCTGGATCTGCGCGTTGCGGTGAAGCGGCGAACTCAGCGGCAGGCGCTCGTAGATCTGGTTGGCAAGTTCCGGCTTCTTCATCGCCTCGTAGAGATCGCCCAGCGAGAGCAGCGCCAGCGGATGCGAGGGCGCGAGATAGAGCGCCAGCTGCAGGTAAATGAGCCCGAGATCCTCCCCTCCGCGCCGGCCGAGCGCGGCGCCGAGCCCGTAAAGCACCTCGGCGGCACCCGCCTGCGGGGTGTCGACCATCATAGGCAGTTTCTTGCCCGCCTTGAGCTCGTTCATCGCTTCGACGATCAGCGGATGGCGCGGCAGGGCTTCGTCGAATGCGGTGTAGACTTTCAGCGCTTCGGCGGTGCTGCCCTGTCGCGCGAGAAAACTGCCATAAGCCTGCACGACGCGCAGCGCGGTCGGATCGAGCTTGTAGGAGCGCTCGAAGTGCTTCGCGGCCTCCTTCTTTTGACCGGCGACGTCGAGGATCAATCCCTCATGCAGCTCCTTGAAGATCGCGTACCAATCGGCGCCCGCAAGCTTGTCGACCGAGTCGGCCGCTTGTTTTGCCTCCGCCGGGTTGGCCATCGTCCAGGCCGACAACAGCGTCGCAGCCAGGTCGGTGATCGGTCCGCGGATCGATTGCGCCAGCTCACGTCGAGCGAGCGGGTACTGCTTTTGCTTGATCGCGCGCACCCCGAGAACGAGCCGCGCGATGCGGTCATTCTTGTCAACCTGCAAAACGCGTTCGGCGAGCTTGACTCCCTCGTCGACTTCTCCATTGGCAAGCACCGCTAGGAAGGTGCGCCCGAGCAGTTCGTTGTTGCGGGGGTCGCCGCGCAGCGCAGCGCGGTAATAGGCCGCCGCCGCCGCGGCGTCGCGCTGACCGCCCGCGTGTCGAGCGGCGAGATAGCTGCCGGCGGGAGAAGTGCGGGAAAAGGCGTCACGCGGCTGCTGCGCCCGCGCGCAAAGCATGGCTGGCCAAGTTATGGCGAGTGCAGCCAGTGCGGCCACCGCCGCACGCCGCAAAGATGGCGAAAGGATCACGGCTCGTCGACTCCATCTGGCGGACGAGCGCCCTTGGCGCGGCCGCGTTGAGCAGAATGGACTGTTTGGACCCGGCCCGCAATAACTGCCCCGATCGGGCATGTCCACCGCCTTTGAATGCCTCGATAAGGGCAGCATCGTGACGCACGCGGCCGACTCCCGGTCATTATTCCGACAGTTGGCCTGTATTCCGGCGCGGATATCCCGATGCTGCGCCGGTTCGTCCACCGCGGCGAAGGGTCTGAAGGCCCGCTCACATATTCGGATAATTCGGCCCGCCGCCGCCCTCAGGCGGAACCCAGGTAATGTTCTGATTGGGATCCTTAATGTCGCAAGTTTTGCAGTGGACGCAATTCTGCGCGTTGATCACGAAACGCGGTGAACTGCCTTCCTCCACCCATTCGTAAACACCGGCCGGGCAGTAACGCGCGGAGGGACCGCCATCGCGGTCAAGCTCGGACGACTGCTGCAGGGCGAGATCCGCCACGATTAGGTGCGCCGGCTGATCCTCCTCATGATTGGTGTTGGAAAGGAACACTGAGGAGAGACGGTCGAAGGTGAGCTTGCCGTCGGCTTTGGGATAGGCGATGGGCGCGTACTGTGCCGCTGGCTTGAGGGTCGCCCAATCGGGTTTGCCATGACCAAGCGTGCCGAATGGCGAGAAACCCATGGTGTTGGTCCACATATCCAGCCCCCCCAGCGGGATGCCGAAGAAAGTGCCGAGCCGCGACCATAGCGGTTTGGCATTGCGCACTTTCCAGAGATCGGCGCCGATCGCGGAGGAGCGCCAAGCGGCGTCGTAGTCCGCGAGCTCGTCATTGGCCCTGCCGGCCTTCAGCGCCGCAGCAACGTGCTCGGCCGCGAGCGCCCCCGACAGCATCGCATTGTGGCTGCCTTTGATGCGCGGCACATTCATGAAGCCGGCCGCGCAGCCCAGCAACGCGCCGCCGGGAAAGACGAGCTTCGGCACCGATTGCCAGCCGCCCTCCGTCAACGCGCGTGCGCCATAAGCGAGCCGTTTGCCGCCCTCGAAGGTTGCGCGTATCAGCGGATGCGTCTTGAACCGCTGAAACTCTTCGTATGCCGATAGGTACGGATTTTCGTAATTGAGATGCACGACAAAGCCGACCGAAACGAGCCGGTCGTCGAAATGGTACAGGAACGAGCCGCCGCCGGTGCGGTTGTCGAGCGGCCAGCCGAGAGTGTGCTGCACCAAACCGGGGTGATGCTTTTCCGCCGCGACCTGCCACAACTCCTTAAGGCCGATCCCGAATTTTTGCGGCTCGCGCCCTTCCCGAAGCCCGAAACGCTGCTCGAGTAGCTTGGTAAGGCTGCCGCGGGCGCCCTCGGCGAACAGCGTGTACTTCGCGCGCAGTTCCATGCCACGGGTGAAACTATCCTTGTGATGGCCGTCCTTGGCCACGCCCATGTCGCCGGTAGCGACGCCGGTCACGGCACCGCTGCCGTTGAACAACAGCTCCGTGGCGGCAAAGCCCGGATAGATTTCAACGCCCAATGCTTCCGCCTTGCTCGCCAACCAACGGCAGACATTGCCGAGCGAAACCACGTAATTGCCGTGGTTGTTCATCAGCGGCGGCAGCATGAAGTTGGGCAGACGCAGGGCGCGCGTTGCCGACAACCAGTAGAAGCGATCATCGCTCACCCGGGTCTTGATCGGGCTATCCTCGCCGCGCCAGTTCGGAACCAGCCGGTCGAGGCCGATGGGATCGATCACCGCCCCCGAGAGAATATGCGCTCCGACCTCGGATCCTTTCTCGACGACGACCACGTTCGTTTCAGGCGAAAGCTGCTTGAGCCGGATCGCCGCTGCGAGGCCGGCGGGGCCCGCGCCGACGATCACGACGTCGAACTCCATCGCCTCGCGGGCGGGCAGCTCCTCGGCGCTCATGCACTTCTCCAAAGCGAGACGGCTCGCGCGCGCTCGCTACGTGTCCGCGCGACTGTAACAACGAACCGCAACGGGTCCACCCCTTTTACTCCCGCCGGACAAGAGGCATTGTTGCAGCGATGAGCGTCTCCCGCGACCAAGCCCGCGAGCTTCTCGCCTTCTATCAGGAGGCTGGGGTCGATGCGCTACTCGAGGAGGCGCCGAGCAATCGGTTCGCCGGCGATGAAGCGCCGCCTGTCCCCCAAGCAGAGGCAATCCGGCCCACAGCAGGCGGACGAAGCGGCGCACCAGCCCGCCCGCTATTAGCCCGGGAGCGCGAGGCCGCGGGCCGCCTCGCCTCTCCGCCTTCACCCGAGGCTGCCGTAATGGCGGCGCGCGAAGCGGCGAAAAGCGCGGCTACGCTCGAGGAGCTGCGCGCGATGCTCGAGCGCTTCGAAGGCTGTGCGTTGCGGACCACTGCGACTCAGCTGGTCTTCGCCGACGGCAACCCGCAAGCGCGCGTCATGTTCGTGGGTGAGGCGCCGGGACGCGACGAAGACATCGAGGGCCTGCCGTTTGTCGGCCGCTCGGGCAAGCTGCTCGACCTAATGATGGCGGCGATCGGGCTTGACCGCAGCTGCGCCTATATCGCCAACGTCGTGCCGTGGCGTCCACCTGGCAATCGCACGCCGACGCCGCAGGAGTCCGCCATCTGTCTGCCTTTCACGCTGCGTCAGATCGAACTTGCCGACCCGGACATCTTGGTCTGTCTCGGCAGCCCTTCGACGCAGACGCTGCTCAACAGCAAAGACGGTATCCTCAAGACCCGTGGGCGTTGGTTTCCGTTTCAGACCGGCACGCGCGAGATCCGCGCGATAGCGACGCTGCATCCTGCTTATCTCCTGCGCCAGCCGCTGCAGAAGCGGTTTGCCTGGCGGGATTTTCTCGCGATCAAAAAGGCGCTGGCGACGTAGGGCGCTATTTCGCATCAGCGACGGAGGCGTGGCATGACGAAGGCGATCGAGCACGTGCACTGGCCCGATGCACCGGACATGTGGATGCCCTACGCGCCTGCGATCAAGGTCAGGGGCGGCACGACCGTCTATCTCGCCGGCGTCACCGCGGCGCCGGTCTATCATCACCATCCGCACCGGCCCGAGGAATTTGACGCCATGCCGCGCGACATGGAGGGCCAGGCGCGCGCGGCGCTCGAAAATTTGCGGCGGGGCCTCGAAGCGGTAGGGGCGAGCTTCGCCGACGTGGTCACCGCCGATCGTTTCGTCACCGATCTCTCGGATCAGGACGCGCTAAACCGCGTGTGGGGTGAATATTTCCGCGACGCCAAGCCCGCGACGACCACGGTGCAGGTGGTGCGCCTTGCCACCGATCCGCGTTGCCTGGTCGAAATCAACGCCGTCGCGGTCATCGACTGATTGAATTTAGGAGCTATCCCGGTAGTGCGAATTTTGCAGCAAAGATCACCGCCAAGATAACCACCGCGGGTTTCGCCTCATTGAACTTGCCGGCGATCAGCTTCGCCAAGGCATAGGTGATGAACCCGAGACCGATGCCGGTTGCGATCGAATAGGTGAGCGGCATGGTCACCGCAGCCACCACAGCCGGGGCATATTCCGTGATGTCCTCCCAGTCGATCTCGGCAAGTCCGCGCGTCATCACGCAGGCGACGTAAAGGAGCGCCGCCGCCGACGCATAGGCGGGAATCATTCCCGCAAGCGGGGAGAAGAACAGAGCCAGCAAAAAGAACAACGCCACGAAAACGGCGGTCAGGCCGGTGCGGCCGCCGGCCGAAACGCCGGCCGCGCTCTCGATATAGCTCGTCGTGGTCGATGTGCCGATGAGGGCACCAAACATCGCCGCAAAACTGTCCGCGAGCAGCGCCTGCTTCATGCGCGGCAGGTTGCCGTCGACATCGAGGAGGCCTGCGCGATGGGCGACGCCGATCAGCGTGCCGGCGTTGTCGAACACGTCGACCATCAAAAAGCTGAAGACGATAATGATGAATGTCAGTTCCCCGAACCGGGAGAAATCAAGCTGCAGAAACGTCGGCGCAAGCGAAGGCGGCGGCGACACGATTCCCTTGAACTCGGCAAGCCCAAGCGGCACGCCGACGAGTGCCACAACAAGGATGCCGATCAGTGTGGCGCCGAGGATGTTGCGGTAGTTGAGCGCGACAATCACGATGAACCCGGCCAAGCAGAGGATTGCCGGCCACTGTTTGAGATCGCCGAGCGTGACCAGCGTCGCTGGATTCGCCACCACGATCTTCGCCTCCTCGAGCGCAATGATGCCGAGGAACAGCCCGACGCCGGCGGAGATCGCCAATTTGAGATTCTTTGGGATTGAGTTGATGATGTATTCGCGAATTTTGAAGATCGAGATGAGGAAGAAGATCACGCCGGAACAGAACACGGCGGCGAGCGCCTGTTGCCAGCTGTATTTGTGCTCGAGCACCACGGTGAACGCGAAGAACGCGTTGAGCCCCATGCCCGGCGCGAGCGCGATCGGATAATTGGCATAGAGCGCCATCACCAAGGTCGAGGCGGCTGCCGCGATGCAGGTCGCAACGAATACCGCGCCCTTGTCCATGCCGGCATTGCCGAGGATTTGCGGGTTAACGAACACGATATAAACCATGGTGAGGAAAGTCGTGACCGCGGCGATGAACTCGGTGCGGACATCGCTGCCACTCTCGCTCAGCCCGAAATAGCGATCGAGAAATGGGCGCTCGCGCGCAGGCTTTGTTATGTCGGCCATCTAGGTTTCCCCCGTCTCATCGCGCGCTCTGCCACCCGGATCCGCATACATGCCGACCCAGAGCAGGCTCGAAGCTGCGTCACAGTAGCGACGAAGCGGCCGCAAACCCAGCCAAAAGTCCCGCTCATCCGGCCATTTGTCCACCGGCGAGAGGCTTTACGTCACGGCGCGACGCCTTGCGTTGTTTCGCGCGAGTGTGATGGATCTCCACATCATCGTCTGCTCGCCTTCTAGAGTCCGGCTCAGCGACATCATCTGGGCGCCAGGAGGCAGACATGGCCCGCAAACCAGATGCGCTCGCATATGTCTTAGGGATGGCTCTCGCGCTCGCGATCACCGCGGTGGCAATCACGACGTGGGCGAGCCCCCCGGATCCCGAGAATGAGGCGGCAGCGACGCTCCTGCCAACGCAACCGATCTATCGACCGCAAAACTGGACCGTGTATTGAAGGCTCGGCCACGCTCCGACGCTCGCGGCGCTACGGCTTCTGCTCGCCGGCCGCGGCTGAGGGTGCCACCTGTGTTTGCGGGCGGATCACCGCCCAGCCGATGCGTAGAAGCGGCAGCCGGCCCTGCACCGGCCGCTCGAATGCGCGCGGAACCTCAGGCACGAGATCCGGAAACTGCTCCTTGATCTCGGTCGGCGGCGTTCCCGCCGTATCGGTCGTGGGCCAAACGACCACCGCCCCCTTGCTCTTGATCGCATCGGCCGTCACCCACGGCGAACGCTCGGGCGTCGTGCTGAGAAAAAGGCTCGGGCGGCTCGGCGCGCCGAGCGCGACAAGCGCGGCGGTACGGGCATCGCCGGTGACAATCTGCAGCGGCACGCCGGTGCGGCGCTCGAAGCTCTCGGAAAAGAATCGCGCCATCGCCTGCGCCGGATAATTCACCTTAAGATCGACGTTGAGCCACGGCAGGATGACGAGCGCGGCGACCGTCATGATCGGAGGGATGACCAGTAGGCCGAACCAGGCTGCGATGACGACACGCTGACGGCTGAACACGATGCCATCGCCCGCGGCAACGACCACGAAAAGGCCGGATAAAATAACCAACGGCGCAATGCCGCCGACCGGACCGGACCAGCCGATGAGTACGGCCACCAACGTGCCGGCGAAGGCCGGACCCAGCGCAAAAAAGTAGACGAACTGCCGGGCAAAAGGATCGATCTTCGGGCGCACGATCACCGGGGCGGGATCGTGGCGCGGCCATGGCCAACCCGCCACCAGCGCAACCAGCACGATGAGGCCGGCATGCGCGGCAATGATCAGTGCAATTTGCCGCGACCAGGCGATGAAGTTGCCGACCACCGCCTCGGGCGTGCGCAGGCGCAACAGAATCGGCCCCACGCCCTCGCCCCAATCGGCGAGCCAGACGAGGTGCGGGCCGATCACGACAGCAACGACAAGCGCTGTGACCAGCGGGTCATAGGAGTTGAGCGCCGCGCGCGCCCGCCCGTTGGCAAGCGTGAACAGCGCGAGCAGTCCGATGAGAATCAGGCCCACATAGGTTGTGAGCAACAGAAGCCCGATCTCTATCGCCAGCGGCAGCCAATAGGCGCGGCGCAGCTCGCCCACCGCCCGCCAGTAATGCAACAGAATGACCGCCCAGAGCGGCATGGTGAGCATCACGGGCCCGAAGTCCGGCGTCGGCACCGTGAAGGCGGCGACACCTACCATCAACAACACTGCCAGCGCCGCATGCTGCGCGCCGATGATCGAGCGTGCCAGGGCGAACACGGCCCAATAGGTCACGACGACGCAGGCCTGGGACAGCAGGTAGACGCCGAAGAGACTGTGGCCGGTGAGATCGAAGGCGATCTCGGCGAGCCAGAACGCAAGCGGGGGCCCTAGATACGTCCCGAGCTGGAATTCGTGCCCGACTGCGAGCACGTTCGGCAGGTCGCCCGGCGGTCCGGCATAAAACAGAGAGGGGATCAGCAGCCATAGCAGCGCCTGCGCCAAGGCCGCCAACCACACTGCCAGCGACGGACGCGAACGCAAGAGTTCGACGAAGATGGAGACGTGGAGCATCAGCCGGACGTTACTCGACGCGGCCGGCAGAGATAAGGCACCGGCGCTAGAGAGGCAACAACGCGTCCGGCTCGATCTCGCCGGTCTCCATGTCTTCGGTCACGACGTCGCCATAGGCCGCGGCCACCGGAGCGAAGGAGCGCCGGTGGTGGATCGTGGGCCCGAGTCGCGCGAGCGCAGCGAAATGCTCGGGCACGCTGTAACCCTTGTGCTGCTCGAAACCGTAGCCGGGATAGAGCAGTCCCAGCCGCGTCATGAGCCGATCGCGCGTGACCTTGGCCACGATCGAGGCAGCGGCGATCGAGGCCAAGATCGCATCGCCGCTGATCACGGCTTCGCAGTCGCAGCCGGCATCGATGCGGTCGCGGCCATCGACGAACACGAGCTGCGGCTTGACCGGCAGGCATGCGACGGCGCGCGCGAGCGCCCATAGTGACGCCCGCAGAATGTTGTCGCGGTCGATGCGCCACGGCGGGGCGATGGCCACTGCAACCTGGGCGCTCGCGCAGATCTTGGCGTGCAACTTTTCGCGCGTTTCGGGATCGAGCTTCTTGGAATCGTTGAGCCCCCGCGGCACGCGCGTGGGATCGAGGACGACGGCGGCGGCAACGACCGGACCGGCGAGCGGTCCCCTGCCCGCTTCGTCGCAGCCGGCGATCGGCCACACCCCGCGTTTCATGGCGGCGCGCTCGCGACGGAAGGTTGGACGGATGTCCTCCTCGCCGAGCGGCAGACGCACGACGCGGACTCTCCCGGCGCGAGCAGAGACTGCGCGGGCGGGGGTCGAGCGATTCATGGCGCGATGGTGCGCGCCGTGGCTTCTAAGTCAACCGGCCTCGCTTTTCCGCTGTGGAGGACGGGGAAACGCGTCCGGTGGCCGTCCCCATGTCAGCGGATGTATCAGAATAGGCTCAGCTGCTCGGCGGCGCGGCGCGGCGGATTAAAGTGCTCGGTGGTCAGCCGGGTGCGCGTTTTATTGAAGCCGAACTTCTCGCAGGCGACTTCGAAGCGGCGGCCGATCATCCAAGCGACCGGGCCAGCGCCGATCATGCGCGTGTTCCAACTTGAGTCGTAGTCCTTGCCGCCGCGGGTCTCGCGGATGAGCTTGAAGACGTGGCGATAGCGGTCGGGAAAATTGGCCATCAGCCACTCCCGGAACAGGTCACGCACCTCGAGCGGAAGCCGCAGCAACACGTAGCCGGCCTCTCGAATGCCGACGGCGGCGGCGGCATCGAGGATTCGCTCCATCTCGGCGTCGTTGAGTGCGGGGATCACCGGCGCGACCATCACCGAGGCCGGGACGCCGGCCGCAGCGAGTTGGCGCAGCGCCTCAAGCCGCCGCGCAGGGGTTGCCGCGCGCGGCTCCATCACGCGGGCGAGCCGCCGATCGAGCGTGGTCACCGACAAGGCGACCTTCACGAGATGCCGTTGCGCCATGCGCGCGAGAATGTCGAGGTCGCGCAGCACTAGCGCCGATTTGGTCACGATTCCGACCGGGTGGCCGCAGCGGTCCAGCACTTCGAGGATGCGCCGCATGATTTGATGCTCACGCTCGATCGGCTGATAAGGGTCGGTGTTGGTACCGATGGCGATGGTGCGCGGCACGTAACCAGGGGCTGACAGCTCGCGTTCGAGCAGCTTTGGCGCGTCGGGCTTGGCGAACAGCTTGGTTTCGAAATCCAGCCCCGGTGAGAGTCCGAGATAGGCGTGCGTTGGCCGCGCAAAGCAGTAGATGCAGCCGTGCTCGCAGCCGCGATAGGGATTGATCGAACGGTCGAAGGAAATATCGGGTGAATCGTTGCGGGCGATGATCTTGCGGGTGGAATCAAGGGTCACCGTCGTTTTGAACGGCGGCAGCTCTTCGAAACTTTCCCAGCCGTCATCGAAAGCGATGCGGGCGAGCGGCTCGTAGCGGCCGGAGGCGTTCGACTGCGCCCCTCGCCCGCGGCGGCGGGCGCTGTCCACTGCCACGTCGCCGTCGATCGGGGTCTCAAGGTCGACGGCAGCAGCACGCGGTGGGATCGATCCTGCGCGGCGGGCAAAACCGCCCGCCGGCGTGGGGGGACTGGGCCAGGAGGGGCTGGGCGCCGGCGGGCGTCTGACGGCTGCGTTTGAGCGAGCCATGAGATGATCCTAGCGTGCTTGCGCGAACAAAACAAGAACATAGGGCCGGGCGACTGAAAGTTCAAGTCCGTCCCTGGAAGACGGTGCCCGCGACACGCCACCGGGCTCATCGCCTGCCGCAATCGCAGGCGCGCTCCGGTGGCCGAGCGGCGGCCTCTTCGATCAGACTGAAGGCGGGTAGAAGGGGCTGCTGATGGTGCGCCTGCTTTAGGATCAGGGGTTCATGCTGAGCGTCGTCATTGCCACGCAAGAGAACGAGCGCGCGCTCGTGCCAACGCTGGCCCCGCTGGTCGCAGGCGCCGCCACCGGCCTCGTGCGCGAGGTGATCGTTGCCGATGCGGCCTCGCGCGACGCAACCGCTGCCATCGCCGACGCTGCCGGCTGCCGCCTGCTGACCTCAACACAACCGCGCGGGACGCGGCTCAAGGCTGCGGCAAAGGCGGCGCGCGCGTCATGGCTGCTTTTTCTTCGGCCCGGCGCGGTGCTCGAGGCCACCTGGGCCGATGAAAGCCGGCAGTTCATCGAGGGGGCCGAGCTTGCTGAATGCGCCGGCAGCTACGCTGCCGCGTTTCGGGCAGCTGCGTTTCGGCCGACCCTGCTCGAAGCCTTGGCTTTGCTGGCATACGCGCTCGGCGTGCGGCGCCATGCAAGTCAAGCACTGGTCATCGCCAAACCGCTCTACGACGCGCTCGGCGGACACCGCGATGTCGAGGACTCCGAGCACGATCTCATGCGCCGTCTCGGCCGGCGCCGGCTCGTCCTGCTGCGGACATGCGCGATGATCGAATCGAAGTAAATTGCTTGACAAAGTCAATAATTTTGTTGACTATGTCACATTCTGGAGCAGCGCTCCGATGGCCACAACATCCGCGGTCGATTTCGAGCAGCGCGTGGCAGCCGTCCGCCGTTTCAATCGGCTGTACACGCGGCGGATCGGCGTGTTGCAGGATGGCTTCTTGCGCAGCCCCTTCTCGCTCGCCGAAGCACGCGTGCTCTACGAGCTTGCTCATCGCGACAAGGCGACGGCGACGGAACTCGCGGCGGAGCTTGATCTCGATCACGGTTATCTCAGCCGCATCCTGCGCGGGTTCAACGAGCGTGGGCTTATCGTCAAGACATCATCGCCGAACGACCGGCGGCAAAGCCTTTTGTCTCTGACTGCCAAAGGCCGGATGGCGTTCGCGCCGCTCGACCAGCGTTCGCAGGACGAAGTGGCGGCGATGATGGATAAGCTATCGGCGACGGACCAAGACCGCGTCGTCGCGGCCATGCACACCATCGAAGGCGCGTTGTGCGGCGTGCCGGCGGCGAAAACCCCCTACGTGCTGCTGCCGCCACGCGCCGGCGACATGGGGTGGGTCGTTGCTCGCCACGGCGCGCTCTATGCAGAAGAATTCGGATGGGACGAGCGGCTCGAGGCGCTGACTGCGGAAATTGTCGCGGCCTTCGTGCGCAACCACGATCCCAAGCGCGAGTGCTGTTGGATTGCAGAACGCGACGGCGAGAACGTCGGATCGGTGTTCCTGGTGCGGGAGACGGACGAGGTCGCGCGGCTGCGTCTCCTGCTCGTTGAGCCGAAGACACGCGGCCTCGGCATCGGCACCAAACTGGCCGAGGAGGCCGTGCGTTTTGCGCGCGCGGCGGGCTACCGCAAGATCACGCTTTGGACTCATGCCGTGCTCGTTGCTGCGCGGCGTATCTACGAGGGAGCAGGTTTCGTGCTCACTCAGCAATGGAAGCACGACATGTTCGGCAAGGAGCTCGTCGCCGAAACATGGGAGCTCGCGCTCGACCCGAACGATGAACGCGGCGTGAACGCGAACGGTCGCTAGACGGTCGCGCCCTTGGCCTTGGCGCGGCGTAAATGCTCGTCGAGCCGCGGCATGATCTCGACGAAATTGCAGGGCCGGTAGCGGTAGTCGAGCTGGTGCACGAGAATCTCGTCCCACCCGTCGCGGCAGGCGCCCGGCGAGCCCGGAAGACAGAAGATATAGGTGCTGCCGGCAACGCCCGCGGTCGCGCGAGTCTGGATCGCCGAGGTGCCGATCTTGGCTTGGCTCACCAGCAAAAACATCGTCGCGAAACCATCCATGCGCTTCTCGAACAACGGCTCGATCGCCTCCGGCGTCACGTCGCGCCCGGTGAAGCCCGTACCGCCGGTGGTGACGACCACGTCAATGGCCGGATTTGCGATCCATTCTTTGACCTGCGCACGGATTTTTGCCACGTCGTCGGTGACGATGGCGCGCGCGGCGATCGCATGGCCGGCCTTTTCGATCCGCTCAACCAATGTCGCGCCGGACTTGTCGTCTTCGAGCGCGCGCGTGTCGGAGATCGTGAGCACCGCGATCCTCAGCGGCACGAACTGCCTGCTGGTGTCGATTCCAGACATGTCGTTTTAGTTCCGAGTCGTCAGCTCATAAATGTCGTCCCCGCGAAAGCGGGGACGACAGGCAGAAACTCTCTCCGCGCGTTTGCTCATCGGAACGCATGATCTCAAAGCTGCGCCGCGGCAAAGGTGTTGCAGCTTGCAACCGAGCCAGAGCGGAAGCCGGTGTTGAACCAGCGTTGGCGTTGCTCGGAGGTCCCGTGCGTGAATGAATCCGGAACCGCATAGCCGCGCGCGCGTCTCTGCAGCGTGTCATCGCCGATCGCGGCCGCAGTGCGCAACGCCGCTTCCACGTCGCCCGGTTCGATGAACGGCGGCTTGCCCTCGCTCTTTAGCGTTTCGTTCTCGCGATTGGCCCAGACGCCGGCGAGACAATCGGCCTGCAGCTCCACCTGCACCTGGATGTGGTTCGCCGCCGCCTTGCTGTCGGCTGCGCGCTGCGCCTGCTGCGCCTTGGGCAAAATGCCGAGCAAATTCTGCACGTGATGGCCCACCTCGTGCGCGATCACGTAGGCCTGAGAAAACTGGCACGTCCTGCTGCCGACATCGCAGCCGCGGAAGCGTGTCGCGATCTGATCGAAGAACGAGGTATCGAGATAGACCTTCTGGTCGGCCGGACAGTAGAACGGTCCCATGGCGCTTTGCGCGACTCCCCCGCAACTCGCTTGCGTCGCACCGCGATAGAGGACCAGCACCGGCGCGCGATAAACTCTGCCCTCTTTGGCGAAGACTTGCTTCCATTGCAGTTCGGTGCTGCCGAGCACCTTGGTGACGAAGCGTCCCATGTCGTCTTGCGGCGCGGTGGTGCGCCGCGCCGTGGGAGGCGCCTGCACTTGCGGCTGGCTGGGCCCGGTGAGGATTTCGGCGCCGCCGATGAGGAGGCTCGGATCGATGCCGAGCGCCCAGCCGATGAGACCGAGCGCCACGATCGCGCCGATGCTCAATCCGCCACCGCCGATCGGAATGCCAAACCCGCCACCGCCGCCGAAGCCGCCGCCCTCCGCGCGTCGATCCTCGACGTTGCCGCTTTCCGGCAGATCATCCAACCGCATGGCTTCGCCTCCTTGGCCCCCGCGGCTCGCCACACGGCCGCCGCAGCGGTTGATCTTTGTTTACCACCGCGCAGAACAAACGCGTCTGCATCAATATACGTTCCGGGCAATTCTTTCCCAATAGCCGCGCGCGCGGTTAAGCCGATTTTTACCGCGGCCCTTCATAGTGCCGCTCCGTCGGTTGTAGGTCGCGCGTCACCGGCCGCGTCGCCTGAGTCAGAGTCCTGAGTCATGGTTGGATCGCGTCGCGGGGCGTCCGCTCGGGCGCCCCGCGTCAGTTTGAAGTCGGTCGAGACCAACCGAATTCTGATCGGCGACTGCATTGCCGAAATGGCAAAGCTGCCGACGGAATCGGTCGATCTCGTCTTTGCCGATCCCCCTTATAACTTGCAGCTGCAAGGCGACCTCAAACGTCCCGACGATTCGCGCGTCGATGCAGTCGACGATGCGTGGGACAAGTTTTCGAGCTTTTCCGCTTACGACGATTTCACCCGTGCCTGGCTGATGGCGTCCCGGCGCGTGATGAAGCGTAACGCGACGCTGTGGGTGATCGGCTCCTATCACAACATCTTCCGCGTCGGCGCGCTCCTGCAAGATCTGGGCTTCTGGATTCTCAACGACGTGGTATGGCGCAAATCAAATCCGATGCCGAATTTTCGCGGGCGTCGCTTCACCAACGCGCACGAGACCCTGATCTGGGCGGCGCGCGAGCCGGGCGGCAAGGGCTACACCTTCAATTACGAAGCGCTCAAGGCCGGCAACGACGACGTGCAGGTGCGCTCGGACTGGACCATCGCGCTGTGCACCGGCGAGGAGCGTCTCAAAGGCAGCGACGGCAAAAAACTGCATCCGACGCAGAAACCGGAGGCGCTGCTGGCGCGCGTCATTCTCGCTTCCTCGCGGCCGGGCGACGTCGTGCTCGACCCGTTCTGCGGCAGCGGCACCACCGCGGCGGTGGCGAAGCGGCTCGGGCGCCACTTCATCGGACTTGAGCGCGATGCCAGCTATGCCGCAGCCGCGCAGGCGCGCATCGCTGCGGTCGCGCCACTTCCGACCCCGGCGCTTGCCGCGTTCGTGACCGCGCGCGAAGCGCCGCGCGTGCCGTTCGCTGCGCTGATCGAACGCGGGTTGATAGCTCCGGGCGCGCGCTTGTGCGACGCCAAGGGCAAGGTCGCGGCGTTGGTGCGCGCCGACGGCGCGATCGCGCTCGGTGAGACGGTCGGCTCCATTCACCGCATCGGCGCATTGGCGCAGGGACTGGAGGCTTGCAACGGCTGGTCCTTCTGGCACGTGGAGACGGCGAAGGGCCTCGTATCCGTCGACGCGCTGCGCGCTCAGATCAGGGAAGAGATGCGCTCGCTCGCGCTCGAACCTGAGGTCGGCTCGGCTGGTTAATGGCATGCCGCGGGGCGCGGCCGGAAAGCGCCGCGGCAATGTCGTCGGCCGCCTGCAGCGCGATTTCGCGACGGACCCGATCGACCGCCGAACCAAGATGGGGCGTGAACAGTGTTTGCGGATGCAACAGCAGTCGCGGCTCGATCGCACGCGGCCGGGCCTGGTGCGCCCAGTCCTCCATTTCGAATACGTCGGCCGCGTAACCGCCGAGCCTGCCCTGTTCGAGGGCATCCGCCACGGCACTCTCGTCGACGACCGATCCGCGCCCCACATTGACGAGCAGCGCATCGAGCTTCATGCGCTTGAGCGCATCGCCACCGATCAGGTGCAAAGTATCGGCCGCGAGCGGAACGGCTAACATCAGGCAATCGCTCGCGGCGAGCGCGGTCCGCAGATCGCACGGCGAAACGCCAGGCGGGGCTTCGCATTTCGGATCGACCCCGAGCATGCGGCAGCCGAAGCCGGACAGACGCCTCGCAATGGCGCGGCCCACCGCGCCCATTCCGACAATGCCGACTACGGATTGGTCAAGTCCGGTGCCGTAGAGGATCGGCCGCCAGCCCTCGAAGGAGCCGGAACGCACCAATGCATCGGCGTGGCGTAATTTGCGACCGAGCCCTAGCGCCAAGGCGACTGCGAGCTCAGCCGTCGGATCGGTGAGAAGATCGGGAGCGATCGTGATCCATACGCCCGCCGCCGAACAGGCCTCCACGTCGAAATTGTCGAAGCCCTTGAGTGCGCATGCGATCACCTTGAGCCGCGGGCACGCGGCGAGAAAATCGGCATCGACGTGGTCGGTCATGAAAGCAAGCAACGCGTCGGACGCGGCGGCGCGCCGGGTCAATTCTGCTCGCGGCCACGGCGTGCGCGTGCGATTCGCATCCACTTCGCCGATTGCGGCGAGGCGCGCGAGGATATCGTCGTGCACCCAATTGCTCACGGCAATGCGCGGCCGAACGGATTTCATTTCAACTTTCTGCGCAGCCACGCGCCCACCCCATCGACCATGATCACGCACATCAGGATCGTAAGCAGGATAGCCGAGACCTGGTCATACTTGATGATGCGCAACGCCGCGATCAACTCGAAACCGATGCCGCCGGCGCCGACTATGCCGAGCACGGTGGAGGCACGGAAATGATATTCCCAACGGTAGATCGTGATGTCGGCGAGTTGCGGCAGCACCTGCGGCAGGACAGCGTGCGTGATGACTTGGAACGGGGTCGCACCGGCCGCGCGCGCCGCCTCGATTGGGCGCGGATCCGCATGTTCGATCGCCTCCGCGTAGAACTTGCCGACCATACCGGTCGAATGCAGCGCAAGCGCCAACACGCCCGGCAGCGCGCCGAAGCCGACTGCGGCCACGAAGATGATGCCCATGATGATTTCGGGCACGGAGCGCAACGCGCTCAACACCGTGCGACAGACGTAATAGACCACGGGATGCGGCGCGGTGTTTGGCGCGGCCAGCAGCGCCAGCGGCAGCGACATCGCGACGGCAAGCACCGTGCCGGCGATCGACATCGCGAGAGGGTCCGCAAGCGGCTTGAGCCAGCTGCGCCAACGACCAAAATCCGGTGGAATCATTTCCCGGAATAACTGGCCGAGAGCGGGAGCACCCTCGATCAGCCGTTCGGCGTCGAAGAAGCCGGTTGCCCAGAGCGCCACGACGCAGACCAGCCCGAGCGTGGCGAGCAACGCCGCCTGCTGGAGCGAACTCAGCCGCTCCGCCGCCAGTATGTTCTCATGCCGCCCGGCGATGACCTTCATCCGCGCAACTTCGACAAATCGAGATCGAGAATTTTCGCCGTCTCGCGCAGCACGTCGTAGGCCTTGTCATCTGTAGTCGCGAAGCCCTGCACGCGGAAGGATTTGAGCACCTCGGGCTCTTTCAATTCCAGGAACGCCTTGCGAATCGCATCCTTCAGGGCCGGCACGAGG
>Ga0306922_10000207_pt1 | contig 44371 bp, 47 predicted proteins | sample sta12Cox44000082_FD_203758 | JGI IMG/M metagenome (GOLD analysis project Ga0306922, IMG submission 203758) | Lab enrichment of tropical soil microbial communities from Luquillo Experimental Forest, Puerto Rico - statoxic.12C.oxic.44.000.082 (v2)... | ecosystem: Environmental > Terrestrial >... | reverse complement strand
ACCGCGACGGCAATTTCCTCCGCTCGTTCGGAGAAGGACTTTTCCCGCGTGCACACGGCGTCTTCATGGCGCCGGACGATACGATCTGGTTGACCGACGATGGCGACCACACCGTCCGCCAGTGCACACTCCAAGGCAAGGTGCTGCTGACACTCGGCATCTCCGGCAAACCGGCCCCATACATGAGCGGGGAGCCGTTCCATCGTTGCACCCACACCGCAATGTCGCCGCAGGGCGACATTTATGTATCTGACGGTTACGGCAACTCGCGCGTGCACAAATACGCGCCGAACGGCAAGCTACTGTTGTCCTGGGGTGGGCCCGGCACGGATCCGGGCGAGTTCAACATCGCCCACAACATAACCTGCGACGCCGATGGCTGGGTCTACGTTGCCGATCGCGAGAACCATCGCGTGCAGGTGTTCGATGGTAATGGCAAGTATGAGACGCAATGGAACAACTTGCACCGCCCCTGCGGCTTGTTCATGCCCCTCGGCAAGTGCCCGATCTGCTACATCGGCGAATTGGGATCGACGCAAGCGGTCAACCGCAATGTGCCGAACCTTGGCCCGCGGGTGACCATCGTCGACAATACCGGAAAGCGCATTTCTCGATTAGGCGGCCTTGGCCCGGGCCTCGGTCCAACTGAGTTCTTGGCTCCGCACGGGCTTGCGGTGGATAGCCGCGGCGACCTCTATGTCGGCGAGGTGTCGTGGACCAACTGGCCGCAGACTTACAAAGACAAACCACGGCCCGACAATTTGCGCTCGCTGCATAAATTCCGGAAGGTGGTTTAGCGCAACTTTTGCCATCTCAATTCCGGCGCGGCGGAGTAATATCGTAGTGCTCGCGTGACCTAAAGCATGATCTCGAAAAACCTGTCCCTCGGACTTGATCCGAGCAGGGACACCGGTTTCCGAAAAAGATCATACTCAAACAACAAAGCCTATGGAGGATCGCCGTGAAAACTCGGTCGCTCACCCCCGAAGCGATGGAAGCTCGCGTCGCTCGGTTCTGGTTTAATTGATCAATCGGAGCGCAATAATGCGGTTGCGCGATTGCTACAATTTTCATGACTTCCGAGAATTGGCACGGCGACGACTGCCGGGTCCAATCTTTGACTACATCGCTGGCGGCGCAGATGAAGAAGCAACCCTTCGCCAGAATACGGCATGCTTTGAACGTTGCGACCTAGTGCCCAATGTTCTCCGCGGAGTGGAAAGTCTGGATATTTCGGTCATTGTGATGGGTCAAAAACTGGCAATGCCGGTTTATTGCTCGCCGACGGCGCTCCAGCGGCTGTTCCACCACGATGGCGAGCGTGCAGTCGCTGCGGCCGCCGCCAAATTCGGAACGATGTTTGGCGTTTCTTCGCTTGGCACAGTCGGCCTCGAGGAAGTGCGCAAAGCATACGACACGCCACAGGTTTACCAGTTCTATTTCCATAAAGATCGGGCCCTCAATCACGCCATGATGCAGCGCGCCAAAGAGGCCGGCGTTAACATCATGATGCTGACGGTTGACAGCATCACCGGCGGCAATCGTGAGCGCGATTTGCGCACCGGTTTTTCCATTCCGTTTAGGCTCACACTTGGCGGAATGCTTCAGTTCGCGATTAAACCGATGTGGGCGATTAACTACCTGACCCATGAACGATTCAAAATGCCGCAGCTGGATGAGCATGTCGACATGAGCGGCGGAGCGATGTCGATCGGACGTTACTTCACGGAAATGCTCGACCCTTCGATGACTTGGAACGACGTGGCCGAAATGGTCAAAGTCTGGAATGGTCAATTTTGCCTGAAGGGCATTATGTCTGTGGCGGATGCAAAACGCGCAGTCGAGATAGGTTGCACCGGCATCATCCTGTCGAACCATGGCGGGCGACAGCTCGATGGTTCGCGATCTGCATTCGACCAACTTTCCGAAGTAGTCGACGCAGTAGGCGACCGAATAGATGTTATGATGGACGGCGGAGTTCAGCGCGGAACTCATGTCCTAAAGGCGCTTTCGCTGGGCGCCAAAGCCGTGGGCGTTGGGCGTTACTATCTTTTCCCGCTGGCGGCGGCTGGTCAGCCTGGCGTCGAGCGGGCCCTCAACCTCATGCGGGCCGAGATTGAACGCGATATGAAACTGATGGGATGTGCCTCTGTCGGCCAGCTGTCGCGCGCTAATCTGCGGTTCCGGTAGTTGCCGGCTTCTCCAGCAATCCGAGCGCACGGCGCAGCGCCTCCGCAGCCGCTTTGCGGCATCGAGTTCAAGGCGCAGATGAGCCGTGCGTTGCTGTTCTGATTGCGGTTTCGCCCCGACTACTGCATATGTCGCGACAGGCTCCGCTATGCCTTTGACGCGCACGTGACCGCGTTCCTCGCAGCGCACATCATCCTTCACGAGTGCGTATGTTTCGACTGATATCAGTGTTCCTCCCGCGGGCGCTTCATGCTCCAATCGGGAAGCGAGATTCACGGTGCCACCGATCATCGTGTAGTCCATTCGATCTTCACTGCCAAAATTGCCAACCGTGCAATAGCCAGTATGAATGCCGATTCGACAACGAAGCGGCGCCACCACACCGCTGTCCCTCCATTCATTTGCTAGTTCAGCCACGCGGTTTTGCATTGCGATCGCCATTTGGACGCATGCCAGCGCGTCGTTCTTCACGCCGAGAGACGTCGGATCGCCAAAGAACATGAACTAAGAACCCGACGTTCGCGCTGAAGTTACTGGTTTTCTAAGCTGGCGCCGACGAAAGGACAGTCGAGGCTTTGATGCGATCGGAAAGACGCGCACCAAATCGGTTCAGCGGCGCCTCGAAAAAAGCATAAGAGACTGCAGCGAGCACGCCAATCGCGACAACAGCGACGATGTAGAATCGTACACCGTGGCCACTGTCGCCTAACAAAAAAGGTTGCTGGAACAGATACAGCCCGTAGGAAATTCTACCGAGGTATCGCGCCGGCGTGCTTTCCAGAAAGAGGTGAAGGCTGGTTTCAAACATGTAGACGCAAATACTGCGTAGGTGATCGGCGGAAATTCGATGAAGAAGGTGATGGGAGTGAACATTCCGGCGCCGTATGCCCACACCACGAAAATCAGCGGAACGGCAACGTAGAGCCCGATCGGTCCGATGCGTTGCACGGCACGGGTCGCCTCAACGCGATAGAGTGCCAAAGCAGCGCCAAACAATAGAAACTCGAACCACATCGGGTACGCGACAAGTTCGCCCTTGAAACAAAACAGGACGACGACGATGAAGATCGGCCACGCTAGCGATAGGACTAATAGAAACCAGCGTAACCTGAACGTAAGTATAAGGACGAGGACGATCGGAAATAGAATGTAGAATTGCTCCTCGTATGCGAGACTCCAAAGATGATCGACATTCGGGTCGCAGAACTTTAAATTACAAAGAAACAGTGCCGCCTTCGCAATTGATCGTGGCGATGCGATTTCAAGAGTCCACGCAGCTATTAAGAAAAGGATCAGTGGAGGCAGGATTCGGAAGCAACGTCGAATGTAAAAGCCGAAGATCGATACTCGCCGTGATTTCTCAAATTCTCCAGTTAGAACCGTGCAAATCACGAATCCGCTGATCACGAAGAAGAAAGCTACGCCGAGCATTCCATAGCCATGGAACCGCAGCATGTAACCGACGGCGAGATGGCCATACATCACGATCATAATGCTGAAGCAGCGCCACCCGTCGAGTACAGTAATCCGAACCCGAGTAGACTCGGCAGCCGGCATCAAAAGTTCCCCCGACTCGGCCAATCTCGACTTCAGGCCACCGCCAGTCAAGGGCAACATCGTTGTCGCGTTAGCGTAGAAATAGGAAACTTGGGTTGCAAAAATTTCATCTGGCGCGCCCCCGAGGATGAGTGCAGCAGAGAGTTGGCACCAGTAATTCCAGCAGAAAGTTGTACGGAACTGCCGCTCAGCAACTCAGCAGCGCTTTGTTGAGCACGACGTGAATGCCCTTCGAGCCGTTGACGACCTGCGTCACGCGCAGATCGGCCGCCAGGCTGCATAAGGTGTAAGCATCCTCGCGCGACAATCCGGTACGCGAGCAAATAAATTTGATCATGTTGCGCAGCGCGATCACGGCGGCGTCGTCGAGATCGGGGTCGAATCCCATCGTGATAAATTCGTTCGGCGTTTCCGCCATCGGCCATTCGAGCGCGAGGTCGTCACGGACATGCAATTCGAAAGTACCGATCAGGCCGGTCTCGATTGCGGTGATGCAGACTTCGCCGTCGCCCTGCACGCCGTGACCGTCACCAACCGAGAATAACGCGCCGTCGACGTGGATCGGCAGATAAAGCGTGCTGCCGGCGACGAGCTCTTTGTTGTCCATATTGCCGCCGTTGCGCCGCGGCGGCGGCGAGGCAACCGGTCCCCAGGCGTGCGGCGGCGCCACGACCATGACGCCGAAGAACGGCTTGAGTGGCAGGTCGAGGCCCCATGGCAGCCGCCCGGTCATTCGCGCCCGATCGAGCGGAATATGAATGAGGCGAGTCGCTGCAAAGTCGTCCGGCAGCGCGCCAGCGAGCGGACGGATGACGTTATAGCCCCAGTCATAATGAAGCTCGATGGATTTGATCCTCACCTCCAGCGCCTGTCCAGCTTTGGCGCCGCGCACGGCGACCGGGCCGGTCATGATATGTGGACCCAATCGTTGGGGTACGCTGCCGTGAATGGCCGACAAGGCCGACGGGATGGCGAGGCCGGATTGCGGTTTTGGCATCGCCTCGGGCGGCCCCGAAACCGTCGACATTGTGACTTCGTCGCCAGAGTCGATGGTGACGAGCGGTTTTAACGTCGCGTCAAAAAAGCCCCAGTGAACCGTATCTGGTCCTGCATCCACGCGATGCTTGCGCATTCGACCCCCTCGCAACGTCATGTCTGATGGTTTTCGCTTTGTTTTGCCAGAATTTTTGGCAGCAAAACAGCCGCGCGCCACAATTCAGTCGGAACAAGCGGCAGTAAGAAGCAGTCAGCGGGCGTGCCCTATGAGCCACGTCATGCTATCTTGGTCATCCTAATTTTGCAGCAGGGGCGATGCTGGCGATAACGGCTGCTGTAGGGGCTTGGTCATCGAAACTTGGTGTGGAAATTCGTAGTACCCAAGGGGAGGCGAGTATGCGTGGGGGATGGTTCGGCATGGGTGTGAAGATTGCGTCATGCGTGGCCTTAGGCATGTCGCTCGCATTGGCCATCGATAATGTCTCGGCGGCACAGCAGCGCCAGATCAATCAAGTCAATCCCGATCTCGATACCGACGATCAGCTGGCGCCGTCACAGATGAGAGGGCCGGTGCCGCCGGCGGTGTCGCAGCCGGCAAGCGCGGCCCATGTAGCCGCGCCGGTCGTTCGACACGCCGCCGGTCCTACGCCGGCCGCGGAGGGAGCCGGCCGTACCACCGTGGCCTGTAGCGGCACCTTCGGCAAGGATTCAAGTCATCTTAAGCTCGCGATGACCTTCGATTCCAAAAACATCACGTTTACCGACGTGGACTCAAGCAGTGGCACCAAGGTGCCGGCATCGGTGCTGTTCCCGAAAGATCCAAAACGCCGGCTCGAAGTGTGGTGGGCCAATCCGGCCGCGCGCAGCGACACCTATCTCATCGTCATCAATGGCAAATCGAATTGGACCGCGCCCGGAGGCTTGCACCTCGGGCTGACACTCGCGCAGCTGGAAAAGCTCAATCACAAGGCTTTTAAGATCAAAGGTTTCGACAAGGACGGCAACGCCACAGTAAGCGATTGGGACGACGGCACACTTGCCACTCTGGCAGGGGGTTGCAAATCCGGCGTGACCCTGCGCGCCGACCCCAAAATACCCGCGGACACCGTGGCCGCCCTGCCGGCCGATAAGGAGTACAGCTCGGCCGATCCGGAGATGCGCGCGGTTAAACCGAGTGTCAGCGAGATCCTGATCGGATATTGATTCCAGTTTGCGCTGAGTTCGGTCCGTGGAAACCGGCTACGGCTTCGGTTGCGCGTGGCCGGGTGGAGCGGGCGGCACGCCAGCGGGGGCTGCGGGCATTTCCGCTTCGTTATGCAGTACGCGCACGTCACGGGCGATTTCCAGGCAGGTCAGGAGCTCGGTGTAACTTGAGTCGCCTCCCATAGTGGCCTCGTTTGTGCAGGCGGTTTTATCTGACGCCGCGAAGCTCGACCATTGTTTGACGAGCTCGTCGCGAATCGCCTGCTCGCTGTCGAGGCAATTTCTCTTCTCCACGGCGATATTGGGATCGTGGAACGAGACGCCGCCCTGTTGCGCGATGCCATCGCAGACTTGTTCCACGTTCAGCGAGGGAACTCGGTCGACGACCGGAATGAGGAGACTAACGCCGAGAACCAGTGCCGGGGGCAGTATCATGGCCAAACTCCGTCATTCCTTTGATGACTTATATATCATCGCCTCATCACGAAAAACATAAGGTGTATCCGCGCAGATCAGGGTTGACCCGCGGCAGGGGCTGCCGTTATGGCTGCACAACAGGGTAAGGGAAGCAGCCAATGATTCTCGCACCGCTATTAAGCACGGCCATGGTCATTGCCGTTGCCACCGGTCCGCTTGACGATCCGATGGGACTTACGCATCTGTCGCCGCGCGAAAAAAGCGCGGCTACGCAGACACTGATGCGGGCGGCCACCGATTGCATCGTGCATGCCGTATTCGCCAATCCTCGCTATAGCGCCAACGGCACCGCCAAGCTCGGCGACTTGATCGTCGAATCGATGCCAACTTGCCTGGCGCCCGTGCGAGCGATGATCGACGGGTACGATCAGTATTATGGCGAAGGCTCCGGCGAGGCTTTTTTCGTGGGACCTTATCTGGACGTATTGCCCAAGCTCGTCCTGGAGGCAGGAAAGAAGGCGGCGGCGCCTTAGAGCATGATCCGGAAAAGGTGGTCACCGGTTTTCCGAAAAGATCATGCTCCACTAAAAACCTAACGCATGATCCGGAAAAAGCGTACCCGGCACTTTATCCGGGAGTGGTCTCCGCCAAATCAATGCGACGGCGGTGGGCCGATCACGTCGATCACGCGCATCTTGGTCGGGTCGACCAGCACGACCTTGTTGTCAACGATCGTATATTTATAGAGCGTGGCGGCTGGGACGCTGGCGGTCGCGTCGTCCGGCAGCATGTATAGCTCGATCATCGGCGGCACGTCGCCGCCGATCACCGGCGAGAAATCTTTCGGCGCCACTTTGCTCTTGTCCTTGCTGACCTCTTGATAAATTGCGGCTCGCTGCGCCTGGCTGAGAATGAGCTTCTGCTCGATCGCCCCGCTGAGCCCGCTGTCTCCACCCGACGCCCCAGGACCTGAAATTGCAGGGTTCGTGGTTTGGGCAGCAGCGTTGGGTCCACCGACGAAGCAGCACAGCGTCATCAGCATAGCGAGGATTGAAACAGAGCCGCGTTCTCTCATGTTTCCTCTCCTTCGCTGCTCTTATCGATGGTCTTTGATCTACTGGACCGCGCGCCTACCGCGGAATGGCCTGTACGGCTATGTTGGTCACTGGATCGATCACCAGGATGCGATCCGGCTCGTAGACATAACGATAAATTACCGGTTGGGTTGCAACCGGAGCCGCAACCACTGGGGCCGTAACCACTGGGGCCGCAACGATCGGAGCCGGCGCGATAGCAGTTGACACAGCGGCGGCTGGTGCAGCGTCGTAAAGCGGCGCGATGCGCGTTGTCACGACTTGACGGCGCACGGGATGCAACGGCGCCGCTCGGTAGGTACGCACGGTCTGTGTGGTCTGGATAATTTCGACCGGCGCCGCCACAGGTGCCGCTGGGGCTGCCACTCCCGGCCCGATCGGCTCTACGTACTGACCGCCGACGAAAGTCTGCGTGTGTGCTGTCGACGCGCCAGTCACGAGCGCCAGAGCAAGCGCGCTGTAAGAAACCAGGCATCTCATTGGCCCACTCCATCTTAGGTTGACCGTTCGACCGCGAACGTTGGAACCCGAACCACAACCCCAACGCGGTCGGTCGCAGCCCGTTCCTCATCGGCCGCCCGCATGGAACCTGCCGCCCAAAACTTGGAGATATTTCAGTTTTTCTGACCGGGCAGATGTAATGAGAGCACGGCCCGTTGTTCCGCCCGCCGCACATTCGACGCGCTTTGAGCATGATCCGGAAAAGTGGCAACCGGTTTTCCGAAAAGATCATGCTCCATCAAAACAGCATGATCCGGAAAAGTGGCAACCGGTTTTCCGAAAAGATCATGCTCCATAAAAAACAGGTGATCCCGGCTGGTAACCGAATTTTTGCCGGTTCCGTACTTGACCTTAAGTCCGCGCCAAGGGCTGTCGCAGCAATGCCGCGATCGGTAATGTCAGCAGCACAAATGCGGCGACGATCGTCAAAGCGGGCCAAACGCCGAGCACGTCGCCGAGGCGGCCAAACAGCACCGGGGCGATCGCCCCTGAACCGATCGTTCCGGTGTAGAAAATGCTCAATGCCCGCGTGCGCCACTGCGGCTCGACCAGGTCGGGAACAGATCCGTAGAGCACCGATGAGGTGCCGTTAAGCGCGATTCCGATCAAGGGCAACACCAGGAGTGCGGCGATCAGCTGCAATTGCGACAGCGCGAGGATACCCATCGCCGTCAATCCTTCGGTCAACCATACCGTCCCGATCGCGCCAATTCGTGCGCCGATAAAGGCACAGGCAAGCTTGCCCGCAGCACCGCCGGCGAAAACGAGCGTCATGGCCAAGCCGACGGTTTGTAAAGTCGCGCCTTTTCCGGTCAGCACGAATGGCAGAAAGAGCAAAAAACCCATCCGTGTTGCGCTGTCGATGACCCCGATTGCGGTCAACAATGCAAAGGCAAACGGCTGGCGTCTGGGCTCGGGCCTTGCCTGATGCGCATCCCGCCGCGTCGTTGCCCCTGGCAGATCGTGGCGCGGCGCGACAACCAAGATCACCGCAGCGACGACAATGCCGATGCTGCCCAAAATCAGCAATGCCGGACGCCAAGGCGTCACTAGAAGCATCAGCGAAAGCGTCGCCGGCAGCGTCATCTTTCCCAAATCGCCGGCGAAATTGTAGGCGCCGATCGCCTTGAGCGATTGCGCTCCGGGGAAAGCGCGGGCAACAAGCGCAGAGGCGATCGGATGCTGCGTGCTTGCCCCGATTCCGCTGATAAGGAGTGCGCCCAGCAGCATGGCAAAGGCCGTGCTCAACCCGGCGAAGCAGTAACCAAGACCAGCAAGCGCGGTGCCGAGCGCGAGTATCGTGGCTGGGCCGAATCGCTCGGATAAAAAGCTTGCGGGAATTTGCAGCGAAGCCATCGCGCCGACGAATATGCTGCGCAACACGCCGAGCGCGGCAAAGGTCAAGCCGAATTCGGCCTGCCACAATGGCAGCATGATGTAGATGAGATCGGTGTAGCCGTCGTGCAGCGCGTGCGCGGTGCCAGCAACGGCAGCCGCACGCTGCTGTTCGCTCAACATCCGCGGTGCCAAAGCGGTGAATTTGTCGGCGAATTTATCCCAGGAGGGCTTGGGTACGGCCATGGTTACGGTCCTAAATCTCGCACCGGTGTGGGTCAATAAGCGTATCGGGCGAAGCGCCGCCTCTTCGCAGCGACCCCAAGGACAACGCCGCCATTATTGCGGCAACCACGATTGACCACCGCAATGGCGCGGTGCAGTCTGCCGACAAGCTAAGAGCGCGAGCGGGGAGGCTTCATGTTCGGCCTGGGTGATCTGTTCCAGTGGGAGCGATTCGTCACGCCCACTGTGATCAAGGTCTTCTACGCGCTGGCGGTTATTATTTCCGTCCTGCTCGGACTCGCTGGAATTGTCAGTTCGCTGACGACGATGGCGTACAATCCATTTGTCGGTTTGATCTTTCTCATCACCAGCGTGCTCGGCGCCGGGATGGGGATAGTCATGTCGCGTATCGCGGCCGAATTCGTGCTCATCGTGTTTCGCATCAACGAGCATCTCGGTGCGATCAGAAACCAGGGCGGATTTCGCAATCAATAGTTGAACGGGCGATCGTTAGAGCATGATCCGGAAAAGTGGGCACCGGTTTTCCGAAAAGATCATGATCAAACAACAAGCTAAAGCGAAAACAGAATCAACTAAAGTCATTTCGCTTTAGCGCCGCCGTTGCAACGTCATTGGCATTCCGTAACGCGGCCTCAGGGTGATGAGGCCTTGCGGTTCGATCGGATGGCCTGTCTTGAGAGTAAACCGATAGCGCTGAGCGATCATGGCCAGGATCAAAATCGCCTCGGTCATTGCAAAGCCCGCCCCAATGCAAATCCGCTGACCCGCTCCGAACGGGAAATAGCTGAACCGTGGCGGTTCGGTCGTAAATCGATCCGGATTGAAACAATGCGGATCGCGCCAGAGCGACGCCTTGCGATGCAGGAGCCAGGGAGAAATCAAAACTATAGCGCCCGCCGGAATACGCTGCCCAAGAATAAAGTCGGGTGCAATCGGCTCGCGCGCGATTGTATGCGCCGGCGGATAAAGGCGCATCGATTCCTCGATCACCATCCGCGTGTAGCGCAGGTTAGCTATGTCACCGTGCTGCGGCGTGCGTTCAGGACCGCGCGCAATTCTTCATCGAGCCTGGCCTCGACCGAAGGATGAAGCGACAGCAGATACCAAGTCCAGGTCAAAGCTTGGGCAGTAGTCTCATGCCCGGCCATAAAGATTGTAACGACCTCGTCGCGGACTTCTTTCGCCGTCATTCCGCCGCCGGTTTCCGCATCGCGTGCAGCGACTAGCCGCGCCAGGAGATCTTTTGGCTGAGTGCTTGGTTCGTGAGTGCGGCTGTTTATCAATTCATCGACCGCTTTATCGAATTCGTTAAAAACGGCGGCGGTGCCTCGCCGATGGGAAAAAAGATTCGAGAGCCATGCCGGGAAGCCGAGCAAATCGAGCAGACTAGGCCGCACCGCCATCTGATATCGGCCAACACCCTGCTCTACCACTTCGAACTATTTCATCAGAGTTGGCGGAGAACATCGCCCGCGAGATAATGTGCAATGTGGTGCGCATCATCGCCGCTCCGACATCGATCTCGCTGGAATCCCGAAAGACGTCCCATTCTCTCAGCAATTCCTGCGTGACTGCGGTGATGACTGGCGCGTAGCCCTCGATGCTGCGCCGGTCGAAGGCCGGCGCCATAATTCGGCGATGGCGCCGCCAAGTCTCTCCCTCGCTGGTCAAAAGACCACGACCAAGCCCAGGCTCAAGAAGCCGGCGCGTGAGTTCGGACTTCCGGTAATTTGCGGCATTGTCGAGCAGCACATGCCGAATACCGCTCGGCTCGTTAATGATGAAGCGGCGCCGCCACAACAGGCGGCCAGCAATAATGTCTTCGTCGAAAGCCTCGGGCCGGTAGGTAGCAAGCGTATTGTCGCGGACGAGCCGAAGGAATTGGCGGAACGTCAGCGGTCCGTCGGGTCTGATCGGCAACGCAAGTCGCGGCGTTTCGGTACGATTCATTGCGTCAACTTTCAGCGCGACTACGCCCGGCGGCCACCGGGAGCTAGGCGGAGGTATGACGGACATTAGGTTTGTCCACTTTTGACTGAAGTTGGACAAGGCGCGCGGACGGTCGCCCTCGTATTGCTGCTAGCCTTAACCTCACCTAGGCTCGAAAGAGGGAGAATGCGATGAAACGGTCACGAAGAGTTTTCCTCATTTTCGCCGGGGGTAGCGCCGCGCTGGCCGCCCTGTCGCGTTTCGCCGCAGCGCTCGACTACCCCACTCGCCCAGTTCACATTGTGGTCGCCTTCGCTGCGGGACTATCACCGGACATACTTGGACGTCTGATAGCCCAAGCGCTTTCAGAACGGCTTAGCCAGCAATTCATCGTCGATAACCGTCCCGGAGCTGCGAGCAATATCGGCACCGAAGTGGCCGCACACGCAGCGCCTGATGGTTACACGGTACTGCTGACCATTTCCGGCAACGCCATCAACGCAACGCTTTACACGCATCTCAACTTCGATTTCGCGCGCGATCTGACGCCCGTCGCTGCCATCGGCCGCACGCCTTTCGTGATCGTAGTCAATCCCGCGTTCCCCGTTAGATCGGTTCCCGAGCTCATCGAATATGCGAAGGCAAACCCCGGCAAGATAAACATTGCCTCCGCTGGGCCGGGAACTGGACCGCACGTCGCCTGCGAACTGTTCAAGATGATGACCGGCGCCGATATGGTCCAGGTACCGTATAAGGCCAGTTACATGACCGATCTTCTTGGGGGTCAAATCCCAATAGCATTTTCCCCGATCGCTCAGATCATCCAGGACGTTCGCGCCGGCAAACTCACTGCGATTGGCGTTACGACTCCGACGCGATCGGATGCGGCGCCGGAAATCCCCGCAATAGCGGAATTTGTGCCGGGATATGCCGCGAGTGGCTGGTACGGGATTTGCGCACCAACAGGAACGCCCGATGAGGTCATTGAGAAGCTCAATGCGGCGACCACCGCTTGCGTCACCGATCCAAACCTCAAGTCACGCTTGCTCAATCTTGGCGTCGAACCGATGCCAATGTCGGTTGCAAATTTCAGAAAGTTCGTTGCCGACGAAATCGCGAAATACGCAAAAGTTATCCAATTTGCTAACATTAAGGTGGAATAAGCGCGTTGCTCTGCCTCCCCACGCTCCCGCCCTTCACGTACTGAAACGGAAATGCATGACGTCGCCGTCTTGCACGACATAATCCTTGCCTTCGAGCCGCATCTTGCCCACGTCCTTCGCGCCCACTTCGCCGCCGCAAGCGACATAGTCATCATATGAAATAGTCTCGGCGCGGATGAAGCCGCGCTCGAAATCGCTATGGATGGTGCCGGCGGCCGCCGGCGCCTTGGTGCCGCGCGTGATAGTCCAGGCGCGGGCCTCTTTCGGCCCTGCGGTAAAAAAGGTCACGAGATCGAGGAGCGCGTAGCCGGCGGCAATCAGCCGATCGAGCCCGGCCTGTTGCAGGCCGATCGAAGCGAGATAATCGTCGCGCTCGTGGTGCGACAAAACCGCGATCTCGGCTTCGATCTTGGCGGAAATGACGACGACGCCGGCACCTTCCTGTTTTGCCCGAGCCTCCACTTTGCGGGAGAAATCATTACCCGTGGCCGCGGACGCTTCGTCCACATTGCAAACATACAGCACCGGAAGCGCGGTGAGCAGCGCCAGCATATGGAACGGCTTCTCTTCCTCCGGCTTGCGCGGTGTCAGCCGCGCCGGTTTGCCTTCGCGCAACAGTGTCAGCGTGCGATTGACCAAGTCGAGTGTCTGCCGCGCCTCCACCGCCTCCTTGTCGGTGCCGCGCGACTTGCGCTCAAGCCCTTCGCTTCGCCGCTCCAAGCTTTCGAGATCGGCGAGCGTCAATTCGGTTTCGACGGTCTCGATATCGGCGATGGGATCGATGCGGCTTTCGACGTGGGCGACATCGGTGTCTTCGAAGCAGCGAACGACATGCGCGATCGCGTCGACTTCGCGAATATTGGCAAGGAATTGATTGCCTAGCCCCTCCCCTTTTGAAGCGCCGCGCACCAAGCCGGCGATATCGACGAAGGTTAGCCGCGTCGGCACGATCGCCGCCGATTTGGCCAACGCCGCCAATGTTTCCAGCCGTGGATCAGGAACTGCGACTTCGCCGACATTCGGCTCGATCGTGCAGAATGGATAGTTCGCCGCTTGCGCCGCTGCCATTTCGGTCACGGCGTTAAAGAGCGTCGATTTGCCGACATTCGGCAAACCGACAATGCCGCATTTGAAGCCCATGAGATGATGATTTTGCCTGTTTGATTATTTGATTACTTCAGCAGCCAATTTGAAGTCTCATTTTGGGCCGCCGTTGCCGTTTTGCTGGTCCGCGTCCGGCTGGCCAAATCCTTTTGCGAGCATGGCGAGATGAACCTTGTTCTGAAAGCTCGCATCCTGGCCGCGCGCAATCAAATCGGCATTCTCGGCGAGAATTGCAATCAGCGCGTCGACCCAGCCGCGATCGCTTTTGGCGAAATCACTGAGCACATAATGCTGCACCAAATCCTTATCGCCGGGGTGGCCGACCCCGATGCGCACGCGGCGATAATCATTGCCAATATGCTCGGAAATCGAACGCAGCCCGTTATGGCCGGCAATGCCGCCGCCGATTTTGACTCTGACTTTTCCGGGGGGCAGATCGATTTCGTCGTGAAACACGGTGATGTCGGCGGCAGACAGCTTGTAGAAATGCGCGGCTTCGGCGACCGCGCGGCCGGATTCATTCATGTAAGTGCCTGGCAACAAGAGCAGCGTGCGCACGCCGCCAAGCGGCCCTTCGCAAGCGAGACCTTGAAAACGGCGCCGCCACCGGCCAATCCCGTGGCGCTTCGCGATCTCCTGAACAGCGAGGAAACCAATATTGTGCCGATTGCCGGCATAGCGCGCTCCCGGATTGCCGAGTCCGACCAGGAGCAACATGGCCGCGCCGGATTACCTCACTTTTTCTCGGCAGCACCGGCCGCAGGCGCCGCCGCCGGAGCCGCGCCAGGGGCCGCGCCGAGCGCCGCGCCCGGAGCGGCGCCGGGAGCCGCACCCTCGGCCGGCGTGCCCGCGGCAGCGGCCGCGGCGGCGGCAGCAGCCGCTGCGGCAGCGGCCTCGGCGGCCGCCTTCATCTCTTCGGCATAGCCGGACGGCGGCACGACGGTGACAAGCGTAATGTCGCGAGCGGCCACCACGCGCACGCCGGCCGGCAACGTGACGTCGCTCAGATGTTTCGAATAATTGATGTCGAGCTCGCTGATATCGACCTCGATACCGCTCGGGATCGCATCAGCGCGGCAACGCACCTCGATCGTATGGGCGACGATGCTGACCGTGCCGCCGCGTTTGACGCCGGGCGATTGATCGGCGCCGCGAACATGGATCGGAATGTTCACGCGGATTGTGGCGCCCTCGCCCAGTCGCATGAAATCCACGTGCAGCGGGAGGTCGCGCACCGGATCGAGCTGGAAATCGCGGGGGATGACGCGATGCTTAACGCCGTCCACCTCGACGTCATGGATGGTCGTGAGGAAGCGCCCCGCATAAATGCGTTGGTGCAAATCGGCGTAATCAAGTGAGATCGGCAGCGGCGGCTTGCCGTCGCCATAGATGATTCCGGGTACGCGGCCGGCGCGACGTTCGGATCGGGCGGCCCCCTTGCCTGCCCGCGAACGTGTCGCCGCTTTGATCAGATTGACGGTCGCCATCGTGTGTCCTCGTTCTAAGCCATTCAATGTTAAAGAAAATTCCGCGTCAGCCTCCAGGGGTGCCGGTGATGCCGCGGAAGTCAGCGCTTATAACGGCGCCCGGTACGGAAAACAAGGAATGCCGCGATGCGCGACGCGTTATCGGCCGGAAAATTCCAGACCCGCGCTAGGCGGTGGGGCTGTCGATATTGGGCGTCGGCGCCGCCGCCGGCTGCTCGGCCGGCCCAGTAACGGGCGTTAGCTGGGCAAGCCTCGCTTCGAGCGCGGCGAGCCGGGTCTTGAGCGCTTCATTGTCTTCGCGCGCGATCCGGACCATGTCTTTAACGGCTTCGAATTCCTCGCGCTTGACGACATCGAGGTCGCGAAGAAAACGCTCCGCCTGGTTGCGGAACAGCGTCTCGAATTCACGGCGTACGCCTTGAGCAACGCCGGCTGCATCGTTCATCAGCCGGGCCACCTCGTCGAAAAACCGATTGGTCGTCTGCACCATGCTCGCCTCCGCTCACCTGCGCCCAGCCCCGCTTGCCATGCCTAGAAACAATGGCAATGGTGCAGCCAAGCTGCAAGGGGCGCGAGGCAACAAGCTTGACAAGCGCGTGCCGCGGAGCCCAGTCGCAAATTAACCGTATGAATGATCGCAATAGAACGACCCGCGTGGCCAACCTATTCGTCACCCTGAGGTGGCCGCGAAGCGGCCCTCGAAGGGTGACAGCGTTGGTGTCATCCTTCGAGGCTCGCTGCGCTCGCAGCCCAGGATGACGTTATTTGGAATCTCTCGATTGAGGAAAGTTGAATGTTTATTCTTCCAGTCATTCCGTTTCCGGCGATCAATCCGGTCCTGATTTCAATCGGCCCGTTTGCCGTGCGTTGGTACGCGCTTGCTTACATTGTCGGAATTATCGCCGGCTGGTTTTATGCACGCGCCATTATTTCATCGCCAAAGCTGTGGGGCGGGCCCGCGCCTCTCACCGTGACCGACTTCGATGATTTTGTCATTTGGATCACACTCGGCATCATTCTCGGCGGTCGAATTGGTTATGTGCTGTTCTACAATTTCGCGCACTTCGCCGCCAACCCGATCGAGATCCCGCAACTCTGGAACGGCGGCATGTCGTTCCACGGCGGTGTGATCGGCTGCACCGTCGCGATCGCGCTGTTTGCGTTACGCCGCGACATCGCAATCCTGTCGCTTGCCGACGTGACCGCCGCCGTGGCGCCGATCGGATTATTCCTTGGTCGCATCGCCAATTTCATCAATGGCGAATTGTGGGGCCGCCCCAGCGACGTGCCTTGGGCCATGGTATTTCCGCATGGCGGCCCGGTCCCGCGCCATCCGAGCCAGCTTTACGAGGCGACGCTTGAGGGCGTCGTACTCTTCATTGTCGTCGCTTACCTCGTCCGCTCCGGGGCACTCAAGCGGCCGGGCGTTGTCACCGGCGTGTTTGTGCTGGGCTATGGCGCTGCGCGGATCGCTTGCGAATTCTTTCGCGAGCCGGACGTGCAGCTCGGCTTTCTGTGGGGCGGGCTGACAATGGGAATGCTGCTCTGTATTCCGTTGATGCTGGCCGGTATTGCCATTCTCGCCGTCGCGCTAAAGCGCCTGCCGAAGCCAAAAAATGGCTGACGCGGCCGCGCCGCTGCTCGATGAGATTCGCCGACGCATTGTGGCCGGCGGCCCGATGCCGGTCGCCGATTATATGCGTTTGTGTCTCACGCACCCGAAATACGGCTATTACGTCGGCCGCGATCCGCTCGGCGCTGGCGGCGATTTCATCACCTCGCCGGAGATCAGCCAAATGTTCGGCGAGCTGATCGGCGTGTGGATGGCGGCGGTGTGGCGGCAAATGGGCGCGCCGGAAAATCTGCGGATTATCGAGCTCGGCCCCGGGCGCGGGACTTTGCTTGACGATGCGCTGCGCGCCACCAAAGGGGTGCGCGGATTCCACGAGGCGGCCGTGCTACATTTGGTCGAAATCAGCCCGGCGCTGCGCGACCTTCAGGAACACCGGCTGGAGAAAACCGGGCTGCCACTGATGTGGCACGACACACTGGAAAAGGTCCCCGGCGGCCCGAGCATCATCGTCGCCAATGAGTTCGTCGATGCGCTGCCCGTGCATCAGGCGGTCAAGCAAGACGATGGCTGGCACGAGCGTGTAGTCACCGTCACCGCTGACCGCAATCTCGTGTTTGGTACCGCGCCCGAGCCGCTGCAGTTCTTCGAACCGTCAATGCCGCGGCCATTGCGCCAGGCTCCGCTTGGCTCGATCTATGAGTGGCGCGCCAATAACATCGCGCTTGAGCTGGGCCGCCGAACCCGCGATGAAGGTGTCGCCTTGATCATCGATTACGGTCATGCCCATTCGGGATTGGGCGATACGTTGCAGGCGGTCGCCCGGCATTCCTACACCGACCCTTTGCGCGCGCCGGGCATCGCCGATTTGACCGCGCATGTGGATTTCGAGGCCTTGGCGCAATGCGCTGAAACGATGGGCGCGCGCATCCACGGACCGATACGGCAGCGTGAACTATTCCTTCGCCTCGGCATCGAAAAACGCGCCGCCGTGCTGAAGGCCGCGGTGACAGAGGACAAGGCGGCCGATATCCAAATTGCCTTGTCGCGGCTGATTGCAGGCGGCGGGCGCGGCATGGGCGAATTGTTCAAGGCGATCGCGATTGCGGCGCCGAAACTTGGCCCACTGCCCGGCTTTGAGACAGGTCCATAAAAGACGGCTCCAAGATAGCTCCACAAAGATTCGGCCATGAAGATCGAAGCTGCCTCGCTCACACTGACCGAAATCCGGCACGGCTTTTTTACCCGCGCCGGCGGCGTTTCCAGGGGTCCTTACGCGAGCCTCAATGGCGGTGTTGGCTCCCAGGACGATGCCGGCAAGGTTGTAGAGAATCGCGCGCGCATGGCGGCGGCATTAGGCGTGGAGCCGCAGCGTCTACTCACCGCCTACCAAACGCACTCGCCCAACGTCGTCGTCGCCGAAGTGCCCTGGACGACGCAGAACCGGCCGCAAGCAGACGCCATCGTCACGCGCATGCGCGCGCTGGCGATCGGCGTGACCACCGCCGACTGCGGACCCATCTTGCTCGCCGAGCCGCGAGCCGGCGTCATCGGCGCCGCGCATGCCGGCTGGCGCGGGGCGCTGACCGGCGTCATCGAAGCAACCGTTGCGGCGATGGAACGGCTCGGCGCCGCCCGCCGCCAGATTCGGGCGGCCATCGGCCCTATGATTCGGCAATCCAGTTACGAGGTCGGTCCCGACCTCATTGCCCGCTTTCAAAGCGAAGATCCGGCCGCAAGCCGCTTCTTCGCGCCGGCATCGCGGCCTGGCCATGCGATGTTCGACCTCGCCGGCTATATCGGTACGCGGCTAAAGCGTGCCGGTATCGGCGAGGTGGAGGATCTGGGTCTGTGCACCTATGCCGATGCCGAGCAATTTTTCAGCTACCGGCGCACCACCCATCGCGCCGAAGCCGATTATGGCCGGCATGTTAATGCGATTGCGTTGACGGCCGAGTAGCCGACCGGGCCGATCGCGCGCCCCGCGTCCGCCCCATTCTCGCCCGGGCATTTACCTCACGTAAGTCCTTCCTGTGGAAACGGAAAAACCGGCGGGGGAAAGACCTTGATTCATATTGCCAGCCCCGGATGCGACTTGTATCAGGGCTTGGCTTTTGTTTGGGCATGATCTGTGCCGCCGCGGGCCAGACGGCGCTGAGGCGCGGCTTTGGACGCGCTCTTTGGCGCGGCTTTTTTAAGGATCATGCGCCGCGGACCAAGCGCCGCACCCGGCGCAGGAGAGCGGGGAATGACGGGCAAAAACGGAGCGATCAAGCTCGTTGCCGGCAATTCCAATCCTGTGCTCGCCGAAGCCATCGGCAATTATATCGGCACGGCGATGACCAAGGCCGTCGTGCGCCGCTTCGCCGACATGGAAATATTCGTCGAGATCCAGGAGAACGTGCGCGGCGCCGACGTATTCATTATCCAGTCGACCTCGTTTCCCGCCAACGATCACCTGATGGAATTGCTGATCATTATGGACGCGCTGCGGCGCGCGTCGGCGCGGCGGATTACGGCGGTGATCCCCTATTACGGCTATGCCAGGCAAGACCGTAAACCGGGACCGCGCACACCGATCTCGGCCAAGCTCGTCGCCAATCTCATCACCCATGCCGGCGCCGACCGCGTGCTGACGCTCGATCTGCATGCCGGCCAGATCCAGGGCTTTTTCGATATTCCCACCGACAATCTCTTCGCCGCGCCGGTCATGACGCGCGACATCCGCCAGCGCTTCGATTTGAGCAAGGTCATCGTGGTGTCGCCTGACGTGGGCGGCGTGGTGCGGGCGCGCGGTCTCGCCAAGCGGATCAACGCGCCGCTCGCGATCGTCGACAAGCGGCGCGAGCGGCCGGGCGAATCCGAAGTGGCGAATGTCATCGGCGAGGTCGACGGCGGCATCTGTATTTTGGTCGATGACATCGTCGATTCCGGCGGCACACTGGTGAATGCCGCCGACGCGCTGCTCGATAAGGGCGCCAAAGAGGTCTACGCCTACATCACCCACGGCGTCCTGTCCGGCGGCGCAGTCTCGCGCATCGGCAAGTCCCGACTGAAAGAGCTCGTCATCACCGACTCGATACAGCCGAGCAAAGCCGTGACCGAGGCAAAGAATATTCGCGTCTTATCGATTGCGACCCTGATCGGCGAAGCGATCAGCCGAACGGCCGCGGAAGAATCGGTGTCGAGCCTATTCGATTGAGCCGTCTTCAACTTAGTTGAGTTGAGCTGAGCTGAGCCGACCCAAACCTGGCCAGCTAGGCACGCGCGACCTCATTGCTACCTTTAGCCAAGCGCCCCGAGTCAACTTGTCGCAGTCCGAGTTGTGGACGGCCACCTCTTGAGGATTGTGCCAAACGGGCAAATCACTTCATGAGTGCCGGTACCGATGCTGGTACAAAGCGTTGGGTGAGTTTTGGCGGAAAGAATCAGGCCGATTATAGTCAGCGCACGGGCTGATTCGCGGTTTTCGTCAATCGGCACGCAAAAGTCGCTCCTGCGTCAAAATGCAGCCGGTATTTAGAACCGTGCTGGTGGCGTGCGTTCCACCCTCAAGGGGACAGAGTGGAGACGGCATGGCCCTCATCGAGTCTATACGCGAACATCATAATAGCCCGCTCGATGTCGTCGAGCGGATGGCGGCTGGCAATAACTGGCCGTTCGAACGTGCCGGCGAAGACGAGATCGGTCTCGTCGTAACCGGCCGGTGGACCAACTACCAAGTGTCATTCACCTGGATGAATGACATCGAAACCCTGCACCTCGCCTGTGCCTTTGACATGAAGGTGCCGGAGCCGCGGCTTGCTGACGTGCAAAAGCTGATCGCGCTCATCAACGAGCAGATGTGGATCGGGCATTTCGACGTGTGGGCGCAAAGCGGCGTCGTCATGTTCCGTCATGCCTTGGTGCTCGCGGGTGGTGTCGCCGCGTCCGGCCGGCAATGCGAAGCGGTGCTGGCGACGGCGTTGGATTCCTGTGAGCGCTATTTCCCGGCTTTCCAATTCGTTATCTGGGCGGGTAAGTCGGCGCGTGAGGCGATGGAATCGGCGATGTTCGAAACTACAGGCGAGGCGTGACCACTGCCGAGCCAGCTCCGGACGCAACGCCGGAAGCGAATGCGAACTTGCGCGATTTCTCCGGCCTGATCATTCTGGTCGGCGCCGGAAAAATGGGCGGGGCGCTGCTCGAGGGCTGGCTTCGGCTTGGCCTCGATCCGCGCAAACTGGCGTTGGTGGAGCCGCAGCCGCTGCCGCATATTGCCGCGCTCGTGGGTCGCGGCGTGCGGCTCAACCCAGAAGCCGAAACATTGCGCGCGGCCAATGTGGTCGTCATCGCGATTAAGCCGCAAGCGGCGCTCGAGGCGCTTGCCCCGCTGGCCCCCAGCATTTCTCCTTCCGCGCTGATCATCTCCATCATGGCCGGCCGCACGCTGCAGTTTCTCGCCCAGGCCTTCCCCCAGGCCGGACCGGTGGTGCGAGCAATGCCGAATACGCCGGCTGCGATCGGGCGCGGCATCACCGTTGCCGTGGCCGCCAAAACTGACGCGGCGCAACGCCGACTAGCGCAGCGGCTCCTTGGCGCGACTGGCGCCGTCGAATGGGTCGAGGACGAAAGTCTGATGGATGCGGTGACCGCGCTATCGGGCTCCGGACCGGCCTATGTCTTCCTGCTGGCCGAAGCGCTGGCGCAAGCGGGAGCGGCGGCAGGCCTGCCGGCGAAGCTCGCGGAGACGCTTGCCCGCGAGACCATCGCCGGCTCCGGCGAGCTCTTGCACCGTTCCCGGGACGACGCTGCAAGCTTGCGACAGAACGTGACTTCACCGGGCGGCACCACTGCCGCCGCGCTGGCGGTCTTGATGCGTCCAAACGGTCTAATGCAGCTGATGAACGAGGCGATTGCCGCCGCAACAGCGCGCTCACGCGAACTCGCCGGCTGATCGTCCGTCGCCAATTTCGCGGCCGTCGTCGTGCCTTCGTTATGGTCTTGGAACGATCCCCCCTACCGCATACATTCCCACCTATGTTGCGAAGGCCGCCGCAGCTTTGGCCCCGACGCCGGCAGCCCTGATGGTGTTACCGCTCGGAGCGCCCGTTGGAGTATTGCCATGGCTAAATCCGCTCGCAGGCCCTCTCGTAAATCCTCGACTCAATCGTCGCGCCGCTCGCCTACCGCGGCTCCGGCAAGCGATCGCGAAAAAATCATCGCCGCATTTCTCGACCTGCTCGCCGCGAAGCGAATCGAGCAGATCGGTTTTGCCGAAATAGCTGAAGGTGCGGGCGTGCCGCTGGCGCAGCTTCGCAACGAGTTTCCTTCAACCCTCGCAATTCTCGCCGCGCACATTAAGTCCGTCGACCGCGCTGTGTTGAGCGGGGATTCCGGCGACGTCGCCGAAGAGCCACCGCGTGAGCGCCTGTTCGACGTATTGATGCGCAGGCTCGAAATTCTCGCGCCGCATCGCGAGGCAGTGCGGTCGTTAATGCGTTCGGCGCGGCGCAATCCGCCGCTTGCGCTCGCGCTTAACAATCTGGCGGTGCGCTCGCAGCAATGGATGCTTACCGCGGCAGGAATAAGCGCCTCTGGCCCGCGCGGCATGGTCCGGGCGCAAGGCCTTGCGGCCCTATTCGGCGGCGTTCTGCAGACCTGGATTCATGATGACGATCCTGGTCTGGCCCGCACCATGGCAGCACTCGATCGCGCGCTGGCGCGCGGCCAACGCTTTGTCGGCTTGATCGAGGATTTGTGCCGCATACCGGCGCGAATTTGCCGATTGCGTCCCCGCCGTCGCGGCGGCGAGCGCTCGGAGGATCCGGCCGCGGCGGCGTAATTGCCTATCGGGGAATAACAACTCGACTTGCGGGATCAATGCCACGACGTAGGCGCGTGCCCCTAGCGCAGCGCGTGTTAGAAAAATCGGTCTCGATTTCCGGGCGCAGCGCAGCACGCAAGTGGTGCGCGCAGACGCGGGATCGTAACGAAGCTTTGCGTTTACGACGATCCCGGATCAGCGGCGCACCAGCAATAGCGCGTTCACCCACGTAGACGCGCGCTTTTGCACGCTGCGCCGCATCCAGGAGACGATTAGACGGCTCTCGTTAGGGCTAAATTAGAACGTCTATAAAAAATGATTTTTTCTTTGCAAGCATCTGAGCCCTGGACTATTGACGGTTTCAGTTGGGACCAATTGTCCTTGCAATCCCCTTGGGACCTTCCCGGCAATGATCGTGTGCAAATGATTGTGTGCTCTTGCAACGTATTCACCGACCATGACGTGCGTTCGACGCTGTCGTCAGGTGACAGTGTTCCGCGCACCACTGGGCAGGTCTACCATTGCCTGGGCTGCAGCGCTCAATGCGGTCGTTGCGCGCGCACCATTCGGCGCATTATGGACGAGGCGCTCGCGGTCCCCGGAGCCGCATCCACGCCGCCATGCTGCCGAAACGTGCAAGTTGAGTCTTAACGCTGGGGCATGATCTTTTCGGAATGCTGGTTCCCACCTTTCCGGATCATGCTCTGCTCTGCGCTCCGCTCCTGATCCGTTGATAAAACCCTCAAATCTCCAACCGTTCGGCAGGCTTCCGGCCGCCTGCGGCACCGCTATAATTGGCCTTCCCCGAGTTGGGAATTGCGCAATTGCAGGAGCAGAATGATGAGAGGCGAGCCCGGTGTCATCGATTACCTCAACAAGGCGCTGCGGCATGAATTGACCGCCGTCAATCAATATTGGCTGCACTACCGCCTGCTCGACAATTGGGGCTACAAGTCACTCGCCAAGCAATGGCGCAAAGAATCGATCGAAGAGATGCAGCACGCCGACAAGCTCGTCGAGCGCATTATCTTTCTTGACGGCTTTCCCAACATGCAAGTGCTCGATCCCCTGCATATCGGCCAGAACGTCAAGGAGGTGCTCGACTGCGACCTCGCTGCCGAAATGTTGGCGCGCGCGCTCTATGAAGAGGCGGCGACGCATTGCCACTCGGTTCGCGATTATGTCTCGCGTGATCTATTCGAGAAGCTCATGCATGACGAAGAAGAACACATCGACTTCCTGGAAACGCAGCTTGATCTCGTCACCAAACTCGGCCTCGAACTCTACGCCCAACACCATATCGGCGAGCTTGAGGAGGACGAGGACTGAGCGGTTCAACAGCGGTTGTTGATCATCTTAGGCGTGCGTCGCCGCGCGCTCTGATCGCTCAGAATTATCTGGCAGAATTGCGATGGACCGGCGCATGTTGAAGCGGTTGATCATCATCGTGGCGGCGCTTCTGTGCGGCTTCGCCAGCGGTCAGTCCGGCGCCCAGTCCGCCCGCCCACAGGCGATCGGCACGGTCAGCCGCATACAAGGAGAGGCGATCGGAGTAAATGGCAGCGCCACGCGTCCGCTTGGACTCAATTCCTCGGTTTTTCTCAACGACGTCGTCTCAACCGGTGCAACGGCGCGGCTCGAAGTCACCTTCACCGACAACACGCGGCTGACGCTCGGCGAGAAGGCGAAGCTGACGCTCGATACGTACGTTTTCAATCCGACCGCAAGCCAAGGAGTACTCAAGTTCGGTTTGGTCGGCGCCTTCCGCTTTGTTTCGGGTCAGGTGACGAAACTGGCGCGTTCGGACGTGAGCGTAACGACACCGGTCGCTAACGTCGGCATCCGCGGGACGGAATTTTGGGGCGGTCCAATCGACGACCAGGCGCTCGGCGTGTTCCTCATCGAAGGGTCGGTCAGAGTTTCGAATGCCGCGGGCGAGCGGATCCTTAGCCAGCGGGGCCAAGGCACCAATATAGCCACGCCCGGCGCGGCCCCCGGGCCCGTAACCCTTTGGCCTCCCGACAAAGTCAGCCGCGCCTTGGCAGCCGTAGCGTTCCGGTAACGGGTGGTTCGGCGACGCTATGACAAAGCTGAGCCGACGCGTCATCCTCTCCGGTGTGGTCGGTTGCGCGGCGGCCGCGCCGGTGAGAAGCGCGCGCGCTGCGCCCTATCCGGATCGTCCTATTACGCTCGTCGTACCATTCGCGCCCGGCGGATCGACTGACATTCTCGCGCGCATCGTCGCCGAAAACCTTTATGAGGCGCTCGGTCAGCCGGTTGTCGTCGAGAATCGCTCGGGCGCGTCCGGCAATATCGGCACAGCGATCGTGGCGCGATCGGCACCTGACGGTTACACGTTCCTGTTCAATACGATGAGCGTACACACCATGAATCACGCGCTGTTTGCAGCGATGCCGTTCGATGGTGTGGACGACTTCTCCCCAATATCGCTCTTGGCTTACGTGACCAATACGATGGTGCTGCACCCGTCGGTGCCAGCGAACACTGTTCGCGAATTCATCGGCTACGCCAAAGCCAATTCGGGAAAGATTGCTTACGCTTCGGCCGGTGCCGGCTCGACCAACCATCTGTGCGGCGCACTGTTCGAAAAGATGGCGCAGGTCGCGATGGTGCACGTGCCTTACCGGGGCGGAGCATCCGCCATTGCCGATACCGTCGCGGGGGAAACGCAACTCATGTTCACCGCCGGCACGCAGAGCCTCGAACACGTTAAAGCCCGGAAAGCTGCGGCTCCTTGCTGTCACCGAGGGCAAACGCTCTCCGCTTCTACCAGATGTGCCGACCGTGGCCGAAACCGTGCCTGGTTTCGAAATGGCGGTTTGGTACGCCGCTTATGGTCCCGCCGGTCTTCCACAGGAGATTATCGCGCGGCTTAATGGGGAGATCGGCCGCATTCTTTTTCTGCCCGCTGTGAAAAAACAAATGGCGGACATCGCGGTGGAGGTGGCGAAATCGAGCCCCAATGAACTCGCGGATTTGACTCGGGCGGATGCTAACAAATGGGGCAAGATCATAAGAGAGCTGAACATCACCCCGATGTAATTTCGTGTTCACGCGCTGCTTCTCCTCTCCCCGCCGCGCGGGGAGAGGCCGGATTGCGCAGCAATCCGGGTGATGGGGCGCAGCCGCGTGTCTGAGCCCAGCCGCAAGGCCCCCTCATCCCGACCTTCTCCCCGCACGCGGGGAGAAGGAACAGCGCCGCCCCGACTTGACTTCTCCGCTCATTTCCTTATTTCCGACGGCGGGACACCCCTCCCCACCGAGGGGCGACTATCTGGAAGGATAGGCCATGACAGCAGCGACTCCCTTGGTGCGGCCGCGTGTGCCGCATTTTTCGTCCGGCCCGTGCGCCAAGCGCCCCGGATGGAACCTGCAAAACCTCGCCGGCGCATTTCTCGGCCGCTCGCATCGCGCCAAAGCCGGCAAAGCCAAGCTCAAACGCGCGATCGATTTGACCCGCGAAGTGTTGCAGGTGCCGGCGGATTATCGCATCGGCGTCGTCCCGGCTTCGGATACCGGCGCCATCGAAATGGCGCTGTGGTCACTCCTTGGGGCGGCGCCAGTGACAATGCTGGCGTGGGAATCATTCGGCGAAGGCTGGGTCACCGACGTCGCCAAACAGCTCAAGCTAAAAAACGTCACCGTGCTTCGCGCGCCCTATGGCGAATTGCCAGATCTTTCCGCCATCGATCCGGCAAGCGACATCGTCTTCACCTGGAACGGCACGACATCCGGCACGCGCGTCCCAAACGCGGATTGGATCGCCGCCGATCGCACCGGACTTTCGATCTGCGACGCGACGTCCGCCGCATTCGCACAAGCCTTGGATTGGCCGAAGCTCGATGTCGCCACTTTCTCCTGGCAGAAGGTGCTGGGCGGCGAGGCCGCGCACGGCATGCTGATTTTGTCGCCGCGGGCGGTGGCGCGGCTGGAAACATACACGCCGACCTGGCCGATGCCGAAGATTTTCCGCATGACCAAGGGTGGCAAGCTCAACGAAGGCATCTTTGTCGGCGAGACCATTAACACGCCGTCGATGCTCTGCGTTGAAGACTATCTCGACGCGCTGGAATGGGCGAAGTCGATCGGCGGGCTCAAAGCGTTGCAGGCGCGCGCCGACGCCAACACCAAGACAATCGCCGATTGGGTGGCGCGCACGCCGTGGATTGATTTTCTCACGCGCGATCCGGCACTGCGCTCGAACACGTCGGTGTGCCTCACAGTGATTGATCCGGCCGTGAGCCGGCTTGCCGTCGAGGCGCAGGCCGAGTTCGTCAAGGGCATCGCCGCAGCGCTCGAAAAAGAAGCTGTCGCCTATGACATCAACGCCTATCGTGACGCTCCGCCGGGCTTGCGCATCTGGTGTGGCTCGACCGTCGAGCGCACCGATGTCGAAGCGCTCACGCTTTGGCTCGACTGGGCCTACGTCAAGGCCAAAGCCGCGCTGGCCGCGGCGGCGTGATTTCCGACGCCTCTTTAAAGGACAAAACGCATGGCGCCGAGAGTCCTTATTACCGATGCGCTTTCGCCAGCGGCAGTCGCGATTTTCAAAAATCGCGGGCTCGACGTCGACTTCCAGCCCAATCTCGGCAAGGACAAGGATAAGCTCGCCGCGACGATCAACGGCTTCGATGGACTGGCGATCCGCTCCGCGACCAAGGTCACGGGCAAGCTGTTGGAGCAGGCCAAGGGCTTGAAGGTGATCGGCCGGGCCGGCATCGGCGTCGACAATGTTGACATCGCGGCGGCCACCGCCCGCGGCATCATCGTGATGAATACGCCGTTCGGCAATTCGATCACCACCGCCGAGCATGCGATCACGCTGATGCTGGCGCTGGCGCGGCAAATCCCGGAAGCCGACACGTCGACTCGCGCCGGCAAATGGGAGAAAAACAAATTTCTCGGCGTGGAGATCTTCGGCAAGACCCTTGGCATCATCGGCTGCGGCAATGTCGGCTCGATCGTCGCCGACCGGGCGATCGGCTTGAAAATGAAAGTAATCGCCTACGATCCGTTTTTGTCGACCGAGCGCGCGCTCAAGCTGGGCGTGGAAAAGGTCGAACTGGATGAGCTGTGGCGTCGCGCCGATTTCATCACCCTGCATACGCCGCTGACCGACAAGACCCGCAATATCGTCAATGCCGAAACGCTGTCGCAGATGAAACGGGGCGTGCGGTTGATTAATTGCGCGCGCGGCGAGCTGGTCGACGACGCGGCGCTCGGCGCGGCACTTAAATCTGGTCACGTTGCCGGTGCGGCGCTTGACGTGTTTCGCGAGGAACCGGCCACGCAAAGCGTGCTGTTTGGACTGCCCAACGTGGTCTGCACGCCGCATCTGGGCGCTTCGACGATGGAAGCGCAGGAGAACGTCGCGTTGCAAATTGCCGAGCAGATGTCGGATTACCTTCTGCGCGGCGCCATTACCAACGCCGTCAACTTTCCCTCGATCAGCGCCGAGGAGGCGCCGAAGCTCAAGCCATTCATTGCCCTTGCCGAGAAGCTTGGCTCGTTCGCGGGGCAGCTCACCGAAAGCGGCATCAAGCAGGTGCAAATTACTTACGAGGGCGTGGTCGCGCAAATGAACACCAAGGCGCTCACCTCCGCGGCGGTTGCGGGCCTGCTGCGGCCGATGCTGCAAGAGGTCAATGTCGTCTCGGCGCCGATTGTCGCCAAGGATCGCGGCATTGTTGTTGAGGAAACCCGGCGCGACACCGAGGGCGACTTCGATAGCTTAATCACACTGGCGGTGGTTACTGATCGGCAGCGGCGCTCCGTCTCGGGGACCGTCTTCGCCGACGGACGGCCGCGCATCGTCGACATCAAAGGCATCCGCATGGATGCGGAGTTCGCGCCGTCAATGCTCTACGTGACCAACCAAGACAAGCCGGGATTCATCGGCCGGTTTGCCACGCTCCTTGGCGAGGCCGGCATCAATATTGCGACCTTCCATCTCGGACGAGAATCCGAAGGCGGTAACGCGATCGCGCTGGTCGAGATCGACGGCAGTGTGCCGGCGGAAGTGCTCGACAAGGTGCGGCACATTCCGAATGTTCAACAAGTCAAGCCGCTGCAGTTCTAGAGCATGATCCGGAAAAGCGGTTACCGGTTTTCCGAAAAGATCATGCTCCAGGAATAATCCTAGCGCCGGGTCGCGAGCGTAATGCCGGCCAAGACCAAGAGGTAGCCGACCGCGTGAAAGAATTGCAGCCGCTCGCCTAACAGCGTGATCGCCAGCACCGATCCAAATACCGGAACGAGATGAATGAATGGCGCCGCCCGGTTGGCGCCGACGAGCTCAATTCCGCGGTTGAGAAACAAATATCCGAGCAGCGATGGAAATACGCAAACGTAGAGCAGGCTCGACGCAGTAATGGTATCGAGCACCATCGTTTGTCCGGCGGCAATCTCGAGCGCCATCGCCGGCAAGAGTAAAATCGCGCCACCGCCCATACCGACGGCGAGGAACGACAACGGGTGTATTGGCGGCCGGACTCTCAGCATGGCCACGTAAAAGGCGTAGATCAGCAGCGCGACGACGAACCACAGGTCGCCGCGGTTGAAGGCGATTGCCAATAGAACTTCGAGGCTGCCACGGCAGACAATGACAATGACGCCGGCGAGTGACAGCAAGATGCCGATGGCTTGGCGCACCGACAGACGATCGCGAAACAAGATGAATGACCACAACGCGACGAACAGGGGCGCGACCGATTGCAGCAACAATCCGTTGATCGCGGTCGTAAAATGTAGGCCGTAATAGGCCATGGTGTTGTAAGCTGAGAAGCCAGTCAACGCGAGCAGCGCCAACAATCCGATATGCCGGCGGATGAGCGGCCAATCGCGCGCAAGATGCCCAGCGGCGAACGGCAGCAGTAAGACGAACGCGCCGCTCCATCGGATCACGGACAAGGTGATTGGCGGAATATAGGCGGCAACAAAGCGGCCGAGCACCACATTTCCGGACCAAAACAAAGACGTCAGCGACAGCAGCAGATAGGCTTGGTGAGTTGGCGACCCGCTGCCTTGATCGCGACCGAGATTGCGCGCCGCGAACGCTCCATTGCGGGACTGATGAAATCCTTGATCGCCGCCGCCTACGCGATCGAGATTTTGCAACGGGGTTCGCGGCGCCATGCTCGTTTCGGCTTTTTATTACCAAGCACGCGTGAGCTACCGCGATGCGCGTGAAGCCGGTAGGGCGAAGGCCGCATGACTGATCGCCTTTGCGGGCGACGGTGACGGTATTTTCTTAGCGCGGCCGGTTGGCGGCGACCACCATGGCCCGCACAATACGGGAAGGCCGCCTGCATGCTTAACGGGGGCGTGGCCCTGATTCTGGCGAAAAAACAAGATATTGGACGGATTTGCGGCGGCTTTTGGGAAGCCAGTTTTCCTTGCGTCCCGGAGCATCATCCAGTATCGGAACGAGCGGCGGCAGCCGGACTCCGAACCACCCTGGTCATCATCGGCCCTTTGAGGACGCATCCCTCATGGCAAATGTCGTCGTGGTCGGCTCCCAGTGGGGCGACGAGGGCAAAGGCAAGATTGTCGATTGGCTCTCGGAGCAGGCCGACATCGTCGTCCGTTTCCAGGGCGGGCACAATGCCGGCCATACGCTGGTGATCGACGGCACGACGTACAAGCTGTCGCTGTTGCCCTCGGGCGTCGTGCGGCCGGGGAAGCTGTCGGTCATCGGCAACGGTGTGGTGCTCGATCCACACGCGCTGTTGGGCGAGATCGCGCACCTTAAAAAGCAGGGTATCGTCGTCACGCCGGACAATCTGCGGATCGCGGAAAACACGCCGCTGATCCTGCCGCTGCATCAGGAACTCGACGTCGCGCGTGAGCGGGCCTCCGGCAAGGGAGCGATTGGCACTACTGGCCGCGGCATCGGTCCGGCCTACGAGGACAAAGTGGGACGGCGCGCCATTCGGCTGATGGACCTCGCCGATCTCCAGATGCTCAATGGCAAGATCGAGCGCCTGCTTGCGCATCACAATGCGCTGCGGCGCGGCCTTGGCATGGGCGAGGTTGCACCGCGCTCGCTATACGACGAACTCGCCGCCGTCAGTCCGAGGGTGCTGCCCTATATGGATTCGGTTTGGGCTTTGCTCGACGAACGGCGCCGCGAGGGCAAACGCATATTGTTCGAAGGTGCGCAAGGCGCGCTTCTCGACATCGACCACGGCACGTATCCGTTCGTCACTTCGTCCAACACAGTGGCGGCGCAGGCCGCGACCGGCGCCGGCATGGGGCCGGGCGCGATCGATTACGTGCTCGGCATCTGCAAGGCTTATACGACGCGCGTGGGCGCGGGGCCGTTTCCGACTGAGCAAACCAATGAGATCGGCAAAACACTCGGCGAGCGTGGCAAGGAATTTGGCGTCGTCACAGGACGGCCGCGACGTTGCGGCTGGTTCGACGCCGTTCTCGTGCGCCAGGCGGTGCGCACCAGCGGCATTCAGGGCTTGGCACTCACAAAACTCGACATCCTCGACGGCTTTGAGCAGATCAAGGTCTGCGTCGCTTATCGGCTCGATGGCCGCGAGATCGATTACCTGCCTGCGAGCGAACACGCTCAGGCGCGCGTCGAGCCGATTTACGAAACCATCGCCGGCTGGCGGCAAAAAACCGCCTGCGCCCGCTCGTGGGCAGATCTGCCAGCCCAGGCGATTAAATATGTTCGCCGTTTGGAAGAGCTGATCGGCTGTTCCGCCGCCATACTGTCGACCAGTCCCGAACGCGAGGACACGATCCTGATGCAAAATCCGTTCGAAGCATAAGATGCAAGTTCACCGAACGCAGCGTAAACTCTAACGATGGCAGATTATCATCCCCTCATCACCCGCGCCGTAGAAGGGCTTAGCAGCAATACCGCTGAAGCTCGGCGTACGCTCTATGAACGCGCCCGCGCCTCGCTGGTATCGCAGCTGCGCGGCATCGATCCGCCGCTTTCCGAGGCCGAGATCACCCGCGAGCGTCTGGCGCTGGAGGATGCAATCCGCAAGGTCGAGGCCGAGTCGGTGCGCAAGGCGCGCGCCGAGCCGCGGCCGAGCCCGGTGGCGCCGCGCGCGACCAATACCGTCAACCGCCAACCTCTCGGCGGTACATCGCCGCCGGCATCGGCAGCAACGGCTTGGCCCGAGCGTGGGAGCGGCCCGTCTGGCAAAGTCGCCGCTCCGCCGCCGCGTCCGGAGCCGAGATTCCCGGATGCGCCAAAGGCGGGACCTCCAGCCGGTCCGCTGCGGCCTGCAGAGCCAATGGCGAGCGCGCGCAGCAGACTTTTAAACGCACGAACCTCCGAACGGCCGCCGCAAGAGCTCAAGGGCGTTCGCAAACCCATTGCCGCGGACGATTTCGACGCGATCACGCCGGAAAGGGCGGCTTCGTCTCGCGACGCCCATAATGTCTATGGGGCCGCGCCGCCGCATGAATTTTCAGATCGGCATGAAGAGGCGTGGCACGACGGCGACGCCGAGCATGTCGGCTACGATGAACCGCCTGATCTGCTCGAGGACAACGCGCCGCCGCTGCTTGGACGCGAGGCCTATGATCTCGACGACGAGCAACGGATCGATCACAGACGGCCACCTGTGCACCGTCCGCTTGAACCGGCGGAGCGTTACCGACAGCCGCGGCCGCCGCGCTCTTTTCGCGGTCTCGCCCAGCTCATTGCCGCAGTGCTCATCCTTGCCGGTGTTTCCGCGATGGTTTACTGGCAATGGTCCAATATCAACGGTCTGTATCAATTCCTCTCGCATTTGCGCTCGCGACAGAGTCAAACTGCACAGCAGCCTGCGAGCGAGCCGAAATTCGCAGGCAGGGTGCCGCAAGATCAGACACGCCAGCCGCCGCCCGCAGCTGGACCGAAAACAGAGAGCGGTGGACCCGCCGTCGCGCAGCGGGTCATGCTCTATGAGGAAGATCCGGGCAACCCGCAGGGCAAGCCATATGTCGGATCGGCGGTGTGGCGGACCGAAACCGTCTCGCCGGGTAGCGGCCTTGCCCCGGAGCTCCAAATTCGCGCCGACATCACCATTCCGGAGCGCAACATAACGATCACCTGGACTCTGCGTCGCAATACCGACCAAGCGCTTCCGGCCAGCCATACGATCGAAATCATGTTCAATTTGCCGGCGGATTTTGCGGGCGGCGGAGTCGCCAATGTTCCAGGTGTGCTGATGAAGGAATCCGAGCAGGCGCGCGGCGTGCCGCTTGCGGGCCTTGCCGTGAAGGTAACCAACGGGTTCTTTTTAATTGGCCTATCGGCGGTAGACGCCGATGTGCAGCGTAACCTGCAGCTTCTCAAAGATCGACCCTGGTTCGATGTTCCTATCGTCTATAACAATGGCGGGCGTGCCATTATCGCGATCGAAAAAGGGCCGACGGGAGATCGCGCTTTCGCAGATGCATTCGCCGCGTGGGGCAAATAAAAGATATTCGGGCAACTGCGACGCCGCCCGCTATATCGTCGTGGCGTTCGGGTGGGAGAAGCACAATGAGCGCGCCTGACGCGAGGAAGCCGAAGCCGGCTTTGAATCCTCATCTCGCCTCGGCGTTCCGGACGCTGGAAACGGAATCCGAAGGCTTGGCCGCGCTCGCCACCGCAATGGCAGACGGCCTTGCCAGGCCGTTCGCGGCCGCGGTCGAAACCATCCGGACTGCGCGCGGTCGCGTGATCGTCACTGGCATGGGTAAGTCCGGCCACGTCGCCCGCAAGATCGCCGCGACGCTGGCGTCGACTGGAACTCCAGCTTTCTTCGTGCACGCGGCCGATGCCAGCCACGGCGATCTCGGCATGATCACGTCCGATGACGTCATGCTGGCGCTGTCATGGTCGGGGGAAACCGAGGAACTGAAGGACCTCATCAACTATTCGCGGCGATTTCGCATCGCGCTCATTGCCGTAACAGTCAATCTCGAGAGCACGCTCGGCAAGGCCGCCGACATCGTACTGGTATTGCCGTCGGCGCGTGAGGCCTGTCCGCATAACCTTGCGCCGACGACATCATCATTGATGCAACTCGCGCTGGGCGACGCCCTGGCGATTGCCCTTCTTGAAAGTCGCGGCTTTACCGCGGTCGACTTCGGGGTCTTTCATCCACGCGGCAAATTGGGCGCAGCGTTGAAGTTCGTCCGCGACGTGATGCACCCAGGTCCCGCCGTGCCGCTGATTGCGCGAGGCGCGCCAATGTCCGAAGCGATTGTGGAAATGTCCGCCAAGGGATTTGGCTGTGTTGCCGTCACCGAGCCGAACGGAAAACTCGCCGGCGTGATCACCGACGGCGATTTGCGCCGCAACATGCGCACCGACCTGTTACAAGCGAAAGTGGATGCGGTGATGACGGTTTCCCCTAAGATCGTCCGACCCGATCAATTGGCAAGTGAAGCTCTGCAGCTTCTCAATGCATCAAAAATCACGGCCCTGATCGTCGTCGAGGCCGACCGACCGGTCGGCATCGTGCACTTTCACGATTTATTGCGGGCCGGCGTCGCCTAACGCGACTAATACAACCCGCCGTTCACGACGCTGGAATCTTGCGAGGGTTCGTTGCTCGGACTCGCGGCCGCACGGACTGGCGCGGCGGCCGCGACCGGCGCTGGCGCGGCAGGCGCCTGCGGTGACCCGTTTTGCGCCGCCGCCGATGGGTTCTGCGGACTGCTGGAATTTGTGGCATCTTGCGTCGCCTGGCCGTGCGCGATGAACTCGGCATAGCCCGGAGTGCCGGGCCGCGGCGGCACATCCTCAGGCATGCCCCCAGCCCAGTGCGGCCAATGATCGGCGACAAAGCTGCCGCAACTGGCGAGATTAAGCCCCAATCCGAGCAAAATTGCCGCTCTAATAAGCGGTCTGCAGGCCACAAAAGCCGCCGGATGTCTCGTCTCGCGCAAGCTCTATATCCCAGTCCATCTCGGGATGGACAGCATTCGTGGCGGGACTAAGGTGCCGACATCGTATGCGCTTTAACCATTTCTCACCAGCGGATGCCGCCCGACGCGCACTTTTCGCGCTCATGCTCATGGCTATGTCGGGATGCACCCAAATCGCTCAGACGAGCGAGGCCGCGACGCCGCCGACCGGGCAGCCCGCCTACGCCGCTGTGGCGGCCAAATATTTTTCCTCCACGATGAGGGATCGAGCTTCATTTGAGAGCTTCGAAATATCCGAGCTGCGTTGGGTGCACGCGCTCAAAGGCTGGAGCTGGCTCGCTTGTGTGCATTTTGTGGATCACGGGCGGCTGCGGACCTATGCCCTCTTTATCCAGAACGATGACGTGATCGACGGGCGCTATGCTGTGCAATCCGATTCTTGCGGATCACAATCTTACACGCCATTCGACGTAGTCACTGGCGTGCTCGGCCGTCCGACCGCTCCGCAACAGCCGGCACTGTATTAGTTCTTCATAGAGGCATTTGCGCAAAGCTGCCCGCACACCGCTTTGTCGCGGACAGAGGTCGCAAAAAAATCTAGCGGTCGAGTTTCGGCGCCTCGTCTACGCAATGTAGGCGTCGAAGCTTTCGCGAAAAGCGCGCGCGCCCTCCGGCGTCAACTGCACGGCCCGGGTTGCGGGCAATCGCCGCGTCCATCCCTGTTGCAAGCTGTGCTCGCAAATCATCGCGCCGAGCATGCCAGCGAGATGCGGCCGACGTTCGCTCCAATCAAGACACGGCCGACAGAGGACGCGTCCCGACTTCTTCGTCCGCCGCTCCAATATCGGCTCAATGTTCATCCCTATTGCAGCAAGACGCGCAATGCCGGTCTCAGTTAGAATTCCCCCGTCGCCCGCCAGTTCGACATATCCGTTTCTTATGAATCCGTCAGCGATGGCCACTCCAAGCTGCCCGGCCAAATGGTCATAGCAAGTGCGCGCGCGGCGGAGTGCGGCGTCCTTCGGCCCAATCGAGAGCTTCCGGCCGGCCGGCTCGAGTTCCGAGGCCACCTGCATGATGCTTTCGAGCATCCGCGCAACGGACGGAGCCGCAAGCCGGTGATAGCGGTGGCGTCCTTGTTGTTCGACGCTCAAAAGGCCCGCCGCGGTCATACGATTGAGGTGACCGCTGGCGGTCTGCGGAGCGATGCCGGCAACCCGCGCCAATTCGGTCGCCGTCAACGCCCGGCCATCCATGAGCGCGTGCAGCATGCCGGCACGCGCAGGATCGCCTGCTAAGGCAGCAACCGTGGCAAATAGCGCATTGTTCGACATGTTTGAGCATCTCCGCGAAGGACCTGCATTCTAATCCTACCGGCGCGTCGATACTTCGGTGAGTTCCGTAACATCGCGGCGAATTTGCGTCCAGGGTGCCGCGATGAATAGCGTGGCGGCATCATGCGCTGGAACGGTGAACGACACGAAAGGCGCATTTCACGGCTGGCGAGTCGTCGGCGCCGTATTTGTGCTCGCCACGTTCGGATGGGGCCTTGGTTTCTACGGCCCTCCAGTCTACTTGCATGCCGTTCAAGAACTGCACGGCTGGTCTCTCGACGTCATCTCTACGGCGGTGACCGTCCATTTTCTGTTTGGCGCGTTCGTCGTTGCCAAGCTGCCATGGCTGTACCAGCGATTCGGGGTGGCCCGCGTTACCAAAGCAGGTTCGCTTGCGCTTGCGACTGGGATCATGGGCTGGGCGATCGCTCAACACCCGTGGCAACTTTTTATTGCTACGCTGTTAAGCGGTGGTGGCTGGGTGACTATGGGAGCAGCCGCAGTCAACGCGATCATCGCTCCGTGGTTTACGCGAAAGCGGCCTGCGGCGCTTGCATTGGCCTATAACGGATCAAGTATCGGCGGCGTAGTCTTCTCGCCACTCTGGATAGCGGCAATCGGATTGGCCGGCTTCAAATGGGCCGCGCTTGCGATCGGTCCCATCATGATCGCGACAATCTGGATCTTGGCTGACGTCTATTATGCCAAGACGCCGGAATTGATGGGACTAAACGCCGATGGGGATGCGGCGCAAACCGCGGTCGTAGCCGTTGCATCGCCATTCGCAAAGCCGCTTCCAAACAAACGAGTCTGGAGGGATTGGAGGTTTGTTACACTTGCGGCTGGCATGGCGCTTGGCTTGTTCGCGCAGATCGGATTGATCGCCCATTTGTTCTCGCTTCTGGTCCCGGCGCTCGGGGCACAGTCAGCGGGATTTGCAGCCGGAGGCGCAACCGCCGCCGCGATTGTCGGCCGGACATTCGTCGGCTGGCTGATGCCGGCTGGAGCGGATCGCCGCCTGTTCGCTTGCGCCAGCTGCTCTGTTCAGATCCTGGGATCACTCGCTTTACTGCTTGCCGCTGGCGACAGCGTACCGCTGTTGCTGCTCGGCGTCACACTGTTCGGAGCGGGTATCGGCAACACGACTTCGCTGCCGCCGATGATTGCGCAGGCCGAATTCAACAAGGACGACGTCGCACGGGTCGTCCCACTGATCGTTGCGATCGGTCAAGCCAGCTACGCCTTCGCGCCAGCCATATTCGGGCTCATTCGGGAGTTCGCCCCGCGCTGGGGTTCAGCATCGGCCGGAGCCGCACCGTTGCTGTTTGTCACCGCAGCTTTGATCCAAATGTCCGCGGTTGTCGTCCTCCTGATCGGTAGACCGCGTAAGCGAGTTCGATTTTGACTGTCGCCTCGGCGTTTCCTGCAATCTCCAAACAGCACGTCAACATAAAGTCAACAGAAACGGTCGCTGGTAAGCGTTTTTGCTGGCCGGCACCTGACAGCGCCCAACGCTGAAAACGCACCAGCGGACGCGCTACACAGGCTAGCGGGGCCATCCTTTGACGCAGGGCACAGCGCCTTAGCCGCAGCCGTGTCAAAACTGGGATCATAGAGGCTTCCCATGTTGAAACTGACGATGCTGGCCGGGCTGATGCTGCTGTCCTTGATCGTCGCGGCGGCGACGCGGCTCATGCCACACGGCGTCATCGCCGAGACGGTGACACCGCAACAGAACTATTTCCGCCTGCACAATGACGATGGGCTTGTCGCCAAGCCTTGACTGATGGGGATAGCGGTTGACATCGATGGCGTCGGCAAGACCATGGTCACATGGTCGCCTTCAGCGATTCGCAGCTTCGGGCCGTCTGGGCCGCCGCCGACCGCCTACCGTTTGAGAAGCGCGGCGTCTTCGTTGAGCGGGTTGTTGCACGGCTGCAGCTGCACCGTGGCTTCACCGATGCCGATCTCGATGACGCGGTGCGCTCGGCACTGAACGGCTTGATCCAGCAGTCGGCTGCTTAATACCCCTCTAGGCTGTCATCAATGCGATGACGGCCTGCACGCGTGATCGCCTGCGCCGCTTAATCGTCATCCTTGGCAAGCAAGTGTGAACACCAGCCACACAGTCCTGTCGCGAAATAGAGATCACTTTCTTCGAATAGTGGCCTTTCACCACAGCGGTCGCACGCCCACCGCTGCCGACGCGCGGCATGGCTATCATGTTGGTTTGGATGCAATGCAGTCATGAGTCCCCCCGTTAATCAGGCGTTCTTTGATGGTGACGCTGGCAGGACTTGAACCCGCAACCTCCCCGCCCCCGGAGAACAAGGACGCTCTATCCCCCTTGAGCTACAGCGTCGTCACGATCTTCATCACCGTTTGTGGCGGCGCAGGGGCGCAGGGATGAGGATTAACCCCCGCCACGTCCGTGCAACGAGATCGCCGAACGCCGCTTCCCGGCGCCGTGGTCCGTCGAGGAATTGGATGCCTGCTTTGTAGTCCGTGATCACAACGGACAGGCGCTCGCCATGTCTATAGCCGGGGCGGCGATTCGCAGCCAAGCTGTTGACGCGTGACGAATCCCGCCGAATCGCAGTAAAATCTGAGGTAAATGTTGGCGTGGTCTCCAAAACGCTGAGGGGAATTGTACTACCGTCTGAAAAAAATTCTCGGCGCCGCTCAACCTTCGCGTCGTCTATCTATCCAAATGACGTTTTGCTCTTGCGCAGCGCTGATACAGGCCAAGGTGGCGCTTTCGCCTATCGCGCCATGTTTGGCGGCCCAATGCTGCCCACGCTGCCGTCGATCATCAAGGCCGAAGGCGGACCAAATAAGATCATACCTGGCGACACCAATTCATTAGCCCGCAATTCCCGTCAAACAGACGCGAATGCGCGGAGTGCAGCGCCAGGGTCCAAGCCGGACACGAACGACGCAAACGGACCTCTCTCCATTGTCCCGTCGTCGTCCGAAAGTTCGGCTGCGACGACCCGCCCGCGAACCGTTCCGGCCCAACAGGTGCCCCTGAAAAAGCCGCCAGCAAACGAAACCGCCTCAGCCCCTCCCGTTGCGCCCGCCGGCGGCTATGCGGTTCAAGTTTCGTCGCAACGGAGCGAAAAAGAAGCCCCGTCCTCGTTCCGGGACTTGCAGGCCAAATATCCAAATCTGCTCGGTGGTCGTACGCCGACTATCCGACGTGCCGACCTCGGCGCCAAGGGCATCTATTACCGCACCACGGTGGGTCCATTCGCCTCGGCGGATGAAGCCACAGAGTTGTGCTCGAACCTCAAGGCCGCCGGCGGCAGCTGCCTCGTACAGAAGAACTGACCGCGCCGGACACAACGACCATCGCGGACGATAGCATCGCTTGCCGCCGACTCTCGTGCCCAATCCGGTCCGCATCGTGCTTCAGCCGGTGCCGAAGCCGGCCGCGCGACACAGCAACAAGACGCAAAAATAATTTGGATCGGAGATTATTCACCCGCCGCATTTTGGCCCTTGCGTGCACACAATTCGCGGTGACGATTTGGCGCCTCCGTTGGGATGGGAAAAATCGGGTGCGGAGGCTAGGAAATGCGAGAGGCGCCTGGGGAGGCGCCTCTCGTCTAATGGCTGAACGGCTGGGGGTTCGGGGGATGGAGTAGCCGCTCAACTTGCCCTTACAATAGGGTCGCACCGATCACACACAATTCAGCTTTTGGTGATTACCTCCACTCCTTGGCATAGGGCATTCAGCTCGCATGTCGCGCACGACACCGCGAGCGAAGAGAGCGCACCGCTTGCACCGTCACGGCAGCTATCAGAAATGAAACCGTGGCGGAGGTGCCGTCCCCTACAAATCACCTCCGCCAGTAAAAACACGAAAGTTGGTTCTGTTTGGCCCTGAGGCGGCGCTAATGTGCTGGTGTTACCTCAAGGGCCTCGAATTGTAGGCGCAGACGGTTCCCCCTAACAAGGTGTGAGCGCATCGACGCCGCGAAATTGACGCAAGCAAGCGAAGTGTCACAGTTCGTGATTGAACCTAATCGCTTGTCGTTAGTTGCACGGTCAGGTGGACTGGGCGGCACCCCCATCTCCCCCGACACCCCTGCCGCTTAGTCCAGAAGAGGTAACAAGAACCCCAAGTGCCCCACCGCGCTTGGGGTTCTTTTTTGTCGCCCACTTTTTGTTGCGGATCAGGCGCGTCATTTGGCTACGCCAGTCTACGAAGCCGCGAGCGAACATAATCCTTCGCTATGCTCCAATCCTCGCTTCGTCGCTTCTCAGCCTCTTCGCGGTCGATGTCGTTGCAAAGCCGCTCAAGTGAAAGCCTCACAATGCCAGCTTTATCGTTGAGATATTCATTGATGGCCTTTTCGATTAAGACGACGCGATTAGGCTCATTCGTTCGCGCTAATACACGCAATGTTTCAACCAACTGCTGAAGTCGATCCATTTCAGTTATCCCCGGCCGCTTTAATCGGAACTGCCTCGGCCGCTAATTTGCCCGATTGTTGCATAGGGTGCCAGCGGACGGGGAAATCTCAGGGCCTAAGGGGCCGCCCTGGGAGTTGCGTGACGGGGACATATTCCAATGCATGACAGCGAGTACGTCGCTTGCCCGTGCTGCGGCGAGAGAATGCAGTTTGTGCGAACAGGGTCCCGCGCCAATCGAAGTGAGATGCAGACATTCGAATGCAAGCCGTGCGGCCTTGTGGTTGCAACAGAAGCACTGCGCGGCAGCACGCAGCCTTTGCTCGAAAGGCGATATTACTATTGAACTTCGGGTTCATCAGGGTTCTGCGGTGACTGCGCGTCGCTTCCCGCCGCCTTGGTCCGTCGAAGAAATGCCCGCTTGCTTCATTGTTCGCGATCATGACGGGCAACAGCTCGCGTACATCTATTATGAGGAAGAGCCGGGCGGGCGATCGGCAGCCAAGTTGCTCAGCAAGGATGAGGCGCGGCGGGTTGCAGCGAATGTCGCGAAGTTGCCGGAGCTACTACGCCGAACGTGATTTGTTCCTAGCAGTGCGCGGGGTCGCACCAATACTCGGACAAACTTGATCGCCGGGACAGCCAAAAGGGCGAAAACAAAAAGGTCGCCGTATTCACGAGAATCGTCATTGGCGAGACTGTACAGCGGTTCCTGCAAGAAATAATCGGCGCACACTAGTGCAAGGGCAGCGCTCAATAAGGCAAGACGGCCATTGTAGAGAGCCGCAATCAAAGCCACGGGGAAGAGATAAATATAGACGAGAGCGCGAGACGACTCAGTGGTCAATGTGAGCCGCCACAGAATTGCAGTTACGGCCAATATCAGGCCAATCGACACTGCAATAGGAACCAAGCCCTTTAAGGCACGCATGGGCTCTCCCGGCTATAAATACAATAATGGAAGCAGGTCGCGCGGAATAGATCAAAAATGGCCCGCGACGACGACTGCCCACAGGCCTTAGGCCTTCGGCCCCCTGTAGATCATGAAAAACACGATTGCCGCAAAGCACGCGACGGCAAAAAAGATACTGGCTTGTCCCCAATCCATCTCGCCACTGTACGAGATATTAGAGGTCCGTTGCTTGGACCAAATCGCCGCGAGACTGATTGACGCGCGAGCTTCGCCGCGCGCAACCGCGATCAGCGGCCAAGCTACTCACCAAAGACGAGGCGCGGCGGATAGCGGCGAATATTGCGAACCCTGCTAGGAGTCCTGACCCGCTGATGCGCTTCTAATCGGACGCGGCTAGGGCGGTCTAAGCAGCCCGCCCTTGCGTCACCGTCTCGCCGTGCTGACAACGCGAGCAGTAGAAGACGTAAATCTCGGGGATTTCTTTCAGGTCAAGATAGCGTACTAGACGCATGGTGGAACGGCAGTGCGGGCACGGCCGCTCGGTTGATTGGGCTGCGGTCACGTTCAAACTACTCATAGACGATGAGATGGTGATCGCGTCGAATATCACTCGGCGTCGGCCAACTCCCGCCGCGGCGACAGGTAAACCGTATCCTCAAACTGATATCCGCAGGCCCCGCACGACCATACGTTTCTAATTCGATGATCGGGGAAATGCTCAGACCATTCCGGCTCGATCAGGTTCGCACCACACTGCGCGCACTCATTGACGGATTTCACAAGACGCCACCTTTCAACGCTTACCTTCTATCGCGCGGGAAACTACGCCCATGTTGGGCAGGAATAAGGCCGATTTTTACAGTGGTAAGGCCGATTTTTACACTGGTTAAGAGTGTGTTATCGGCTATTCGCCCGAGCAAAGAACCAACACCAAAGGCACGCGACTCAATCTTGCCAAGCTGCCGGAGCTTTTGCGCAAAGACTAACCGAGCCATCGCGGGGCTTTCGTCCCCACCTCAATGGACCACGATTTCGAAGTCATCATAGTGCGAAGTGGGCGGACCCTTTGCCCCAGTCATCATTGCTGGTGGCTTGTCGGCTGAGCCAGCCAGTGCGCCGGTGGCGGTAAATGTTCTGACGCCAAACCACGTTCCGATACCAATCAGGACCAACGCAGCGACAGCGGCGGCGAACAAGCTAGTCTTGCACATGTGAATCTTCCCTCTGCACCCGGCGAGCATGCAGCGTAGTTTGATTCGCAGTTTTGGGATGTGCCCGGCGTCACAGATCGATTCGCAAACGAATTGGACGGCGCGTTGTCGTGAATATCGGCAGACTGCCGGAGCTAATGAGCCGCGCTAGTGGCCCGGCAATCGGCGGCCAAGTTACTCACCAAAGATGAGGCGCGAAGGATCGCTACGAACTTTGCCAAGTTGCCCGAGCTACTGAGGTCGCAACCTCATTGGCGCTAAGACGGATTGCGGCCAACGTGGCAAAGCTACCAGACCTTTTGCGGCGACGACCGAACTGGGGAACCTCGTAATGGCTTCGATCGTTGACTTGATCAGTCCGTTTCCGTCATCTGGAATTCGGAATGTTGTGGAAACAAAACGGGGTGGTGTCATGAGGAAAACGCTATCGGCTTTGCTTACAGCGGCAAGCCTAGGAATTGCCGCTGTCCCGTCGCTGCCAAGTCCGGCTGAGGCTCGCTGGGGCTGGGGCTGGGGTTGGGGCGGGTTTGGCGTCGGCCTGGCTACAGGAGCAATCATCGGCGGCGCGCTCGCGCGCCCATACTACCCATACTACGGTTACTACGGCGGATATTACGCACCCGCCTATTACTATCCGCCGTATTACGGCTACGGCTATTATCCGAGATATTACGGCTACGGCTATTATCCGAGATATTAACGCGACGAAGGCAACGCCGTTGGCTGCACCGCCGACGGCTTTGCTGTTTGAGCGAGCGTTGCTTGACGTGGATCAATGCACCGATTGCGTTTGTGTTGTTGGGATTATGAGCCGCGCCTCAGATGATTTCCTCTAGTACTTGAGGGCCACCTCGGTCGGGTGGCCCTCTTTCTTAAGAGATAGACGTTTTTTTAGAGGTAAGGCCACGCCACGAAGACGATGACAGCCGCGCCGAACGCCAGGAGCAGCACGACGCCGAGGTCGAATTCTATTCGTTGCCAAGTTTGCTGTCGTCGGTCCATCTAAACGAAACCTCAGGAGCTACCGCTAGGGCGCACTGCTGAAGATCGAGCTTGCGCATCATGGCACTCTCGGCTGAATTAATGCTTAAACTGCGCTTAGCTGCCCGCTGCGATTACATTGCCCTAAGAGGGGGCAGGTATGTTCTGGTACTGGCTCTGGCTGGCACTGACTGGCTGCATCATGATCACCAACCGCATCAGCGTGGCGCGAGGGGACAAGCCGTCCCGCGCCTTGTGGGAAGCCATGGTCGCCAATCTAATTTTCGGCGCACTGTTGGCGTGGCGCTCCTTGTAAGTACATACCGGCGTGTATCGGGGGACGAAGGCAAAGCCGTTGGGCACTGTGTCGCCGACGGCTTTGCTGCCTGTGTCCTTTGCGGCAACGCTCGCGAGCTATTTAGAAATTTGCAAATGGCGATAGGTTGACCCCGGTTGGTGTTGGACCGAGGATATCCGAGTTCTCTGCTTTGGCGTTTCCCAAACTTCGAAGGCTCGCGGGACACCCTCGCGAGCCTCTTTCTTTTGTGTGATTTGCGAGCAGCCGGACGGGCGATGCAGTACTCAATACAAGATCAGCAAAACCAAACTCTCAATCAGCATAATGGCTGTCACCCCGGCAACGGAAAGCACTAAGGCTTCTCTCGCTTCGTGGTGACCTGCAAACCGCTCGGTCTTCATGACCAACGACCAGTTAAAAATTGACGGCTGCCGTGACCCCGACATTGGGGTGTGAGGGGCTTTGGGGGGATGGTCGAGGCCACGGAGCCAACTAGCGCTTAAACGCACGCGGCCGAATGTGGTTCCGCCTCCTGTCTTGGATTTAAAAAAGGCACATCAGTTCGATTGCTCCTTTTGAAAATTACCGTTCTGTCCCGATACCACGCCTAAATCTGTTGGCATGATCAGTCACCCTCAGGCTGATCCACCATAACTGCTTTAGTCGCACAACCTCATGTCGATAGGTGCGACGCACAACGACCGTTGGGCATTAGTGCACTTTTCTTG
>Ga0306922_10000206_pt1 | contig 44378 bp, 39 predicted proteins | sample sta12Cox44000082_FD_203758 | JGI IMG/M metagenome (GOLD analysis project Ga0306922, IMG submission 203758) | Lab enrichment of tropical soil microbial communities from Luquillo Experimental Forest, Puerto Rico - statoxic.12C.oxic.44.000.082 (v2)... | ecosystem: Environmental > Terrestrial >... | reverse complement strand
GCCGCCTCGCTACGTCGACTCGCCATTTAGCGCAACTCCGTCATCATGCCTGCAATTACGCCCGCCGCGGGTCCCGATCCCCAATTAAACTCTTTCAGCAGCGTCTGAGTGATCTCCTGCTGGTTCTTTCCTTCCCGCAGCAGTGCCCGGAAGCGCTCGATTACCCGCACCATTCGGTTGTGCAGGTCAACGAGCTGTTGCTTGTCGATCGAGGGGCCATGCCCTGGAATCAAGACGTCCCAGTCCATCTTCAGCATCTCTTGAATTGAGTGGTTCCAATCCGTCCAGTTACCGCCATCGGCATAGTTCACAATCAGGGGAATGTCGTCCCAGGGCAGCGTGACCAAGTCGCCGGCACATACGACGCGCTCGGCGGGAAAATAAACCGCAGTGTCTCCACTGGTGTGACCGCGCATCTCGCGAAGATCGATCTCTTTACCGCCCAAGAAGACAGTCGCGGCGCCGGAATACGTCAGGGACGGGAGCCAAGTCTGATTGGGCGTCTTGGCGAGATTCTCGCGATCTCTCATCGAGATGATCACCTGGGCTCCTTCGGCCTCAAATTTAGCGGCGCCCGCGGAGTGATCGCCGTGGTTGTGAGTAAGAATCACGTACTTCAGCGGCTGATTCGTGAGCGATTTGATCTTGCTATTGATGTCGTCGTGGATGCGCTCGAACTTGCTGTCGACGAGAACGACGCCCTTGTCGGTAAGGTAAATGGTCGCATTGCCGCCGTACGCCGCCAGATCCGACAATTTCGCCGTCTGATTCTCGACCACGTAGATGTTGTCTCTAATCTTGGTCAGCTTCGGCGGCGGACCCGGCGGGCCGAAGCCCGAACCGCGGCCGCCTTGCTGTCCGAACGTCGCTACCACGCCAACCGAGGCGGTCATTGCAATCAGGACTATCCGAATATTCTTGTTCATAGTTCAAGGCCTTGCGTGATCTGCCCTATCGGGAACTGCATGGCGTCGGGTTCCACTTTGCGTCACCTGCTTCCTTCTTGAAATGAGTACTCGTGATGAAGAGCTGGTTCAGATACTTAGGATCGTTTACGATCGTCGTGACAATCAACCATTGATCCGCGTTCGGCTCCTTCGTCGCGTTATAGTATTCCGTCAGGATGGTATTCTCGCTGTACGGCACGCCGTTCTTTCGGAGATAACCGGGCCTCAAGTGCGTGGTTGTGACCTTAAGGGCGCCAGAGGGCACGCCAACGTCCGGCGCTCCGAGAACTGCACGGCCTGAGGGCAACGTCTCCCAATCGGCGATTGAGACACCCTGCCAGGGTAGCCCGGCCGCTGTGCCGGTTGGGGAGCCAAAGTGAAACGTTCGAGTTTGGGTCCCTGCATCCGTGTCTACTCGCAACGCCGTGTCGCTCTCCCAATAAATGTGGACTCGGCCAGGTAGACGCATTACGCCGGGCGCACCATAGGCCCTGCACTGTTCGCCGGCGGCTTCGTCTTTGGCGGGGTCCCACCCGTCTGCGACCTTCCGCCCTTCGGGGTTGAGCGGGACGCTCGCGTAATCCCCCTTGGCCGGAGTGACCATACGCCAGCGCCAGTCTTCGGTGACGATCGACACCCAATATCCGGTCAGGTCAACTGGCGCCGCCGCTCTGGGAGTTGGCGGCGGGCCGGCAGGACCGCGCCCCCTGCCTTGTGCCCAGACAACGCCGGTGGAAACCAATACCAGAAGCAGTAGAGTATGTGCCTGATGGGCTGCGCCCATCAGACGACCGGCGAACAGCCGGTGCGGTGGCACGCCGGACTTTCCGTCGTTCCATAAGAAGGTCGCCGCGTCTTGCCAGCCATAAGCCTGCGAGGGAATCATCGGGGTTCCTGAATCACCCAACATTAGACAGAATGATACCCGTACGCAAGAGGGGAGTTCAATATGTTGAATCGGTACAGGAAGAGCCGGCATCCCCCGCGGCTCTCGCTCACATCCCCTCGCCGCAACGATTCAACATATTGAATTCGGGATTGCCCTAGCGGTCCTTTTTTGAATATTATCGATGGTCGTCAGCAATTCCGGCGTCGAACAAAGGAGTAATCGGAACATGTTGAATAGTCTAAGACGAAAGCCCGCTTTGTTCGCGGCGGCTCTCGGGAGCGTTGCTCTGGTTGCGCCCGTTTCTGCTCATCACGGGAGCGGCATCTCCTATGACATGGAGCACCTCTGGAAGACAAAGGCGACCGTGGTTGAGTTCAAGTACGCCAATCCCCATCCTTGGCTGGTGTTCGATAGAACGAACGACAAAGGCGAAACGGAGCATTGGACCGCCGAGCTGGTTACGAATCCGACTTTCCTTCTGCGCGCGGGTTGGACCAAGACGCGCTCCGAGCAAGCGCTGAATCCGGGTACGGTGGTCGAATTGACCCTCGGCACGTCCAAGGTCGGTGGCTTTAACGGGTGCATCCGGGATATCCGAAATGAAAAGGGCGAACTAATCCTCGATACGGGTCGAGTAGGTGGGGGCGGAGATCGGGGCGGCGAGACTGGCGCTGAGGCGCCTCCTCGTTAACCGCAACCAGAGCTCCTGGAGCGGGGGTTATATGGAGCATCGTTCAGCCTGGGTCGCCGGATTCGTCGCAGTCTTGCTTTCCGGCTTCGTCATCGCACAGCAAGCCGGCAACAACAATCGAGGCAGAAACGACAACGGCAGGAATCCTGCGAATCCTGCCCCCGCGCGCAACGCTCTCGGAAGGGGCGCGGCCCCGCTTGTACCGGATAATTTGCCGTATGACAAACGCGACCTTTCAGGAGTGTGGCTTGGCAATAAGTACGGCTTCAACGCCACCTACGAACCGGCGTTGACAGCGGAGGGCAAGAAAAAGTTTGACGCGCAAAAGCCGTCTTACGGCGCGACACTGGGAACGCCTGCGGCCGCTGACGCAAAGGTGCCGTCGGGGCGCCGGCGGGCCATACCGCCAGCGCAGGGCAACGATTACGTTGGAGCTTGCAATCCGCTGGGTCTCATCCGAATGCTTTTGTATGATCCCGCGCCGATGGAGATGATCGTTACCTCGAACCGGATCATTCAGAATTTCGAGTGGACCTGGGATCACCGGGAAATCTGGTTGGACGGACGGTCGCTCCCCAAAGTCGAGGAGTATCTGCCCAGGTGGGATGGATATTCAGCCGGGAAGTGGGAGGGGGATACGCTAGTGGTGACGACAGTAGGTTTGGACGATCGTCAATGGGTCGACCACTTTGGATATCCGATCAGCGATAAAGCGCGTTTGGAAGAGCGCTGGCGCCGCACGGCTCACAACGTCCTCGAACTCAACATGATCCTGACCGACTCGGGGGTTTATACCCAGCCTTGGAAGAGCGATACCGACACCTTCCGCCTGGCTACGAACACTGACCTGGCCGCGGGCACCGGTTGGGCCGGAATCGCGGAAGATAGGTGCGTCCCGATGGACGAAGTCGAGCAGTACAACCGAAACGTACGGAATCCCGCCGGTGGCGTCCCGGGTGTGGAGCACAAGTAGGCTGTCCAGTGTGGGCTTACCCATGAGACGGGATACGCGGTCGATGACGCGCCTTTGGCGCCGATGCGTTTCGGCGGTTGTGATTGCGGCGCTGGCGCCGGCCGCTACTGCACAATCGGTCTCGCCGAAGCCGCCGGTGGCGGAAGAAGTTTTCAAAAACGTGCAGGTGCTGAAAGGGATCCCGGTCGGCGAGTTCATGGATACGATGGGCTTCTTTTCCGCCTCGCTGGGGTCGAACTGCGTTCATTGCCATGTCGATGAGAGCCTGACCCACTGGGAAAAATTCGCCGAGGATGTGCCTCGCAAACGAGTGGCGCGGCAAATGATCCAGATGGTAAATGCTCTCAACAAAGCGAATTTCGGAGGAGCGCGTGTAGTGACTTGTTATAGTTGTCATCATGGAGATGTGCGGCCGGAAAGCGTGCCGAGTTTGCTATCGCAGTACAGTCTTCCCGTGGAGGATCCAAACAAAGTGGAAATTGTGCCGGGCGCTCCTCCGGGTCCATCCGCCGATGAGATTCTGGATAAATACATCAAAGCTCTTGGCGATCCGCAGCGCCTTACCAGCTTTATCGCAAAGGGCACGTACGAGGGCTACGATACCTACGAACAGAAGGTACCGCTTGAAATCTTTGCCAAGACGCCCAATCAGCGTGCGGTGATCGTTCACACTCAGAGCGGAGATACGACCACGACCTTTGACGGACGCTCCGGCTGGGTCGCCGCCGTCGACAAACCGGTGACGCTGCTGACATTAAGCCCCGGAGGTGAAACCGATGGCGCGCGCCTCGAAGCTAGCTTGTCCTTTGCGGCTTACATCAAGAATAGCCTCAACGCGTGGCGAGTGGGATTCCCCCTTACCGCGATCAACGACCGGCCAGTCCAGATCGTGCAGGGCACGGGTGCGGGTGGCACGCGTGTCAAGTTATACTTCGATGTCGAATCCAGCTTGCTTGTGCGCAGTCTTCGCTACACAAATACGGCCGTCGGTCTTGTTCCGACTCAGATTGACTACTCCGATTACCGGGAGGTGTCTGGAGTCAGGATGCCTTTTCACTGGGTCGTTACCTGGACCGATGGGCAGGCGACCATCGATCTGAGCGATGTGCAGGCGAACGTTCCGATCGACCCGGACAGGTTTGCGCGGCCAGCCCCGGCGGTGGTTCGGCAGATTAAAGTCGTGCCTTCCGGGACTACTCGCTGATGACGGTTGAGAACCCGCTGAATTTAACCGAAATCGACTACATTGTCGTCGAGTGCTTTCACATCGCGGGCCTCGTGTTGGCTGTTGGAATGACTGCGATCGTGGATTTTCGCCTTCTCGGTCTGATTCTTCCCAAACAAAGCCCTCACCAACTGGCCTCGTTTACTGCATTGTGGATGGCCGGCGGCCTCGTGGTTGCTGTATTTACCGGTTTCATGCTGTTCTCGATCGACCCCGGCTCGTACTATAAGAACTCAACGTTTCTGGTCAAGATGGCATGCCTGTGTCTGGCAATCGTCCTAAATTACACGGTTCACATAAAAGTGGTTCTGCCGGGAGCGACGCTCCGTCACGGTAAAATCGTGGCCTGTATCTCCCTGGCGGTCTGGACTGCGACAGTATGTTGTGGAATTTTCATTGCCAATAACCTTCTGGATATCGGCTGATCGCCCTTTATGCTCCTCGCCTTGTTGCAATGGATTCAGAACACCAGCGTCTTCGTGTACTTGCGCAGCTCAGCTTACTTGTACCCGATCATATTGGCTCTCCACCTCTCCGCGATTTCGCTTTTCGGCGGAATGATCGTTCTGACGGATCTGTGCCTGCTGGGCTGGATTTCCCCGGCCGGCGTCCGGCGCGGCTGTGATCGATGGTCTCCGCTTGCCGAAGCGCATCGGCTTGCTGGTCGCGGCAACATTCGGCCTCCTTCTATTTTGTTGCAAAGCCGAGCAGTATTACTACAACGTTTACTTCCGCACCAAACTGCTGCTATTTGCATTGGTTGGTCTTCACGCGCTGGTATTCCGAAGTCGAGTCTACAACCGGCTCGCGGAAATGATGGCGGCTGGATCACCAAATCTACAGGCGCGCCTCGCGGCTTTTCTGTCTCTTCTGCTGTGGGCCGGTATCCTCACCGCCGGCAGGGCGATCGGATATGTGCCGGTGCGTCGGGGCCTTCATTTCCTATAAGGTTGCTCCGTGATGCCTATGTTCATCACACACCAACCAAAAACCGCGCTCCATTTCATTATTGACCGATGCAATTTCCATGACTTCACGCCGGTGTACATGCGGGGCGCCAGTCGCCGTCGACTTCACGCCATGCCGACCACTGAACGGAGCCTGTCTTCAGATCGCTTTAGTGATCTATATTCGTCGGGCGCCCGCCAGTCGATTATCTTCCGTACGCGTGGGCAATCTGACCGACAAGCTTGGCCCACGGCATGGCCATGGCCCCGTAGACTTCACCAGTCTCCGGTCGCGCATTGTCCTCTAAGATTTCCACCATCAGTGTCGCGTAGTCCGAGAGGATGACGCCGGCTTACAGCATGCGCAGAATCCCGGCCTGACGCTTGGTTTCGCTGAAGGTTCCCAAGGCGTCGATCGCGGCATACGCGTCCAGGCCGCGGCCGGTCATCGCAGGCAACGCCGCGCAGACTTCGAGCGAGATGCCGGCGACGATCAACTTCTTGCGTCCGGTCTCATTGATGGCTTTTGCCAAACGCGGATCGTCGAACGCGTTGACCGACCAGCGGTACTTCGTCGAGTTCTGGGAACGTCGGACCCCACATGCCGTCACGCGCCGTCGTGGTGACGACGATCGGCAGCTTCAGCGCTTTCGCAGCCTTTGCCAGAGCCACCGACATCGTGTTTCAGCTCGCCGGTCGAATAGTCGCGGACGCCCTCATAAGGCCAACCTGATAGACGAGAAGTGCGTGATTGCCTACGCACTCGGACCGCCCTTCAGATCTTTAAGGAGCACTGACGTCGGCATCGAAGATCGATCGCGATCCAGGATGGAATCACGATAGGGATCCGCTTCCGGAAAAGACTATCGCTACTGCTGCACCACCGAGTCGGCCGACGGGTGTCGTGTGACGTTGAAGTGCAGGATCCGATGCCGTCCATGATCGATCACGAAAAGGCAGTACAACCACTCGGATCGTCGCCGTCGGCACCGTGAACATGTCCAAGCCGACGATGGCTTCGCGGTGATTGCGAAGGAAGAAACCCAAGCCACGTTTTGCCCGGATCGCCCCGGCGCACCATAGGCCGTAAATATCGTGCCACGCTCCTTTCGGAGAGCGGAAGCCAAGCTTCCGGAGTTCGCCGTGGATTTTGGAGCACCCCAGCCCGGATTTTCTTGTGCCAGGCGCCGGATCAGGACGCGAATTTCCTCCCCTGATTCTCGGTCGGCCACCGCGCCCCCGGGACCTCCAACGCCGACAGAGGCGGACACCGGCACGATGCCAGCCGACGATGGTGTCTGGGTTTACAATAATGAGCTTCGGCCCAGCGGGACCAGAGTTGTCGCAGCAGGACCCAGAACAACCGATCCGACGCATCCAAGCGAGGTCGGGACCGCTTCCGGTTGATCACCCCAAGCTGTTGGGGAAGGGCAAGCACTCCGAGGGCAGTGTCGGTGCGGCTGCGGGCAAACACCCGAACCACGATCAGGAAAGCGAGGAGGAATGAGAGCACGGATGAACTCTTGTAACACACGTAACGCAGCGGAAGCCCGCCCGCGTGCTATGCCCGCAAGCCGTTGAATTCGGGGCAGGTCGGCTTTTGGCTACACACAGGAGCTTCGTTCAGAATTGGTGAAATGACAGCGAATTACACACCCCCTCTCTAAATAAGAGTCAGGACGCCGAATAGACCCAGGAGAGCCGACTAAACAATGTAGGTCCAGTCACGGAGGTACCGCATCAATCATGTTGAACCCCAAAAGGGGTGGCGCATATAAGCAGCGCCTGCGGAGCGGCAACGTTTTCCACGCGCTGTGGAGTACACGACGATGGGCCAAGTCGACGCCACTCTAAACGAATCGCCCAGGGGACTCGGTACTGATCGAACCTGCAAAAACCGCAGCCCCCCCGCTTCAGCCAAGCTTTTAACTGTGGCTTGGCTCACACTGGGCATAGCCTCGGTTGCGCTCGCTTTGATTGCTACAGTAGTTCTGCGATCAGAGCGGGAATCAGCGGCGGTTCTCCACCACCTGAATCTCATTTCTTTACACCTTCAGGATGTGCTTTCGGACCTGGCGGATGCCGAAGCCGAGGAACGTGGGTACCTCTTAACAGGTCGGACGGAGAACCTTGGAAACTTCGAACGGTCGCGTAAAGCTCTCGATTCGGAGTTCGATCGACTCACCGCGCTGGTGAAGAACAATCCCGCCGAACGGCAAGAGGTCGAACGGATCCGCTATCTAGTTCAGCAGGACCTGGACGAACTCCAAAGGTCCATTGCTAGCCGCGCTGCAGCAGGGTCTCGGGCCGCTTTTTCCGAAATTCTGACGGACCGCGCCAGGAAGCTCACGGAAGCCCTCCGCCAGAGCATCAAAGGCATCGACGAGAGGGATGAAGGCATACTGGCCCAAATCGCACGGAGACGGAGGAAACGCCTGGCGAGCGCCCTTGCGGCGGTCTCCGGTGCTCTTCTTCTAGCTGCCTCCTATCTCTTGATTGGCCAGATCATAATCGCTCGCAGTGCCTCTCAACGTCAAAAGGCTGAAGCAGCGCTACGCGCAAGTCAAGATCGATTCGAGACCCTCTGTGAGCAAGCTCCCGTGGGAATTTATAGCACTGATGCACAAGGCCTCGGCGTCTACACGAATTCCCGATGGTCCCAAATGTCCGGTCTCAGTGCCGCCGAAAGTCTGGGGAACGGCTGGAAAAAGGCGCTGCATCCCGACGACCGCGAGGGTGTATTCGAAAGCTGGAAGACGCATGCCCTGCAAGGGACTTCGTGGGAGTATCGCCTGTTGGCTTCCAACGGAAAGATCCGATGGATTCGTGCTCTGGGAGGCCCGATCTATTCGCCCCTAGGCGAAATCACGGGCTATGTCGGAACTGTCGAAGACATAACTGAGGCTAGAAATGCGCAATGCGCGCGACACGAAACCGAAGAACGGCTGCTGGAGAGTGAAGAGCGCTTCCGTGCGATCTTCTATCAGGCAGCTGTGGGCATCGCACAGACCAGCATCGATGGTAAATGGCTGCTTGTCAACGATCGGTTTTGCGAGATCCTCGGCTATTCACTAGCCGAACTGCATGGAATGACTTTTATGGATATCACGCACCCGGACGACCGCGAGACCTCTGTCACGCAGGTCACCAGGCTCCTTGCCGGTGAGATCTCGTCGTTGTCGTTGGAAAAGCGTTACATCCGCAAGGATGGCGTCACGGTGTGGGGTAGTGTGGTCGTATCCTTGGTACGAGATCAGCAGAGCCAAGCCCAGTATTTCGTCGACGTGGTGGAGGACATAACCGAGAGGATGCTGGCGCAGGAGAAGCTGCGCGAGAGTGAAGAACGTTTCCGCAATATGGCCGATACAGCCCCGGTGATGATTTGGGTGTCCGGGCCCGACAAGGGTTGCGTCTTCTTCAATAAGGTCTGGCTAGGCTTTACCGGGCGAACCATGGAGCAAGAATCAGGTAACGGCTGGGCTGAAGGCGTGCATCCCGACGACCTGGATCGATGTCTAGCGGGCTATTCCTCCGCGTTCGATGCGCGGCAGAGTTTCCAAATGGAGTACCGGCTGCGCCGCGCAGACGGGGTGTATCGCTGGCTTCTGGACCAGGGAATTCCGCGCTTTACGGCAGGCAACGTTTTCCACGGCTACATTGGCTCCTGCATCGACATCACGGAGCGGAAGCATGAGGAAGAGTTGCGGGAGGAGTTGCGACACGAGCGGGAGAGATTGGCCGAAGTGCGGGGTATGGAACGCTTTCGGCTCTCGTTTGAAGAAGCGCCTGTGGGAATGGCGCTGATTCGAGGCGATGGCGTGTGGCTGCGTGTCAATCGTGCCCTGTGCGAAATGACCGGCTACAGTGAGACCGAGCTGATCTCGCGCAACGGCGACATTACACACGTGGACGACCGGGCCGAAGAGTCGCGCATGATTTCCCGGATCTTATCCGGTGAAGTGGTTGCCGGCCGCCTGGAGGAACGCTACATGCACAAGCAGGGACGTGCGATTTACGTCCTGCTGAGCATTGCCGTGGTGGAAAGGGACGAGGCCGGCCGGCCCGTGCACTTCCTGGCCCATGTGGAGGATTTGACGGACCGCAAACGCTTCGAACGGGAGTTGGAGGCCAGCCGCGCGCAGATGGTCTCCAGTTCGCGGTTAACAGCCTTGGGCAGTATGGCCGGCGGGATCGCCCACGAGATTAACAACCCGCTGGCGGTGATTCACGCATCGGCTGCGAATATCAGCCGCATGGCGGAATCCGGCTCCGTCCAGGTTCCGGCGGTACTGAAAAACTCTAACCGCATTAGCCAGACTGCGGAACGGATCTCACGGATCGTACGCAGTTTGCGCCACGTGGCGCGCGAGGGCAGCGCGGACGAGTTCCGCGAGACGCCGGTGCGCGAGATCGTGAACGAGACTCTGGAACTGTGCGCCGAGCGGTTCCGGGCACTCAATATCCACCTGGGCGTCTCTACCATCGACCCAGCGGCGGTCATCAGCTGCCGCGAAGCGCAAATCTGCCAGGTGCTGCTCAACCTGCTGCAGAATGCGTATGACGAACTGGTGGACTGGGAAGGGGACCGCTGGGTGAAGCTGGATGTGACATATTGCCCTGGTTGGGTCGTGTTCTCAGTCAGCGATAGCGGCCCGGGAATTGCGCCGGAAAATCGGGCGCACATCATGGAGCCTTTCTTTACGACCAAGCCCATGGGCAAAGGCGTCGGGCTGGGACTGAGCATTTCCAGATCTATCGCATTGGAGCACGGGGGCACATTGGAATTGGATGAGGAGTCGCCGCATACCTGCTTCCGCCTGAAACTTCCGCGCCCGAAGGCGGCCTAGAGATGTACTCAACTATGCAATCGGTGCTGTTCCCGCAAATGGATGTCTGGTCCCCAATCGCGTGGGCCGAATCTCCAACGGATCGCCAAAAGCAAAGCGTGCCGCAGTCCGCACCGGCTTGGCAGGCACTTCACGAACCTCCCATTAGACGCAGGGAGAAGTGTGTTTCCCTTCACAAGTCCTTAATCATGGGTGTCACTGGAGGGTCGTTCGGTGCAGCCGCCGGAGTCGGGGCGGGTGGTAGCAGTGTCGCAGATCGGAGCCCCGTTTGAGTTCCAACAACCTTTCCTCCGGCGAAGTCGGGCTCTGCTAATAACCGCTCCCCTCGGCCAACGCGCCAGCAGGGTGTGCTGGAAGGAAAATCGGGGTACTGTAACCGAGCGCTCGTAGATCGAGTTTCCGATAACCGGCATTAAGGGCGCAGACCGCCCCTCCCTGCCGTGTAATGTAACGCAAGCCCTTGGCCCGACGTATCTTAATTATACCTATGCCCCACAGGCGACTATGGTTCTTGATTCTGGCGGCATGTTTTTGGTCCGGACCGGCGCGCGCAGACGATTCGGTGGTATTCCGAAGCGATGTGTCGCTGGTTCGCGTGGACGCGCAGGTGGTGGATCGGGAAAATCGCGTGATCACGGGCCTGGGCCCCCGGGATTTTCTTCTGCGGGAGCAGGGAAGACCGCAGCCGGTGCAAAGTGTCGATAGCGAGAACCTGCCGGTGGACCTGGTACTGCTGCTGGATGTGAGCGCGAGCATGAGGCCGCACGTGGTACGGATTGCTTCGGCGGGGCACGAGGCGATGAGCCGACTGCGCGACCAGGATCGCGTGGCGATTATGGTTTTTGACCGCGCGTCGCGCATCCGCACGGCGTTTCGCAGCAGCCAGTCGGGCGTGGACCGCGAGCTGGAGCGGGTGCTCGACTATGAAAATTTTCGAGGCGGCACCGATATCACGCGCGGATTATTCGATGCGATTGACTATATGCAGCGCGATGGGCGACGGCAGGCCCGGAAGGCGATTGTGATAGTTACCGACGACCAGACGGAGATGAACCGGAACGTGGAAGGAGTCGAGAGGGCGCTGGCGCGGGCCGACACGGTGCTGATGGCCTTGATTGCTCCGGACGCGATGAGCAACCGCGGGATGCGACCCGGGGGCTATCCCGGTGGCGGTCCGGGCGGGCCGCTGGGCGGCATCATTTTCGGTTCGCCGCGGCAGCGTCCGGGGTATCCGGGCGGCGGCCAAATGGGCTCACGCACGCAGGCGGCCGGAAGCGCGGAGATCGCACGGGCATCGGGTGGTGACAGTATGCCGGTCAACGATGCCTACGCGCTGCAGGACACGATTGCGCGCCTCCGGCAGAGCTACGCGGTGTACTTTGCGCCGCCCCCCGGCGTGAGGGCGGGGGAGGAGCGCCAGATCGAGCTGGAACTGGCGGACGCGGCGCTACGCCGGTACCCGGGAGGCGAAGTGCACTACCGGCGCTCCTACTATGCTTCGAGTAGCACGCCGCAGAGCCCAGGTGGGAATTCGGAGCCGGCGGTGGTGAGCCGGAGCGCCACTCCGGACGATCCGGACCGCCCGCATTTGACGCGGCGACCGGGCATCAGCCAGGTTCCTGACAGCTCGCGCGAAGGGCCGCTGGGAGCAGGCAGCTCAACCGCGCCGCCGGCGCCACAGCAAGTGCGCCCGGCTCCGACGCCAGCCCCTGCACCCGATCCGAACGCGCCGGGATGGCGGAAAGCCCGTCCCGACGAGTTGCCGCCGAACTGATTCCGGCCAGCCGCGGACAGCCCACTGAAGCAAGTTGAGCGGCCGTCGGCCTCTGCCTGTGGTTCTCGGAAACCCGATCTACGAGCGCTCAGTTACAGTACCCCGATTTTCCTTCCAGCACACCCCCGACTTCGCCGGAGGAAAGGTTGTTGGAACTCAAACGGGGCTCCAGAATCCCCGGGGGCGCGGAGAAACGGCCGCTCGATGAATCCGAAAGTAGAGGAGTTTGTTTCGGTGACTCCATTCGGCATCCCTGCGCGCCCTTCAGATTGAGGTGCTCGCTCTTCGCCAGCAACTTAACGTTTTGCAGCGCTCGGTGAAGCGGCCGAAGCTGACCGCTGCTGATCGATTTCTCTGGGCCCGGTTGTCGCCGTTTTGGACCGGCTGGCGGTCTGCCCTGGTCATCGTGAAACCGGACACGGTGATTGCCTGGCACCGCAAGGGTTCCGGGTGGTCTGGACCTGGAAGGTGCGCCGCGGCCAGCCGGGACGACCGCCAGTCTCCCTTAAATACGGAACTGATTCGCTTGATGAGCCGCGAGAATCCGCTGTGGGGCGCGCCGCGGATCCACGGCGAAGTGGCACCAGGCTGACATCCTTTATTTAGAGCGGATTCCGAAGCGAACGCGGAGGATCGGTCAGGGTCAGAGTAAACGGATGTCAGGCCTTCCCGTAAGTCGTTCATTGTTGATGCTCGAACTTCACGACGTCTAGCCGGCATGGCCGGCATTCGCTTGGCTCGATGATGCAGGTGTCGTCTCGGGCTCTCATCAGCCTTGTGGGCGGGACTTTGGGTGGGTTGACTAGTGCCGATAACAGAATCTCTCAGATAGGTAAGGGCTGCGCGAAATTCGTTTTCCTTGATCGCCTGATCGACAAACAGGCGGCCGGCTTCGGTGCTGCTAGCAGATGGTCGGCTTCTCCAACCGCGCCTTCTGGCTTCGGCCGCGATGTACTCGTCGACCGACTTGGGAGCGCTTAGCTTCATACCCCTCATTCTATGTTTCGGCATGGGTCTTTTCTCGCCGTTGGCGATCACTTCCAGTGCCAAGTGCTCCGCTTCCTCGAGTTCCGGTGCGGAACTTCGGGAACTCAATTTGGACGCCCCCTTCTCGCGGCTTCGCAGACGCGAGGGCCGGGCCGTGGCACCGGGAGGATTGGGCGTTTCTCCTCAATTGGCCGTGGCTTAACAAGAATTGGCCCGCCACACTTCCTTGAGGCGGGCCGCTGGGCCAACTTCTGGCTCGCGTGGCCATCGGTTCGGGATGGAGCGAGGCGCGTCGGTCGATACGGCTGGCCGATCACGATGCCGGGAGGCGGTGCTAGGATTGTCCTATGGTACGAAGAAATTCTATCCTGCTAGTCGTGGTGGCGATCGGCGCGATAGCTGTTGGATTGGAAGCTGCCGACGAGCAAAACGCCAAGTACAGGGTTCGCACCCTGACCCTCCCCGATCACGGCCAGGGAAACATCACAATGGATTATATTGCCTACGATCCCAAGACCGGATACGTTTGGGTTCCAGGCATAAACATCGGCTCCGTCGATGTGGTGGATACCAGCAATGGCAATGTTCGTGAGATCTCGGGCTTTGCGACAAAGGAACTAGAAGTCAAGGGTCGCAAACGCGCTCAGGGGCCGAGCGGCGTATCGATTGGGGACGGCGAGGTGTACATCGGTGACCGGGCCGACTCCAGTATATGCGCTATTGATGAAAAGACTCTTGCGCGCAAGAACTGTGGCCACATCGATTCTACGCCCGACGGCGTCGTTTATGTGGCGCCCACAAAAGAGGTGTGGGTTACCGCGCCTGGCGATAACTCTATCCGTATTCTGGACAGCCAGACTTTGAGTCAGAAAGAAAAATTGACATTTGAAGGCCGCCCCGAAGGTTATGCAGTCGATGCAAAGCGCGGCCGACTCTACATGAATTACGAGGACAAGGACTTGACGACAGCGATTGATCTCAAGACCCGCAAAACGGTAGCGAAGTGGCCATCTTCATGTGGGGAGGATGGTCCGCATGGTCTGTCCGTGGATCCAGATGCCGGCTATCTGTTCGTCGCCTGTAGCACGCGGGCGGAGGTCTTGGATGCAGGTCACAACGGAGAGAAGTTGTCATCTATCGATACTGGTGATGGCGTCGACGATCTCAACTACTCGCCCTCCACTCACATGTTGTACGTCGGGGCCGCCAAAGACGCCCGGCTCACAGTGGCCCGGGTCGACGCGACCGGCAAGCTCAGTCAGGTTGCAGTGGTGCCGATCCAAGAGGGCGCTCGCAACGGAGTCGTCACAAAAGATGGCACGGTGTATCTTGCGCACTCGCAGCTGGGTAAATTAGCAGGCCTTGTAGTGGTGTCGACGAGCGGAAAGTAAATCGCACACACACACACCGGGCGCGACAAGATGCCAGCAAATGCCGGCTACGACGGTCACTGAGGCGGAGGGAGACGAATCCTCAATTGCCCGGCGCAGCAGATGCACCGTTCTTCAGGATGCGCCAGACGGTCGACGGCGGCGGCCGCCGTCATCACGTCTTTGAAGAGATCTTCAGACCACCCTGCTGTGTAGCAGCTCCACCAGGCGGTCCTCGAATGTGTAAAGGTCAGATCCGAGCTCGCCCATCGAGCCGGTGTAGACAACGCGGCCGTTAGTGATCACAGTGATCTCACTGCACAAGGTGCGTACAACCGAAAGGACTTTCCAAGCTGCCGGAGTTGAATGGATTCAGCCATCGCCATATTAGAAGATCAACTTTAGCCCCAACTGAATCGCGCGGGCTCCCCCCGATCCCAGCACGGGGTTCCCGGCAGCCTGATCGGGAGTGGCGCAGCCACAACCCATAACCTGGGAAGAAGGGTCGCTATAAAGACCGGGGCCAAAGCCGTTCGAGGACCCGTACGGATTAGTGAAATTAGGATGATTGAGAATGTTGAAGAATTCGGCTCGAAACTGGGTAGTGAGTCGTTCCCGGAACTTCCAACCCTTGGTCACGGATAGATCTAGGTTACTGAGACCGGAGGCGGGGAAGTTGTTGCGTGGCGCCGTGCCGAAGGTCCCCAAGGCGGGTGGGATCAACACGGAATGACCCTTGAAATAGCAGCCATACGCGTTGAGTGAGGTCACTGTCGCCGAGTTAATGGCTTGGGCGGCGTTGTAACAGGCATTTGCGGCCGCCGTTGTCTGAGCAGCCGATAACTTCAGGGGATCCGAACTTGCTGGGGTTACCTGGGTACAGGTAATCGTGCCCGGAACGCTAAAGTCCCCGCCGGAGCAAAACGGAATCGAAGAATTGCCCGATTTGAAGTCGTGGGTATTCCCGAAGAAATCCCAGCGATCTGTCAATTCGTTGGTGCCACTGATGTTGTCGACTGTATCGTTGGCGAACCAGGGCTGGCCGGTCTGCAGAGTGAGAATGGAGTTAAGCTCCCAACCTTCTAGGAACTGCGCGAAGGATTTCTTTCCAGGAATCTTATAGGTCGCAGAAAATGTGAACCGGTGCCTTATGTCGAAGTCGCTGCTTGCATATTCGAGAGCTGGTTTCCTACTGTCTTGCGGAATGTTTTGGCCAATGTTGATGGAATTGTCATCAAGGGAGTGAGAATACGTATAGGAAGCTAGGAAGGAAAGCCCATGCGATGTCCTCTGGGTTAAGGTCGTCTGCAACCCGTTGTAGTTCGATAGGTAAAGATTTGATAGAACATTGATGAATTGGAGGTACGGGTACTGCGTAGTATAGGGACCCGGAGCAGCCGTCGCACTACCTGGAATCGGAGTCCCTTGGTTGATGTCCCGGATGCCGTTTAACCTCGAGCCATGGCTGCCAACGTAGGAAATGTCCAGACCAAGAGTATTTGTGAACGCGTGCTGGATACCAAGGTTCCAGTTTTGAACGTAAGGGGCACGGAAGTTCCGATCAATCACCGAGAGGTCGCACGGAGAAGTTGGATTTCCCGCCGCGTCGTTGCTTCCGTCGCCGCACTCGACCGTGTTCGCTCCCGAAAAAATAGGTCGGTTGGGTCCATTATTTTGCCAATTGAGCGCGACCGCTGATCCGGTGCCGCCGGGAAGTGTGACGTTGGCAACCGCAATCTTGCCTGTGCCCTGCGCGGAGGCGCCGTTCACCACGAACGTTGCTCCAGTCGGGACCGTGGCTACCCCGCCGTTGGATCCGTTTTGGCCGCCTCCTATTCCAGTCAAGGCTTGCATGGGTAGAAGCGAGGTATAAATGATGTTGTAGCCGGCACGGAGCACGGTTGTCGCCTTGGCCGACAGGTTCCAAGCCAAGCCCAGCCGGGGAGCGAAATCCGTCTTATCGCTGTTATAAATGGAGCCCACCTGGTTGCCGACCTGCAACAATCCGACGCTGGGGACGAAACTGCCCAGGAGGTTGTGCTGTTCTCCCATGGGCGTTGCATACTCGTAACGCAGTCCGAGATTGAGGGTGAGTCTTGGAGTTACACGCCAGTCATCTTGAAATGACACTGCAAAAGAGTACTGCAGGAGGTTTCGTGAGGGGTTCCCAGACTGTATCGTCGCGTTAAACGGCACCCCCGCCAGATAGTCTTCTAGTGGTGTAGAGCCTGAAAAGGCTTGGCCGCCAAAGAAATTAATCGCGCCTTTGGCCGCGCCCTGCTGGGACGGGTTGGCGTAGTTGCGCCGGAAATCCCCGCCGAACTTGAGGGCATGCTTGCCCGCCAAGTAGGAAACGTAGTCTACAAACTGATATACGGTGTCGGGACCGAACCGGTAGGGCCAGCCTGGGCTGCCTCCCAATTGGTTAAATCCACCGACTCGAATAATCGGCATTCCCCCCACGGCCGTGACGCCCGTGTAAATTCCATAAGTGGTCTGGGGAACGTTGGAATCGATCTGTAGACTCCCCCGGTTCATGAGTACGTAACCAAATCGAGCAACATTTACCCAACGCGAATTCACACCGTAGGTCCAATTGATTCCCAAAACCCGGGGCCGATTGTCTTGCACCGATCTCCATTGTTGTTGCAGGTAGATTACATCTTCGGCTGTGATGACACCCTCGCTCTGGAAGTACGTCCCGCTGAGCGCATGCTTGTCGTTGATGTGGTAATCGACCTTCAATACACCATTGTCGGAGCCGAATATGCTGGGGAAGCCTTGGGGAAATGTCTTCGATGTTCCAGTGTTGGTCGGATAAAGGCCGCCGGTGCACTGGACGGAAGGCGTTACCGTGCAACCGGTCAGCTTTAGGCTGAGCGCACTCGGCTGGATACCATTACTTAACAAATCATTGATGGCATCCGGCAGGCTGTTTCTCGGGTCGGGAGTGGCTTGGGCAACCGACTCAGGAACGTTAGCTGGGAAAAAATTTCCAATCTCGTAACGCTCGCCCTCGTAACCCCCGAAGATAAAAAGTTTGTCTCTTAGGATCGGACCACCCGCGGTTCCGCCAAATTGTTCCAAAGAGACAGGTCGCTGAGGCTGCGGCGCGGGTTGGAAGTAGTTTCGCGCGTCCATGGCGCTGTCGCGTCCAAAGGCGTAAGCGGTGCCATGGAGACTGTTCGTGCCGGATTTTACGCCGATGTTGACGAAGGCTCCATTCTTCCCTCCGTAGTCCGCGGGGGGATTCTCCTGGATGTTGACCTCCTGGATAGCATCGAGCGGCATGATTGTCGCCGCGTCGCCCGCGACGCCTGGCCCGTTGATGATGGTGAGACCTTGCAGAGGGTTGTCGTTGGTCAAGCCCTCAAGAATGAAGCTGTTTTCCTCGGGACGGCTGCCGTTAGTGCTCATGGTCCAGCCTCCTCCACCTGGGTAGATCATCATTCCCGGCCGCAATACCAAGAGGTTTTGATAACTCCGGCCCATCATGGGCAGCTCATTGATCGTCTCATTGCTAAGAGTTCCGCCCAGAATGGCATTCGTGGTTTCAATGACAGGAGTCTCTCCGGTGACAACCACTGTTTGCGTCTGCTCTCCGGGCTGGAGGGTGAGGTCAACCCGAATGTCCTTACCCACCTCCAGCAAAAAATTCGAGTGCTCGCTGGTCTTAAAGCCTTTGGCTTCGGCGCGGACCGTATACATTCCGGGAAGCAGGCTGGGAGCGACGTATTCTCCCGATTGGTCCGTGCTCAAGTTTCGAGGGATGCCTCTCTGGACATCCATGACAGTCACCGAAGCCCCGGCTATAACCGCTCCGCTTTGGTCCGTCACGGTTCCCGAAATCCGACTCTGCGTGCCTTGCGCAAACGCTGGTACAGACAGAAAAGACGCTCCAATAGCTACGGCGATCAGCCCGTATTTAGATGTAGCAGCGGCCATGGTCATTACCCCCATAAGTGATCTCGATGCAGCGAGACACAACATGCGTACGGTCCTGCTTCACAGTGCCTTCCTGGTTGACCGCCACGCAGAGCGAGCCAGCGTGTGCCCACAGGCTTGTAGACGCGAAAACGGGGCAAGCAGAATCGCGATACACACCTTCATTTCTGACCCCCCCCGTTGCCCGGGGATTTTCGAAATGCGAAAAGTGTATCACCGATGCCCACCGATGTCAATAATGTCAATATATGATGAGGTGGATTAGAAGTCAGTCCTGATCCCCCCGATCGGTAGCGCTTGCAGGCGGCGAAATCGCCGAAAGAGATGCGCAGCGTTTCTGGGTAATCCGGCCAAAACTCTGGATCCTGGAGATCACACAGATGGAAGAACGACCTTGCATATTGGAGCGAAGCCTCGCTTACTTAATGCTGATCGCAGCAACTGACGGCCGGGGGAGAACAAGCGGAACTGGCAGTAGTCCGAACCGTAAGTATGGCCGCTCAATGTTGCAGGTGCCGTATCTCGTCGGGAACTTCGTGAATGGAGTCGATCACGGCACGAGGTGCCTGGAATAACAGAAGGCTGTCGCGCCGGTCAACAATCACCAGCTTGCCCCGCGTCGGTAGGCTGACGAGGTCGGCTGGGAGCTCCTTGGCGATGTCCTGCTCCCGGCGCCGCTGGCCCGGCGAACGGCCGTGGGTTTCGAAGAAAAGGAAATCGGTACTCCTTCTCTTTCTGCGCTGGATTGTTCGTCGAGCTTGTTTGCGAGGGGCAGCGTGCCACGATCGTGTTGGAAACGGATCAAGGGCGCAAGTGCTTTCTCCTCGAAGACTCCACCAGGGTCACTCTCGTCGCGGCGGACGGCGCGCACGTCCAGGACTTTCACTGCGGGTCCGCAAACGCCAGCCAAGATCAAAATCGAGTATCATCTGGCCAGAGGCGGCCTGAATATTGAAGGACTCGCCACTGGCGTTTTATTTCCAGCCATAGAGGGCTATCATAATTCGACCCGGAGTGCGGCTATCCTGGAGGGAGATTGAACAGCCAGCGTTCACTTCCGGCCGAGGTCGGGTACACTCTAACGGGTTGGATTGTCGCTCAGGTTAAGATCGTGGTGATCCTGACCGGGATCTACGCGGTCGGATTTGCGGCCTCGAGAGTGCCGTGGTGGCTGGCGGTGGCGGCGGTCTGCGGGTTGCTGAACTTCATCCCCATTGCGGGCCCCGTAATCGCGCTTCTCATTGTCCTACCAGTCACCGGGCTCATCAAGCAGGACATGCTTTCCGTTTTGGGCGCCCTCATTACCTACGTCGTAGCACAGGGGCTGGAGGGTTTCTATTTGACTCCGAAGATCATGGGCCGGCGTCTAGGTCTGTCGCCGTGGATTGTGTTTTTGGAGATCTTAGTCGGCGGGTTAGTGTTCGGGCCGCTCGGGGTGCTTTTTGCGGCTCCTGTAGCGGCGGTGGTGGGAGTCCTGTGGCGGCGTAGCCGGCGCGCGAGTGTCTAACGTCGCCTGTCAATGCCAGACTGCGACCGAAAAGTTTTGGGTGAGTGGTCGGCCCCTCGGAAACAATCCGGGTTGACGGGTAGCCGACGATGAGTGTTCCAAAACTTCAGAGTTTGGGCACGGCTAAATAGGAACGTACAAGCTGCAATGCATCAGTGCCGTTGGCGCGTTCAACACGGGAGTACTTTCGGAACGTACGTGTCGAGCCCGCACAAGTCAAGAAAGTGCGCAAGGCACCCGCACCAATTAGTTTCCGGATGGTCGACAGTCCGCCCGCAACTCGCTCCCGGCTCACATCCGCGAATAGGCTCTTGTCTCCAAATGGCACAAGAGGTTCTTTCCGCTAAGCTCTCGTCGTTTTTGATCAGTTAGTGACAAGAATCCCACGGAGCCGAAGATCTCACCAAAAGACCATCTCCGTCCGCACTATGCGTTCAGGACGCGCTTCGCGATGCGAAAGCGCCCCGTAGTTGGCTATACTCGAACGCCACCAACGTTGCTTGGACCGTTTGCGCCACCGTGCGCGGGAGGCGGCGGTGGAGGGTGAGAGCGAGCTTCAAGAAGCTAACCCAGGCGCCTTTGGCCGAAACCGCAGGAAATCGTCGAAATTGACTGAATGGTATCGGAGAGCAACCATGGCTGCCATGCTGCGAGGCGAAGAAGTGAGGGCGCCCGCGGCTCGGGATGCGCGCGAATCTGTGCGACCATCGTGAGACCCTACAGCCGCATCACAAGGAAGGCGCCATTCAAGGTGAATCGAGATTCTTCCATTGAGATGGCAAAGGCCGTCCGAGTAATTATCGAAGCCAAATCGTCTATTGTTTGACCGGCCGAAAAAAAAGGGGCAGACCCTTCTTGGTTTCGCGAAGGATCTCAACGACGGCTTTCCGGTCGCCAAAGGAAAGCCGGGCGTACTTGGGATCCGGGTCCGTTCCGGAAAGGACTTGCCACATGCGCTCGTAGATTGCGCCCCGCGCTGGGCCCGGTAAATCGTCAAAGGCATCCGTGTAGATCATGTAACTGCATGGATAACGCATCAAACGCTTGTCGAGAGCCAACTGGCGCAACGACCTCCCCTGGCTGTCCTTTGGCCCTAATGCTGCGAACCGTTCCGCAAACCCTGAAGTGCCACGTACCTTGCGAGGGAGCGGAGCCTCGTCCACAAACAACAGATAGTCCACGAATTCGCGGGCCGCGCTGCTGAGCCAGGCATCGAGGTCACGGCGGCCGTCATGCAAACCAGCGCGGGTCTCCCATCCGATACGAACGAGCAAATTGGTCAAGTGCACCTGATGGTCGAACACCAGCAGGGCCGCAATGTCGCTGGAGCGCGCCAGGTAGCCATCACCAAGATGTACGGCGATGGTTTTCGCGTGATACTCATCGGGGTAGACCGTGTTCCCCATGTGGCGGATATGGCTGAGTTCGCCGGAGACATACCAGCCACCCCAGCGTTCTTCAAACGGGCTGCGATGGTCCGTGGTGTACGCGCCGAGAATGAGTCTGGGACTTCCGTCAGGGGCCGTGAATAGGCTGCGCAACATCATTCCGGCGACTCCTAGGCTGGCATCAGAGATGTGGCAGCGCGTGCAATCATCGTGCCGTATGAAGTGAGGAATTTCCTCAGGCCGCTGGTCCAGCACGTGAAAGATGACGCCTTTTTCGGGGTCCTGGGACGCCAACTCGATGAACCCGCCCCGCATCCATGCCACCGCTACCGTGTCACTGAAAAAAATTGTGCGCGGATTTTCTGGGCCGATCAGTGGCGCTTGTAGGCTGCTCTTCGAGAAGACGGCCAGTTGCGATTCCACAGGAACGTCCAGCGTTTCGAGAAGCGATCGCAAATAGCCGCTGCCCGGCTCGAATCGAAGCCGGACCGCCCTCTCGGCAATTCTCTGGTTGAGTTTAGATACGGCGTCTTGCAGGGGACGCTGCGTTTCGTCGTGATACTTGATGGCCGGATGATCCGGCGGCGGCGATAACGTATCCACCAGGTCGCCGAACGCGCACACTCCACCAGCAACCAAAGCAGCGAGTAGAAAGCGAGTGCCGCGCATCGAAGCCTTATCTTCTCGGCCTAACGCCTCTAGGCATCCGGCTTGCTCGACGAACTTTTGCTTGAGTCATATTACACCGATTATTCGTATGGGAGCGCGCCCGCCGGATTAAACTTCGCGTCGCGCGCTGGCCCGGCAGCCAGACTGCCAAAAACGCAAATATGCCCGACACAATGGGAACAATCACGAAGACGGCGGGATCTGACGCCGTGACGCCAAAGAGCAAACTCCGAATCAGACGCGAGAGCCCAAATGCCGCCGCTAGGCCGATCAGAATACCTGCCAATGACGGGCGCATGCCCTGAACCACGACCATATTTCGGACCTCGTTCGCTTCCGCTCCGAGGGCCATGCGGCTTCCCATTGCTCGCGTCATCTGCTGGACGGAATACGCCATGGGCGCTTAGTTGGCGCGGCGCTCCGGCGGTGGAGCTGGGCGGGATCGACGCACGACGGCTAACATCAGCCCCCCGTCTCCCTCCGCCGCGGTTGCTCGGTGTGCGCGCGGCGGTGGCGACCTCGGTCGGCAGCTTTTGGGCGAACCGCGCCGGCGACCGTAGTAAGGCCCGCCGTTCGCTACGCGGTTCTGCTGCAAGAGGTCCGTGTAGCAACTCGGCCCGGTTCAGCAGATTCACGTAGGTGTATCACGCGAGGCGCAGCACCTTAGCCCCGTTGTAATCGAGAATCCGAGTGCTGTCGGCCTGCTTCAGTCCTGCTTTGGCGATATAACTAATCGCGTGCTGATACAACTCGCCAGATTCGTACGGAAAGTCCGTGCCTAGAATAATACGGTCTGCCCCGAGCGTGTCCACGGCGGCGCGAATCGCGGGCGGATGAGCATGCGCTACCGTATCAAACCACATTCGTCTCGCTGTGATGCTTGGCTTCTCTGGGGTCTCGGGATTCTCCCAACCGTACTGGTTGTCCATCCTCTGAAGCACCATAGGGAGCGCTCCACCCAAATGCGAATTGATGATCCTCATGCTCGGATACTTCTGCGGGATGCCTTTGATGATCAAGTGCGTTGTTGAAATGGTATCTTCGATCGGCGCCCCGATCATCCAGGTGACGTGATAATCGGCGATCATGGGCGTGTGGCCGCTGGCGCCAGCTGGGTGCACGTACAACACCGTCCCGCGCCGATCCAATTCCTGGTATAGGGGGGAAAACGCCGGATCGGCGATCGACCGACCCGCTACTGTGGTCGTCGTCGAAACTCCCAGAGCACCCATCGGATCCAAAACACGATCAAGTTCCTTCAGGGCCTCATCGACGTGCGGAAGTGGCAGCGCGACCAGCGCCTTGAACCGTTTCGGATACTTATGTACCACCTCCGCGTAGAGATCGTTGATTTTGCGCGCCGCCGTTGTGGCATGAACCTTATCGTCGAAGTGGGGCGCCTGCGGGCAGACTGACAGTACCTGCATCTCGACGCCGGCAGCTTCCATTTGCGCGAAGCGCTTTTCGATTTCGGCTCCTGATGGCCCGGCGCCCTTGTTCCGCTGGACACTGGTATCCTTTTTGCCGTACTCTTCAACCAGATCCAGGTAATCGTCGGTCCAGAGGTGCGCATGGGCGTCGACGCGAAGCCGGCGAGGCGCCTGAGTGCGATTCTGTTGCGCCGACAAGACATTCAAAAACGAGTCTACCGCCGACACCGCCGCTGCGCAGGAACCTGCACGAAGCAGATCCCTCCGCGTGAACCCATCGGACGACGCGTCGAAGATCCCGTGTCCTCCCGTTTTCAACTGTTGCATTACTTGCCTCGCGCCTATTGTACGCAATCCGAACGCAGCCCGTGTTCTGAAGCGGCCGAAGTCACATAGGGCCGTGGGTGGGTCCGTGCGTCACTCCGATGAGGGAACGTGGCTGATTGCCACTGCCGTTGGCGACGGCGCCGCGTCGGTCCCGCTGCCGCGATGGTTCGGCGGCGAGGCGTGCGGGGCACGGCGGGCCTTCACTGCCTGACGCGCCCACACGCGAGTAGCCGGTTATTCAGGTTGGCAATAGTCTGTCTGCCCGTAACAAGGTTGACTCTCAGCGCTGTGGAGACCAAGAATCGAGGCTCGTGCCGATCCTCGTCCTGTTCTAAGTTCGTTTCGTGGGACTCCTGTTCAGCGGTGACGCCGCTGTCGCGATGGAGAACGCCGCTCTCCGCCTTCAACCCGCTGGTGAGTGGCATGATGGTGCGGGCTTGACTGCTTCGAGGCGAACGATGTCTTCCTTTTCGCTGCGGTGGGACAATAACTAGTAGAGATGAATTTCCTATGAAATCATTTCTCCTTGCAATAGGAATGCTCGCTTCGGGGTCCGCCTTGGATCCCGTGGCGGTCGCGCTGACCAGTGGCCCATATCGTGTGGAAGCTACCGCGTTTGATCTCAGTGGGATCACGCGCGCAGGCACGCGGCCCCACGGCGGCGTCGTATCCGCCGATCCGACCTTTCTGCCCCTGGGTACACGCATTCGCGTGACGGGCGCGGGAGAGTTCTCGGGCATTTATCTTGTCAGCGATACTGGCGCCAAAGTCGTCGGCCGACATATTGATATTTACGTTCCGAGCCGAATACTGGCTAAGCGGTTTGGAAGGAAATTAGTTTTTGTGTCGGTTCTGAAGTGGGGCCAAGGGAAAGTGTCACGCCCCTTTGATCGGGCGGCGGCGAAAGCCGCTCCTCACGCAGTGAAGGGTGCCGGAGAGGAGTGAGTGATTCCGACCTATCATAAATGGGCCTGACGCACCCCAGTTTTGGTTAAAGCCGTGCGCAGAGTCTTTCCGAACTTCATGTCTCCCTTTTGGCCTCTTGCCGAGGGCGATGAGGTCCGGAGTTGACTGCTGAAGACGCTGAAGAAAGACTAAAAGGTCAGATTGAAGCTCACGGTGAAGCGTAACGGAGAGTCTAAGGGTTGATCTTGCGCCGCTGTTTCAAATCAAAATGATCACCCGGTGCGAGAACGTAGTACCGCTTGCCTCCGGGCCGCGGCTGGAAGTTGCTGTCGTGAATGAGTACTCTGCTGCGACCGATCACCTCGAACTGGTCTCCGTGAACCACGATAGCTGTACTCTCATCGATGCCGATGCCCAGCAATTCGGGATGGCGGTCGATGACCACATTCAAGTCGTCTTCTCGGTGGCGAGTGAGCACATGCTGGTCTACGGCAGCGTTCCGAAGGAAGCCAAAGCCGCGTTCGTGGCCGGGCGCCATCATGATCGTATTTCCCTCCGGGGCGCCGCGAACGAGATACGAACCCTGGATGGTGGCACCGGCGGAACTTCCGGCGATGACGCCTCCTCGTTCCAAAACGTGGAACAGTTCCCTTTCCGTGCGCGTGTGCAAATAGGCATCGGCCAGGCGCCATTGCCTTCCGCCTTCGAACCAGACCGCACGCGCGGTGAGGAGCGGCTCCACGAAGGCCTCCGTGTCAGCGACTTTCGGATCACGCGTGTGAAGTACGGTCACGTGTTTGACGCCGGCTTTGGCGAGAAAGGTTACTTCGGCTGCGGTTTTGGGATCGCCTTCTTCAGCCGTCGGAATATAGACCATCGGAGCATCTGGCCCGCCCGCCAGATCAATGATGCGGTGTGTGATTTCGAAACCGACCTCCCCACCGCCGACGATTACCAAATAGCCTTGCGAAGGCCCGAGAGACACCGCCCAGGCGGAGCTGGCGATCATCAGCGCGGCGGATATTTCGAGTCTGAGCAACGTTCTAGATTTTACCTTAAACGAGCCACAGACCGGGCGCTCTGCACATCACAGAACCCTTGGCGCTGTGGGGCCTCGATGTGGAACTCACGATCGACGATTCAAAGGCTACACTAAGCCGTGGACATTGTCGTGACAACTGCTCGCGAACACCGCGCTGCCGAAGTGTGTTTGCAACGAAGACGAAGGAAATGTGAAACACATGGTGGGCAAGTAGCGGGGTCGGATGCGGCCTATGATGAAGCCGGTTTCCGCTTGGCAACACGGTTCTAGGATCGCTTCGCGGATGAGATAGACGCCGATGTTTCGTGTTAGGTTCTTTAAAGTTGGCGAAGGTTCCCCGAGCGCCGAGTCGTTCGGTCTGGTAGGAGTATACGAGGGCAGTCTGGACTCATCATGCCCTTACTCAGAGTGGGGTGCTTAGAGAAGTCCGATCGGGCCGCCATCGATCTAACGTGGAGTCGGCTCGGCGTTGCGTGACACGCTCCAGCCCTGCAGAATCCAGACACCGAGCGTCTCATCGGCTCGATCCGGAGAGAGTCTTTGGACCACTTCATCATCTTTATACCAGACACTAAAGTGGAGTCTGGCTTTCTCATTTCATCTGTCTCAGTTATTACCGCGGGTCGAGGACTCACCTCGGGCTGGACGGGCAATGGCCGTCTCCCGGCGGGTCTCCGGTGCCGGGGGGATTGTTCAAATCTCGCAACTGAAGGGCCACACCACGGCTATGAATGTATGGCGGCGTGAGAGGTTGGGCGCGGACGGAATAGTGGTAAATGACGGGCACGCACGACATTTCTTCGAACAGATCCCACCAGATTCAGTTCATTTGGAAGACGCTCGGATTGAAGAGCGAACAATCGATTGGAGAGACTGGCGACCGGTTCGGGTCGCGGTCAGCAACGCAGCCCTGTTGCTTGACGAATTCAGGCTCACACCGGAAGGCTGACCGTAAACTCCGTATATTCGCCTTCTTGGGTATCAACGTGGATGGTCCCTTTGTGCTGGTCCACGATGATCTGGTAACTGAGAGATAGTCCAAGCCCGGTGCCAGAGCCGGCAGGTTTGGTCGTGTAAAAGGGATTGAAGATCCTTGGCAGAACGTCATTCGGGATTCCGTCGCCGTTATCCCGGATACGGATCTCAATCCGATTCGCCGGATGGCGCGTCGACACATGCAGACACGGTCGAAACCCCTCCCCCTTGCTAAGCTTTTTCTGATGTGCCGCATAGCAGGCATTGTTCACGATATTTAGGAAGACGCGGCTCAGATCGCGCGGCACCCCTTGGATGGTCGGTAAAGTGGGGTCGTAGTCAGACTGGAGCGCGATCGTGAAGTTGGAATCGCTGGCGCGCAGCCCGTGATAGGCCAGGTTCACGCTTTCGGACACCAGCGAGTTCACATCCACAGTCTCCGGCTGCCCAGAGCCGCCTCGCGAGTGGGCCAGCATGCTCCGGACGATCCTGTCGGCGCGCTTGCTGTGTTCGCGAATCCGCTGCAGATTGCCCGTCAGGCTCTCGACAATATCGGCGACCTCACGGGTGTCTGCGATTGGTAATACCGCCTTGACCGGCTCCAAGAGTTCCCGGAGGTCCGCCATGAGTTCTACCGAGACTTCGGCAAAATTGGTCACGAAGTTCAGGGGGTTCTTGATCTCGTGGGCGATGCCGGCGGTGAGTGCTCCTAGCGAGGCCATTTTTTCCTGCACCACCAACTGGGCTTGGGTTTTCTTGAGCTGCTCGATCGCCTGTTCCAGTTCCTCGGTCTTCCGGCGCTCACGATCACTAAGTCGCTTCTTCTCGAGAGAGGCGCCAATTCGCGCCCGGAGGAGAACGGGATCGAATGGTTTAGGCAGGTAATCCTCGGCGCCCATTTGGATGCAGCGCACCACGCTCTGGACTTCATCCACGGCCGAAATCATCACGACCGGCAGGTCACGCAACCCGCGGTTGCGCTTGAGGCGCGCGAGCACCCCGAAACCATCCAGTTGCGGCATCATGATGTCGAGCAGAAGCAGGTCGAATTCCTGTGTTGCCAGGCTTTCGAGCGCCTCGACGCCGTTCGCCGCCTCCCACACCAAGTGCCCGGCGCGCTCGAGATGCCGGCGCAGAATGTTCCGGTTTTCGCGATTATCTTCGACGACCAGTATCCGGCCGCCGGCCCCCGCTTCGGTTTCCGGCGCAGCTTTTGTCTGGGCAGCTGCCGGCGTTGCTGGGGACGCCTCCTTGGCGATATCGGTTACACCGGCGTCGGGCCTGCCTCCGGCTATTTCGCCGGCCAATGACAACAGCCGGCGCAACGCAACAGAAATGCGTGCCACGTCAGCCGACGAGTCAGTCGCTCCCCGTTCGACGAGCCGTCGCTCGAGCGCCTCGCATCCCATCAAAAGACGCTCGGTCTCCGGCCGCAGGGCCGACTCCAGGCTCTGCAGCTGAGCGAGGCTTACACTGGAACCGCCGTCGCCGAGCACCCGCTGAATCTGCTCCAGGAGTTTTCTTCCACCGGCACGGAGGTCAGTCAACACCGATGTTGAATCGGCCAGATCGCCGTTGGTTGCCTCCTCCAATAGAATCTCGGTGTAACCCAGGACGTGGTTGAGCGGAGTCCGCAGGTCATGCCGGAGATGAGCGAGAGGCTCTCCGGTGATGCCATCCTGCATGGCTACGAGCCGGCCTTCAGTGGCCCGGGCCCAGCGGTCAGAATGCGATCGATCTTCTCCAGCAGTCTTGGAAACTCGATAGGCTTGGTATCGTAATCCTCGCATCCGGCCTCAAGCGCCCGGTCCCGGTCGCCAGCCATCGCATGAGCGGTAAGAGCGATGACCGGAATGTGACGCGTCACTTCGTCAGCTTTCAATCTGCGGCTCGCCTCCCATCCGTCAAGTATCGGCAGGCTCATGTCCATGAGAATGAGATCGGGTCGTTGTTCTCTCGCCACGGCCAGGCCCTGTTCGCCATCCCCTGCCACCACGACTTCAAATCCCCGCCGCAAGAGTCGCCGCGACAACATGTCCCGATTCATCTCGTTGTCCTCGACCAGAAGCACTTTCTGCATCTGTCCCCCTCTAAATGTCAGCCGAGGTAACGCAGCGCCATGACGGTTATGTCATCGGCCTGCGGCACACCGGTAGAAAACGTTCGCACCATATCGTGTGTGTCCAGAACTAACTGTTGTACGCTGCTGGAACCCTTCGACCTCAGCAGAGCTTCCAGCCCTTCCTCCCCAAGGAATTCATCCTGCCGGTTGGCGGCTTCAGTTACTCCGTCGGTGTAAAGCAGAAGAGCTTCGCCTGGAGCGAGTCGGTATGTTGCAGTCTGGTATCTCGCCGATTCCAGTACGCCCACGATCATACCGCTCGAATCGGAAGGCAACGCACGGACGCATCCATGCTTTGTGAATATATAGGGGGGATTGTGGCCTCCGCTAGCATAATCAATTTCGCCCGTACGCGTGTCGAGTATTCCATAAAACAGCGTCACGAACATGGTCGAGGTGTTTTGGGTCACTAGGGCGGTGTTGACATAATGCAGACACTCCCCGGGCGACAGCCTCTGCACCGCGCTGCCGCGCAACAACGTGCGGGTCACTGCCATATAGATCGCCGCGGGAACGCCTTTCCCGCTCACATCACCAATGACAAAACCGAGATGGTCGCGATCCAGCAAGAAGAAGTCGAACAGATCGCCGCCCACTTCTTTGGCAGGGACCATGGCCGCGTGAAGCTCGAACTCGGTGCGGTACGGAAACGGCGGGTAGTTCCTCGGCAGAATCGCCTGCTGAATGCGCGCCGCGATGTTCAACTCCTGCCGCAGCGTCATCAGTTGCTCCTGCGCGCGCGCGGCTTCCTTGAGCTGGGAAATCTGTCTAAGCGTCTTTGAAAGCGTGATTTCCAGATCATCGAAATCGATTGGCTTAGTCAGAAAATCGATGGCGCCGCGATTCATCGCCGTGCGGATGTTCGCCATATCTCCATAGGCGGAAACGATCACGGCGCGCAGCGGTACGTTGAGTCCGTTCAGACGTTCCAGCAGGGTTAGGCCGTCCATTACCGGCATATTGATGTCGCTCAAAACTAGGTCAGTGTCTGGGTGAGCAGTCAGCTGCTGAAGGGCCTCTTGGCCGTTGCGCGCAAAGGAGAAGGCAAATTCGTTGTCGCGAATCTGACGGCGGAATTTCTGTCGGACCAAGACCTCTAAGTCGGGCTCGTCGTCCACCACCATGATCCGATACGGCATATTTACTGGTGATCTTAGCAGTCAATCCGTGACGTCACCGAGGACGCCTCAGTTTGCCGTCCGCTTTTCGGCCTGTAGTGTACCTCGAATTTCTCCCCCAGGCAATGAAATTATTGCACAAGCCAATTCACATATTGGTATAAGTGCGGTAATCTGAGAAACTGTGTTCGCCATGGCATCATCGCAGTTAGAGAGAATCTCGCCGAAGTATGCGATTGGCCGCCGAGCGGTGCTCCTGCTCATCGCGCTTTCGGTTGCCCGCATGCCGGGCGCCGGCGCCGGCGGGGACGTCGCAGTCGTCGTCCGTCCAGATACGCCCGCGGACGACCTGAGCCTGGGGGAAATCCGCAAAGTCCTTCTGGGCGAACGTCAGTTCTGGACCTCGGGGTTACGGGTTACCCTGCTCATCCAAGCGCCGACAGCGCGCGAGCGTGAAGTGGTGCTAAAAACCGTCTATCGCATGTCAGAGGCCGAGTTCAAGCAGTATTGGATTGCGAAGGTGTTCCGCGCGGAAGCCACCAATAGTCCGAAAATCGTCTTATCCAACGAACAGGCTTTAGAACTGTTGAATATCGTTCCCGGTTCGGTTGCATTCGTGGACTCGACTGCGGTCCCTAAAGGTGTGAAGGTTCTCAAGATTGATGGGAAACTTCCCGGCGAGAAAGGCTACCCACTTAGGTGAAGGTAATTCCCGTATGAAACGCTTGCTGATGACCCTGCCCCTCGTCTTGGCACCGGCGCTCCCCGCGCAAACGGCCTCTGCGCCTTCCGACCACGAACTGATTCAACAACTGCTCCGGCAATTGAGCGAGCTCCAGGCGGAGGTTCAGCGGCTCAAGGGGGCGGCTACCAGCGTTCCCGCGCCCGCCAACAGCACACCAGCGCAGGAGGTTGCTACCGGCGTTCCCGCACCCGCCCCCAGCACACCAGCGCAGGCAGCGGTTTCCCCCGCGGCTGCGGCGGAGATGGAGACCTCGGGCTTGCCGGGCATGCACTTCCAGGGGTTCTCCGACATCCAGTTCCATACCTCGGACCTTCCAGGCAGTCACAGCACTTTTCTGCTCGGGCAGTTTAACCTCTTTATCACAAGCAAGATCTCCAACCAGTTCAGCATGTTGAGCGAAATCGTGGCCGAGGCCGATACCGACAACAAGATGGGCATAGACCTCGAACGGCTTCTGTTCCAGTACAAGCCGAACGACTACTTCAACCTTAGCGTCGGCCGGTATCACACTGCGATCGGATTCTATAACACGGCTTACCACCATGCCACGTGGCTTCAGACCTCGGTGGATCGGCCATTTCTGTTCGCGTTCGAGGACGGCGGCGGGATCCTGCCAATCCATAATGTCGGCCTGTCGGCCACGGGCCGCATTCCTTCCGGCAAGCTCGGTCTCCACTACACAGCCGAAATAGGCAATGGCCGAACGTCACGCTCGCCACTTAATGAGCCCGTACAGAACGTACAGGACGAAAACAACCGAAAAGCGGTCAATTTTGCGGTGTATGCGCGACCGGACGGGGTGCGAGGCCTCCAGGCGGGTTTCTCCATCTATCGCGATCGCCTGTATCCCGAAGGGCTCCCCGCGATCGGGCAAACGATCATGGCGGCGCACGCCATTTACCAGCCGACCCGCTTTGAATTTCTAAACGAAATGGTGGTGCTTCGTCACGCTTTGCCGTCCGGCATGGTTTACCACATTCCCGCGTTCTATTCACAGCTTTCGGTGTTGTTTGGCAAGGTTCGCCCTTACGTTCGGTACGAGTACATGAACGTGCCTCAGAATGACCCCATGTTTTCGGATGTCGGCCTGCGGCACGGGCCCACGGCGGGACTGCGCTATAACTTCAATGAATTCGCGGCGTTCAAGCTGGAGTATAACCGGCTCCAGCAGCGGCAACTGCCTGAAATCAACGGCCTCCGCACGCAGGTCACGTTTGCATTCTGATGAGCATCCGGCGACGACTCACGATTTCGTATCTTGCCATCCTCACCCTGCTTGGATGCAACCTGATCTTCTATTTCGGGAGCGACGCCCGGCGCAATTCAGCATTTGAAGACCTTCGGCGCGCGATTGACCGCCAGATCCTGACCAGCTCGATCCAGCAGCAGCTGAGCGATTACCAGAAACAGGTGATCCTGCTAAGCCAATTGGTTACTGACGTGAGCAGCCGGGGAGAGTCGGCCGATGATATCCGACGGTTCAACGCCGGACTCGATACCACCGCCGCCCAGATTCGTGAGCTCGGCCGGCTATCGGACTCCGCCGAGCGGCCTGGAATCGACGCATTCGAAACCGCCTTCGGGCAGCTCCGCGGATCCTGGCGAATTTTCTATTCGACCCTGGGGCGCGACCAGGCGCGCGCGATTGCCGAACTATCGATACGCGCAGAACCGCTGGGTCAAAGAGTGATCCAGGAGCTACTGCCTCAAGTGCAGCAGCGGGAAAGGAGCCATGTCGAGGCCGCCGGCACGCGCTTCTATGATGTGGCGCGGGTGACTGGACGCATTACGATCGTGATCTTCGTGGTCTCGGGGTTGCTGGCGGGGGTGCTCGCGTTCCTCGTGTCGCGCCAGTTGACGCGCCGCCTCGACACTGTCAAGCGAGGGGCCGACGCTCTGGCCGCCGGCGACCTCGATTATCGCATCGGCTTCACAGCCAAGGATGAGCTGGGCGATCTCTCGCGCGCATTCAACAACATGGCAGGACATCTCAGTTCGGCCCGCGCCGAACTTACTCAAGCCAACCGCGAACTCGCGCAGCGGCACAAGGAGTTGAAGGTGCTGATGGAGGCCGCCGAAACGGCGAACAAGGCCAAGAGCCAGTTTCTTGCCAACATGAGCCACGAATTGCGAACCCCCATGAACGCCATCATCGGCTACAGCGAAATGTTGATCGAGGAAGCCGAGGGCACGGTTCAGAATGCGTTCACCCCAGACCTCCAGAAGATCAACTCCGCCGGCAAGCACCTGCTCGCGCTCATCAACGACATTCTCGACCTGTCGAAAATCGAGGCGGGCAAGCTCGAGCTTTATCTGGAGACCTTTGATGTCGGCGAAATGATTCGGGATGTAGCTACCACCATGGAGCCGCTTGTTGCGAAAAACGCAAACCGGCTAGTCATCGACATAACGCCCGAGATCGGCTCGATCTACTCGGATCTTACAAAGGTTCGCCAGACGTTGTTCAATCTCCTCAGCAATGCCTGTAAATTCACCCGCGCCGGAAATATCAGGCTCCGCGTTGGCCCCGCTACGGTCAACGGCCGCCAGTTCATGGAACTTCAGGTAGCGGACTCGGGCATCGGTATGTCGCCCGAACAGACTGCAAAAGTATTCGACGCATTCACACAGGCAGACACCTCTACCACACGCAAGTACGGGGGAACAGGCCTAGGCCTGACGATTACGAAGAAATTCTGCGAGATGATGGGGGGCGATATCTCCGTTCAGAGCGAGCTTGGCAAGGGAACCACATTTACCGTGAGGCTTCCCGCGGACGTTCACGACCAAGGGGGGCAAACCAAGCCGCTTACACGCCCGTCTCAAGCCGAGTCGTCCGCCAACGGTGTCTCCGGGTCGGTGCTGGTCATCGACGACGATCCGGTCGTTCGGGACCTCATGGAGACTTTCCTCAAGAAAGAGGGATACCGTGTGACGATAGCGTCGGGAGGCCGGGAGGGTTTGGTTCGCGCCCGCGAACTGCGGCCCGACGTCATCACTCTCGACGTGTCTATGCCCGACATGGATGGCTGGACGGTCCTGTCTTTACTCAAAGTCGATCCCCAGCTCGCCGACATCCCTGTGATCATGCTTACCATCATCGACAACAAGGCCAGGGGCTACGCTCTGGGCGCCGCGGAGTATCTGACCAAGCCCATCGATCGCGAGAACCTAGTGAGCTTGATGAGGAAGTACAGCCGTTTCCGAGATCAGAGGCCTGTGCTCGTCGTGGAGGACGATCCAGATACGAGCCAGACACTCAAGACGACGCTCGAAAAGGACGGGTGGAAGGTCGAGCTCGCCGGGAACGGAAAGGCCGCGCTCGAAGCCATTGCAGGCGGGTTGCCCGGTCTGGTCCTGCTCGATCTTCTGATGCCGGAGATGGACGGATTCGTTTTCCTCGAAGAGTTCCGGCGAGTGGAGGGCGCCGGAGACATTCCGGTGATGGTTCTTACCGCAAAAGACCTCTCCAGCGAAGAACACCGGCGCCTGAACGGATACGTGGAACGAATTCTTCAGAAAGGAGCGAGCCGCGCATCTCTGCTCAAAGAGGTCCGCGAACTGGTGGCCGCCCGCATCCGCCACTCCGAGACCGAAGCGCGGCACCTTTCCCACGAACCGGGACACAAGTGAACTGCTGCTTAGCGGGGCTGACCCCGCGCCTCCTGGATAAGAACCACGAAGATGCGAAACCGTAGCCTGCGGCCGCGATTCCGCGCCGACATCCTGTTGGAGCTGCGACAGGCGATCCAGGTTGATCCATGGTCGGTTGTAATGGCCCGGCTACCGTGATACTCTCTCCACACGGCGATGGACGCGCGCATTCTGATCGTTGATGATGATCCGGATATTCACGCACTTGTGCTCGCCACTTTGAGAGAAACAGGCTGCCGCGTTGATTGCGCATCGAGCGGATTGGAGGCTCTATCCCGACTCCACTCCGAGAATTACGACCTGGTTCTAAGCGACGTCTGCATGCCTGGGCTGGACGGGCTCGAACTTCTGCACCGCATCCAACAGCAGTGCCCTTCGATCCCTGTGGTGGTGATGACGGCCCGAAATACTCCCGAGAACCTCATCCGGTCCATTCGCGAAAAGGCGTTCGCTTATTTCAGCAAACCGTTCTCTCCGGAGGCGGTTGTCGACATGGTGATGCGAGCCCTTGAAAGTCCGGCAGGCGCGGACGACATCGAAATCCTCTCCGCCCGCCCGGGCTGGATCGCGCTCAAACTCCGTTGCAAGATAGAGACCGCTGATCGGCTCGCGCAATTTTTTCGTGAGATTCAAATCGGTCTGACCGTAGAAGAGCAGAACGATATTGCCTTCGCTTTCCGGGAACTGTTGATCAATGCCGTCGAGCACGGGGGCCATCTTGATCCTGCACAGAAGGTTGAGGTCTCTTACATCCGGTTAAGTCAGGCGATCCTCTATTTCGTGCGCGATCCTGGCAAGGGGTTTTCTTTTAATAACATGACACACGCCGCCGTTGCCAACGCTGCGGGCGACCCGTTCGGTCACATAGCCGCGAGAGCTAGTGCGGGTCTCCGTCCCGGCGGATTCGGCATTTTGATGACCCGTAACATCGCCGATGAGCTTATCTATAACGAGAGTGGCAACGAGGTCATCTTAGTTAAGTACACTCGTACCCGACAGGAAGGCTAAACGGATCGTGCCTCATTCAGCTCAGTCGAAGACGAGCGACACTCGCTGCAGAAACTGCTCCAGCGCTCGCGCCTGATCGCGAACGCCACGCGCGTCCCGTTGCCTTGCTGCATCTTCGAGCGCGGCACCGATCTCCGTGATCCGATCTAAACCGTATCCTGAGCCTGAGCCCTTCATGCGATGGCCAAATGTGCAAACGCCATCGAAGTCCCCGCTCTCAAGCATGGCCAACAACGTGCGCAGGCCTGCCCTTTGCCTCTCTACGTATTCAGGCAGAATCTCCTGAAGCCGCTTGTCTACGTGAATTTGTACTTCCATGTACTTTTGGATGCCCGCGAGCAGTGCGTGTCTTCGGATCGGTTTCGAAAGATGCGCCGAACAGCCAGCGTTAATACTTCGTTCCTGTTCCTCCCTCAGCGCAGAAGCCGTCAGTGCCAAAATCGGGATCGGAGAGAGAGAATGTGCGCGCTCCCACGCGCGAATCCGTTCCGTCGCACAATACCCGTCCAACACCGGCATCTGCATGTCCATCAGGATCAGGTCGAAGTGGCCCTCTGAGAATACCCGCACAGCCTCCTCTCCGTTCTGAGCGATTTCCAGCTGGTATCCGGTGTCTTTCAAGTACGCCCTTACCAGGGTTACATTATCGTCAGAGTCTTCCGCCAGCAGAATCCTGAGCGGCATGAGCGCCAGGCCATGGGGTGCGGGAGTAGCCAGCGGTTGTGCCGATCTAAGAAGCGGCAATGCGCTCTGCTCGAGAGCAGAACGGATGGCTTGCAGCAAATCCGCACGCCGCACCGGCTTCACGAGGTATGCCGGTATGCCAAGTTCACGGGAGCGCGCTGCATCTCCAGCTCGGTTGTCGGAAGTCAGCATGAGAACCACAACTCGGGCCAGAGCGGGATGCTTCTGAATGTAACTCGCTACGGCGAAGCCATCCATTTCAGGCATCCGGCAATCCAGAAGCACCAGCCCGTACGGTTCCTTGGCCTCGCAGGCACGTGTCAATTCCGTGATCGCCCGTCGACCGTCGGACACTTCCTGCACCTTGGAGCCCCATGAAGAGAGCATCTGCCGCAAGATTAGTCGGTTCGTGGCGTTATCATCAACCACCAAGGTATTGATGCCCTTGAGGTCGACCACCATCGCGTCTGGCGGGCGGCGCGGCTTAGCGGGAACTCCAAACTCAAGATTAAAATGGAACGTGCTTCCACGTCCCGGCTCGCTTTCGAGGCCAAGATGCCCGCCCATTAGAGCCACGAGCCGCTTGGAAATGGCTAAACCCAAGCCTGTGCCCGCCTGAGTTCGTGTGGTGCTGCTATCGGCTTGGGCGAAGCTTTCAAAGATCATCTCCTGCTGCTCGGAAGGTATCCCTATGCCTGTATCCGACACCGAAAACCGCAACCCGCCAGCCGTTTCTGATTGTGGGTCACGTTCGATTCGCAAGAGAACCTCTCCGTGCTCGGTAAACTTTACGGCGTTCCCGAGAAGATTGATCAGCACCTGCCGCACGTGGCCAGGATCTCCCACCAAATCGAGCGGCACATCGGATGCGATGTGCGACACCAGCTCCAGACCTTTTTCATGTGCTCGGACCGCGGCAATCTCGACACTTCTTTGGACCACATCCGAGAGATCGAACTCGATCTTAGCTATTTCGATGCTGCCGGATTCGATCTTCGATAGATCGAGTATGTCGTTGATCAGATCGAGCAGGTTGTTTCCGGCCCTTCGGAAGATGCGTACATACTCACGTTGCTCCGGGTCTAGAGGTGAGTCCCACAGCAGATCTGCCATGCCAATAATCGCGTTCATCGGAGTGCGGATCTCATGGCTCATCCGCGCCAGAAACTCGCTCTTGGCGGCGCTAGCAGCCTCGGCCGCTTCTCGCAGACGATGCAACTGCTCCTCGAGCTGTCTGCGCTCGGTAGTATCGCGGGCGGTTGCGTAGATCAACTGGTCGCTCGTGAAGGGCGCCGCGTTCCACGAAAGCCACCGGTATGCACCGTCTTTTGAGCGGTACCGGTTTTCAAACGCGATCGTCGAATGGGAGCCTGCGGTTAGTTTTTCCATCTCGTCGAGAGTGGCACCCTGGTCCTCGGGATGGACGAAGTCCAGAAAAGGATGAGCCGTCAGCTCTTCGGTGGTATATCCTAACGTGCGTTCCCACGCGGGGTTCAGTCTTCGAAATACGCCGTCAAATCCGGCGATGCACAGCAGATCGAGCGACAACTTGAAAAACCGGTCCACCGTTTCATCCGCGCGGGCTCGCTTTACGAACTGGCCGATTTGGTTCCCAAGCACTTCGAACGTCTGCAGGAGCTCTCGGTCAGATGTTTTTGCCTCGGGGCTGAAGAATTCCATGATCGCCAGCACCTCTGGACCCAGCATCACGGGAAATGCGACGCCGGACCTCAGCCCCTCTCGCTCGGCAATGGCCGCTCGAGGGAAATTAGTATCGGAGGGCGCGTCCCCAATCCACTCCGGTTGCCGGTTTACCCAGACCCTGCCTGGCAGCCCGAAGCCGGGAGAGAAGGTCCGCCGTTTTGTGACTTCTTCAAACTGGTTTGGAGCTACGGATGGTTCCCGCCAAGTCGCCACGCATCTTAATACGTTCCAGCGCTCTTCGACTTTCCAGAGTGCACCCTGCTGCCAGCCTAGCGCTTCGCCGATTCCCTGTAACAGTCGAGGAGCCGCTTCTGCGAACGACGAAGATGCCAGCAGGACGCTGGTCGCGGCGTCGCGAGCCTGTAACCGCTGCTCGGTCCGCCTATGAGCCGCTACCTGGTGCTCCAATTCGTCAACTCTCTTCCGCAGCTTCTCCCGTTCAAGAACGTCGGCGCTAACCTGACTCATAAGGGGCCAACCCAGGCTCATTTAGGATACCGAATTTGCGAGCGGTAATTCGGTGTAGATTCTTGCGCGGTCGAACCGCCAAAAATGCATCTGGACCTAAACCATTGGCTAACACGCTGATGCCGGGGGATTCCATCAGATGTGTGGCGACGTGGCCGGTTGATCCTTCGAACACGGCCGCGCCCACGACCCCGGAGTCGTTGCCTGCAAGACCGGTTCACCCCCCTCCGGAAGCGCGTCGACGGAGGATGCCGTCTCAACCAAGAGATTGGCGGACTCATCCAGATCGGGGGGAATCAAGTCACGGAGCTGAAGACGGACTATATACCGGGACCGCGGTCGCTGACATACACCTACGAAGGCTTGGACAAGGATGCGAATCCATGAGGCAGACGGTAATTGGCATCAAACGGAGTCTGGAAATAAGGTTGACCCGTGGGTTCGCCAGCAAGGCGGCTGAAAACACTCCTTAAGGCCCTCGCCGGCGACCTGCTCACTTCGTCTGCCTGCCGTGAGTCAATGGTCCGGCGGCACATTGAAGGCGACCGCCTCGGGAACCGGGCGAAAGCCCATAGAGGCAGTCCCATGCGAGGGCCATCGAATTTACCGTGGCCCGAAATTTGCTCCAAGTACCAGACGCAAGTTAGAGCGAAGGAGCTTGATTATGAATATGACTCGACGAATGGCATTGTTCTTGCTTGCCAGCCTGGACGTTCCGCGCAAAAGCTCTGGGCAACCGGTCTCACGCGGAACCGTCGCCTTTTATTATTCTTCGACAGTCGCTCGGGAGCGCCCTTCAAGGTTATTCGCCCGGCGAGATACTATGAATCGATCCGGGGGGCAGGCGCATTTGTCGGGCTTCAGCCCTAAGACTCTTCTGGGGACGGGGGCTTCGCCTAGTGAGCGCCTATCTCCTGCAAGCGCTATCATGGGGAGTCCGCCTCGGGTGCGATGAATCCATTCGACTCAGCCCATATCGAGCGTTATACGACTCCCCTGTTTGTGCAATTGACCGGAGTAAGCTGGAAGGCTCAGTGAATCTGATGGGAGAATCCGGGCGGGGCTTCAGCGCCGAGCAGGGCGCTCGAGTGCTGGCGGAACGGGCTACCCGGACGGATCTTGCGGCCGATCGCGCACTGCCGGCAGAGACGCGCCTGTGGGCTGCGCTCCAGGAAGTCAGCGGAGGACCGTGCAGCGGCTGTGTCTTTGATGTGGACTCTCTCCTGAGAGTCCTCGCGGCCGGCAAGCGAGCCGTTGACGAACAGCAAGACTCTGCCTGATTGGATTTGGAAGGAGAACCAGTGCTCTTATACCGCACCACCTCTGCTTGGTGGGTTCAAACCGCGCCCGGGATTGGCGTTCCGTTGCCGCCGGATGCGACGGACTCGCTGACCACGCGCGAAGACCTGCTCGAGTATTTGGAAACGGCGGCGCGCGGCGGCAGCCCCAAGGCTCTCCCACACGAATTCCTCGCACCGATTCAGGCGCAGGAAGTTTGGGCTGCGGGCGTCACCTATTACCGCAGCCGGGCGGCGCGCATGGCTGAGTCGGAATCCGTCGGCGGCGGTGACTTTTACGACCGGGTATACAGCGCGGAACGCCCGGAATTATTCTTCAAAGCCACACCGCACCGCGTGGTGGGGCCCGAAGCCGCGGTACGGATTCGGCGCGATTCGAAATGGAATGTCCCCGAACCCGAACTGACCCTGTTGATCTCGCCCCGCGCGAAGATATTGGGGTACACCGCCGGTAACGACATGAGTTCCCGCGACATCGAGGGCGCCAACCCTCTCTACCTGCCGCAGGCGAAGGTCTACGACGGGTGCTGCGGGTTGGGCCCGGCAATTCTGGTTTCGCGCCACCAATTACCAGCTTCCACCGGTGTCCACTTGAATATCCGCCGGGCCGGAGACGCGGTTTTCCAAGGCTCCATCAAACTCACCGAGATGAAGCGCCGCCTGGAGGACCTGGTGGCTTTTCTTTTTCGGGAGAGCTCGTTTCCGAACGGCTGTTTCCTCCTAACCGGCACGGGAATCGTGCCTCCCGATTCGTTTACGCTCGCGGCGGGAGATCGCGTCGAGATTTCAATTGACGGCATTGGGGTGCTTGCCAACACCGTGGAACAGGTTCAATGACAGCGCTTCGCGGAACGCACGTGATCGGGGGTGAAGACTCGGCCCTGGGCACGGTCACGTTCCATGCCACGGCGCCATCGACCGGCGCGGCTTTGGAACCGGCATACGTGGAGGCCACGGCGGCCGAGATCGAACGGGCCGTCACGCTGGCTGACAGTTGCGTCGAATCGTTGGCCGCGCTTGCGCCGCGGCAGATCGCCGCGCTTCTTGACGGCATCGCCGCTGAGATTGAGGCGCTCAAAGAGGAACTGATCGAACGTGCCGCACTCGAGACGGCGCTGCCCGTGGAGCGGCTGAGGGGCGAGCGTGCCCGAACCACGAACCAGCTTCGTCTGTTTGCCGGCCTGGTGCGTGACGGCTCCTGGAAAGAGACGCGGATAGATGGCGCCCTGCCGGATCGACTACCGGTCCGGCGGCCGGATCTCAGGCGCACGATGATCCCGATCGGCCCCGTTGCGGTCTGGGCCGCCAGTAATTTTCCACTGGCTTTTTCGGTGGCCGGAGGCGACACCGCGTCAGCGTTGGCCGCCGGTTGTCCTGTCATCGTCAAGGCGCACCCAGGGCATCCGGGCACGTCCGAACTAACGGGCAGGGCAGTCGCGCAAGCGATTGCCGCATCGGGGTTGCCGGCGGGGATCTTCTCGTTACTGCAGGGAGCTAGTCCCGAGGTGAGTCTTGACCTGGTGCGGCACCCGAAAATTGCGGCCGGCGCTTTTACCGGATCATTGCGGGCAGGCCGGGCGCTCTTCGACGCGGCTGCGGTGCGAAAGGCCCCGATCGCCTTTTTTGCCGAAATGGGCAGCGTGAACCCGGTCTTTATATTGAACGAAGCGCTAACCGAACGCGGCGAGACGATTGCGGACGGACTGTTCCAATCCGTAACGCTCGGCGTGGGCCAGTTCTGCACCTGCCCCGGATTGGCGGTGGCGGTGGAGGGCCGCACTCTGGAGCAGTTCGCGCGTACACTCCGCGGCCGCTTTCAGCGAGGTGCGCCGGGAGCGATGCTTACGGCTCCGATCGCGCGTACATATCGTGAGGCTGCTGAGCGCATCGGTTCCATCCCCGGCGTCACGGCTTCGGCGGCGGACAGAGGGGCCGTCCGATCACTTGAAGGTGTACCGACTCTGTTCGAAGTTTCTGATGGAATCTTTCTGGAGCATGAGGAATTGCGGCACGAAATATTTGGGCCGGCAACGGTGTTGGTTCGCTGCGAGTCCGCCGCTCGAATGCTGGAAATTGGGCGGTGCCTGGAAGGTAGTTTGACTGCGACAATCCATGGGACCCGGTACGATTTGGAAGCGAACCGGCCGCTGCTCGCGGTGCTCGCGCGCAAAGCGGGCAGATTAATCTTCGACGGATTCCCCACCGGCGTGGAGGTCTGCACGTCCATGCAGCACGGCGGCCCCTACCCGGCAACCAGCGATTCGCGGTTTACATCGGTGGGCACCGCGGCGATTCAACGTTTCTCGAGGCCTGTGTGCTTCCAGGACTGCCCGGTGGAGTTCCTTCCCCCCGAGCTCCAGGCCTTATCCAAATAGGCGGCCATGGAACCGCGGATGGCGCTCTATCGCAAGATCACCTGGCGCCTTATCCCCTTTCTTTTTGGCTGTTACATCCTGGCCTACGTCGACCGGGTCAACGTCGGATTCGCCAAGCTTCAGATGCAAACGGACCTGGGGATGAGCGACACCGTATTCGGGGCTGGGGCGGGCCTGTTCTTCGTCGGCTATTTCCTCTTGGAAGTACCAGCCAATATGACACTTCGCCGTTTGGGCGCGCGGCGCTGGCTTGGACCGATCATGATCGCCTGGGGTTTGGTTTCCGCGGCCACCATATTCGTGCAGGGCGCCAGGAGCTTTTACATTTTACGTTTCCTGTTGGGAGTTGTGGAATCGGGATTCTTTCCTGGTGTGATGCTGTACCTCACATTCTGGTATCCGCAGCACCGCCGCGCGAGAGTGGTTGCGATGTTCATCAGCGCCAATCCGCTGTCCGGAGTCTTCGCAGGGCCTGTGTCCGGGTGGATACTGGCGCGGAGCCACGCTCGCTGTCGAAAATAGAGACGCGAACGTTTAAAGTCCCGAAATCGACACCTGCAACAATGCTCACGGCAGGCCTCCGAACTCAGTTGTGCGCGTGCACAGTCCACCCCATGTAGCGGCTGGTAGCCTCGTGCACAGCCCCGCCGACCTTAGCCAGGTTGGCGGCGAGGTGATGCTCAAAGCCCTGCTCGCAGATGTAGCGCAACAACTCCTGCATTCTCGGGATATGCACGACTCCGGCGCCGCCAAAGGTATCTAGAGGGTCATCGGTGAACTTGCCGACGCAGGTCCCATAGGTGTTTTCCTTCCCCACTGTGCCCGCGATGATCTGCTGGAAGTCCATGCGGACGTCGTGCCCATGTAATCGCTTTCATGCTAATTGGAGGCACAAAGCCTGTCAAGGAGGGGAGGAGCTTTAGTGCCCACCGCGCCGCGACGGAGCCGGGCCGGTGGATTCCCGAACGACGAGTTCCGGATCAATCACGATCTCTAGGTTCGAGGACTCCTCCTCCGTATCGCCCGGAAGCAAGCGGCTGCAAATGATATGACCGATTCGGTTCCGGGGAATATGGACCGTGGTGAGGGCCGGCTGGCAGAACTCCGCCAGCTTCACATTATCGAACCCAGTCACAGAGATATCCTGCGGCACGCGTAAGCCCCGTTCCCGGAGTTCCCGCAAGGCGCCCACGGCGGTAATGTCGTTCACGCAGATGATCGCGGTGGGATCGAACCCTGTGGACAGCAGGGATCGTGCCGCCTCCCGGCCGCCTTCCAGCGTATCCGCGTCCGCTGCGGTGCGTACTTCGAGTGAGGGATAGCGGGTGACGGCCTTCTTTACAGTCCGCAACCTTTCATTGATCGGCTCCAGAACCGCATGATGACCGATAAATCCAAGCTTCCTGTGTCCGAGGCTGTGCAGGTACTCTAGGATTTTCTCGATTCCGCGGCGATAATTCACCCGGATGTTTGTAATATTCTGCTTCTGTACGCCGACGTCATAGAACACCGCCGGAATTCGAGCTTCGTTCAGCTCTTTGATCAGGGCCGGATCCATCTCCGATACGATGGCAGCCAGTCCCGCCACACGCCGGCCGATCATCAACCGGATACTGGCCACGAGTTGTTCCGGCCGGTAGTAGGTGTTGGCCATGACCACGTCGTGACCGCGGCTATGTGCTTCCGTCTCGATGGTGCGGTAAATATCGAAAAAGAACGGGTTTTCCAAGTTGGAAACGATTACACCAAGGGTGCGGCTCTTGCCGCCCGCCAGGCTGCGGGCATGGAGGTTGGGGTGGTACTTCAACTCGCGGATGGCCTTCATCACCCGTGCGCGGGTACTGGTTTTGACTACGCTGGCGTTGTTCAAAACGCGCGAGACCGTCGCGGTTGAAACCTTCGCGCGGCGGGCGACCTCTTCCAGGTTCATGGCTCAGGTTCATTGTAGAACAGGTCGTTCATAGTTCCTGTCGGAAACCCGGTTTTGCAGGAAAGCGCATACAATCGCTCGATGTCCTACAATAAGCAGGTCGGAGGGGCTTGGTGCGCCGGTAGTGCCCGATTCCCGCACGTTTACTTCGAGGTATACGAGCTTGCGAACATCTTGGGAAGCAGTCTTTCTGATCGCAGGTGCGACAATCATGCAAGCGGCAACTCCAATTCAGCGGGCCGATTTCGGCAAAACGCGGGATGGCGTGGCGGTTTCGGTCTACACGCTGACCAACAAGAACGGTGTCACGGCCCGCATCACGAATTACGGCGGAATCGTAGTCTCGCTGATGGTGCCGGACCGCAACGGAAAGATGGCGGACGTGGTTCTCGGCTTCGATTCGCTGGATGGCTATCTGCAGAATCCGGGGCCA
>Ga0306922_10000204_pt1 | contig 44591 bp, 47 predicted proteins | sample sta12Cox44000082_FD_203758 | JGI IMG/M metagenome (GOLD analysis project Ga0306922, IMG submission 203758) | Lab enrichment of tropical soil microbial communities from Luquillo Experimental Forest, Puerto Rico - statoxic.12C.oxic.44.000.082 (v2)... | ecosystem: Environmental > Terrestrial >... | reverse complement strand
CCTCGACCTGATTCAGGAGGGCAACATCGGACTGATGAAGGCGGTTGACAAGTTCGAATACCGGCGCGGCTACAAGTTCTCAACCTACGCAACATGGTGGGTTCGACAAGCGGTTTCGCGCGCGATCGCCGATCAGGCACGTACGATCCGGGTCCCGGTGCATATGATCGAGTCGATCAACAAAATGAACCGGATCTCGCGCCAGATCTCGCAGGAGACCGGACAAGAGCCCGATTCAGCGCTGCTCGCGGAAAAGATGGGGATGTCAGAGGATAAGATCCGCAAGCTTCTGACGATCTCCAAGTACCCGATCTCGATGGAGTCGCCGGTTGGCGCTGACGACGACTTGCACGTCGGAGATCTCATCGAGGACGCGGGCACCGCCGCTCCGGTCGATCACGCGGTCAACGCCAGCCTGCGCGACATCTGCAAGGACGCACTCGACACGTTGACGCCGCGCGAGGCAAAGGTGCTGCGCATGCGCTTCGGCATCGGGATGAACACCGACCATACGCTCGAGGAGGTCGGCAAGCAGTTCGACGTGACGCGCGAGCGTATCCGCCAGATCGAAGCCAAGGCGCTGCGCAAGCTGCGGCATCCTTCACGCTCCGATAAGCTCAGGAGCTTCCTCGAAGACGGAACTTGATCGGCAAATCTGGCCGTTTCGGCGCCCTACTCGGTTGATAACGTAACAGCCGCTTTGGGTCGTTAGCGACCGTCGCTACACGAAGGCTGGCTATCGGCCCAAAGCGGACATCACGAGGGAGGCGAAAGTCAGATTTACTCTGCAACCAAGCGAAGCCTCGCATCCAACCATCGCCACGGGCCGCAGCCGATCTTGACGTCGCGGCCAAGGAGCAAGGAGGGAACGGCTCCGAGTTCCGGACAGCCCGGATACGCCGTGAGGGCGGCGAGAACATGCGTGACGCCGAACCAACCGATGATGGCTGCGGTGGCGATCCCGGTCACTGACAGTTCGTGAGACCACGGCAGTAGAAAGTCCAGCAATAGCAGGGCAGCGCCGACGATAAACCGGGCTGCACGCTGGCGGCGATTTAAGGGGCGCCAGTCACCGGCTTCGTCGCAGCCACAAACCATCATCGAGAGCAGTAGGACATTTCGTTGGGTGCGGCAGCGCCACCAGTGGGAACGGGGGCACTACTTCTGCGGTTTGCGAGTGAGCTTTTTTGCGTCCCCGCCCGGTGGCCGGTGTACGTCCGGCCGGTAATCGCCGATGATTGTCTTCACCGGACATACGGGAAACGCGGGGCACTTCTTACAACTGACGGCGAGCGCGATGGGGCATAGAACCACACTACTCTCCCAGTGACCGAGATTAATAGCATACGCGCATTCGCGAGGCCCGGACGGGGCGGGTACTACCACAATTTGAAACGGCCACCGATGTCCGCTTTGGGTCGGAAGCGGACGTGCGAATTCAGCAAACGGGCTAAAGCGGGCGTCGGAAAGTTGGACTGGGGGCAGCGGATGGGGTTACTGCGTTTGCGCGCTGCCGCGGCTTGAGCGCTTATGAAGGCTAGCGCGCCCGCTGTTTCCACCGATTTGTCGAAGAAACGATGAGCACCGAGTTGAGCGCTGATCTTTTGATATTCGGCGGTAGCGTGATTCGTAAGAACGATTTTGATCGGTTCCGGCAAAAGTGCGTGGTCTCGTAGCGCTCTTAACACATCGAATCCACTGCCAGAGGACAGCGAAATGTCGATCACGACCAAGTTCGGTCGCAGGACCAGCAGGTCAGCGATCGCCGTTGGCGCGTCCCCGCTACAGCCACTCACTTCGGCACCTGCTGCCTGAATCGCAGATACGAGCAGATTCTGCAGAATTTTGGAGTCCTCGACGACATAGACCTGAAGGGGGCTAACTTCGGTAGGCATGGTAGCCACGTGTACACATCATGCAGGTCTGGGTTCTTCGAGCAACAGCCCAATACCGGCCAGCACGGCAGCCGTCAGTAGCGCGTACCGAACGTCTATTATGTCCGTTGCGGCGAGCGCAAGGCTGCACGCCGCCGCTCCGGTAAGAACATCAATGGCGAGCCGCCACAGACTTCGGAGCCATGTGCGATCCAGACTTCCCATTCGAGGCCACCTTTTAGCCTCGCGCCCCAAACAACCATAGAAGGTTGTCCTCAGAGTCGCAATCAGCCTCGCTCTGATTTGCAAGTAGGACCGCGTCCGACGGTCACACGCAGTCTACGGTTTTCTTGCGGTGGAGGGCAGATTCAGAACGCATCTTGATGTCCGCTTTGGGTCGAAAGCGGACTTCTCGAAGTTGGCCGTTCGCTGCCGCCTAACAGGGGCGCGGTATCATCTTTTAATCTTTAGCCCATCGACCAAGTACTGCTGACGCTTTGCAGGTCTCGCTGCCCTCCAGTTAAGCCGGCTAATGGAGATCGATTCAGCCCCGACTTGTCCGAATTGCGGAGCTCCGGCGATCGGAGCTTGGTGCCCAAGCTGCGGTCAGGAATCCGTGGAGTGCGGTGTGTTCGTCCGCACAATTCAGCGACAGTGGCAACGTATTCGACACACACTACTGGCGCTTGTTGTTCATCCAGGTCAACTAACCGCAGAATTTCGAGATGGGCTGCGTGCCCGTTCTATACCTCCGTGGCGACTTACCTTCAATGTGGTTACGGTTTTCTTCTTGCTTTCGTTCGTGACGGACTTCGGCGTTGCGAACTTTCCTAAAGAGGACCCGAGCGGCGAGTTGGCACAAGCGATCAGTGTTGCAGCACAGCGTGCGAAAGTTGACCAGGTCACGTTCACGGAGCGCGTGGATCGACGATTCAACTCAATTTACACGCTCTTGCTAACCGTATCGATCGCGTCTTCTGCAGTGGTGGCCTGGCTGACACATTTACGGCGTCGTCACCTTTGGGGCGTCCACTTCGTTTTCGCTTTGCACCTCTTGGCGTTTGGTTTCATTGTCAACCTTCTGTACTACATCGCGATGCGCGTCTTCGGGGTTTCTGTTACGTACTCGGGGCAGACTAGCGGCGTCGGCGGCGTCCTCTTCGCCATCGGAATGCTTTGGCAGTTCGGCTATGTGCTCCTGGCTTTTCGTCGTGTTTACTCCGATAGTTGGATTGGCGCCGGCGCGAAAGCCGCAGTGATGGTGGTGCTGGGTCTTATCGTTGCCAATGCACTAGCTATCCTAGCTTTTCTTCTTGCGGTGGAGGTATCGTTCCGCGCAGGTTAATCGCTGCCGCAACCTAAGTGCCTAGAGCCTGATCCGTTATGCCCGCTTTGGGTCGAAAGCGGACATGCGCCGATGTCTGCTAACGGCCAAAAGCAGACATTCGCTGCAAGCTCGAAATTTGCAGGTTCGCGCGAGAGAGCTTGGGTCGAAAGCGGTCCGTAGCGCGAACACCATCGCAGACCTCGCGTTGACGGATCGTCTACGACCCCCATAGACTGGGAGCGCATCGAAGGTAGCATAGAAGCCCCGGAGAGGAGGAACCATGGATCAGCCTTCGTGGAAGAGGCTCTCTTCAAGGACTGGCAATCGGAAGCGATATCTTCATGCATTGACCATCGCTTTCGTGTGTGCTGCGACGCCGGAAGTGATCGCGCAAATCTGCTGTCCGAGCAACTGTGTGCAGGAGGGGAATAGTTGCGTGACGACGGGTCCGAACCCGAGAAGTTGCGGCACCATTTCCTGCAGCTCGGGATCGTCGGCCACAGGAGGCGGATCATCGGGCGGCTCTGGGGGAGGCCAGTTTCCGGCCGAGCCTCATTGCGTGAGGACACAGGTGCCCCCCGCGCAACTTGACGCCGCTACCAACAAGTGTGTGGCGGCCTTGGTTGCGAATGCACAACTGATCGGTTGTCTTTTCGAGGATGCGGCGGGCAAGGCGGAGGACCAAAGAACGGGCTTGACCTGCCCATCGCGCCAGGCCGCGCTCGCCAAACAATGTCGGAGCCGTTGTGCGAACTTCGCAAACGCGACTACGGGGCTCACTTGTAAACCCGACGAAGACTTCTACGATAACGCTTGGCAGACCTCCTTTGGAGATATCGGCGGTCAGAAGGCAGGTTCTGCGCGGGTGCAGGACTGCGGCCCTGCGCTACTGTCCAAAGCTGAAAAAATATTCAACGCCACGAAGAAGCACAAGTAGCCTGCGATCATCTGGGACGCTCGGTGCCGCAGCCATTGGGAGAAGTCAGAACTCTGCAATTCCGATTCATGTCCGCTTTGGGTCGGAAGCGGACAATCTAAAGCAAGGCCGATGCGACGAAGCAAACTGATCCGCGCTGAACATTCCCGTCAGTGACTCGACAGCGTCGTACCTTATCATCTGTGGGTTCGTTCGGCGTGGCGAGTTTCCCTGCGTGCTGCGCCGCTTATCGCCGAGCGGCCGGATGTCCTCCTCAAATTCGACTGCTCGGCTCTTCTCCGATGTGATCCTAGCGCAGCCGACCCAAGCGGCTCATGTCCGCTTTGGGTCGGTTAGCGACATGTTGAGAGGCGGCGCGACAGGCCAGCTTCGGACTTGAGCCTTTCCTCCAAAGAGGCAGAGTTGGTCTCCTTCGACCCGAGAGGAGACTGCTATGGAGCCCGACTCACGGCAAACGCAGCAGCCGTGGAACAAGGGGAAGCTGGTAGGACAGAAAGCGCCGCTCAAGCTCAAGGACATCTGGGCAATTCGCGTGCGCCTGCAGATGCAAGAGCGACTCCGCGAACTCGCTCTCTTCGATTTGGGCATCGATAGCAAGCTGCGTGCATGCGACCTCGTCAAACTGCGTGTGCGGGATGTCTGCCACGGCGAGCGTGCTGCCGCGCGCGCAATCGTCTTACAGCAGAAGACCAAGCGGCCAGTGCAGTTCGAGATCACGCCCGGAACGCGAGAGGCGCTGGAGTCTTGGATTAAGTATGCGGCGCTAAGACCGGGGGACTACCTCTTCCCAAGTCGGCGCGAGGCTTTCCAGCCCATTACGACGAGGCAATACGCGCGCATCGTTGCCAGCTGGGTGGAGGAGATCGGACTGGAGCCAGCAGGTTACGGCACACACTCGATGCGGCGGACAAAGGCATCGATGATCTATCGCCGAACGAAGAACCTCCGGGCAGTCCAGCTCTTGCTTGGCCACACGAAGCTCGAGAGCACGGTGCGCTACCTAAGCATCGAGGTCGACGATGCCTTGGAAATGGCCGAGCAGACCGAGGCTTAGGATCGGACACCCGATAAGCGGGTTTGGTCGCTTATCGGCCAAAAGCGGACATCGCGCTTGCTACCACTCCTGATCGGCTAAAGGAGTCCATGGTGACGCAGCGCCCGCCAGGAGCCTGGAGCGCGCGCATCGTTATATGGGAGCCCCGACGATCGCAGAGCTGTCCGCCGCTGCTCGCTTCACACTCTCTAGGCGGAAACCGCCCGCATTGAACAGCGAGCTCCACTCATCCTCCGTACGCTCCCGCCCGCCGGGACCAACCAGCATTAACAAATCGACGAACTTAGAAACGGGATCTTCGTTCGGTGGCCCGACCACGCGTTCAAAGAGCACCAGCCTCGCCTCCGGCGTCATCGCTGTGCGACAGCACCGCAGGATCATGGTTGCGTCTTCATCCGACCAGTCATGTAGGATTCGCCGCATCACGTACGCATCTGCACCCGCGGGAATCCTTTCGAAGAAACTCCCGCCCTCTATCCTCACACGACTCGTGAGGCCAGCGGCATCTAGCACGGGTCCCGATTCGGCGACCACGTGCGGTTGGTCGAAGAGAATGCCTCGCGCGTTGGGATACATCCGCAGTATGGTCGCAAGCAGCGCGCCAGTGCCTCCACCGATATCGGCGATCGTTGTGCACCTTCCGAAGTCGTATGCCGCCGCTTCTACGGCAGCGCGAGATAGTGATGCCGCGAGCATCGCGTCGTTGAAAATGACATTCTCTTCGGGGTGATCCTGGCGATACGACCAGATATCCACACCGAGAACATGCCTCGCTGCGCTTTCGCCAGTCCTCACGCTGTGCAGCAACGCTCCCCAGGCCGCCCATTGGTAGTCGCGCCCGAACAATCGCGCCAGGTGTCCGTACGGTACTGCTGCATCGCTACGCAGGAACTCGCTAATGGGCGTGAGCGCGAGCATCCTGCCAGGCCTCTCTTCGAAGACGCCCGCTGCTGCTAACGCGCGAAGCACTCGATACAGCGTCGGTTCGTGCGTATGTGTTGCCCGCGCCAGCTCGTCGACTGAGCGGGGACCATCCCGCAGGAGGTCCGCGATTCCCAGCTCGGCAACGACCATCAGCGCGCGCGAGCGCTGGTATCCGGTAACAATCGTCATCAGTTCGGTAAGCGCGTCCGGAGGTGTGCTCATGCCGCTTCTCCCGTGACATGTTGGAGATTCCCAATGTTTACGCCGGAATGCTGAAGTTTGGCTGACGACAAGCTTGCACTCTGAACCACCGACTTGCTTCAAGTTCTGAGACCCAGGCCTCAAGAAATCTCGCAGGAAGAGCGAGCGGTAGGTGTTCCTGTCCGAAACGGTTGAATGTCCGCTTTGGGTCGGAAGCGGACATGCCGTCGGCGGTATCGCTCGACACGGTCCGGTAAGCCGGTTCAGTTAATCTCTTGGCGTGACCCTCCTCCAAATTCTCGTCCTTGCGGCGATCCAAGGCATTTGCGAGCTGTTACCAATCTCGAGCTCTGCCCACGTCATCCTGGCGGAAAAGCTGATGGGCATTGATCCAACCACGCCGGAAATGACCCTGCTTCTCGTGATGCTCCACACGGGGACGATGCTGGCGGTGATCGTGTATTTCTGGAGTTCGTGGCAGAGAGATTACTTTCGATCGATGGCGAGCTTCCGGTCGTTCGCGCGGGAGGTAGTCGTCGCAACCGCTCTGACCGGAGTCGTTGGTCTAGCCTTGTTGCTGCTGATCGAGAAAGTCGCGCTGGCCGGATCACAGCACGCCGAAGTGGAACAGATCTTCGGCAACCCTTACATCATCTCAGTCGGTCTCGCGGCAGTGGGAACTATGATCATCTGGTCATCAAGGAAACCGTCATTGGCGGATGCGCCTTCACGCATCGGAGTTCGAGCCGCCGCTTGGATTGGAGCGATTCAGGGCTTGTGCCTGCCATTTCGTGGGTTCTCACGGTCGGGCGCCACTATTTCGACAGGCTTGCTTCTTGGCCTGAGCAAAGAGCGCGTCGAGGAGTTCAGCTTTGCGCTCGTTGTCGTTTTGACTCCAGCGGTGATCGCCAGGGAAGGTTACCGACTCCTGAAGGCGCACGCCGTAAGCATCTCTATGGGCGGTAGCATCGTCGATTTGCTCCTGCCGAGCTTGGTCGGGATGGTATTAAGCTTCGTCGCGGGTTTAGTGGCGCTGCGTTGGCTGTCTCGCTGGCTAGAGCAAGGGCGATGGCATTTCTTTGGCTACTATTGCCTGTTCGCCGCCGCAACCCTGTTAACCGCAAGCCATTTCCTCAAGTGGTAAGACGGTCTCCCTGGCCCCGGTTTTCTTGTCCAGTGCATGTCCGCTTTGGGTCGGAAGCGGACGTCCGAGAGTGAGCTAACGACTACGACGAGCCATTTCCTCGATGATCGCGGAGAATTGCTCCGTGAGTTCGTGCTTGAGGAAGTCCTTTGATAGCGCCGCCGCGGCGAGTCCTGCGGGGACCATTTCAAGGTGATAGTTGAGTTGTGTGCCTTTGCCATCGGGCGTCAGCGTCATCAGTGACTCAAACCGCCGCATACTTCCCTTGATCTGCGTGGAGCGCACGGTTCGCTGTGCATCAAGCTGCAACTGCCGCACGCTGGTATAGGGTAGGGTGACGAGCCCAAATTTCGCGACCCCTTGCTGCTCCACGGTTACGGTATCAGCTTCGCGCGCGATCACCTTGCTTTCGCGCACGTTTGGTACCCATGCGGCCATGTGATCGAAATCGGTCAGGACCTCCCAGGCAATGCTCGCCGGAACCGGAGCGAACATAACAGCGTTCGCTACGTAAGCGTCGGCATCCTGCACGATGTCGATGCTACGTATCAGTGTCTCTGCACCCGCATTTGCGCGACCAGCAAGGAGGAGCGCAAGCGCTAGAGTGGGCATCAATCGGATGGAGAAAGGGAGGAGCAAACCGGCAGTGACCATGCTCTGGAGTAATGTTTTTCGGGCAGTCTAGTGTACTCGCGGCGAGTTAGCGGCAGCTTGATTCGGATGGATGTCCGCTTGGGAGAGCGGACATGCCCTTGGTCAACTATCGGCCAGAGCCTGACATAAATCGAGCAAGGTCGTTGTTCTCTATTCGATGACCTCAGCCGCCCGAATCTGCAAATCGCTAATCCGGTTTTTAATGATGAAGATACGAGGCTGGAAACATTATCTCTGGCATGTCCACCATGACGATCCCAGATTCTGGTTGTGGCTGGGCCTTGCCGTCGAACACATCTTTGGGTAGTGGAGAAGTTATTACCCATGTCACTCCCGGAATTTGCGACCGTTGATGTGCCAATCCCTCCAGTCGAATTATTCGCGCTGGTCGCATCTGTTTTAGTTGTTTCGATTCGAACCATTCTGGCACGATCCAAAGGTTCTCTTGGTAACGGATGGTATCGCAGAGGAAATACTCGTCCGAGTCCTCAAGAAACAACATCGTCTTCGGGTGTTTCGTCATCGGGGAGTTCGTGGCGCGTGAAATCGCGGATGCGTAGCTGCGGTTTGCTGGGACCACTATACGTCCCAGCCGAAGCGCGGGAGGATACCGAACGAAGCCGTCGAGTTGCTTACGCGCAGTCATTCCGCTAGGCCGGTTCGAGCCAAGATAGGCAGGTAGCACGTGCCTGTCGTTTAGGGGCGCCTGTTTGTGAGAATGGAAACGCACATACTTATCCACAAAAATGACAATGCACAGAATCTGTGGATAGATCAGCGGCTTCAGGTCGCCAAGCCGCGCCAGTGCTCGAAGAAGCTGGATTGCTCGGAAAGTGGTCAGTCACAATCTCACGGCTGTCATCTCCACAGAGGATAAGCGCTACGTCCGACACGAAGCCCTCCCAATCAATGGTCCATCTGATCAAGGCTGCGGTATCACGTTCTTACATAACCGCGTCCGTCATACTGGCGCTCGCTCATGGCACCCCCTTGGCGGCTGATAGGAGCGCCTTGTGGCGTATCTTGGAGAGTTGCCTGGACAGCACAGCTGAGGGCTACTGCGCGACGTGCCCGGCGCCACTAGAGGACAGTGCTTGTGCACGCGATGCCTCTTGCCCTACAACGACGCAGGTTTGGAGCCGCTCTTCGGACTACGTGGCGATCCGAGATGCCAAGGCGTGCGGCTGTCCCACTGATTTTGTGCACGGACTCGCGATGCCACTCAAGAGGTTCACCGGGCTTGGAGGCGAAGATCGACCCGAAGGAATTTGGGAGTTCGCATGGTTCACGGCAGAACAACGAATCTCCGACACTCTCTCGATCGCCCTGATCGTGAATCCCGCCGCTTGGCGAACGCAAGATCAACTGCACGTCCACATACTGCGGCTGCGCAATGACGCACGAGACCGTCTTAATGAAAGGGCTACCAAGCTTCCTTCGTTAGCTTCTGTTTGGTCGACTGCCGCAAAGCTCGCCAACGCAGCTTCGCTTGACGACCGGTATGGGGTGCTTGTAGCTCGTGATCCAGATGGAGGGTATCTGCTGACGGTGGATACTGCTCCATTGGAGAGCCTTTACGGTCAGGGATGGTGTAACCAAGGAGCGCGTTAGTCCATCAGCTGTGAGGCCTAAAGGCAATTTCGGCGCCTAAGCTTTCGCTCAACGGGGGCGCAGCAAACAATGTCCGCTTTCGGGAAGGTTGAATGTCCGCTTTGGGTCGGAAGCGGACACGCTAACGGTCCCAACTGTCCGGTTTTCGCAAGGAAAATTGCACCGCCTCTTGCATTGGGCATAGAGTTGCTCTCGTCGCCCATTGCGCTGCGGCTCGCGTTGTTGGCGATCAAGAACAATCCTGGCGAACGGCGACGCATCGCTAGACTGGAGGTGTCCCATGAAGTCAACTTTTGCTATGTGCATCATCGGATTCAGCATCATTGCGACACTCCCCGAGGCTCTGGGCGATCCCCCACCAGGCGCTGGCGGGAAAAACCATAACTTTCAGCTGAGCAGCACGACGTTCGCCGATGGAGCAATGCTGCCGCTGAGCGCGGTGTGGAATCAATGCGCCGCCTATCCTGGTGGCGGCAACCTCTCGCCAGAGCTGTCCTGGATTAACGCCCCCAAGAAAACCCAGAGTTTCGTCGTGGTGATGTACGACGTTACCGCTTCGTTCACCCATTGGGGCATGTACAACATCTCGCCTCAGGCCACGGGGCTTCCGGCCGGGGCGGGCATTGCTGGAAGCGCGTACGGCACTGAGGTACTCAACGACTACTTCATCGGTCCCGAGTATGACGGGCCGTGTCCCCCGACAACGCTCAACCCGACGACACATCAATACGTCTTCACGGTGTATGCGCTGGACTTGGTGCTCCCGGAGATCCCGTCCTTCGGAGACTTTGCTCCGGGGCCCGAAGCGCTGTATCAGGCGCTGATCCAGGCCGGGCTAGGCGGCCACATTCTCAACAGTGCGAGCATCACTGGGTTCTTCGGGGACTAACGCGCTCGGCGTATCACTCCCAAGCTCAATCGTAGATCGGGGGAAGGGGCAGCCGCGCCGAACTAGCTGCTCGCTCGGGGGAACTGCGTGGCTTTCGGGAAGCCCTTATGTCCGCTTTGGGTCGGAAGCAGACATGCGAAGGTCGGCTATCGGCCAAAAGCGGAGATTCGCCGAGCTACTGCATCAATCGTCAACGGTTTCGCAGTTCCGTCCCGTTCGGTGCGCCAATCGAATTAGCGCTATTCGCACCCCATCAATCTTGCGCATCCAGCTCCCTCTGCGCCGCGTCCCGGGCGGCCCTGAACCGCTCAATCTCACCACTGCGGATCTTTTCACGGCGTTCTTCAAGGCCGCGGTGAAGTTCGATCAACACTCTTGCCGCGTGTTCGTTCTTCTGGACTGCAGTCCAATAGGCAGCGACATTTGCAAGTGCCGAAATCGGCGAGCTGATGCCGACGGCCGGCATGACACTTTCGACAAAGAAGAGTCCAGGCACGAGCGCGCAATCTGCCAGCGTGATGCGACCGCAGCAGGCGAAGCCATCACCGCCGATGAATTTGTCGAGCGCCTTGAGGTTCCGCACCACCTCACCGGCGAGCTGCTCGCTGACAGCATCATCGCGTGCAAGGGTGGGTGTTCGACGGCCCAGGGCGCCTGTCTGACGGGCCAGCATGAAGATGTTGTTTATGATGTAGATGTCGCCAAGGCGGGCAAGCATGCGGATATGCGCGGTCTCGCGCGGAGTGGTTCCCAGCAGCGAAGGTTCGGGATAGATCTCTTCGAGATATTCCGCGATCACCTCGGATTCCGGGAGTATGTCGCCATGAATATCGAGAATTGGAACGCGTCCGATCGGAAATCTCTCGCGGAATTTTGGCATGCCCCAATCTTCCGGGGGCAGTTCGAAGACGATGTTCGTAATGCACTTGGCGTAGATCTGCATGCGGACACGGGCAGAATAGGGGCTGAGATCAGCGGTATAGAGTTTCATCATCAGTTGACACCCTCAGTAGCGATTTCTCATTGCCTGCTGTAATCCTTGCCAGCAGACGGATCAGCGTTTGCCTACATTTCACCCATGGCGGCAGGTTCTGCGCGAGGTGGCGCTTGATGCCGCCCAGCAGGGTTTAGACATTAGCATCGGGGGCGGCGGCTATCTACCCGGCGGAGTTTGCGGCTGGGTACGCATTCCGCGAATGACGGCGGCCCTGATGAATGAAGTGGCTGACCATCGTCAAGTCGTTTCCGAGAATCGCATCCAGTTCCGGTCGTTAGCCGATCTAGAGAATGGAGTATCGCTGTCCATCAGCACGCGCTGCCTTGGCGCTTGGTGCTCGTGGCTTGAACCGTCTCCTCTTGTGGTTTCGCCATGTTGGGCCAGAGTAGCCTTCTAACCCCTCGCTCAAGCGGACCGCTCGCCGGCGGCGCTAAACAATGTCCGCTTTGGGTCGTAAGCGGACGTACCGTGGATCGGGTCAAGTCGCCCATGAGAATCGCCCTCCGGTTTGAGCCGGAGGGCGACGAGCTGCTATGAGTTTGCTGCCTAGAAGTTGAAGAGGTCGAACAGGTCGCCGATCGCAGGACTGTTCGTTGGGACGTATGGGCCGCTGATGGGCGGAACGGTCGTGTTGTAGATTGGGTTAGGCAGGTTGTCGCGGCTGCGTCCCGAGATCGTCGGCAGGCCCCAATTATGTTCGATGAACTTGAGGACCGAGACGTGATCGGCGTAATCATGCGAAACGTAACCTTTTTTTGCGTATGGCGAGATCGCGATCATGGGAATCCGGGTGCCGTCGCCGAAGAAGTCCAGCGGCTGCACGTATCCGGAGTCGTAATAACCGCCGCCCTCATCCACGGTGACGAGAATCGCCGTGCTGCTCCAGAGAGCTGGATTAGATTGCACCAGGTCGACGATCTTTTTCACGAACCCCTCGAACAAATCCCATTTCGACGAAGCCGGATGACCGTCAACCCACCCGCTCGGCTTGACGAAAGACACCGCCGGTAATTTGCCGTTGTGGATGTCCTGGTAAAGCTGATCGGTGTCAACGATGTGTGCCGTGCGCACCGAGGCATTAGCCATGATCTGGGTCTGGTACTGGAAACCGTTGCAGATGTTGCAGTACTGATCGCTCTGCGGACCGACCTTCCCGTAGTTGAGCTGATACTTGTCGCCCAGGTAGCGATCCCACTGATCGTTGTAGCTCTTCCACGAGATATTGTTTTCCAGCAACACGTCCCCGATGCTCCGCTGCGAGGTCGGAGGAATCGTGAAAGGCGTGTTGCTGGAGTTCGTGTCCGTATAGGCGTTGCCGCCGTCTCCGAAATAGCCCGGGTTGTAGTTGTTGAGGAGATAGTAATGGTCCTTCTCGCAGTTTGGGTTGATCGGAGGGTTTAGTGAGCCGAGATAGGTCACGATGGGGCCGACGCCAGGTTGCGACGTATCCCAGCAATTGCTGTAGCTTCCGCCGCCGTACACGCCAGATTGACCGGGCTGACCGTTGCTGCCGAATCCTCCATAACCGTCCTGCGTCCACCAATTGTTGGTCCCGGCAACAGGATTGGGATTTTCGATTTCGTTCACCGGCCCCCCCAGGAAGGTCATCTGGCCCTCGGGCGGGGTCATGTTGCCGTTCTGATCCTTGAACCAGATAGCGTCACCAAAGAAGAGGATGATGCTGTCCAGCCCGGTCCCACCCATCGCGGGTTGGTGGTAGTTGTCACTAATCGCGTAGGTGTCCGCGAGTTGCTTGGTATAGGGAGCATCGCCTTGCTGCATGTTGTAGAACGCCATCGCCGTTGCACCTTCGTGCGTAGTGGCGCAGCCTGGCGCGTAGTCGGTGCAGAATGGCGATGGCTGCGTCACCCCGTTCACATTGGATCCCACGGTAACTTCGGTCCACGTAAAGAGGTCAGCAAGGCAACCGCTGGGATTCGTGGGAGTGGCGTAGGCAGCGCTGCAGTCCTCCTGTTGCCACATTTGGTAGAAACGGTGAACCGGGCTGTTGGCGTAGGAGTTATAGGCGAAGGTGGCTGAGTTGGTGATCTGGAACGGGCCCGGCGGCAACGTCGAGTAGGGTGGCGAAGCGTTCACGCCGTTGATCCGCGAGTCGGGAACGTGTCCGGTCAGGCCGTTGCCTCCGACGAGCAAGGACTGATAGTAGGTCATCGGCGGCTTCGGTAATCCGCCTTCGGAAGAAACCGCATCGCCCAAATTGCACACTCCGTTATCCGTGCACACATCGGACGGTCCACCGGCCAGAGGCGCGGGGAGCATCACATAGCCCGCCTTCTTCGCAATCGGAGGACTCAACTGGAAAGTGGTGGTTCCAGTGATGTCAGCCGAGAACTGCATCGCTTTCGACAAATTCGCTCCAGGCTTTCCTTTGGAGTCGATGATTCCCTCGGAAAGCAGGTTGTTTACTGTGCCCGTTTGTGGAACGTAGGTGGCGAAGAGATGATCGAATGAGCGGTTCTCTCCAACGATCACAATGACGTGCTTGATCGGCGATACAGTGTTGGAGTCACCGGGGGCCGGATTCTTGCCTGCTCCCCCGGCCATGGGAGCGCCGATGCTGAATTGGAACAGCGACAAGGCCATCAGTGCTCGAACAAAATGAGACTGCAGCACGTTTTTCCTGAACGACATGTGGATTGCTCCTCTCGAGTGAAAAAATTGACACCCGCCCCGACATGTCGCAGGTTAGCTAGTCGCTGTTGCGCGCTAATAAAGCTCCAATTAAGTTTTCATGACGCGGTCCTACAGCCAACATCCTACAGCTGAGACCTTTTCGAATTCCAAGCACCGCGCTAAGAGCATATTGCCTCAGCAGTTTTCGTCGATTTGCACATCTTTATCCCCAGCGATAGTGGATAAGTCGACGAGTGGGTTCCCGACGATCTTCGATCTTGCAACATGCTGTCAAGAAGTTCGCGCCTAAGGTGACGCTTTGTTGGAAAACCAGGAAGAAGATTGTTACGAGTAAAATGCGTCGATCAATTCAACGAGCTCGATGGGGGCGAGCGTCGTGTCTATCGCACGTGATTTCCTCACTTGCAACATATGATGGGGTTATGGTGCCGGACGCCGACGCAGATCATTTGGACTTTGACGCCTCAGTACATGCAGAGGCTATTGCATCGCTCGCTAAAGAGACGCATACGCCGATTCCGGTCGTGAAGCGGGTCTACGAGGCGGAATATGCTCGCCTCAACGCCTTTGCGAATAACAAGGATTACCTAGTCGTGTTTGCGGTCAGGCGGACGCGTGATGCACTGCGGCGCACCTTCGGTTAGGACATATCCTGCGTAGTCCTACCCACAATCTCGCCTAATCTGTCGCTCAAGCGGACCGCTCGCCCGCGACGGTAGAGCAATGGCCGCTTTGGGTCTGAAGCGACCGCAATGGCTTCAGGGCGCGCAAGGTTCCATGCCGCTCTCGGCGCCGTCGGGCGCTTGCTAGTCGCTATGGAGCGCCTTTGATGAGTTCACTCTATACGTCCGGCATTGCGGAATGGTTGGTTGAGCGCGGGTTGCGAGGCTTGCCGCTCGACGACCAGGTCGATGGCTTCTGCCGTCGCGTCGTGGAAGCCGGATTCCCTGCGCGCCGGTTCAATATGTCTCTCGGGACACTGCATCCGCGGCATGGTTCGCGTAGCTACGTTTGGCGCGCTAGTGGCCTGGAGGCGGAAGCGTTTCCGCGTCAGCGCAGCAGCGAGGAACGTCAACCTTACCTCGACAGCCCTATCTACTACTTGGTGAGTTCGGGCCAGCTGAGCTTTCGCCGCCGACTCGACACAAACACCCTTCATGAATTTCCCGTGCTCAACGAATTGCGCGAACAGGGCATGACCGACTATGCAGCTCGGATTGTAGGGTTCGATGACTGGCGGGCCACAGCGCCGCGGTTGGGGGCCCTCGATGAGATGGTCGATCGACCCAACCCGATGCAGGGCATCTTCTTTTCCTGCGCTACAGATGTCCATGGAGGATTCGACGATGAGCATCTAAGGCAGGTGAGCGATTTGCTGCCTTATCTTGCGCTTTCGGTGAAATCGCGATCTATGTTCGAGGTCGCACACACGCTGCTGGAGACCTATCTCGGCGCGGACGCAGGGCGCCGCGTCCTGACCGGCGAGATTGACCGGCATTCCGTACAAAGGATTCAGGCCGTGATCTGGCTGTGCGATCTACGCAATTACTCCGCGGTTGCCAACCGGGCGCCGCACGATGAGCTCATCGAAATTCTGGATGCATACCTTGATTTGATGGCTCGTCCGGTTCTCGATAACCATGGGCAGATCCTCAAGTTCCTCGGCGACGGGTTCCTCGCTACGTTTGACCTGTCCGAGCGTGATCAACAGGCAGTGTGCATCGACGCCCTAACCGCAGCTGAACGTCTGCTGGAGACCCTGCCGCTGTTCAACGCCGAGCGCCACGCAGCCGGCAAGAGGGTACTAGAATTTGGTGTCGGGCTTCACTTGGGCGAAGTACTCTACGGCAATATCGGCTCCAGTGATCGACTTGATTTCACCGTCGTCGGCTCGGCCGTGAATGAAGCGAGTCGTATCGAGGGACTGTGCGGGGCATTGCGGCGAAAGGTACTTGCGTCAAGCACTTTTTTTGAGGCCGCAGCCAGCGCCGATCGAATGTTCTCGGTCGGTATACACGCGCTCCGCGGTATCCGTGAGCCACAAGAACTGTTCACGATTGAGGCCTCTTAGGCGGCAGAGTCAACAAGGCTGTCAACCTGCTTAAGGCTGATGAACTAATGTCCGCTTTGGGTCGGAAGCGGACATGTGATCGTCAGCTTTCGGCGCGCGGACCTTGGGGTTTGCTGTGCACGGCTGACGGGCGTAATCTGATCCGTCTCGCGCTGCAAAGCGACTCCGTGGGGACGGGTATGGGTCGCATCATCGCGTTCTCACCGATCGGCCTCTTTTCTCGCTTACGCGCCGTCCGCTCGGCGCCCCTTAGCTTTGGTCGCTAGGCCTCTAGCGCATGCCGCTTCCCATGCACGCTCTCCTAGAAGCCGCATTGATCTGCGTCGCGCTTCAAGCCTGCGTCTACTTGCCCAGCACAATCGAGGTCTACGATCCGGAGTGCCGGATCGTGGCGAAGCACATGACGCTTCAGGAGGTGCAGCTGGCCGCTATGGTTAATTGCCAAAATCAGGCCTGCGTCGCGATGATTCTGGCTGCAGGGGCGACTACCGCTGCATCCGTCATCGTTTCTGGCTCCATCGTCATAGTGGGTAACATTGCCTATTGGCTCGAAAGGCAGGCAACCTGTCGGGCCGCTTAGCTTGGTTCGTTAGGCGCTCCACGAAGGCAGCGAAGGGAGAATGATTGATGGCTGCCAGTCAGCTTGTTCTTATCCCCGGCGCCGGAGGCGTGGGCCGCGCGGTCTTCGAGCAATTGCGTGCTCAGGATGTGCCGGTGCGTTTCATGGTCCGCCGCCAGGACGAGCGCACGGCCGAGCTGAAGGGGCTCGGCGCCGAGGTCGTTGTTGGAGACCTGATCCGGCCCGAGACGGTGGCGGCGGCGCTGCAGGGCGTGACGCGGATGTTCTTCGCGATGGCGGTGTCGCCAGACCACCTGCTGGCGGCGACCGTAGTGGCCGCCGTTGCGAAGGAGTACGGGAAGCTGGAGGCCCTCGTCGACCTTTCGCAGATGACGGTGTCGCAGATGACCGCGACCAGCATCGCGGAGTCGCACCAGCAGCGGCTACACTGGCTCGCGGAGCAGGTACTGAACTGGTCCGGCCTGCCCGTGGTGCACATCCGGTCGACGGTGTTCCTGGATACTCCGATGTTCACCACGATGGCGGCTCGGTCGATTCGGGCGAACGGCACGATCGCTCTGCCGTTCGGCACCGGACGCACCTCGCCGGTCGCCGTGGACGACGTTGCCCGTGTCGTCGCCACCGTACTCCGCGACCCGGCTTCCCACATCGGGCACGTCTATGAGTTGACTGGGCCGCGTTCGGTCGACATGACCGAGATGGCCGCAGCCTTCTCTCGGGCACTGGGTCGTTCAGTATCCTATGTGGACGTGCCGCTGGACCGCTGGCAGGCCGGGCTCTCCAAGTTGGGCATGCCTCCGCACACCGAGCAGCACGTCGCCACCATGGCCCGGCTGCACAGAGACAACCGTTACGACCGCATAGCCGATGGCGTCGAGCGCGTGACAGGCGTTCCGCCCCAGTCGATCGAGGCGTTCGTGGCCGCCCGGAAGGACTTCTACCTGGGCTTCGCCGCAGATGGCGGTCGTCAGGCCTAACCTTTCGCTCAAGCGGACCGCTCGCCGGCGTCGCTTACACATCGTCCAGATGGCTATGAAATAGAGATCTGGTATGAATGACGCAATGGAGCTTGACCCTTCGCTCAAGGAGCATATTCGTCAACTCGAAGAGAAATTGCTGCAAGCAGACGTACGGCGTTCGCAGCTTGCTTTGGGGAGCTACTCGCTGATGAATTCGTTGAGTTTGCGTCTGATGGTGCCTCGTACAACAAGGCGCAAGTTATTGCAGCCCTACAACGCGAAGTCACGTACCACAGGTCGCTCACCAATTTTCATGTTGTAGCGCTCGCGGACAACGTCGTGCTGGCAACGTATCGCTCAACCCGGCGAGACGAAACGACTTATGACGTCGTGGAGTCGTTACGAAGTTCAGTCTGGGCGCAACGCAATAACCAGTGGCGGCTCGTTTTCCACCAAGGCACTCGTGCCGCGTCCTAACCTCTTCGGCTAACCGGACCGCCCGCCGGCGGCAGTAATCAATGTCTGCTTTCGGGAAGGTTCAATGTCCGCTTTGGGTCGCAAGCGGACACCATCCGTCGAATTGCCTTCGGATCGATCAGAATCCGATCCAACCCGCCTGATAGCCGGTGAATACCGGCGCAAGTCCAATCGTCTCGGCATAATCGGCCACATATTTTGCCTTGCCGGAGACGATCGGCCTCGACAACAATCTGACTGTCTTGGGCGAGAGGACGATGCTCGCTTCCAATGGCGAATCATCGACTACGACCAGCGTTTGCGGGCCAATCAGTGTCGAGATGGCAACAAGCTCCTTCATGTGGTGAAGGGCGCTCGGATGGGGATTGGCAAAATCGACATCGAGGGAATCCAAATAGAGGACATCGATGTATCTGAATTCGTGGGGAGGGTTACGCGCAAGACCGTGGAGAAAGGCGACGCTATCACCAGTATGCAACTGCACGGTGCTGCTGACCCGGCTCCTGCACAGCGCGGTGGCCTCGGGATCAAGGTCGACGCTGTGCATTATCGAGCCGGGCAGCTGTGATACAAAACGGTCGAACAGGATAGTGCTCTGCCCTTCTTCGGACCACGTGTCCACGTTGCGTACACAACCTGTCTCGACTACGAAAACCGGTCTAGCGAGCCGGTCGAGATACTCGAACACGTATCTCAGCGACTGCTGTCGATGTTTCAGATTCGGATAGGCATCGGTCTCGAAGAACTTCCAGAACTCGGGGTTGTTCATCGGGGTCTCTCAGCGGTAAAACACGCTTCGTAGCTTAACTCGACATGGTCTAGGGAAGCGGTGTGGGAAATCACTCACGTTTTCTTAGGTTCCAGCATGAAGAAGGGTTTGAGCGTCATCAAGAAGAACGTCCGCTTTGGGTCGGAAGCGGACATGCTGCGGCTATCGCTTTGAGCGCTTGCGCCGTGATCGGTTGGCTTTGGGGTTGGTCGGCGCCGCGGTGATTTTCTCGGGCTCGGGCTTGGGTCCGCGCGCCAGTGAGGCATTCAAGGCTGTCGCTAGTGCAGCATCGCCGCTGACAAGATCCACCCACGCCAGCTCGTAGCCTTTGCGGTGTCCCTTTGGTACGAGCTGCAAGGCAGCCGGCGAGATCGTCAGGGTGTACGGTTTGCCCTCAATGTTCAATTCTCGTTTGAGCGACTTGTCGAGCTTCGTTGTCATTCGCTTCGTCTCCTTTGCGCAACGGCGCCTCCGACCACCAGCTGTCGTACTAGCGTGGCAAGCAATGATAGGCAGACAATTGATTCGCTTCGAACCCCTCTAACTCCGCGGGAGACCCTTTATGGCGATCAAGGACGTGACTAAAGTGGACCTCAAGGCGACGCCAAGCCCGGCCGTAATCAACTGTAAGGCGAAGCCGCAAGAGAAAGTTAAGCTTACGGTCGATATTAAGGGCACTGCGGAAAAGGATGGGACCGGTACGATTTCGGCTTTGAACCATGATCTGCCTGAAAACGACCAACAGGGGCACCAGAAGAAGGAAAAGGACACAAAGGCGCCCGAGTACAACGCGGTGCCAAACACTACCGTTGCTGCTCTGACAGTGGACAAGGATGGTAACTTTACGAAGACCGACGCAACATCATTTGAGCTTTTCTGCGAGGATGACTGTACCCTTCGTGGGTTTGTGCCCAAAGTTAAAAAAGCGAAAGTGTTTGTACGAGTAAAATATCAAGCGCCAGACGGAACGTGGCACTACAAAGACTCGGACCCGGTTGAGGTTCAATGCAAGTGAGTTGGTAAAACAAACTTTGCTAGGTCCTCGCAGTACCCCTGTGGTCGCTGCAATGTCCGCTTTGGGTCGAAAGCGGACATGCGAAGGTCAGCTATCGGCCAAAAACGGACTTGTCTGTCGGCCTTAGAGCGCGCCATTCGGCGGTCAACTTCCAAACAACTTGACGAACACTTGGGTGATCTTGGGATCGCCGTTAAGAATGATGGTTACCGTTGTGCCGGGTAGATCGCACGTGCGAGACTGACCATGTGCGGTATTGCGGGCTACTGGAGCACTGATCCCGCCGCACGCTCAGCGCTTCGAGCGATGACGGCGGCGCTCGCGCATCGAGGACCAGATGCCGACGGGTTCTACTACGATGGCCCCGTCGGGCTGGGACATCGGCGACTCTCGGTGATCGACATCGAGGGCAGTCCCCAGCCGTTACTGACGTCAGACGGGATAATTGCCGCGATTTTCAACGGGGAGATCTACAATTTTCGTGAGCTCAGGTCGGCACTCGCCGCAGCCGGCCACACCTTACTCACGCGTGGTGATGGCGAAGTACTTCTGCACAGCTGGAGAGCCCGTGGTGAGAGGATGCTCGAATGGCTAAGCGGCATGTTCGCATTCGCCCTATGGGACCGGTCGCGGCAGGAACTCTTTATCGCGCGTGACCATCTCGGCGTGAAACCGCTCTATTACGCATGGCACGCTGGTTCTCTTGTCTTCGGTTCCGAGATCAAGGCGCTTCTACATTTCCCTGGGCTTCCTCATTCGATCGACCTCGATGCGTTGGCGCTCTATCTTGAGTGCCAGTACATTCCAGCACCGTATAGTATTTACCAAGGTATACGCAAGCTGCCGGCTGGGCATTGGTTATCGGTCTGCGACGGCAAACTCCGGACCGGCAGCTACTGGAAGCCCAACTATGTGCCCAAGCAAGAGCTCGATGACGCAACGGCAATTGCAGCTTTCGATCAACGGCTGAGGCACTCAGTTGACTCCATGTTGGTTGCGGACGTTCCCGTTGGGGTCTTCGTCAGCGGCGGAGTGGATTCGGGCTTGGTTGCAGCAATTGCGAGCCAGGTCTCGGGTGGCTCAATTGATACGTTCAATCTTGGATTCACAGGGCAGAAGTCTGGAAGTGAACATGAACATGCGGCCCGCGTGGCGCGACACATTGGCAGTCGTCATCATTGCCTTATGCTCGCCCCCGAAGAAGTGCTGGCGGGAAGGGGCCGCTGGGTTGAAGTATTCGACGAGCCATTTGGTGATCACGCCGCGCTACCAACCATGGCCTTGGCAAAGTACGCCCGCGAGAGAGTCAAGGTTGTGCTCACAGGCGAGGGGGCAGACGAGGTCCTAGGTGGTTACGACAACTATGCCAAGCGCTTGCGAGAGGAGCGCATCACTAGCATCCTAGGAGCGCGTGGCTCACCACTGCCCAGCCTTTTGCGAAGGCTCCCGGGACGCGTTACCCGGGACCGTATTCTGAAAGCGACGCTCGAGCCTCTCCGCCGTCGCTACACAACCATCCCTAATATCTTCGACAATCTTCTGCGGTCGACCTACTTCACGCGGACCTTGCAGCGTTCGACTCATGCGACGCTGGCCGATCAGGCCGAAGTATTCTACTCGGAATGCGACTCACCGTCGTATCTTGATCGTCTGCTCAATATCGACACACGTCTGTGGCTTGCGGACGACCTGTTGGCCAAGGTCGATCGCGCCACGATGGCATTTTCGCTCGAAGCGCGGGTTCCTTACCTCGAGCAGGATCTCTTCGCTTGGTGCGCACGTCTCGATCCGACCCTCAAACTGGGTAATGGCCGCGTTGCCAAGATGCTTGTCAAGCGGCTCGCCGAGCAATACCTCCCACAGGACATAGTCTACCGCCCCAAACAGGGCTTCACCATGCCTCTGGATCGCTGGATGGCGCATGAGTTGAGGTTCGATGTCGAGAGTGCGCTTGGCCCCGGGGCGTTTCAGCGTCGCGGCTTGATCCGTGTGCCAGCAATTCATCGGATGTTGCGCGAGCATTTTGCCGGAACAAAGAACCACGCCACCCGCTTGTGGACACTCATGGTGCTTGAATGGTGGTTCTCGCGATACGAACCAGGATTCGGTCTTGACTGAAGCGAATGCGCTGCCTTTCCATCGTTCATACTGAGAATTCTGCCGGCTGGGGCGGCCAAGAGATTCGCATCCTTTCTGAAGCCGAGGGAATGCTCGCACGCGGGCATCACGTGACAGTCGTTGCTCCGCCGGAGACACCCCTTTCAGCGGCGGCGACTCGCAATAGGATCCCTTTGGTTCCGCTTCCTATTCGCCGCAAACACATCGCTGACCTAGCATCAATCCGAACCTGGCTTGGCGAGGCGAAGGTACACACTGATGTGCTCAACACCCACAGCTCAACCGACAGCTGGCTGACTGCATTGGCATGCGCTACGTTGATAGGTGCGCCTCCAATCGTTCGGACGAGGCATGTATCAACCATCGTCAACCGGCGGCCCACGACACGTTGGCTGTACGGACGGGCTTGCGCACACGTTGTAACGACAGGAGAAGCGCTCCGACATCAGCTGGCATCAGAGCTTGGCTTACACCACAGCCGGCTAACATCTGTGCCAACAGGCATCGATCTCGCTCGTTTTGTTCCGGGGGATTCAATCGCTTCTCGGCACAAGCTGGGGTTGCGTCCACGGCCTACGCTCGGGATTGTCGCAACGCTGCGCGACTGGAAAGGCCACGACTACCTGTTCGAAGCCCTCGCCTTAGACCGCAAGGGGTGGCGGGACTGGGAGGTGATCGTCATCGGTGATGGGCCGCATCGGCCGAACTTGGCAGCGCACGCGGCGGCCCTCAATCTGGGCGAGAACATTCACTTCGTTGGTCACCAGGACGACGTCGTGCCTTGGCTCCAAGCACTGGACCTCTTTACTCTGCCATCGTACGGGGAGGAAGGCGTTCCCCAAGCTATCATGCAGGCGATGGCGTGCGGTATCGCCGTCGTCTCTACACCAGTTGGCGCAATCGCCGAAGCCGTGAACCATGAAGTTACAGGACTACTTGTAGCGCCACGGTCCCCGGCAGAGCTTGCCTACGGGCTCTCGCGGTTACGTGATGATCGGCCAACGCGACTTCGCTTCGGGGCCTCGGGCCGTGCGCGCGCAATGGACGATTTTGGGATCCACAGAATGCTCGATCGCATGGAAGAGGTTTTTTACCGCGTCACCAGGGTCCAATAGCATGTGCGGGATCGGCGGCTATTTTGGGTCGCGTGTGATATCACCGGAGTCGGTCGGCCGGATGATGGCGGCGCTTCGGCCACGCGGGCCCGATGCCGAGCACAGCGTCCACTGGTCGCTGGATCTGGAGCCCACAAGCGGCGCCGCACCGAATGGCTTACTACATACGCGTCTTGCCATCGTTGATCCCCGGCCGCAGGCCGATCAGCCGATGGTCAATGACGCAGGAGATATTTGGATCAGTTACAACGGTCAGGTCTACGATTGGGCAGCTGATGCCGCAGCGCTAGGTGTTCAGTTTCGGACACACTCGGACACCGAGTTCATCTTACGAGCGTATGAGCGGTGGGGAATTGGCTGCTTACCGAAGTTGCGTGGAATGTTCGCCCTAGGGATTCTGGACCTCCGACGCCGCCTCGTGTATGTAATCCGTGACCGCATCGGCCTAAAGCCTGTGGTGTATAGCCATCGAAACGATGGTTTTGCCTTCGCTTCTACCGTCCGGGCCTTGCTGCCGTGGTTGCCACGAGATGCGCGACAACTTTCTCCAGAGGGAATCGACACCTACCTTGCGCATCGGACCATCCTTGCTCCACGGACAGCATTTGCCCGCATCTCAAGACTACCGGCAGCACACTACCTCAAGTACGACCTGACAACTGGCGATCTCACCGAGCATGAATACTGGCGACCTGAGGCGAGCACGGAGCCATGGCTGACTACGTTTGATGCGGCGGTGCGTATGCGTACCGTTGCAGATCGACCGCTCGGATTGTTCCTATCCTCGGGGATCGACTCGAGTGTCTTAGCGTCTCGCCTAGCTGCGCAGGGCTTTTCAGGAATGCGCAGCTTTACAGCCAGCTTTCCCGGAACCGAATACGACGAGAGTACTGAGGCGTGGTTGACCTCGGAACGGCTCGGATTCCCCAACAACACCATCGAGATGCCCACGGAGCTTGCTAAAGACTTTGATCAAATCGTCGCCGACCTGGACGAACCGTTTGCAGATCCCAGCGCCGTGCCTACCTGGCACCTCGCGCGCAAAACCGCCCTTCACGTGCCTGTCGTCATCGGCGGCGACGGCGGCGACGAACTATTTGCCGGTTACAAGCGCTATCGCAAGCACTTGCGTACCCGCTGGCGACGAGCTGTGTCTTTGCCTTCCCTGCAGCGGCCCAGCCATTTCGCCAATCGCAGCTGGCAGCGTCTGGTCGAGGAGTTGCGGCTCGATTGGTCGTCCGCTTATGTGCTTCGATTCTCGGGACTGATGCCTCGCGAGCGACTGTATCTCGAGCCAGATATGGCACCGCGCGCGCACTACTGGCGTATGCCACCAAAGAATGGCGCTGCCGATCTAAATACCCTACTCGAGATCGACCGACTCAACTATCTGCCGGAGTACATTCTGCGTAAAGGTGATTTGTGCACAATGGCGCACGGCCTCGAACTGAGAGCACCGTTTCTCGACGATCGTGTCTTCAACTGCACGCTAGGCTTGCCGGCGACCGTGCGTTTCACAGTGCCACCCAAGAAGTTCCTTTCTGGCGCGCTTGCCCCCAGCGTTGATCGAGGCATTTTCTCGCGCAAGAAACGCGGCTTCAATCCGCCGATCGAGAAGTGGCTGGCAGTCGACCTCGCGCCGAGGCTTCCGGGGCTTGGAACACGGTTGAGCAACCTAACTTTGGGGCAACTCGAAGGACCACGGGTCGCTGCTTTCGTTCGTGAGTGGAGTCGCGACTCAAAGCGATTAAGTGAGCAGCTATTGCTGCTACTATTTCTCGACGAGTCGCTGCGGCAATTAGCGGCAATTTGCGCGTTGGCTTGAACCAGCTAGTACGTTTGCCATATGACCAGTCTTCAGCTCTACCGCAGATTACTTCACTACGTCCGGCCGTATTGGTGGGCATTTGGCATTGCCGTGCTCGGTATGTTGATCACAGCTGGCGGCGACCTCGTGCTCGCTTACCTGGTCATCCCGATCGTACGCAGCTTCGACAAACCCAATCCGTCGGCAATGCAGGTGCTCCCGCTAACGGTCGTCGTAGTGTTTGCGCTGCGCGGCCTCGGTGCCTTCATGTCGGAGTACGGCATGGGATGGACGGGGTATCGCGTCGTTTACGATCTGCGCTGTGAACTCGTCGACAAGCTGCTGAAGCTTCCTACGATCTATTATGATGCGAATGCTGCTGGCATTGTGCAGTCGAAGCTCACGTTCGACGCACATCAACTCGCCTTCGCTGCTACCGGAACACTCGCCACGGCGATCCGATCAACGATTTCCATCGCGGGCACGTTCGGCTATTTGCTGTGGCTTAACTGGCGGCTCACATTGCTTACATTGCTCGTGATTCCGGGGCTAATGTGGGTCACGCGGTTCTTCAGCCGCCGTCTCCGCCGAGTCGCACACGACATTCAGAGTCGCACCGCCATGCTGACTCAAGTGGTTGAGGAAATTGTTGGCGCCCACCGGATCGTTGGCGTATTCGGCGGCGAGAATTACGAGCGCCACCGCGCTCGCGCCGCGGCGAATCGGCTACGCGTTTCGATGTCGAAGGAGTCATCGGCGACAGCACTTGGCGGGCCGTTGACGCAGCTGTCCGCAGCGCTCGCCATCGGATTCATCCTCTCTATAGCGCTGGTGCACGCGGAGACCGGTGACTTCGACATTGCTATGTTCCTGTCGTACCTGGCGGCGCTGATCACTTTGCTCGATCGCCTGAAAGGGCTGTCGGGTATCAACGCAGCGGTTCAACGTGGCCTTGCCGCGGCCGAGAGCATTTTCGGGTTCTTGGGGCTTGAGGAGGAGCGCGACAATGGAACAGTGACGCTCCGCGGCGCCCGAGGGGAGATCGAGTTCCGGAACATCACCTTACGCTACGAGAGTAAGGAAAGCGAAGCGCTCAGCGATGTATCCTTGACGGTGGCTCCCGGCGAGACTGTCGCGCTGGTTGGAAGCTCCGGCAGCGGTAAGACCTCACTCGTCAACCTCATTCCGCGGTTCTACGAGCCAACGGCCGGAAGCCTCTACGTCGATGGTCATGACGTGAGAACCTTGACCCGCGCTAGCCTTCGTGCCCAGATCGCGATCGTCACGCAAGATGTCTTGCTGTTCAACGATACGATTACAGCGAACATCGCTTATGGTGCGATGGCGAACGCACCCGTCGAGGAAGTCGAGCGGGCCGCCGATGCTGCGAATGCGCTTGAGTTCATTCACCGCCTACCCAAGGGCTTCGATACCATTGTAGGTGAGCGTGGCATCCGGCTTTCAGGCGGTCAGCGGCAACGTATCGCGATCGCGCGTGCGATCCTCAAGAACGCCCCGATCCTCCTTCTCGACGAAGCGACAAGCGCGCTCGATTCGGAGTCGGAGCGTGCTGTGCAAGTGGCGCTCGGTAGGCTGATGCAGGGCCGCACAACAATTGTCATCGCCCACAGGCTGTCAACGATCGAATACGCAGACAGGATCGTAGTGCTCAAGCTTGGTCGCGTCGTTGAGGAGGGCACACATACCACCCTTTTAGCGCGCGACGGGGTCTACGCGAGGCTGCATCACATTCAATTCGCTTCGGAACCCGTCTCGTAAGTGAGCATTAATTGCAAACGCCAGTTGCTTATGCTTGCGCAAGTGATGTCCGAGCTGAGGGCGATAGCGCTGGCCTTTCAACCAGCCAACATCGGGCTAACACCATCACACTATGCTCACCGTCTTTGGGGCGTACTACTGATGGAATCTAGGCTACGCAACGGCGCCGTACAGAGCCGCGGCGAGCGCTCCAACCGCGAGCAGAAATGAGCGTTGCTTCATCACTCAATTAGCTTGATCCCGAGCCATCTGCTTCACCTTGGACTCTGGCTGGGTGTCGGCCGACTATATGGGGTCTCTCAGGAGTCCGCAATCCGGCTAATGTCCGCTTTGGGTCGGAAGCGGACATAGGTACATCAGCTATCGGCCAAAAGCGGAAACATCGCGAAGACTCAGCGGGCAATCGGGCTTCTGGTTGACGAGCTGATGGACAGCAATTCTCGAATGCGCTCTCCCCTCCCACATCATGGAGAGGTTGGGGTCGGAAGCGCGAACTCACCCTTCGCCTGAAAATTCATCGAGCCGAATATAGGGCCGCTGAGCTTGCCGTCCATCTTGTAATTGACCTTGTCGATCGGCTTGCCGTCAACGATTCGCAGCGCGTACATGGCCATGCGCAGCATCGATACGGTCACCGGGACGCTGACGATGGATTCGCCGAAGCGGGGGATCGTGCCGTGCTCGTCGCTCACGCCGGTGGCGAAGGTTCTGTCCAGAACCTCCAGCTTCACATAGACGCCGTTGTACTCAATCGGCGTGTCGTTCGGATTCTGTACCCGAAGCTTGACCATCATCCGCATCTCGAGGTCTTCTCCGGGGATAGATTCGATATCGGCCACGGTCACCTGGACCGGGTCGGTGCCCGGCATGCCTGCACAGCAAGCGAGAATCAAAGCGGCAACCAAGATCAGAGCAGGGAGCAATACGCGTTGCATCGTCGTCGCCTTTCAACGTTGCGCAGCCCCACTGACCGAAAGCAGAGCCCGGCAGACTTCGAGGCGACGCTACGCCGTTGCTCCTAAGGGGTCAAGAAACCGGTTAGACCGTCCAAGGGTCACCCGCGATGTCCGCTTTGGGTGGTGATTTCAACTGGTCGATGCAACACCTCCTAGTATCTTGGCGACTAAGGAGGGTTGTGTATGTTGACCGCGAGGATGAGATTCACGCCGCAGCAGAAGGCGGAGCTTTGGGAGCGCTGGAGAAGTGGTCAGTGCATCGCTGACATAGCGCGTGCGCTGGAGCGCAGGAACAAGAGCGGGGTGTACCGGGTTCTGGCGCTCAGTGGTGGCATTAGCCCAGCGGCGCGCCGGCGGGCACCGCTGGCATTGCGCCTCGAGGAGCGCGAGGAGATCTCGCGTGGGGTAGCCGCGGGCCAATCGCTACGTGGCATCGCGCAGCGGCTGGGGCGAATGCCCTCCACGGTCAGTCGCGAGCTCAGGCGCAACGGTGGCTGCAGCGCCTACCGGGCGAGCGAGGCGGATACCAACGCCTGGGCGCGAGCACGGCGTCCGAAGCGCTGTCGCCTGGCTAACCATACCGAGCTACGATGGCAGGTAGCGCAGAAGCTCGCGCTCGAGTGGTCACCGGAACAGATCTCGGGATGGCTGAAGCGGCAGTACCCCGGCGACGGAGGCATGCACCTGTCCCACGAAACCATCTACCGGAGCCTCTTCGTACAGACGCGAGGTGTGCTGAAGAAGGAACTCATGGCGCACTTACGCACGGGACGGCAATTGCGACAAGCCCAAGGTGGCAGCACGTGGCGCGGCGTGGGGCAACTGAAGGACGCCGTGTCGATCCGGGAGCGTCCGGCCGAGGTTGACGATCGCGCCGTGCCTGGTCACTGGGAAGGTGATCTGCTCGCCGGAGCCAACAACACCCACATGGTTACGCTGGTCGAACGTCACTCTCGCTTTGCCATGCTGATTAAAGTCGCCAACAAGGACACCGCCACCGTGGTCGGTGCGCTGAGCAAACATGTGCGCCAATTGCCGCAGCAGCTGCGCCGCTCATTGACCTGGGATCGGGGCAAGGAGATGGCTGAGCACAAGAACTTCACCATCGCCACCGACGTGCAAGTCTACTTCTGCGACCCACGCAGCCCATGGCAGCGCGGCAGCAATGAGAACACCAATGGTCTGCTGCGCCAGTACTTCCCGCGCGGAACGGACCTGTCTCGCTTCTCTCAAGCGCACCTGAACAGGATCGCGCTGCGTCTTAACCAACGACCAAGAAAGACTTTGGGCTTTGAGACACCTGCCGATAGACTACGCGCGGTGTTGCATTGACCGGTTGAGCCCACCGTCGGAAGCGGACATTCGCCGTGCCACTTTTAGATGCCATGCCGCGTCATGCATAACACCGGCGCAGCTCATCACGAGGGACTGCCGAGCAGGAGGTAATCGCTTCATCAGCTCGAAAAATACACTCACCCGGCGCAATCGCGAAATGCTGGCGAGCGACGAATGGGCGCAACTTGGCCGTCATTCGCGTCCTGCTTGTCCGCTTTCGGGAAGCTCGAATGCCCGCTTTGGGTCGGAAGCGGACATACCGCAGGCTATCGTTTTGACCGCTTATGTCGCGATCAGATCGCGTCACTTCACCGTGTATCCCCGTCCCTCTAGACACGTTGCACGCGCCTTGTCGAATCCTGCCTGCTGCTCTTGAGTGCCCGCTTGCTGTTGCTGTTGGGCCTGCTGTGCGGCAGCGGCGTTCTGCCTGCGACTCTGGGCGCGCGCAGCCGCAGCGCCTGCCGCAGCTCCCGCCCCAGCGTCGCCACCTACCATTTCGCCAACAACAGCACCGCGCGCGGCTCCGCGTGCACCCGCGCCGCGAGTCGTACCTGTGGCGGTCGTCCCAGGTGTCGCGGTCGCTTGTTGCGGTGGCGGCTTGGATGGATCAAAACCTGTTTGGTGTACCGCCCATTGGGTACAGGCTGCCTCGTCGGTTTTTTGCTGCTGCGGCGATTGTCCCTTGGCGGGATAGACATATTGCTTGGCACTCGCTTGTCCGACCAACGCGATGCTCAGGGCAAGCGATAACAAGATCGTCGTCTTCATCGATAGCTCCTCAAGATCTGCCAGTGGAGAGCCGGGGCACGGCCACACTCATTCTCTCTCCGTTTCGACGGGAAATGCCACTACTGCGGCATCGTGTGAGCTTGACGCGGCGCGCGTCTACGACGCCGTGAACTGACGGCGCAGACCTACTTGGCACCGCACGGGAACGCGGCCCGAAGAGCGTCCAGCGCTACCAAAAACACGTCCTCGTGGAGACGCTGAGGATTCTCATCCGCATAGCGCACGAAGATGGTGACGAACTGTAGGCGAGTGCTCTGTGGCGGCGCACATACCGAAAGATACGGCTGAGCGCCTTTGGAGGGTATTAGGACGATCGCACTCTGCAACCCCATGAAGAACCCCCAGCACTTCGCCGCATCTTCGCCGGGAGGCATGAAGAAACTGTCTTCCTTTTCCTTGACCGGTGCCTGCGCTACCAGGCGACACGCCGAAAGCATCTGGGCGGTCGACTCGGCACGAAGCTCCGTGGAGAAGGATACTGTAACTGCGATCAGGAGCAGAGGTATCAGCGTTCGCATGGTCTTGTCCTCCAATGAACGACCGATAATTTAGTCCCTCCAGTTGCGCAGCCGTTCCCTGGTGATTCAACCTCGCTCCCCGGGCGGCAATGAGCAATGTCCATTTTGGGTCGGAAGCGGACATAGGAACGTCAGCTGTCGACCCAAAGCGGACATCGGGCCTTCCCGAAAGCGGACATCGTTTAGCTGCGGCGAGCGGTCCGGTTGAGCGAGTGGCTAGGCCTCAGCACAGTTACGACTCAACCTTGTCGTCAGCCCTCAGTAGCATGGACTGTGGGATGGTAAAGTGCCCAAGATCCCTGGTTTGGCGATTTCGTCATAGGCCAAATTGGAAGCGATGCCTGAAGGCATTGCAGGGTGAGTTGATCACGGATGAAGGTTCAGAAAAGCGGCTGCAGCGTCGCGGGCGCGTCTCTCGATCTCGCGCTCGTTCGGCCGCTCGGCGACGCCGAGCAGCAGGCTCACCATCAGATCGCGCCAGAGCAGCCCCCTGAACTGCTCGGCCAGTTCTGCAGGGCGGCCATCGAGCAGTCCGGAGGTTTGAGCCTGTTGCATGATGTTACGCAGCGCGGTGCGGCCCGCCTCGCGCCCTGTGGAATCGAGCGTCCGCGCCACCTCGGGCGCGTTGGTCGCCTCGGCGATCGCCAGCCGGAATACAGCAATGACTTTCGGCTCGCTGACCTCGCGGAGGAGCCGCGCCCCGAATGAATAGAGCAAGCGCCCGAGGCTCTCGCGATCGCGCGGCGCGGGCAGATCGGTCGGCATCTGAAATCGCCTGGCACGCTCGGCGATGCAGGCCATGAGCATTTTCTGCTTGTTGCCCACCAACGCATAAAGGTCGCGCTTAGAAACACGAGCGCGCGTGGCGATCTCTAGCGTGCTGGTCGCGGCGTAGCCATTTTTCATGAACGCCGCGAAGGCCGCCTCGAGGATGCGCCGGCGCACCGCGGTTTCATCGCGGTCGTCGAGGTGCCGTGTGGACTTCGATCTCGTCGCCATGATCTTCCCCTAACATTATTACGTGTCGATGAGCGCGCCGGTCAAAAATACCTCATTACCTTGAACAGGATACTGTTGGCGCGGGGGAGGCTGCCGAAGTTCGAGCGACGTCCACCCGTAGTGCCGCCGGCGAGTACGCCAAAAGTCCAAAGATCGGTGCGAGCATAGTCGGCCTCGAGTTGCATGAGCGTCGAGCCGTTCTGCGCATCCATGAGCACGAAGCCGGTGAGCTCGAGCTTCGGCACGAGGAAATCGACCCAGTCGGCCCTCAGGAATATGCCGTGCCGCTGCAGCGGTTCCTGGCGATCGGCGGCGTAGGAGCGGATGTACCAGAGCTCGCGCACGATGGGCGAAGAGTCCGGTCGGCCCTGGCCGAGCGCAAACCAGCGATCCCAATCGGAGCGCGAGAAGCCCGCCTGGTTGTACTGATACTCGAGATTGAAGGTGATCTTGTTCTCCGTCGTATATGAGGCCCCGACGGCAACCTGGCTCTGAAAGTGTTCCTCGCCTCCCTGCGTGATCACGTCGGGGACCAGCGGCGGAATCGTCCCGGTCTCGCGCCCGAAGGCGAGCGCCTCGTCGATGATTCCGAGCCGCCGGCCGCCCGACCACTCGAGATACGCTACGACGCTTTGACCGACGCTCGTGGTGACATTCGTTCCGAAATGCCAATGGCTGCCTTCGTGGTACACCAGAGCTTCGGGGCTCAGCTCTTCGTTAAGTCTCTGACTAGCCTTCACGAGCCAGCGGTTGGTTCCGTTGGTCCGGCCGAAGAGAGGATTGAATCCACGATAAGGGTCTTCGGCCACGGGAGAAGGATCGGTCACTTTCGGCGCGTAGAGCGCGCTAATCGACCCCGTCTCACCCACGCGCTGGGTGCGAGCCATGAGCGTGCCCAGACGGTCCTCGCGGAGAACACTGGGATCGGCACTGAGGGGATCGATCACGGCGAACGCTTTGAAGTAATCGGTGGGATTGAAACCGTACGCCACGCCGCTCTTCACGTTGATCCGGCCGGCATCGAGGTAGACGCGCCGCGCCGGCTCAACGCTCGCGTAGATCTCGCGCAGGTCGTGGTTGACATTGCCGCGATTCGGAAAACCTAGATCGTCCTGCAGCACGAGATTAAGGCGCCCGCTGTAGGTAATGGATGCATTTGGAGCCAGCGGATACTCGAAGCGCGCATCAGCAAACAGCCGCTCGTCCCAGCTCGGCGGAAGAGGAGGTGGCGATGGGACGAGGAGATCATTTCGCGGCGTCGTAAGAGTGAGTGCATTCTCGATGAACAGGCGCTGGTTGCCCCGAGAGGTCGGCGACGCGGCTTCTTCGCGGGACGTGGGAGCCTCGGACTTCGGAATGAGGTCGAGGTCATTGTTCTCATCCGCCGCGGCCGCCGCTCCCGCGAGCGCGAGCGTAGCCAACCAGCACGCCGCAAGCCTCATCGAATCTGCAGTCGCGGCAGGTAGTCGCGTTGGAACCAGGCGTCAGGAACATCCTGGAAGCGGGATTCGTTGAAGACAGCGATCGTCGCAAGCGTGCTATCCACTGCGTCGATGATCACCGATTCCGCGGGCCGCACGGCGCCCAGGCGCTCCATGTAGTTGCGGTAGTAGATGATCTTCAGCAGCCGTCCGCTGTCCGAGTAAAACTTACCCTTGACCGGCCGGAAAGTGCCCTGCTCGACCCAGTACTCGACGCGGTTGTACACGGCCGTCTCCGTAGCGGCCTTGAGCTCCAGGTGCCAGCAGGTTCGCTTCTGCCGAGCGGCGTCGTCGATACTCTCCGTGCCGAGCAGAGTCGCCGAATAGTCGACTGCGAGATTCACCGTCAGTACGTCGCCTATCGCAGCCTGGCCAACCAGGCGCTGCTGGGCCGAGATGCGCACGCTCGACTGCGAGGCCGGGTCGAAGAACCAGTACGAGCGGCCATCGAGGAGCACGCGCTTGCCTGCATCGCGCGGCGGTTCAACGTACTGCAGCAGGTTTCGGAAGTTACCGGCGCTATCCTCCTTGGAGAAGAGGACGAAGGTGCTGTGCGAGCGCTCCTGGCCGCTCACGTACTCCGTGAGAACCAGCGTCGAGCGTGAAGACTGCTCAGCGTTGCGCACCTTGTCGGCGGCCGCGACGATCTCCTGCGCGCTCTGCGCGAGCGCGGAGGCAGCGTACATTGTAAGTACCCCAAAAAGTACAGTCTTAAACATGGCGCAGTGCATCCACCACGGAAAGGCGCGCGGCCCGATTGGCAGGTATGAGCGCGGCGGCCATCGCGACGAGTGTCAACACGATCCACGTACCCGCCAGGAGCGAAAGATGTCCGGTCAGGTCGACTCGGAACGGCGTCGGACTCGAGTTACCGGGCGGGATCCAGCTCCAGCCCATGGCGTTGACGATTGCGCCGATCACGAACGCGAGGAGTGCACCGATCGTTGCGCCGATGGCGCCGATGAGCGCGCCCTCGACGAGGAACTGGTTGCGCACGCCCCCGCGGCGTACGCCCATCGCACGAATCGTGCCGATCTCATTGGTGCGCTCCATGACGTTCATGGTCATCGTGTTCACCACGGCGAAGAGGACGATCAGGCCCATTACTAACGAGATGAAGACGAAGATCGAGCTGAACATCGCAACGACCTGGACGTAGAACGGTGCAAGCTCTCCGAAGTCGCGCACCTCGAGGTCAAGGTGGTTGTCGGCAATGAGCTGCTTCAGGCGCGTGCGAACGGCGGAAAGGTCCTCGCTACGCTGTAGCTGCAACACGATGCCCGTCGCCTTGTGCTCGCCGCGCCCATACACGAGCTGCTGCGCAAGACCAAGGTGCATTGCGATGTAGTTGTCGTCGAGCTCCCGAGCGCCTTGCGCCTCGGCTCCGCTGACGGCGAGGCTCACGACGTTCGGCGCACCGCCTACGGTCGCTGCGAGGAGATCGAGGCGCGGCAAACCGTCTTTCCTTTCGCTCGATGAGGCTTCCAGCTCCGCCAGGCCGACGATGTCCGTGCGTGGCTTCGTGGAATCAACCTTGTCCGCCTTCGTGGACGCTGCAGGACACTGGCTGACGTGCAGCGGCCCGCACAAGCCGAGAATCCGCGCCAACCCCTCGCCGACGAGCCCGCGGCTCTCGTCGCGGTCCGAGAGGCGTGCGTCGGGCGGTCGGGCGTTCCCGGTGTGGTGTTCGTCCCACTGCCGCATCCGGTCGCGAGCGGAGGGAATGAGGCCCACGCCGAGGAAGGTCTTCGACGCCTCGTTTCCGCCGGAGTAGTTGCCGGCGATTCCGGAAAGCGATTGGGTCGGTGTCACGACATTGAGCAAGGGCCGGATCTGCGGGTCCCTCGAGATGAGGTCCATCACGTGGCGATAGTCGTCGATGCCGTAGGCGGCGGGATTTCCACTGCCGAAGAGGAAGTAGCCGCTGCGAAATACGCTCAGATGGCCGACGCGCTGGACGTTTATCGTCTCGAGCCCAGCGAAGATGTAGCTCACGAATCCGCCGAAAAGCATCATCGCTAGCGCGCCGGCTGCCACAGCCGAGCCGGTCATGAGAGAACGACGCGCGTTGCGCAGGATGTTGCGCGCTGCGGTTTTGAATAGCAGTTTCATGCGCCCCTCCTTCCGTGGCGGTGTTCCACCAGCGTCCCGTCGCGGATCACGAAGATCTCGTGCGCTTGTTCCATGAGCTGAGTGTCATGGGTCGCGAACAGGAACGTCGTGTGCGACTCAGCCTGCACGCGCCGCATCAACTCGATGATCGCGCTGCCGGTCTGCGAGTCCAGGTTCGCAGTGGGCTCGTCAGCGAGCACGATCTGCGGTGCTTTCACCAGCGCGCGGGCGATCGCCACGCGCTGGCGCTGGCCGCCGGAAAGTTCGTTGGGCCGCCGGTGTGCGTACGGCCCGAGCCCGACGGCTTCCAGCACCGCAGTGGTCTTGCGGCGGCGCTCCGCCTCTGGCGTACCCACTAGCACCAACGGGTATTCAACGTTCTCGTATGCCGAGAGCACTGGCACGAGGCTAAATGTCTGGAAGATGAAGCCGATGTTCCGCGCGCGAAAGTCCGCCAGGTCATCGTCGTCGAGCGCTCCGACCGTCTCGCCGCAGACCTCCACGGTCCCGCGTGTCGGGGCGTCGATGCATCCGATCAGGTTGAGAAGAGTTGATTTGCCGCTGCCGGAGGCACCGATGACCATCGAGAAGCGATGGTAGGGAATGTCGATGCTGATTCCGCGAAGGGCTGGCACCTCGACTTGCCCGGTGCGATAGACCTTCGCGGCATCACGAAGGCGCACGGCCGTGGTCTGGGTCGGCGTCGATCTCGACGGAGAATCTGGCGGAGTCATTGTTCGCTCTCCGGTACCAATGGGTACCATGGAACGAAGCATATGGTACCCATAGGTACCTGTCAAGGGGTGGTGATGGCGGCGTCGATGCCGCAGGCATTGCCTTACGCTTCTTGACAAAGGTACCGCACGGTACCATACTATCCGTTACATGGTACCACACGGTACCGCGTGTAACTCAATCCTAGCCCGAGCCGACGGTTAGATAAGTCGGGGCAAGGATGTGCCTGGAGGAAGCCTTTAGCAGGAGACGATTATGTTCAAAGCCAGGATCATCGTAACGGGTGCGACCGGTAAGACAGGCAGCGTCGTTGTCAGCGAATTGTTGCGGGCCAGCTATCCAGTCCGCGCCATGGTGCACCGAGAAGATCGCCGCAGCGCTCGGCTGAAAGCGCTGGGAGCCGAGATCGCGGTCGCCGACATGAGCGATGTCGAGCGTATCGCCGCCGCGCTGAAGGACGTCCAGCGCGCCTATTATTGTCCGCCTTTCGACCCGTACATGATTCAGGGCGCGGTCGCCTTCGCGGTCGCCGCCAGGGAAGCACGGCTCGAGCACATCGTCGGCATGACCCAATGGCTGGCGAGCCCCTCGCACTGGTCACTGCTGACCCGACAGCACTGGCTCGCCGACCGGCTGTTCTCGATGCTGCCCGGCGTTGCCCACACGATCCTCAACCCGGGCTTCTTCGCCGACGCCTATTTCGTGACGATGGGGCTTGCCGCGCACCTCGGCCTATATCCGTGGATCTTTGGCGATAGTCGGAATGCACCACCTTCCAACGAGGATATCGGGCGAGTTGCTGCCGCGGCGCTGATGGACCCCGTGCGGCACGCTGGGAAGAGCTACCGCCCGACCGGACCAAAGCTTCTCGGCGCCGCTGCGATTGGCGAGGCAATCGGCCGGGCACTCGGGCGATCGGTCAGGGTCGTGCCGACTCCGACCTGGATGTTCATGAAGGGCGCGCGCTTGGCCGGTTACCCGATCGAGCTGATGAGCGGTGTTCGCTACTACATCGACGATCACAAGCGCGGGGCCTTCGAGCTGGGCGCGCCCACCACTGACGTGCTCGAGGTTACGGGCCGCCCTGCCGAGGACTTCGAGACGATCGCCCGTCGTTATGCGGCGCTGCCAGGCAACCGGCCGAGCGTCGGCAACCGGCTTCGCGAGCTTGCACAGTTCATGGTGGCCCCGATCAGCCCGGGCTTCAATTTCGACCGTTACGACCGAGAACTGCGCGCCCCGTTCCCGGCAGAGCCGTGGTTCGCGCCCGAATCAGGGATCTGGCGGCGTGAACACATCATCACCGACGCCGTCAAACCTGCGCCGGGCCGCGAGCCGAGCCCATCCGCCAGCCGCCGCGTGCCGGCTTAAGCCCAGCGTTTTGCCAGTTACTGTGAATTAGGAGACGCCCATGCTGCAGCAACTCATCTTTTTTGCGAGCATCGTGTTCAGCTTCATCGCCTGGGGGGTGGTCACCGCGCGATACATCTGGCCGGAGCTTCGGCTCCGACCGACGACGGAGGCGTTGCGGCCTCTGCTCATCTTGCACAGCTTCCGCTTCATCGGGCTGGCTTTCTTGGTGCCGGGCGTGGTGTCGGCTGATCTGCCAGCTGCTTTCGCGCAAGGCGCGGCCTACGGCGACACCATCGCGGCGGCACTCGCCTTGGTCTCGCTGCTGTTGCTCCCCCGCGGCGCGGGCATTGCCATGGCCTGGATCTTCAACGTTTGGGGCTCGGCCGATATCGTCAACGCTTTTTATCAGGGCAATGCCTCCGGGCTCTTGCCAGGACAATTGGGCGCCGCCTTTTTCCTGCCGACTTTCGTGGTGCCGCTGCTGCTGATCACGCACGGACTCGCTTTTCGGATTCTTGTGCAACCAAGGCATGAATCCGCGATGCAGAAAAGCGGACAGGTAGCGTAATCCGTCTTGGCCCGCAAGCGATCGCCCACGACAATGGAACAATTAGGGCCAAGCAGCCAGCAACCGCTGCAATAGGGTAATGCGTCGGTTGGGCTACAGAGGCGGCACCATTTCCTACCTGACGTTCGCATGTCCGCTTCCGACCCAAAGCGGACATTCGGCCAGGAACTTTAGGTATTGAACGCACGGCATCCTATTTCGCGTGGATGCCGCCTAACCCCTATGTGGAATTACATTAGCTGCGGGCTGACAAGCTTATACAGCAAGAGGTACTCCGTCGCTAATGACGTGATTTCGTCTTTTCCCGAAGCGGCTTGTCGCCTTGCTCTTGAGCCGCGGACGAGTCCTGCCTAAGGTTCCAGCGCTGGCCGCCGCGCTCAAAGCGCGAAACCCTTGTTAAGGAGGAGCGATGGAAGAAGCGACGAGTTTGCGTACCGTGAATGAGGTATCGAAATGATGGCCAAAATTGACAAGCGCTGGACACGGCGCGACTGGCTTCTGAGTGCCAGCGCCATGGCCGCAGGGATTGCGGGCCCAACGGGCCAAGTATTGGCAGATTCTCAGGCGAGTTACAAACGAAGCGCTTCCGGTCCGATTCGGGTTGCCGTCCTGCTCGGCTCAAACGCCACTTTGATCGATGTCGCGGGTCCATGGGAGGTTCTAGGAGCGGCTTCCTACGTCTGTTCCGGGTTCAATGCCTACTCAGTTGCCGCAACGCGCGAACCCGTTCTCTGCGACGACGGCCGAAGCGTGATGGGAGAGGGTAAGCCGGCGAGCGCTCCGCGCATCGTGCCGGACTTCACTTTCGCGGACGCGCCGCAGCCTGGTGTGGTCATAATCGGCGCACAACTGGGTGATGAGGCGCCAGCGGTGGAGTGGATTCAGCGCGTCGCTCACAATGCGGATCTAGTTGGGTCGGTGTGCACAGGAGCTTTCCTGCTAGCAAAGACGGGCCTGCTTGATGGCAAGCGCGCAACTACTAATCGCAATGCTTATGACGACTTTGAGAAAAGCTTCCCGAAGGTCAAGCTGGTGCGTGGAGTTCGTTTTATCGATAGTGGTAGGGTTGCGACAGCGACGGGTCTCACGGCGGGGATAGACCTGGCATTCCATATCGTCGAGCGCTACTACGGTCGAGATGCAGCGCAGGAGCTGGCCGTCTACGAAGAGTGGCGGCAAATCGGGTCGAGTTGATTCGGTACTCACTCGCGCAGGTTGTAATGTCCGCTTTCGACCCAAAGCGGACAATTGTGCTAAGGGAGCCTGCTTGACCCGCTTGGGGCTCGGCATGTAGGGTCACTTGGTTCCCCTCAGTGCGGACGAGGTGATTCGGTGGTGGATCGGCGGGTGTTCATCGGCGCCATTGCGGGCGGGTTCGCCGTTGCGACCGCCGCCGCCGTCGCACAAAAGACGGCGAAGATGTTCCGCATAGTCGTCATCGACCCGTTCCCCGCTTCCGATCCCGTCCATGTGCAGATTCGGCGAATCCTAGGTGATCTCGGTTACTTCGAAGGCAAGAATATCGCTATCGAGTGGCGTAATTTTGAGCCGGATCTTGCGTCTGAGCTGACGCAGCTGAAATTTGACGCGATTATGGCTATTGGTGCTTCTGCGATCCAAGCGGCCCGGCAAGCGACATCGACAACGCCCATCGTTGCGGGGACAGACGATCTTGCCGGCGAAGGGCACGTTGCGAACCTGGCCCGCCCGGAAGGCAACGTAACAGGAGTCAGCATCCTGTCGTCGGAGCTCAATGCGAAGCGGCTCGAGCTCCTGAATGCGGCTGTCCCGACCGCCATGCGCGTCGCCGTCCTGTGGGACCCCGCGACCGGCACGTTCCACTTGCCTGCGCTGCATGCCGAAGCTGCCCGACTCCGAGTGGCGCTGAACGTCCTGGAGGTTCGTCGTCTAGAAGATCTCGATAGCGCATTCGAATCAGCGCGAGCTTGGCATGCGGAGGCCCTCAATGTCCTGGCCTCGCCGTTCCTCGGATCCCTGTGGAACCGTATCATCGAATATGCGGCGCGTAATCGGCTCCCAGCGATCTATCAGTCGGCGGACCCCCTAGGCAAGGTGGACTCATGGGTTACGGGCCGATGTTGGCCGAGGCTTTCCGCCAGATATGTAGCCAGCTCGACCGCATTTTGAAAGGCAGCAGGCCGCGTGATCTCCCCGTCGAACAACCGACTAAATTCGAGCTGGTGATCAACCTCAGGACGGCGAAGGCGCTTGGGATAACCATCCCGCAATCGCTGCTGGTCCGCGCGGATGAAGTGATCCGGTAGTCTCGCCGCCCAATGTCCGCTTCCGACCCAAAGCGGACATCCCTCCAACTGGCTTCTTGACCCATCAGGGCGTAGGCGTGTAGGGTCAGTTGGCTCCTTGCCTTGCGCGCGCACTATGTGATTCAGTGATGGATCGGCGAACATTTGTCTTGAGCACTGCGTTCGGCGCTCTAGCCGACCCGTTCGCCGCGTGGGCGCAGCGCGAGAGCAAGGTTCATCGCATCGGCTATCTAAGCCTCCGCGCCGGACCCATTCAACAGGACAAAGCCTTTGTTCAGGCAATGCGCGAGTTGGGCTATGTCGAGGGCCGCAATCTGATCATCGACTACCGGTGGGCTGCTGAGAAGGAAGAGCAATTACCCGAGCTGGCAGCGGAGCTCGTGGCGCTCAAGGCCGAGGTCATCGTCACTGCGGCGACCCCTGTGGTTAATGCGGCCAAGCGCGCGACAAGCGCCATTCCCATCGTGATGGCAAACGTCGCCGATCCGGTTGGCAGCGGCTTGGTCACCAGTCTCGGACATCCTGGCGGTAACGTGACCGGCATGACACTCCTCTCGACCGACCTGGCCGGGAAGCGATTGCAGCTCATGCACGAGATCCTCCCTCGCGCGACGCGAATCGGCGTCCTCGCCTTGGGCGGCTTATCAGCAACGCCACTCCTGCTTGCAGCGATGCGAGCCGCAGGCCAAACGATGAATCTCGAGGTGAACGCACAATTGGTGACCAAACCGGAGGAGTTGCCCGGCGCATTTACCGGGTTCCAGAGAGCGGGCGTTCACGCGCTGATCGTGCAGCTCAGCCCGTTGACTATTGAGCAACAGCTTGCGATCGTCGAGCTGGCGGCGCAGCATCGTCTCCCGGCGATGTATGAGATCCGGTCTTTTGCTGACGCTGGGGGCCTCATTGCCTACGGACCAGACTCGGTGATCATGTATCGTCGCGCTGCCATTTACGTCGATAAGATTTTGAAGGGCGCGAAGCCCGGAGACCTTCCCATCGAGCAGCCGACGAAATTCGAATTCGTCATCAACTTGAAGACAGCCAACGCCCTCGGACTTACGATCCCGCAGTCGCTGCTGCTGCGCGCAGATGAGGTGATTCAGTAGCTTCTACGGCATGTCCGCTTTTGGCCGTTAGCGGACATCAGCGAACGTCCGCTTCCGACCCAAAGCGGACATTCGGGCTTCCCGAAAGCGGACGTTGTTTGCCGGCGCGGCGAGCGGCCCTGTTACGAGACGAGTTTGAGTAGTGTTACCGTTGCATTTCGCAGTAGACGGTGTCGAAAGCGGTGGAGTCCGCTAGCGGAGCCGTCGCCACGTCCGCTTCAAGGTCGTTATTGGAGTAGTTGCGCTCGGCGTTGAAGAAGACGCTTTCGACGCCTACGCTGACGTGCGAGTATTGCGTCCAATCGTGGTTTACCTGGACATGAATGGCGTTAGCCTCGTTACCCGCCGCGAGGAACCCAGGGCCCCCGCCTGAACCCTGCGCCAGCTCTATCCCTCCGCTCCGCAGAGTAGCGGTAACCGTTACGATCACCGGATCTCCGCTCGATGAGAGCGCTTGCGCGTTGGCGTCGCCATCGTTGCGAACGTGCGCGGTGACAACGTTCGTGCCGAAGATAACGTCGCAACTCATTGCGCGCAAATTGAGATCGGGTACCGGGCCGGTCGGTGGTGCTATTAACTGTGGCGGAACGTATCTCGCCGTCGGACATGGTCCGTGGAAGTGCTGGGCGCACCATTGGTCGGTCAGCAGCACATTTCTGGAGAGCATCGGTGTCGTGCACGCGGCAAGCACGAACAGCAAGCTAAACCACGCTAAACACCGCGCGATCGAAGCCATGGCAAGCTCCTTTGCAATGGACAGATCAGCGTACTCCGAGCACCGAGTTCACATTCATGTCATTGGCCAACTCAGTGAGCAGCCGTTAATGCTAGGGCTGGATCTCCACGTATGCGTTGAATCGGACATCGATGGGCCCGAGTCCGTCGGCTCCGCGAAAAACCGTGATGTAAGAATCCGTCCCCGTGTATGGAGGGATGGTTAGGCCTGGGTTCGGGAAAGTTGAAGCGGTGGCCGGATCCTGTCGCATCACCCTAACTCCGTAGGCAGCGCCGCCGCTGAGAACACTGGCGTAGACCTCGATCGAGTCGATGCCGCCAGGGGCCGTGGAAAGCAGAGCAGTCTGAATCGTCACTGTGTAGCGCTTGACCTTGCCAAAAGGAAGACCTCCAAGGCCATCGATGTTGATCCGCTGTCCTTGTCCATTGCTTGCGGTCGTGCCTAGCGAGCCTTGCACGACGACTACCGTGGGCCCGGTCGCTGTCGAACACGCTGGCAGGCAGGTGCAGCCTTGAATCAACGCCATTAAGGCGAGCACCGCCAAAGGACCAATCGCACGCATCGTTTCCCCTCTACACGCCCTGTTCCAGGCGCGACATCGACGGCGCGGGAGCCGAGTTGCTATCGTTACACGCTTCTGGCTCAGCTTGTAGTAAACAGCCTCGTAAAGGCCGTGTCAAGTGAACTTGGGGGCCTAGTTTTCATAGCACTCACGTTCGCGCGCGTCCGCTTCCGACCCAAAGCGGACATCGCCGAATTGCAGATTCGATGAGCGTAGGAATGGCACAGGTTTCGGCGACAAGCAGTCAGACGACACGCGCTACCCTCTTAACGCGCCGTGCTCGACATCGAACAGGCGGAGCAGCGACTTTCATCGAAGACCCGAGTCTGGGTTTTTCGGAGATGAAACGCCCCTTCCTTCCTCTCCCGCGTATGATTGGTTTGTATCGAGCGAAAACGGACGGCGCTGTTCCGACGCCGGACCGAAGGGTCAAAAAGCGTCCTGCGTTGACGGGGGAGGACCCATGAAGAAATGGCTGCTCGTACTTGCTTCCTGATTTCCAGTGCAACGGCCTGTAATCCATCTCGTCAATCCGCTGTGCACGGCGTATGCCGGAAGCGAAAGGCGCACCCTTGGCTACCATGCGCTGCTCGCCGAGCACGCGAAGGTAACGCTGTGGGCAGACGTCGAGCCCGACAGCGCGCTTAGTGGCTATCCGATCCGGCGCATCGACCCAACGACGAACAACATTCCTTGCCGCGGCACGATTGTGCTGATCGGCGTTTTCGTTGATCGCGAAGACTGGCTCGCCCAGGCGCGGCCGCAGCGTGTTGTGATCGTCTACAACACGCCGCAACCTCGCCGCCTGCAGCGCCTCCTCGAATTTATCGAGGAGGCCGGGCTTCCAGCTCCCGACCTGATCTTTCCTTCAGAGACCCATCGGAGATCGACCGGGCTCGGTGGATTCATCGATTGGGGCATGTATGACTTCGACTCGTTCAAGCCCGTGGCACGGCAGGCGACATCGCGGCCCTTTACCGTTGGGCGGTTAAGCCGCGACGAGGACCTTAAGCACAATCCGCACGACGCTCGCCTCTATCGCGGGTTGATCGATCGCGGAATGCGGGTTCGGTTGATGGGCGCGACAAAGCTTGCCGAGCGCTTCCGCAATGACGATGCCGTCGACGTGTTGCCGACCGGCTCGATCTCGGCTCAGGTTTTCCTCCAGTCGCTTGATGCATTCGTTTATCGAACGCATCCTCGCTGGAACGAGCCCTCCGGTCGCGTCGTTGTGGAGGCGATGGCTTGTGCGCTTCCGGTCGTCGCGGGCCGCAACGGCGGATATCGCGAGCTGATGAAACACGGAGTGAACGGTTTCTTGTGCGATACGCATCAAGATGCCATCGACTGTCTCAACCGGTTGCGTACCGATCCGACACTGGCGCGTCGGGTAGGGGCGGCCGCAAGAGCAACCGCTGTTGACCGGTTCGGCCCAGTGCACCAGGCGAGGGTTCGGGAGTTCCTCCTGAATGGTGGTTGCCGCGCCAGCTGATCGCTCGCGGCGCTCTCCATCGCGCGCCGCGGCTCGGACTGGATCGTCGGGAGCGCCCGCGTCCTCGCGCTCGCAGCGGGTCTCGTCGCCGTAGCTCTCGTAGGGTTCTTTCTACGCCGCATGGCGGGCGGAGATGCGCCTCGCCGACGAGCTGCCGTCGACATGGGAAGGCCGCGACATCGAGCTCGCGATCAACCTGAAGACCGCCAAGGCGCTCGGTCTAAGAATCCCGCAAGCGCTGCTCGCGCGCGCAGACGATGCGATCCAGTAGCTGTGCGTGAATGTCCGCTTTTGGCGGTGAGTTCAACCGATCGACGCAACACCTCCTAGTATCTTGCCCGATGAGGAGGGTTGCGTATGGTGACTGCGAGGATGAGATTCACGCCGCAGCAGAAGGTTGAGCTCTGGGAGCGCTGGCGAAGTGGTCAGTGCATCGCTGACATAGCGCGTGCGCTGGAGCGCCGGAACAAGAGTGGGGTGTACCGGGTTCTGGCGCAAAGTGGTGGCATTACTCCCGCCGCTCGCCAGCGGGCAGCGTTGGCGTTGCGGCTTGAAGAGCGCGAGGAGATCTCGCGCGGGGTGGCCGCGGGTCAAGCGCTACGTAGCA